>Ga0116174_10000163_pt1 | contig 68307 bp, 57 predicted proteins | sample AD_UKC087_MetaG_FD_89801 | JGI IMG/M metagenome (GOLD analysis project Ga0116174, IMG submission 89801) | Active sludge microbial communities of municipal wastewater-treating anaerobic digesters from USA - AD_UKC087_MetaG | ecosystem: Engineered > Bioreactor > Anaerobic > Digestate | place: USA...
CTTGTTGCAAACATCCACCTCACGTGGGGGGCCCGTTCTTATGGATCCCTTTGTCTCCAACAGCTCTTGCAGGGGACCCTTTCGTATTGGATTTGGGGCTCCCGTGGGGTTGGTGATGACGACCCAAACTTCCTCAGCTCGCATCCCTTTCCAATTCAGGAAAAAAAGAGATGATCTGTCAGGCGGCCTCGACAACGGCGGCTAGAGCCTTCAAGGGAGCAAGTTGTTCGTGGCTCACTTCGAGTCGGAGTAGGAGCAACTCTTTGCCTGTTCGTTCAAGAGACTCCCGCTCTATGACGATGCAAAGGATATCAACGCTATACCTATCCGGATCGAGTATAGCAGTATGGTTTATCATTATATTATAGCAATAGATACAATTAGTTAAGTTGTCATATCATCCATCGAATATACGAAAATGGATATACACCTATCGCCAACATCAAGCGCAACACTTCGAATCGGCCCGGTCGGCACAAATTGGTGGCTTCGCTGAGTTAGCATCCCTGTGGCTATCCGATCGCCTGTGCCCTCGGAGTCGGCGCGATGATCTTGCGTTTCTTCCCTAAACTATCGAATCGCGCACCAAGCCTCGCGATAGTGGATGGGTACCTCTATCGGCTCTTGCCCCTTACTCGTTCGAAAAGCATCATTGGGGGCACCCTCCGGCTCGGCCAGGCGCATAATATCGCGCTATCCGATGGAATGGGCGTGGTTGATAAGGGCTAATCGTCGCGGCCGGGGAGGGGAGAGAACGACGCCCGGCCATCGAACAAGCTGGGCATCCGACGTGCGCCCAGGGGTTGCCATCCCGGCGCGATCGTTTTCGGAACACGGCATTTCCGATCTATGCTCAAGTCACTCTCGTGAGTGAGCAACTCGATCTTTTCGGACACGAGCTGGTTTTGCAGGCGAAGCCCGCGCCGACTGCGCCCGAGCAAACTCCTCCATCCGCGCCGACCGAGAGCCTTGCAGACCAGATGGATCTATTCGGCGATCGCTGGCAACGCGCGACAGCCGCGCATAAAGCCCTGGAGCGCTTCGATCTCGAGGCCGCTGTCGAGGCGCTTCGTGAAGCCGTGTCGCTCTACCCCGGCGATGCGACCCTGCTCGAACGCGCCAACATCGTGGCGAAGGTTGCTGCGGCACTGCGTTCGGCGCGTCGCAAAACGAAGTCGATGGCGTGGGCGCTTGCGCTCATCGAGCCCAAGATCCCGGCTTTCTTGGCGGACGATTGGCACCGTCGGTTGGCCGAGGTGATGGAAGAGGAAGCCGGGGCAGGCGCAATTCTCGAGGGGATCTCGGCTGGATTCCATTGGCTGGAGGCAGGTGATCCCGCCCGCGCCGAACAGTCGTTGCGTGCGACCCTCGACCGGGAGCCATCGAATTGCCGAGCCCGCGGTCATCTCGGCGATGCCCTGTTCCAGCAAGGGCGCGTGCATGAAGCCCGCTTGGCCTACCGAGACGCGCTCTCGATGGAACCTGCCGACGTGGCGATCGCCAGCGCGGCCGATGAGGCGGTTCGCGAATTGCCTTCGCAGGCCAGCGACGAGTTCGAACTTCCCGGCGCACCTGTCGAATGGGCTGCGGCCGTGGGGTTGATCGAACGGGTGTTCCTTCCTCCCGCGAGCGTGCCCGAGGAGTGGCTCGCCCCCGACACGCTGGCGGCATTAGCACCGGGTCTGCGCTTCTACCGCTGGCTGGTGGCAGAAAAGTTTGCGCGCGATGATGCGCGGCGAATCGCGTGCCGTCGGGCCATGAAGGCTTTGAGCCCACGTTTGCTCAAAGAACTGCTCGATCGCCGAGGCTGAACGCGAATCGTCGGGCAGCGCCCAAGGAATGGAACGGGAGCATGAGATACAAGCTCAGGTTGCCGTTGTCGCCAAAGCGAAGGGGGATTCCCTGATGGTGTCCTTTTCCACCAACAGAAATGAGGAAAGGAATTTCCCGGTTGGATCCCCTCATTTTTGCCGAATTCGAAAGGGTTACGAGCTGGGGTTTTCTCTATCTTGATTTTGGCTTGGTCCTTGACCTCCCTTGGCCACTGCCAACAGTTGCTCTGAGCTACGTAACATTGGACTGGCGCACTGTGGTGATCAACATGGGGCGACCGTAACTGTTTTTGTGTGCCATGCGCCGTGACCGTTATCGTGGGCCGTGATCGTGAAGGAAAGGCTCGGCGAAAAATAAGGGGATAGCCAGGGCAACAACCGGAACCGTAGGGGCGGGTTTCAAACCCGCCCGGACATGCGCGATTGGCGAGATATTGAAATCCCCCAGGAAAAATGAGTGGATGGCTCAAATGAAAGGTCAGTCCGGTAGTTGCGGCGAGATTTGATTAATCTATATATTTCAATAGCTTACAAGTGCATCCTGTTCCGTGGTGGAGGTCATGGCTTCGCCGGCTTGCCCTTTGGGGTCACCGCTTTCGACTTCGTTTGGGTCGTCGGCGGCTTCTTGGCACCTGCTGTCGACTTGCTTGTTGTCGACTTGCTTGTTGTCGACTTGCTTGTTGTCGACTTGCCTGCCGTCGACTTGCTTTCCGCTGACTTGCTTGCTGTCGACTTGTTTTCCGCTGACTTGCCTGCTGTCGACTTGCCTGCTGTCGACTTGCTTGCTGTCGACTTGCTTGCTGTCGACTTGCTTGCTGTCGACTTGCTTCCCGCTGACTTGCCTGCTGTCGACGACCCGCGTTTTGCGGCCTTTGCCGGTGTCGTGGACTCTATGGGGGATTTCGTGGCACGGTGAGCCCGGGGCGCCTTCTTTGGCGAGGCTTCGACCGCGGGCGCATCGGTGGACACGCCCATCTCCAGGCCAAACAGCTCGGAGAGGCCATCGTCGGTCAGGATTTTGTCCTGGGACGGCCCCTGCTTCGTGAGCGGCAGCCCCTTGCCGGCGTTGGCGATGAGGTCCTTTTCAGCGACCTTGCGGAGCGTGAAGAGTAGCTCGGGTTGCTCGTCGAGCCGCGCGCCGATGCCGTAAAGCACCGCGGCCACATGCTTGCACATCGAGGCCCAGTCCGGGCAACTGCACGAGAATTCGATCTCGGCGGGCGCGGGAAAAAGACCGGTTTCTTGCCGACAGAGGCGCTCCATCACCCCCTTGGAAAAACGACCCTGGAGCAATTCGACCAACGAATCGATCGCTCCGGCGCAGTCGGTGCAGATCGAGGTCCAGCGCGCTTTGGGCACGGCCGACACCTTGACGGTTACCTTGTAGACTCTTGTCCCGCTCACCCTCGCGGTGACCTCGCCGGGAGCGATCTGTAGATCCACGACCGAGCCGTTGCGCACGTAGGCCCGCCCACGCGGCAAGCGATTCGAGTAATCGCTGTAGCGCTCGAGGTTATCGCACCACGCCTTTCCCCAAAACGTGTGGGTGATGGTACGCCCAGCGATCACCACCGGCGAGACGGGATGCCCTTTTTTCTTGAGTTTTTGCATCTCTCGCTCGGCCTTTAGACGCCGCTGTGCGACGGACACGTAAGGACGGAAACCATAGTCGTTGTAATAACCCATGCTTCACTCCTTGATCGCGGCGTTGAGATCGAGCGCAACGAGTCTCAATAGCTCTTCGTCCTTCATCTCGGTAAGATTCAATTCCGCGCCGCCTTCGAGCAATTCTTGCGAGAGCTGCTTTTTCGATTCGATGAGTTCGTCGATTTTCTCCTCGACCGTGCCCCGGCAGACGAATTTATGAACCAGCACGTTTTTCGTTTGCCCGATGCGAAATGCGCGATCCGTGGCCTGATTCTCGACCGCCGGATTCCACCAGCGGTCGAAGTGGATCACATGCGAGGCCGCAGTGAGGTTCAGGCCCGACCCGCCAGCCTTGAGCGACAGCACGAAAAACGGCGTCGCCTCGTCCTCCTGAAAGCGCTTGACCAAGTCCTTGCGCTTTTTGACCTCGGTTTCGCCGTGGAGCACGAGTCCCGGACGACCGAATACACCGCCCAAAAACGAAGCAAGGGGCGCGGTCACCTCACGGAACTGAGTGAAAACAAGCACCTTTTCCTGCTTGGCGGCAATCACCTCGCCAAGCTCCCGCAGGCGCGCCCACTTGCCGCTATCGTCCTCGGCCCACGCGCCGTCGCCCAACCACTGCGAGGGGTGGTTGCAGATCTGCTTGAAACGCATCAGAAAAGCGAGAACTAGGCCCCGACGCTTCATCCCCTCGACGTCGTCGAGTTGCTCGGTCAGCTCCTTGACCGCTTGTTGATAGAGCGCCGCTTGCCTGCGGCTGAGCTGGCAGAACGCCTTGACCTCGGTCTTGTCGGGCAAGTCGGCAATGACGTTCCGGTCGGCCTTGAGCCGTCGCAGGATGTAGGGCCGCACGAGGTCGCGAAGGGGGCCGTAGGGGTTGGGTTTGTCCGCCAGCCGCTTCGTGTAACCCGTGAATTCCTTGGCCGAACCGAGCAGGCCCGGGTTGATGAAGTCGAAGATGGACCACAGATCGCCGAGCCGATTCTCGATCGGGGTGCCGGTAAGCGCAATGCGCGCCCGCGCCTCGAGCTTTTTCGCGATTCGTGTCTGCTTGGCGTTCGGATTCTTGATGGCCTGGGCCTCGTCCAGCACGACCAGACGCCATTTCGTCGCCACCATCCACGGGATGCGCAGCAGCGAACCGTAGCTCGTGATCACGAGGTCGATGTCCTGGAGACGCGCGGAGTCGATGGACTTCAACTCCTCGACGGCCATGGCCGAGGTGTGCGCGATCATCGCCTTCAAACTCGGTGCGAAGCGCTCGATTTCGGCCGCCCAATTGGCGAGCAGCGATGCCGGAGCCACCAAAAGGCTTGGTTGTCGAAAATCACCCTGCGTTTTGCGCAGCACGAGCAAAAGCGAGAGCACCTGGATGGTCTTGCCAAGACCCATATCGTCGGCCAGACATGCGCCAAGTCCCAGGTGCGACAGCAGATGCAGCCACCGAACTCCAACATTCTGGTACGGGCGCAACGTGCCATGAAGTTCGCGGCCGGGATTGACCTTCGCGAGCATGTCGGGGGAGCGCAATCCCTTGAGAGTTTCGGCAAGCCAGGGGCCGGCCACTACCCTGGACCAGCCAACATCGGCGTCGGCTGTCGACTCCTCCTTGCCGACATGCGCTCCGGCGAGCATACGCATCGCTTCGGCGAACGACAGACCGCCGTCGGTCGCGAGCCGTTCGGCCTCCCGAAACCTGCCCATCATCCGCTCGAGCCGGTCGCGGTCGACCTCGACCCACTGGCCTCGGATGAGAGCGAGTCCGTTCGCGCCAGCCAGGATGTCCTTCACCTCGGCCTGGCTGAGCTTCTGACCATCGAGCGTGACTTCCATGTGAAAGTCGAGCAGCGCATCCGTGCCAAGCACAGATGGATTCTTTGCTCCGACGGTGGCGGTCACCTGAGGTCTCGACGGTCGTCCCGAGCGCCAGTGGGCTGGCATGCGAACCACGACCCCCGCTCGCTCCAACTCTGCGATATCATTGAGAAATCGGAAAGCCTCTCGGGGCGACCAGCGAAGCGGGTGGAAGATCTCGCCGGCATCGACCATCTGTTTGAGCCAGGCGCAGCGTTCGGCGGCGCGTTGGACCGGCAGAAGGAGCGACAGGAGCTTTTCCTTGTTGGCGGCTCCGGCGTACTCGCGAAGAGCCTGGCCGAGCGGCAGGTGCTGCGCCTTTCCGTGCCCCGAGAGCCGATGGGTGTAGGTCGCCAAAAAAGCGAACGGTGCCTGCTCATCCTTACGGTTCTCGGCGAGATTGAAGTGGACGCGACCCACGACGTTCCAGGCGGGGTTCAGCCGCTTCAGAAAGTCCGGTAACGCGAGTTTCGATCGGGCATACTCCGTGGCGAAGGCTTTGCCGGTTTCGGCCCACAGGCTCCGAAGAACCTCGACCGTCAGGTATTCAGCGCCGGGCATCAAAGGCGATGCGGCGGCAAGCGAATCCAATTCATCCGGCGGTGGGGGAAGATCGGTCTCGCGCTCGTCGGTGTCGGGTCTCGTGCAGAGCGCGGTCACAAACCGGCTACCGAATTCGCGCCAATAGGCGAACGCGGGAGGTAGGGCCTGACCGACCACGGCCGCACCGAGATGCCAAAGACCGTGGCCGCTGCCGCGTTCGAACGCCTCACGAATCCTTGTTGCGAGCACGGGGTCGAGCGCCGGAACGTCGTCCTGCGACACGAGTATAAGACGACCGAGGGGTGTGAGCGCCGGGGTGAGGTGGATATCGGCCTCGGTGGCGCTCATGAAGGATTGTCTCCCCGTTTGCCTTTGATCGTCGCCTGCCCGAGGAGGCGTGGCTTCTGGCGTTGCGGTCTGACGCGGCCTCGGACGGCTTTCGGTCGAGCCGTTCGAGCATGAAATGCTGGCTCGCCGTGTCGAGCAAGGCAAATGCGGAGGTTGTTGTGAGGGGTTTTGTCCATCCGGATGTGGACCTTCTTCTCGGTGCCGTTTTGTTCTGGCCTCATGAATTCATGGCCGGGATGCCGTAGCCACGCGGGTATACGTTGATGGGCTGATTGGGGTCAACGCCGACATGGTTGGCTTTGTCGGCCTCACGAACGGCGAGGGAAGAACTCTTCTGCGTGTCGCCCCCAATTCCACATCCGCCCCGGTCACCACGCCGCGATACACATGGGCCAGCCTCACAACAACATCTTCAGCCTCTTTGTACCCTTGCCGTCTTGGCAACACCCTGCTTCCTCTAGGCCCTTCCCAACATAATATTCCGCTTATATATCCACTACTTATGAATATATAGGGCAAGCCGCATCCCAGCCGTGAATTACCGGGGCTTGCCACTACACTTCGCGGCCCGATGAAGTACAACCAACTGCCGTATTCTTCGAGGCAACCCAGAATAACAAAGGTCGGATAGCATGCCAGCAGGTGCGGAACAGCGCTATGACGTCGTGGTGATCGGTTCGGGCCCGGGGGGAGAAGGCGCCGCCATGAAATGCGCCAAAGGAGGCTTGAACGTCTGCATGGTCGAACGTCGGCCCTTGGTCGGCGGAGCCTGCACCCATGACGCCACCATTCCTTCCAAAACCCTTCGCCAGGTCATTCAAAGCCTCGTCGAACGCAAGCGCATTCCTTTTCGCGGCACGATCTCGCCCATGCCTTCCTTTCCCGACCTGACGCGCGCCGCCGCTTCGGTCATCGAACGTCAAGTCGAATTGCGACAAGGCTTCTACGATCGCAATCGTGTGCCGGTGTTGCACGGAACCGCTCGCTTCGTCGACCCTCACACCCTTCATGTCGAAGGTGCGGATGGCGTGCAGGTCGTGCAAGCCAACGCCTTCGTCATCGCCACCGGTTCCCGTCCCTATCATCCCACCGATGTCCCCTTCGATCATCCCCGCGTCTACGATGCGGAGAGTATTTTAGGGCTATCGAGAACTCCCGAGTCGGTAACCGTGTACGGAGCGGGCGTGATCGGCTGCGAGTATGCATCGATCTGTCGCAACCTCGGCGTCAAGGTCAACCTCATCAACACGAGAAGCAAACTGCTTACATTTCTCGACGATGAGATCATCGATGCTCTCAGTTATCACTTGAGTGACCAAGGAGTCGTCATTCGCCACGGCGAGCAAGCGCAACGAGTCGAGTTGCTCGACGACCACGTGATCATGCATCTCGAGAGCGGAAAGCGAATCAAGTCGGATATTTTGCTTTGGGCCAACGGACGCACGGGCAACACCTCCGAGCTTGGTTTGGAAAAGATTGGGTTGGTGCCTGACGAACGGGGGAACCTCAAGGTCGATGATGCGTACCGGACGAGTGTCGAGCATGTGTACGCCGTGGGCGATGTGGTGGGCTTTCCGAGCCTGGCGTCAGCCGCGTACGATCAGGGGCGAATGGCGGGTACGCATATCGTGGAGGGACGGCTGGATGCGCGTCTTGCGCGCAATATCCCGACGGGAATTTATACGACGCCGGAGGTGAGCAGCTTGGGAAGAACGGAAAAGGAGCTTACCTTGGCGAAGATACCGTTCGAGGTGGGGCGTGCGCATTTTCGTCACCTGGCGCGCGCGCAAATCACGGGGCAGACCGTGGGAATGCTAAAATTGCTATTTCATCAGCAAACCTTGGAGCTTTTGGGAATTCACGCCTTCGGCGATCAAGCCAGCGAGATCATTCATATCGGCCAGGCCATCATGGCGCAGGAAGGAAGCGCTAATACCGTCGCCTACTTCGTCAACACGACCTTCAACTATCCAACGATGGCCGAAGCGTATCGTGTGGCAGCGCTCAACGGGATGAACCGGTTGTCCTGACCTGAAATTTCATTTGTCATTTCCTAAGGATATGCCATCTGTAGGCCAATGAATTCGTGGTTGCCGAGGCCGCCGTGTACTTGACGAGCTTGATGCATCGAGATGACCTTTTCGATATCACGTTGCGGTGGTTGAACAACGTCCCGCGACAGGAAGATGGTCGTCGGCTGTCGGAGATTTTTTTGTTCGAAAGCGCGGTGTCTGCGCCGATCGTGCAAGACATCATGCTTGGATTGTTTGCCAAGCTGTTTGGAGAGCGTCTTTCTGTCGAGCGCGTGCAGTACAAGGATTTGTTACGTTCGCGACTCATTCAAGGCATCCCGCGGTACACACCGCGAATGCAAGAACTCGTGACGGCATACCAGAAGAGTCCCGAGGAGTTTTTCCCCGGAATGCCCGTGGATGCGATGCTTCTTTCCACACCCACGCGTAGCTTGGTCGCCCTGAGCCGTATCAAACGCCCCACCCGCGTGGCAGAGAAAGCCTCGTTTCGATTGTCCGATGCTCTCGCGGATCGGGTGCGCCAGGAAGCGGAAGTCTTCGCATCCGCCCGTGCGTTTGCGCGCGGTGTTGCCTTGCAACACCTCATCAGCAGCGAAACGCAAATGAAAGAGGACTTCGTCGCCGCCGAACATGTCGTGGCCGGAGCTTTCAAAGATGGCTCCGTCGTGTTTTCCCGCGAACAACTCACCATCAATGATGCCATCGGTTTCAAAGTGGTCGGTGATGAAGGAGAACTATCCTTCGCGGAACACCTGTTCGCGGAAGAACCAGGCATCACCATCGTCGAGCGAGAGGAACACCGGGGCCATTACAACGCCACCAATCTTCTTCTGGATATCGACCTTCCTCCGATTGGAAAAATCATCGACGAAAACGCGCATCGCGATTGGCATCAGGCGGCGCACCGAGGCCTCGATCCGGCTTCTGCTCCCCGACGCTTCGCCGAATATGTCGAATCGGGCGCCCGCACCATACGGACCGAAGTCATTCTCACTACCTATCCCGAACTCATCGAATCCGAACTCGGTCGCTCGTTGCACGAATTGCGCATCCTTCGCTTGCGCGATCGCCAATCCTACTCCGGTCAGATCGCGCAAAATGCCCGCTATCTCATCGAATACTTGCTCGCCCTGGCCTACTCACCCTCCGTCGAAGTCGGTGAATTGCCCATCAAACTCTGGGGACGATACCTGCCTGATACCGTCCTTACCGCTGTCGGATACCTTTACGGTATTCGACAAAACGGTTTGCTAAGGTGGTTCCTTCCAGACTGAACCGCAACCCTGGCGGAAGGGCCCCGCCTGCTCCATACATCGCCCTGTCTTACCTCGAGCCTACGATTATTTCCCACGGAGGAATCATGTTCGCCGACCCCACCACACGCCTGCCTGACGTCGACCCCGTCCAGACTTCGGAATGGATGGATTCGATCGCCGAGGTGGCGAAGACCCAAGGACACGTCCGCGCACGGTACCTGGCGAGCAAGTTGCTCGAACACGCTCGCTCGCTCGGAGTCCAATTACCCGTGCTCGTGCAAACCCCCTACATCAATACCATCAACCCATCCGAAGAACCTCCCTATCCAGGCGATGAAAAGATCGAGAAACGAATTCGACGTTTGATCCGATGGAACGCGGCCGTCATGGTCGTGCGCGCCAACAGGCGTTTTCATGGGATCGGCGGGCATCTCGCCACCTATGCCTCCGCCGCCAGCCTGTACGAAACGGGGTTCAATCACTTCTTCCGAGGCCGGGAATTCCCCGAAGGTCACGACCAGATCCTGTTTCAAGGACATGCCGCTCCCGGCATCTACGCTCGCGCCTATCTCGAAGGTCGTCTCACCGAAGGCCACCTCGACCGATTTCGTCGTGAACAATGGCTCGGACACGGCCTGTCTTCCTATCCGCACCCACGATTGATGCCGAAGTTCTGGGAATATCCAACCGTATCGATGGGTCTGGGCCCTCTTTTCGCCATCTACCAAGCGCGCTTCAATCGCTACCTCGAAGCGCGGGGAATGGCAAAAACATCGGGAAATCGCGTATTTGCATTCCTCGGGGACGGGGAAATGGACGAGCCGGAATCGCTGGGTGCCCTGTCCCTCGCGAGCCGAGACAAACTCGACAACTTGATCTTCGTCATCAACTGCAACCTTCAGCGCCTCGATGGACCCGTGCGCGGCAATGGCAAGATCATCCAGGAACTCGAAACTGTCTTCCGCGGCGCCGGATGGAACGTCATCAAAGTGATCTGGGGTAGGGAATGGGATGCTCTTCTCGAACGAGACCCGGATCAAATCCTCGTGCAGCGAATGAACGAGATCGTCGATGGCCAATTCCAAAAATACTCCATCGAGTCGGGAGACTTCATTCGCGCGGACTTCTTTGGCAAAGACCCACGCTTGCTGGAACTGGTCAAACATCTTTCCGATGACGATATTCGCCGGTTGCGACGGGGTGGTCACGATATGCGAAAAGTGTACGCGGCCTTCCATGCAGCGGTGCAGCATCAAGGCGCTCCCACCGTCATCCTCGCCCATACGGTCAAAGGATGGACCCTTGGGCCCGGTGTCGAGGCCAAGAACGTCACCCATCAGCAGAAAAAACTCGACGAAGACGAGTTGCGAGCCTTCCGAAATCGTCTCGAACTCGATATCCCCGACCGGCAGCTCAAAGACCCGCCTTTCTTCCATCCAGGCATGGATAGCGAAGAGGTGCAATACATGCTCGAACGGCGACGGGCGCTTGGCGGGTTCATTCCCCAGCGCGCGGCTCGTGCCTATTCCTTGCCCATGCCCGATGAGCAAAAGGATCCGTTCGAGGAATTTTTCGCGGGCTCCAAGGCGGAAGTGTCCACCACCATGGCCTTCGCGCGGATGTTTTCCAAACTGCTCCGTGACAAGGGCATTGGCAAGCATGTGGTGCCGATCATTCCCGATGAAGCCCGAACGTTCGGCATGGATCCACTGTTCAGCCAGATCGGTATCTACGCCGCCCACGGACAGGCGTATGAACCCGTCGATGCCGGTTTGATGCTCAAGTATCGGGAAAGCGCCACCGGCCAGCTTCTCGAAGAAGGCATCACCGAGGCCGGATCGGTAGCCTCGTTCACCGCGGCCTCCACGTCCTACGCTACCCACGGCGTGCCTATGATCCCGTTTTATATGTTCTATTCCATGTTCGGCTTCCAACGCACCGGAGACCAGATGTGGGCTCTGGGTGATATCCGCGCTCGTGGATTTCTCATGGGAGGAACAGCCGGACGCACCACGCTGATGGGGGAGGGATTGCAACATGCCGACGGTCACAGCCATCTGTTGGCTTCCACGATCCCCGCCATACGCTCCTACGATCCCGCCTGGGCTTATGAACTTGCGGTCATCGTGCGGCACGGGCTTCAAGAAATGTTCGTGGAACAAAAAGACGAGATCTTTTATATCACGATCCACAACGAAGCCTACGAGATGCCCCCGATGCCCGAAGGCGTGCAAGAAGGCATCATTCGTGGTCTGTATAGATTCCGTCCCGCGGCGGAACCGCGAACGCACCGGGCGCAAATTCTCGCCAGTGGGCCCATCATGCGAGAGGCCCTTCGCGCACAGCAGATCCTGGCGGAAAAGTATGACGTGGCAGCGGATGTGTGGAGCGCCACGAGCTATCTTGCCTTGAGAAGGGAAGCGCTGGAAATAGAACGCTGGAACCGTCATCATCCCGATCAACCCGCGCGCGTTTCCTATGTCGCCTCGTTGCTCGATGCCACCGAAGGTCCGGTGATTTGCGTTTCGGATTGGATGAAAGCCGTCCCCGATCAAATCGCCCGCTGGGTGCGACCTCCCTTCGTTTCTTTGGGCACCGATGGCTTCGGCATGAGCGATACCCGTGAGGTCATGCGAAGACACTTCGAAATCGATGCGGGATCCATCATCATCGCAACTCTGCACCAACTCTTCAATCAAGGAGCCGTGAGCGCGCAGGTGGTTCGCCAGGCGATGGAAGAGCTGGAATACGATCCGGAAAAACTCGATCCGATGAGTCTCTGATCCCATGGCGGGAAGCGGCGGTTCGTGTTGCGCCTTGGCGACACCCGACGTAGATCCAAGAGGAGTTCATGGTTGGCAAAAGCAAGTGGGTAGCGCTCTTTTTCGCATCGATGATGCTTGTGCATTGTGGCGCGAACGACCCGGCGCCGCCTCGCAGTCATCCAACACCGGTGGACGATGCCGGCTCGGAAGCTGGCTATCCCGAAGGACCTTATGGGGTTTCCAACGGCCAGGTGATCGCGAACTTATCCTGGGAAGGTTGGCGAGAGCCGAAGCAAAGCGGTTTCGAACCGTCTGCCTTCGAGAGAATCTCGCTCGGTGACTTCTTCGATCCGGATGGAGAAAAAGGGTTTCGAGCGATCTTCGTCAACGCTTCGGCAAGATGGTGCAGCATCTGCAAAATGGAGCAGCGTCATATTCGCGAAAAACGCGATGTCTGGGGACCTCGGGGTGTCGTGTTCCTCGAAACCTTGTTCGAGAATACGGGCTCGGGTCCTGCCACGCCTTCCGATCTCGTGGCTTGGGGAAATACCTATCAAATCGATTGGATCCTCGTTCTCGATCCAACCAATAAATTGAGTTCCTTTTTCGATCGATCCGCAAGTCCGATGAATATGATCATCGATGCACGCACGATGGTGATTCGCGACATCATCACCGGTATGCCCGATGAATCCTGGTGGGCCCACCACCTCGAACCCCTGGTAACTCCGTGACCCATGATTTCGTGGAGAAAAAACATGCAAAAGCGTGTGAATCCAAGGCCCTATCGTTTCGGTACGGGGATGCTCGCACTCGTGTTGGCTAGTGGATGGCTCGCTTGCGGTGCCCCGGCAGTGTCGGGCAAAGACCCCGGGGTAGGGGAGTCCACAAGCCAAACACAGTCTTCCGATTCCGCTGCGAATTCCGCGGCGAAACCCAAGGCCGCTTCGAAAAAAATCGCGGATTTTTCCCTGGAAACCGTCGATGGCAAAACGGTCTCCTTATCCGATTATGTGGGAAACAACGTGGTCATGCTCGACTTTTGGGCGACATGGTGCGAACCGTGTCTCGCGGCGATGCCCCATCTCAACGAGATCTATCGAAGGCATAAAAGCGAAGGTTTCGTGTTGCTGAGCATTTCGATGGACGGTCCGGATACGGTTGCCGAAGTACGAGCCTATTGCCAACGCCATAAGTTGGCCTTTCCCGTGCTGCTCGATGAAGAGTCCCGTGCCGTATCGCTGTATAACCCCAAACGCTCCGCCCCCTTCAGCGTGTTGATTGCCAAAGACGGCACCATCTTGCACAAAAGAGATGGTTATCAAGCCGGGGATGAATCCGCCATCGAAGCGGAAATCGTCGAAGCCCTCGGTCAATGAGGGCACGATGCTCATGCCGACTTTCGTACGCGTCGGATAACGGCTTGCATCGCACTCATCAACAATAACGCTACCATGCCAACCAATACCCCCATCAGCCCTTGTAGTAACGGCTCGAGGATCGGTGCGAACACCGTTCCCAACGAGTCTTTGGCGAATTGCACGAAAGAATGCACGGCAGAAATACCGTGGACAATGATTCCTCCCCCCACCAAAAACATCGCGGCCGTGCCCACGATGGTCAACGTCTTCATCAAGTAGGGCGCGAGCCGCAATACGGTGAAACCAATCCAGCGTACCGCCCCAAGCACAACTCCTTCTCCGGTTCGTTCACTCAAGTAGCGCCCTGCATCATCCAGTTTTACAATCACGGCCACCACACCATACACACCCACCGTCATCAATACCGCCACACCCGAGAGAACCGACAAACTCGTCCATATGCTCGCGTCCGCGACCGTGCCCATGGTGATGACGACAATTTCCGCGGATAGCACGAAGTCGGTTCGAATGGCCCCTTTGATTTTGGCCTTTTCCATGGCCGTGATGTCTTGGGATAGAGACAGACGGCTTTGCATTCGTTCGATGGGGGAAGGCTTGTCTTGTTGGCGCGACAGGAATTGATGAGCAATTTTCTCGGCACCTTCGAAGCAGAGGAAAGTTCCCCCCGCCATCAAAAGGGGCGAGATGAGCCATGGTGCCACCCATTGAATCAACAAGGCCGCGGGTACCAATATCGCCTTGTTTTTGAGGGATCCTTTCGCGACCGCCCACACGACCGGAAGTTCCCGATCCGCACGAACTCCCGATACTTGCTCGGCGTTGAGCGCTAGATCATCCCCAAGAACTCCCGTGCTTTTTTTTGCAGCTACCTTCGTAAGAAGGGCAACGTCATCGAGAACCGTCGAGATATCGTCGAGTAACGCAAGAAGGCTTGTTGCCATGCCAAGCCCATGCACCCGTGAGCACCGGACTGCAAGTCTGCGGCTCGCCTGATTCAGAGACCAGCCACGATTTGGAATTTGTCTCCCATCACGAGCAGCTCCAATCGGTTTTCCGCCACGATGCGTCGCCACTCGTCTTTGTCTTCATGCCCTGGAATCTTGAAACTGGCGGAATAGGTGTAGTCCACAAATAAACGGTCCGACTCCTTGGACCAAAGGACGCGTCGATATCGAATTTCGTAACGAATTGCCTTGGATTCACGAAATTCTTTCATCAGAAACGCTTTCAATCCCTCGAAATCCATGTCGTCGGAAGCATCCACATTGCCCCCGTCTTCATAGTATTGAGAGCTGACCATGGATAAGATTTTGCCTACGTCACGACGTTCCACGGCCTTTCGATAGGCCTCGCAAAACGAGATGACGCGACGATTGTCCTCGGTGTCTTCGACGTCGGTGTTGGGAATGTAATTTTTGGTGCAGCCGACCAAAAGCAGCAGCAAAAACGCGGCGATGGAAAACAAGGGACGGGTGGTCATGATGATGCGGCGTCAACAGTCCAAACGGTCTAATGATTCCTGGGAATGTGGCTACGATGCCGTCAGTTGCGCAAAAGCGCAAGGAGCACGTCGGGCCGTTTGCAATTTCCGGCGAACAAGGAATAATCTGTAACAGTGACCGCCGAATACCCCGTGCTCGTAGTAGATGACGACAACGTCAGTCGTCGTGTCATCGAAAACGTGCTTCGACACGCGGGGATTGCGGCCGTGAGCGTGGCCGGGGGCAACGAGGCGTTGTTTTGGCTCGAGACCAACAAAACATCGCTGGTTTTGCTGGATCTGATCATGCCTCCCCCCGACGGTTACCAGGTACTTTCCGAATTACGCGCGCACGAAAATGGAGCGGATATTCCGGTCGTCGTGTTGACGGGTGTGGCTTCCGACGAAGAAGTCAGTCGGGCTTTTGAAGCCGGGGCGGATGATTTCGTCCGTAAGCCATTTCGAGCAGCGGAACTGGTCGCGCGCATCCGTGGACAACTTCGCCTGCGGTCCTATATCGAGGCCCTCGCGCAAAAAGAAAAAGATGCGCAAGTCGTTCTCGAACTCACCCAGGCCCTCGCCTCTTCCCTGGATTTTCGACAAATCCTGTTCACCGTCGTGCAACGCGTGGCGGATGTGGCCCGCGTGAATCGTTGCAGCATCGTGTTGGTGCAAGGGGATGTCGGACAAGTCGCTGCCACCAGCGACAATGAAGACTTGTTCAATCTTTCGATACAACTAGATCGTTACCCCGAGATTCGAAAGGTTGTGGATTCCGGAAAGCCGCTGATCATCGAGAACGTAACCACACATCCGCTGTTGGAAGTGGTGCGTGACAAACTGCCGGTCAGCGAACTCACCTCCCTGGTTCTCGTACCCATCGGTTATGAAGGAACGTCAATGGGCGTGCTCGTTCTTCGTGCGGCCGCGCGTATCCACTTGGGCGACCACGAGATGAATATCGCCCAGACCGTGGCCAACGCCACAGCCATTGCGCTTCGTAACGCCCATGTGATCAAAAACCTGCAGGATCAAACGGAGCAGGTGTCCCATGCCCGCGTGAAAGCAGAGCGTCGCCTCCAAATGCTCAAACGATACGCGGCGTTTTTTGAGGCAGGCGCCGATGGCGTCATCGTGACCGACCTGGATGGACAAATCTTGTTCACCAATGCCCGTGCCCGTTCGATTACCGGTTTTTCGGAAACTGCCCTGCGGGGAAGGAAAGTAGATGAATTGGTCACGGAGGTCGACCGTCCTCGAATGAGCGAAGTCCAAGCGGGATTCGCGAAAGGAAGCTTTCTGCAAAGTGTCGACGTTCAGGTGCAGCGCTCCGATGGGCAACAGGTGGTGCTGAGTATCAATTTCAGCGGAGTCCTACGGGAAGAAGGCGCCGTGTTGATGAGCTTCCGCGATGTAACCCCCGAACGCACGGTCGAAGCGCAACTGCGTCAGACCAAAGACTTTCTCGAACGTGTCATCGATAGCTCCGCAAACGCGATCATTTCGATTGATATGCATGGCCGGGTGCAGCTTTTCAATCGCGCTGCCGAACGCTGCCTCGGAAGAACCGCCGATCAGATGATTGGACGCGCTCATATATTCGACTTTTTCCCCAAAGAAGAAGCCGAAGCCATCGTGCGCATGCTGCAGCAAGGCGAGGAAGGCGCAAGTATTTCCGATCATTCGGCCCAAGTGATCGTCGACTCCGGAGAACTTGCCCCCGTTACCTCTTCGGCTGCGCTCATTCACGACGACGGACAACGAATCGGTGCCGTGGTTATTTTGACGGACCTGCGAGATAGGCTCCGAATGGAAGCTCAATTGGCAGCGGCCCAGGAGGAACTCGAGTCGCGGGAACGGCAAGCCATCATCGCCGAACTCGCCGGCGCCGCAGCCCACGAACTCAACCAACCTCTCACCTCTGTCATGGGTTATGCCGAACTTTTGAAAAGAAAGTTCCAACATGATTCCTCTGCCCTTTCCGCCGTGGACGTCATCATGAGCGAAGCGGAAAGAATGGCCGAAATCGTAAGGAAAATCGGGAAAATTACCCGATACGAAACCAAATCCTACGTCGGGGCCGCCAAAATCCTCGACCTCGACCGTGCTAGTGACGGCGTGTCGCTCGACGACGAACGTGGAGATGACGGAACGCATGCGTAGAACCGTTTCCGATACCCAAGACCTGCTCCCCTTTTACGAATCGGCTCCACCGTCGGCCGATCGAGCGTCCAGACCCATCGCCAGCCGCTTGCTGCAATGTCTCAATCAACTGCCGTCTTCCTTGCCCCTCGCCGAAGCGCTGTCGATGATGGTCCATGTCCTCCACGAGGCGCTGCCGCAATATGCTTTTGCCCTTCGTATCCCCGCGCATAATCTCATGCCCCCCGTGTTGTTCGCGCTGCCCGAGGACGCCGCCTGGTCCGATGATCCATGGGATCCGAACCTGTTGCTTTTTCCCATGTTCGCTCATGAACGTTGCTTCCCCATCCCCGTACGCTCCCATACTGCCTATTTTCACTGCGCTTCCGACGATCCAAGCCTCGAGGCGGCGGAGTCCGATTTCGTTCGAAGCCTGATGGAATGCGCCGAAATGCTGCTTGCGGCCATCCGACTCTTCGATGCCTGTCACGCCATCGCCCAACACGAAGAAAAACTCAAAGCCATGCATCGATCGTTGCGCCAAAGCAATAAGCTTGCCGCCTTGGGGGAGGCTTCGACCGGACTCATGCACGAGTTGTCGAATCCGCTGACCACGATCATGACGTACACCGACTATCTCAAACAAAAAGCGAATCAGCGAGGCGATGGCGAAGATGCCGAAAGGCTTCGACGTGTCGGGGAGGCCGCCGCATTCGTTCTTACCTTCACGCGTGCCTTTCTGTCCTACGCCCGACCGGATGATGAATTGGCTCGCTCCGTGCCCGTGGCCCAAGCGATCGAACAATCAGTGCTGTTCTGTAAGCATTGGATCGATAGCGCCAACGTGAACGTCACCGTCGATGTCGAAGCAACCCCCTGCGTTCACATCGGCCAAACCCAACTCGTTCAAGTGCTGGTCAACCTCGTGGCCAATGCTTGTCAAGCCATGGCCCCGAAAGGCGGAAACCTAACCATTTCCGCCACCACGCTCCCTAGCGATGGCATGGTGCGCATTCGTGTCGAAGACACCGGTCCGGGAATCGATCCGGATATCGTTCATCGCCTGTTCGACCTGTTATTTACGACAAAAAACAAGGAACAGGGCTCCGGTGTCGGCCTCAGCATCGTCCATGACATCGTGACGAAATCCAAAGGCTCGATCGCCGTCGATTCGACACCCGGCCACGGCACCTCGTTCATCGTCATGCTTCCGATCTCGCCGGAGTACTCATGCCCACCATCGCCAACGATGCCTCCGTCGTCGTATTGACGGGCGCGGGAATCTCCGTCGCTAGCGGTTTGGCTCCCTTCCGTGGCCCGGGAGGGCTGTGGAATGATCACGACATCGAAAAGTACGTGACCGCCTCCGCATGGCGCCAAACTCCCGAAATCGTTATGGAATTCCTTGCTTCCATGCGCTCGACCGCACGAGCCTCTCAGCCCAATGAGGCTCATTTCGCCCTTGCACGAGCGGAACGTGCAAGAACGCAGGGGGCCCGCTTCGATGTCATTACCCAAAATATCGATGCTCTGCATAGCCGCGCGGGAAGTCGGAACGTTCATGAAATTCACGGGTCTTTGGAAATCGATCGGTGTGAGGCTTGCGAGCAACAATACCCCGTGGACTCCGTGAAACGATGCGTATGCGGCGGTAGCATCAGACCCCATATCGTGTTGTTCGGTGAGATGCTCCCCGAAGATGTGCTGATGGCATCGCAACGCGCCCTTCGGTCCTGCGACACGTTCGTGGCGGTGGGAACATCGGGAATCGTATGGCCCGCGGCTGGATTTGTGTTGGAAGCACGTGCAGCGGGAGCCCACTGCATCAACGTCAATCTCGAACCCTCGGGAAACCCTTCCTTTCATGAGGAATTGATCGGTCCTGCGGAACAAATCCTGCCACGTCTCTTCGGAGTAGAAGTCTAAAACTGGGCCCGCCACTCCAGCAACGCCCCACCAGGAACGACCCCAATCGTTGGCGCAGGCCTCAACTCCGGAGGAAGCTCCCGCTTGCGAACGTGCTTGCGCTCCGGAACGAACGTCCATTGCGCATGCGCAATACCTCCCGCCGCCGTCAATACCCACGCCGCAAAAGCCACGTGATTGATCGTTTTCGTCGTGGATACTCGCTCGTTCAAGGCAATCGGATCCACATTGGGCTCCGTGCCCTTGGACTGAAGATTCTGCACAACCGCACTCGTGACTACCGTGGTGGTGGCCAACGCCGTCTCCGTAACCAATAACGTCCACGCAAGCGCCGTCTGATCGTTTTGAAATTGCCCCACACCAAAAGGAAGCGCCGCCAACCACCGAGAATGATGCTCCGTATGCGTTTCTTGTTGCGCGATCTTTTCGAGAGCCGCTACCCGTTCGCGTTCCCGCTCCCGTCGCTCGTGCTCTCGTTGCAATCGAAGCTGCTCCTGACGCGCTTTTTCTTGCGCTTTGCTCTCCAATTCCTGACGAATCCGTCCTCGAACATCGGTAAATCGATCGAGGACGATTCCGGGAAATACTACCGGGTCAGGATAAGCACTGGGATTGGTACGCAGAATGGTTTCGATTTCATGATCGGCTTCCGCAAGACGACCGATGGCCAACAGGCTAGCCGCTCGATAGATTCGCGCTTGCTCGATGAGCTGTGGCGAAGTGAGAGGATCGTCGCTGTTGCTGTCGAGCATCTGCGCAAAACGTTCGGCCGCTTCCTCATACCTTCCCACGCTGTAGGAGTTGCGTCCTTTCTCAAACTCCGATAGCTCGTCAGCAAGCGACACTCGTCCCCCTAGCAGCACCACGGCCACCACGAGCAACGCGATTCGAAGCTGGAAAGACGAGCGCATGCGTAAGCTGACTGTCTTTGCCACGGTAGCCCAATGCTTACCGAGGATCGAGTGCGGAGACCGCCACCGACTGACCAGCTCGTAGCTTAATGGACTTTGCTCCAGGAGGGATCCCCGAACCTGAAATGAAACAATTCACAAACTGATCCACCGTCGCCATCCCGATCGTGACCGTTTCCCCCGTCTTGACGCTTTTGCCAATTCCTGGGCAGTCCAGTAGCGCATCCGCGGGCCCCCCCACCAAGGAAAGACGCGCATCCCGGTATTGTACGGTCCCGTTCACCACTTGAGCACCCTCACCCGCTACAACATCCACGTGTACGGTTCTCGGTAAACAACACGGATCCCCCGAGGGCGTGCTGAATACCAGCGTGTGCCGCCCAATTAGCAAGTTTTGGGTGATTCCAAAACCCACTTTGATCGGCGCGCTGCCATCGATGCTGACCAATGCACTGCCCGGCGAAGCCACGATGGTCACAGCCCGTTCCGCCTTGGGAACCGACGAAAGGATCGGTCGTACACTTGCGCGGATCGCCGGAAGCTTGAACGACGACACCACCGCAACCGGAGATGCCGTCGGAGAAGCCGTGGGACGAAGACGAATGGAGGCGGTATGAGCCGGTAAATATGGCTTTTCTGGGATACCCAGCGGCGGTGGCTTGCTTAGGACCATCAACAATACCGTCGCTACCGCCCCAATCAACGCCAACAATGCGCCACGCTTCGCCCTGGCCAACCAACGTTGACGCCTTACCCCAGTCGCCAATTGCGTCAGTTGACCAAGCAACTCCTGATCGTCGGGGGAGTAGGCCACCGCACGATTCAAATCCGCCGCGGCCCCCGCCGTGTCTCCCTCCTGCCTTGCTCGATCCGCTCGTGCTACGAGGTTTTCCACAAGACGCGGTACGAAAGAGGCGCGGTATGAGTCAGGTGCGGAAAAATATGCATAGATTTCCGCTCGGGGATCTCGAATCCCCACCTGCTCGAGCTGCTGACGCATCGACTCGCCAAACGTTCGAATGTCATCCCATCGCTGCGATGGTTCCTTGGCGATCGCTTTCGCGACGATATGAGCCCACCGACTGCCAATCGTGGGCCGCTCCCGGTCCAGCGCGGGAAAATTCCCATCCAATACCTTGCGAAGCACCTGCGCCGGATTCTTCCCCTCGAAAGGAAGATGCCCCACCATGCATTCATAGACCAATACACCAAGCCCAAAAATATCCGTCCTCACATCCACCCCACCACCCTCGATCTGCTCGGGCGCCATGTGAGCCGGAGACCCCAATACTTGACCCGTCGATGTCACCCCCTGCGCATCGATGACTTTCGCTATGCCAAAATCCGTGAGCTTGACGACCGCGATCTTCCGCGAGTCGTCCAACTCCACCAATACATTCTCCGGTTTGACATCCCGGTGAATGATCCCCTTGTCATGCGCATGCCCAAGCGCATCGCAAAGCAATACCCCAAAACATGCCCCGATCTCCGCGGGTACCTCCGCATGCTCGCGAAGAAGCGCACGCAACGATGGCCCCCGCACCAATTGCGCCACGAGAAATCGCTCGTCGTCGTTTTCATCAGATACATCGTATATCTCAACGATCCCCTGATGACGAAGCTGCGCGACCGCTCGCGCCTCCGTCACAAACCGCGCCGCAGCTTCTCGATTCTCCCGCAAATGCGGATGCATCAGCTTGACCGCTACCTCCCGATCAAGCCGAAGATCGATCGCCCGATATACCGTCGCCATGCCACCATGACCAATCTCATCCAGCAATCGGTACTTCACCAACTCCGGAGCCGCCGACGGTACAATACTCATCGCCTCTCCTTATCAGCGGCGACGCACACTTTCGAACGGGTCCTCCGGTGTCGATTGGAATCGGCCTGGGCTTCCATGACGATGCTTGGGCAGGATGCCACATCCATGGCCCGTGTGGTTCGAGAACGAGCCGCAATCTCACACCACTGGCTCGAAGATTCAATGGCCCGAACACCACAGGCAATGCCTTCGAATCTCCGCGATAATAAATATATTTGTAATATCAATAGGTTACAGTTGTTTGGACAAGACCCCCGCACCCGCTCAACGCTCCTTTGATGATTTCTCCGCCGCGGTGCGGCCAAGCCGTCAATGGTCATTGATGGCTAGCCGTCGGTTGACTCGCCCTCCTCGCTCGTGCGCCTTACCCCCCTTACGGTGGTCGAGAAGGAGATTTCGAAGGCTTACGAGACCTCGACGAACGAACAGGATTGTCCGTCCGTGGTGTCGGCCGCGCACCACTTGGGCGTGCAGGAGAATTGTCCAACATCGGAGGCGGAATCGTCGAGCGCGCACGCACGACCTGCCCTTCCGAAATCACCTCGACCCCAAGAACTCGACAACGCCTTGCCAAGGCATCGAGAGAAACCGTCGGGCTTAGCAATAATCCCGCAGGGGGCGATGGATCGATGAAACACTCGGCCGTCTGTTTTCGTGAGCGAAGCATCTCGCGCACGTCCGGATCGTCGCACCATAAAAAGCCAGAAGCTGCCACGAATGTGATTCGTCCCACAACGACACTGAGCTGGTCGAGGGCTTTTGCGACCGTGATGCTTGGGTCGACCAAAGCGGAAATGGTGGCCCGAATGACTTCACCATCGACACCGGAAGCCAACGCTCTCGAAATGGCGGCGTTGGTGATCTCGACTTCCAGCGTATCATCCACCTTGCCCACCTCACAGAACGGATAGAGCGTCAATACCGAACCCACGGCTGCCTCGGAGCCAATACGAAGCACCGTCTCCTGCATGAACGCAGTGCTCGACGACTCTGCTTGCGGCACGTTTCCCTGAAAGTAGGCTCTACCCCGTGGTGTGATGCGCACCAACGGCGGTGCATCCACCACATCATGGTCCGTATCGGCTTCCCCCACATCCAAAATGCCCAACGCGGGAAGGGATTCGAGCACGATTGTTTGCGCGATATCCGTGGGCAAAGGCGGTTCCAAGCCGACACGCAACGCCCAGCGTCGAAGCAGCCGAGTTACCCCCGGTGTCCGCGGATCGCTGCGAACCCAATCCGCGATCGCTTCGAAGGGAAGCCAGCGCCCCTCCGCCAAGTCCTCCAATGCATCGAGTACGATTTCTCGAACGATGCGCACAGGACTGGAGTCCCGAGCGTCGGGAGGCAACCGAAGAACTTCCGGTTCCGGTCGACCCTCATCCCAAGCTCCTCCCTGACGCCATACCCGAAACAATGCCAAGCCCAACTCCGATAAACTCCAGGCTCCGGGAGGGGTCGCCCGCGACAACGAAGACCCCTCCCACAGTCCAAGGGCACGGCTCAACGCGACAAGCAACGCCACGGTTTGGAAATCACGGCCGAATCGTTGGGAAAGGCGAAGGAGCAAAGAACGCGGAGTCCCCGCGGTTTCTCGAACTTCCGTGCCCCCTTCGCGCGCAGCCATCGCTAGCGCAATGGCGATGGGAGACGGATCCAAAGCAAATCGCGCCCGGCGTGGCTCATGATCCCCATCGAGCACGAACGCACGTATCTGCGCACGCTTGCTTTTCCTCGAAGACACATCTTCCGCACCAATGATGGCAGCGACCTCCGTCGGAATGATGTGACGGTTGGGATGCACCGGAATCAACATCCCCCTGCGCTCGAGAGAGAAACTTACACCACGCCGGGAAGGGGCCGCTCCCGTTGCGTTTCGCAATCGCAAGGGCTCCCTCTCCAAATCGAGTAATTCTTCCGTATCGACCTCACATCCCTCCTGATACACGGAATCGAGCAATCGACGTTCCGTGGACGATAGCGTGGCGATTTCTCGCGCCAATGCTTCAGGATTCGACAGCACGCTCCACGCCTCTTCCAGAGGCAAAGCAATCGGATGAGTCGCGGGACGTCCGGCATAATGGGAAGCAATCGCCGCTTGCGTCTCCGCGCTGCTTTGCGCAAGCAACGCGCGAATTCCTCTCGGATCCTCCCCCTCCCACATCGGCAGTTGCACCAAATAGGCCGGCGGAAGAACCAACTCGATACAATTGCTTTCATGCATTCGAGCAAATACCAACCCCCGAGCCGCTAGGGGCTCGAGCGTCGGTGGCACCACGCGAACTTGCAGCACGCCCCCTGCTTCCACCAAACGACGTAACAGTTGCGCTGGAGCCGTTCCCAATCGCGACGTATCTCGTAATTCAACCATCGTTACGAGTTTTCGCGCCATTTGCATGGGACCGTCCGCCCGTAGATTCCGGTCGATGGACGCCCCTATGCGCTGCGCCAACGACTCGAGTTCCGCCTTGGGTAGCGAACGCAGTACGTCGATGAGGCGTGTCGGGTTTTGCCGCGGTGTTCCTTTCTTTTTCACTTCACGCATGATTACGGCCCCTGAGCCGAGAAGTCCCGAATATCTCTATCCGTCCAAGAAGTTTTCATCACGAAGGCAATGGCCCATGATGCGTCCTACCCCCGTCGGCGCATGATGCCTCTGCCTCCGGACTCTTTCCTCCCATTTCGGATACTATGCATCGGTCGAGGTTACAACGATGGACTCCCTTTGCCTACCACCACCTTCAACGCCTTTGGACTGCTGGGGTTCGTCCGTGGTTGCGCGCTTTCGTGGGTTGTGAGAACACGACACCATGATCCTGCGTGATCCCGTCCACGGTTTGATCGCTTTCGAGTCCGACGAGGAGCGAATCATCGAAAATCTCCTCGAAACCCGTGAAGTGCAGCGATTGCGACGAATTCGCCAGCTTGGTTTCACTTCCCTGGCTTATCCAGGTGCCGAGCATACTCGATTCGCCCACGCCATCGGTACGGCTCACGTCATGAAAAGACTGATCCAGCGATTGCGAGACCTGCAAGGTTCCTTGCCGCCAGAACATCGAATCTGTCGTGCCCGTGCGAAAGATGCCCTCGCCGCAGCCTTGTTGCATGATCTCGGTCACGGCCCCTTGTCCCATCTATTCGAAGATGCCCTTCCTCACTCCGATCCTCATGAAATCTGGACGGAACGCATCATCCTCGATCCCGGTTCCGAGGTTCACGCCGTATTGGCGAAACATGATCCGAATATGCCCTCGCGTGTCGCCGAACTCATCGCTGGACGTCATGAACTCCCTTACCTTGCCAGAGCCGTCAGCGGCACCTTCGATGTCGACCGTTGCGACTATTTGCTGCGAGATGCTCATGCCACCGGAGTTCGCTACGGTAATTTCGATCTCGATTGGCTCCATCGAAGCTTACGTTTCGCCCCCTTCGATGCACATGCAGCTCCTCCCGCGCTGGCCATCGATGGAGTCAAAGGAGTCGCGGCGATTGAGTCTTTCGTCCTGGCTCGCCTGTTCATGTTCCAACAAGTGTACTTTCACAAAGCCACGAGAGCCGCGGAATGGATGGTTCGTGCGGCCCTTTCTCTCGCCGTGCAGCTTCTGGCAAAAGGGGTGGACTTGCCTTCCACTCCACCGGCCTTTCGGTCCGCCGCCGAAGGCCGTTGCCTTTCGATCGACGAATACTTGGAACTCGACGATGGTGTGCTGACAGCAACGTTGCACGCTTGGGAAAGCTGTGATGACCCGAGCCTTGCGGACTTATGCCAGCGTCTTCGTTCACGACGCCTTTTCAAGACCATCGAGTTTGTGGGAGAAGAGAGCAAAAACCCCGCGTTGCAGCAGCATTTATTGCTTCAGGCAAAACGAGCCACCGAGCGCGCGGGATTGGATCCCGCCGTGTATTGCGGCCTCGATGTGGCTTCCGATGTCCCGTTCAATGACGCTAGCGACAATCTCGTTGTTGTCTTTTCCAAAGGTACTTCACGTCGCCCTGCCGAGGTCTCCTTTTTGCTGAGCCGCCTGGATGGAGAGGAAATGCGAAGAGAACGTTTGATCGTGGCTCCCGAGGTACGCGAACAAGTTCTTCGAATGGCGAATCTCGACTGATGAATCGACTCCACGCTCTATGTTGTTTTTCGGTTTGCTTTTCCGCGAGCACGGGCTGCTTCGCCGATGGCGCCTGGGGACGGCTCAAAGGTGACCTCGCCATCCAAGGCGATCTTGGAATGGTTTACGATGGTTCCCACCCGGGAGTCATGGGAGCCGTTGCGATTCGTTATCTCCAATCCGCCGGTGCGTACGCCACATGGATGATGCCAGTGAGCAAAGATGCCGACTTCGAACGAATTGGCTCCGTCGGCGTGGAACTACGCCCTCTATTTCTCCCGCGCCTGTTGAAAGATTGGCAAGGCACCAGCCCCCGACTCAACCTGTGGATCGATAGCTTCTCCATTCGAATGGGAACCGCCTTCGCCCATCAAGGACCCTATGCCCAAGGTCCAGGTTTCGAAACCGGTGTCGGGATGGGAATTCCTATTCTTCCGCAAGCGCAAGGCCCGTGGATCGGCTTGTCGGGACTGTGGCGCTGGTCCCAAGACGCCATGCATACCCGGCAAAATAGCGACTTTGTATGCACCATGACCTTGGGTTGGCAAACGATCCTCTATTCCGGTTTGGTCGATTGGAAAGACACTAGAACCCCATGAACTCGATTCGATCCTCTCTCGAAATCGCGTGGCATGAGGCGTTGCACGATCTCGATCCTGCGCATCTCGTTGCCCAACACCTGAAGACCCTCGATCTCGGCTCGGTACTCGTCATCGCCGTGGGAAAAGCAGCACCAGCCATGGCGCAAGGAGCCCTGCAAATACTCGACCCCAAAACGAATTACCTCGTCATCACCACCGATGGCACCGATACCTCCCGTCTGCCCAACCAAGAACAAATCCTTTTCGCAGCGCACCCCATTCCCGATCCTCGTTCGATGCACGCCGCCACAAGCGCACTCCAGCTCGCACAACAATCGCAGAAAGACTCCCTGTTGCTGCTCGTCTCCGGCGGAGCTTCCGCCCTGTTGTGCGCGCCAAATCACATCTCCTTGGAAATGAAACGTCGCGTGACGGGTGGACTGATGCGAAGCGGCGCGAATATCCAAGAACTCAATACCGTGCGAAGACATCTGAGCACCGTAAAAGGCGGCGGTCTCGCTCGAGCGTTCCCAAGACGAGTCCATAATGTCATCCTCAGTGATGTCATCGGGGGATTGCCTCATGATATCGGTTCCGGTCCTGGTGTTGCGGACCCCACGACCTTGCGCGATGCCCACGCAATCGCCGAAAAATACCTCGAACCCTCGCTGCAAGAGCCATGTAAACAGGCTTTTCGAGAAACTCTCGAGCCCTCCGATGACGTGCTCGATCGAGTCACCGCCGAAATCGTTGCGGCACCCAAGGACCTCGCCAATGGCTTCGTAGCCAAACTTCGACAACAAGGATGGGATGCGCACGGGCATCCTTCGCAATCTCTGAGCGCGGAGCAATTGGCCGGATGGCTGGTGAACACTGCATATACCCTTTCCCCCGGACAAGGATCGGTGATGGCTTGCGAGCCAACCTTGTCGGTTCCCCAAAATGCAGGACGGGGCGGACGCGCCGGATGGGTCGCTCTTCGAACGCTTCAATCACTACCCGATGATGTGATCGTATGGGCCGCCGCTTCCGACGGCGTCGATGGCAACAGCGATCACGCCGGTGCCTGCGTCGGCGGAGCTGATAAGACGCGCATCGATACAACCTGGGTCGACCTATGCCTGGAACGTCGTGATGATGCTACGGCTCATCAACGCCTCGGTACCGCCCTCGAGGGAAAGCCCACGGGTGCGAATTACACCGATATTTATGGGGTTTTTCGTCTACGGTGACGGTGCGCCCGCGGACTCGTCGCCGAGAAGCCTGCGAACTTCGACCGCAATCGCACAGTTGTTCGATTGACGCTGAACCGCGATCCGCGTGGTTGCCGAATCGGTAGTGATACCAACTTTGGAAACGATTTCCGTGCGGACTCGAAATAGAAGTTTTTTCGAAACCAGATCCCAAGCAAAAACTCTCACCGGATGCGGCACCGCTTGCAAAGACTCCGAATACGTCCCCGCGTCCGGAACCTCCGTAGCGGCCAAATCCGTGTTTTCGTCGAGGACGAGCAAAAAGTATTGAGCCCGAACGAGCAAGTCGATGGCGAGAGGAATGTCTTCCTGAACCGCGCTATCGAAGTCCCGTTCGAGCAAACGTAAGCGCATGTCATTGCTCGCTTCGCGGACGTCGTTGACCCAGGAATCGGATAGCACGCGCGCGGCGCGGTAAGCGACACGAAGGTTATAGGGTTGAGCAGGTTCCGAGCAGTGGAAAACTTCGTTGCAGTGCTGTCCTGGTGGACATTCCTGGTTTTTTTTGCACGCAGGGCCTTTGAAAGGATCAGGGTTGGGAAAGGTCGTAAAACAAGAGGTAAACCCATCGCGTAACGATTCGAGAGCCGCGCGACGCAACGACTCTTGTTGCTTGGCGTCGTCGATATAAAGTCGCAAATAGGTTCCGGGTTTCGACCGGAAAGGGGAGGATTTGGCTTCCGCTGAGATGGAGTCACCGGCATACGGTCCGGCCGCTTCCATGATCCAAACTTCCAATTGATCGCGCACGGGGTTGTAACGAGGACCCAACTCGGCGTCGACGGCGCGTTGGCGAGACAAAAGACGATTGCGCCAAGATTCGAGTTCGTTTTGATCGATTTTCCAATAGATGATCGCCCATCCAGCGAGGATGACGAACATCCACAGAAAAAATCGGGGAGGGATGCGAGGGAATTCAGCTCTGCGCTTTCGGCCTTCTTGGATGGCCGAGAGCCCTCGGGACGTAGGCTCCTCAGAGGTTTTCATGCGCGAGATGAACGGAGAGCGGGGTCAGTGCTCGCCGCCTTTTTTGGTCTTCGGCAATTGTCCGACCATGAAAGAGACGTTGGGATAACCAGCGAACGCCGCGGTTTGGAAGACGGACTTGACGACGAGAGCGGAGACGCGGTGATCGACTTGCATGACGACAACACCAGGACTCTCCGCTTTCGGATTGAGTTGCTTCCACAATTCCCTTTTGTTTTTCAGGATGTTGTGAAGATCGTCGATCTTTTGCAGACGACCGGAATCCTCGATCGGGCGTGTGGAACCAGCGGGTGAACCATCCACGAGAATATTGGTGCCGGTGATGGCGACGACGGGAGCATCGATCATGTCGAGGGTGTTTTCGGCGCTGGGCAGTTTGGTGTTTTTATCCACCGGGATTTCGCCGCTAGCGGAGAAAGACATGAGGAGGAAGAGAACCACGACGACAAAAAAGTCGATCAGTGGAATCAATGCGAGGCTGGTGTTGACAGAGCGTGCTCCACCCCCGGAGACCTTGTTTTGCACGAACCTGAGCGGGACCTTGTGCATGAGCCGGCGTCCCGGCTTCTGAATCATTGAGTGTTCGAATTTGCGTTTTCCTCTAGCCATGGGTCCCTCCCTTTCAACGTGCCGAGAAAGTCACTTGGAATGCGTTGATTTCCGCGCCTTTGTAGGTACGTTTCAGGGTGTAGATCGCGTCGATGACAGCGATGATGTCAGAGAAGGGGGCCCGGTTGTCGACAGAAATGATGGCCTGATCGACCTTGCGATCGTTGTCGTTCTGATGACTCCCGTACTCTTTCCACTGTTTGGCAATTTCCGTGGCGAGGTCCGGGTACCGCATGACCGTTTCCGTTCCCAATGTGATGGGCTGACCTTTTCGAGGCACCTCGGACGTGGCATGGACGGTAGCGCCCGATTTCCAGATGAGAACGAAACGATCGTCTTGTTTCATCTCCACCGTGAGCATTTTTTCAGGCTCGACTTTTTCGACTTCTTCGTCGGTCCTGGGCGGGCCAGGGACTTGGGCGTTGGCCTCGATCCGCGCCATTTGCGACCAGACGGCGGTCATGATCAGAAATAGGACGCAGACAACGAACAAGTCGATCATGGGAATCAAGTTGAGTTCCGAATCGACCGAACGCCTTCCGCTTTTGCCGCCACTGTCGACGCTTACACCACCCATGGTCTCCTCCTGCTTGCTAGCCGTACATCGAACGTCGGAAGTCGACTACGCTTGCGGAACTCCCTGGAGATTGACTTTCTGCCGGTTGGCGATCACCAAGTTGAGAACCTGGACCGTCGCCTCGTTGATGTCGTCCTCGAGCTGCTGCGTCTTGCCGTTCAACAAGGCAAAGCCAATGAGCGAGATAAGAGCAACCATCAGACCGAACGCCGTGCAGTTCATGGCCTCTGAAATGCCTTCCGCAAGGATTCTCGCCTTTTGGCTAGGATCGACCGACTCCCCACCGACGGCACCGAACGCCTTGATGAGACCCGTGATGGTTCCCAACAGACCAGACAACATGGCGAGGTTTGCAAGAAGAGCAAGGTAACCCGTGCGGGTCGTGATGCGGGGAAGCTCGCGAAGGGCTGCTTCGTCCATCGCCGCCTGAACTTCTTCGTCAGGTCGATTTACCTTGACGAGACCCGCCTGGACGATCCTAGCCATCGGCGCATTCGCGGCCGAGCACATTTTGATCGCTTTGGCTATGTCACCCGCCAAGATGCACTTCTGCATCGATGCCAAAAACATGTTCTTGTTGATCGAAGACTGGGAATACAGAACGATCGCACGCTCCACGATGATCCCGATCGCAACGATCGACCAGAACGTGATCGGATACATTCCCCAGCCGCCGTCTTGATAGCTCTTCCAAAGACCACTCATCTGACCTTCCTCCTCGGGTGCCTCTTTCTGTGCACTCTATGCATGTTTGCCTCGCCATGATGATCGAGGGCAAACCACTCGAACTCATATTGTCAAATCCGACCGCTTAAAAGCATCACGCCATCGTGCGCGCGTAACTCACCTCGTTGTTGTTGGAGTTCCAACTTCCGTGAAACATTGAATCGCAAGATAGAACAACGAACGCAAAGTGAGCCGTTTCGAAAAACTCGGGAGATATTGCAAGGACCGTGAGCAAGTCGTCAAGAGTAATGTCGTGTTTTGTTGGTTCTTCGCGTGAGAATAAAAAGTTACACAAAAAACCTGTCCACATGCCCGGCTTCCACCCGACCACCACGGTTCACCCCCCCCTATACAAGGTGTTTGACGCCCCGTCCAAACCTTCGTGCATTCCCCCGCACCTCACGCTTGCGTTGTCCAACTCCACCCGTCTATAGTCTCCCCTCATCGGTGGAGGCATCTCATCGGTTTGCCCCTCGCACATCACGCGCCCCGTGGCGAGATGATGCTTTCGCACGATGACCTAGAAAGGAGCCTTGAGGAATGCGTCTTGTGCTGATGTTGGCAGCCTTGCAGGAAGCCTCGGCAGGTGGCGGAGAAATCGGTTTCATGGAGGCCTATAAAAAGTCTCCCTGGTTCCTCACCATGAATATGGTGGTGTCCGTCGTTGTCATCTCTATCATTGCGGAGCGCTTTCTGTATCAACTCACCAAGTATCGCGTGAACTCGAAAGAGTTTTTCTCGCAAGTCAAAAAATTGGTGACCGGTAACAATATCGATCGCGCCATCAAATTGTGTGAGGCCAGCGATTACCCAATCCTCCAACTCGTCAAGGCAGGGCTCACCCACGCCAACAAAACCCCAGACGAAATCGATGCCGCTTTGAGTGAGCGTTTCTCCGAACTCAAACCCGCCATCGAACGTCGCATCGGCTCTCTATGGTCTCTCGCCAACATCGCCACCCTCATCGGCCTGCTCGGCACCGTGACCGGTCTGATTGCCACGTTCGCCGCCGTCTCCGCACAAGGCCTCAGCCAAGCCGAAAAACAGCGCTTGCTGTCGCTCGGTATCGCGGAAGCCATGTGGAATACCGCATTCGGCCTCGGTATCGCCGTGGCCTGCATGATCGCTCACCTTATCCTTAGTCAACGCGCGAAAAAACTCGCGCACGAATTGGAAGCGACGATGGAGAAGGTTTTCAACCTCTTGGCCATTACTAACAAGCCCACCGGTTACTAACGGCTTCACGGAGTTCTGCCGATGGCCAAGTCATCGCTCTCAGCCTCGCAGCGTTCCAAAATTCGGCGCCTCGCTACGCCCAAAGAGCAAAGCCCGGAAGACGAAGGCGGAGAACTCAACATCATTCCCTTCCTCGACATCATCGTCAATATCCTCATCTTCGTGCTCGCCACCGTCGCCATCACGTTCACCGCGACCATCGAAACCACACCACCTTCCAGTGGTGGAAAAGGACCGCGGATCATCTCCGAATCCAAATCCCTCAACCTGACGGTGCTCATTACAAATGACGGCATCTCCTTCAAAGCCGCCGGCGGTTCTGTCGCTCCTGGCTGCGAAGGCATCGGTCCAGGAATCACCATCCCCGCTATCGGCGCAGACCCCGACGGCCAGCCCGTGCTCGATTACGATGCCGTGACCCGCTGCGCAAAACGCCTGAAAGATCAGTCTCCGGACTTCAAAGACGAAACCCAGATCCGGATCACTGCGAGCAACAACATCAGTTATCGAAAACTCATTGGGACCATCGACGCCGTCCGCGGTTCGGAACCCAATAAAACTGACCTCTTTCCGGACGTGCTTTTCGCCGTCCCACGCTGATTGGAGCTGCCAAGGATGACACCCCCCGCAGCCGCACAGCCCTCCGTAGGCGGTTCCGTCGCCCAGTACAAAGCTGAGCTTCGGAAAGCCAAACGACGCAACGAGCGCGACCACGAGATCGACTTCCTCAACATCACCGCGATGTTGGATATGATGACAATCATACTCGTGTTCCTGCTCAAAAATATGGCAAGTTCGAGCGCCTCCATCCCTCAGTCCAAAGACCTCACCTTGCCAGCCGCCTTCCTGCAAACCGAGCCCCACGAGGAAGGTGTCGCGGTCATCGTCACCAAATCACAAATCCTTGTCGGTGATAATCCTCAACCTGTCGTCCAACACTGGTCCCGCGAATCCGTCGCCCAATCGGGCCTCGATGCCATCTACAAAAAAAGCGGTATCAATGATCTGCACATCGTGCCTCTCGCTGAATCGCTTCTGCACGTTCGAGAAATCGACAATCGGATCCGCAACGAAAGAAAATCAGGATCCGGCACCTCCGAGGCCATCGTCATTGTCGACGAAACCACTCCCTATCGCTTGCTCATCGAAGTGCTTTATACTCTCGGCGCGTCGAGCTTCGGCAAGTATCACCTCATGGTATTGTCCACCAAAAAATCCGCAGACGGATAGCCGGTTGATTTTTCCGCCACTCGCATGGTACGGCCCGCGCTGAACCCCGTGCCTCTGTTTGCTCGCTTACTCATCTTCGTCTCATCATGATCGAAATCGCTTCCATCCTCGGCGCAGGGGCGCTCGCTCTCGGAGTGGCGATCATACTCGCTCTACCATTGCTCTCTCGAGCTACTCGGCTGCGTCTCATTACCTCATCGTACGCCCCCGCCTATGCAACGATCCGTAACTACCTGCGCGTCTTCGATCGCTCCGTGCTGGCTCTCACCGCGCTCGTCGTATTCGCGATCGGCGTCGGTGTCGGCGTCGTGCGCTCCCATCAACCCGAAGACCCAATCTCATCACCCCTCAGCCTCGCCAGTTCGATGGCGCTCGCCACGGCCCTCGGAGCCCTGTGCAGCTCCTTGGCCGTCCATATCAATGCCATCGCCAGCGTACGCGGCGCCTGTCGCCTGGCTGACTTCTCCAAACACAGCGCATCGGCTGGCTTGCTCGTCGGTATCCGTTGGGCCGGAGCTGCTTCTGTGGCGTCGATGGCCATCGTGATGCTTTGTCCCTCCGTGCTGATGACGATAACTTGTCTGTTCGTCTCCGACCAGCAATGCGTACCCCTCCTCATCCACCTGCTGCCATGCTTCGCTCTGGGAACCGTTTTCCCTTCTATCGTCTCCCATTTCATCGGTGGGGTATTCGTCAGCGCTTGTGCATCCCTACCCAATCACCGAAATACATTCTCTACGATCCCCACCCATCTCACCGTGCCCGCTACACGCGTGGCCGATACCGTGTCCACCACCGTGATGCTCAGTGTTGCCGTAACCATTGTCGCTCATGACTCCTCGGGCTTGGCTCCGTCGTTGATGTTCGCCCCGTTTCTCGTGGTGACACTCGGATTGGTGGTGACGTGCATTGCCCTATGGATCGTGCGTTCGGATACGACCGAATCGGGCACCAGCGCAATCGCACGCGGCTTGTGGGGACTCATCGTGCTTGTCGCGGGCGTTTTCGCGGGGGCGTCGCATTGGCTCTTCGGATCGCAAGGGTGGCGCGTGGCCGCCGCTTGCGCCCTGGGATTGACCGGTTCTGCCGTGACGCTTTTCGTCGGACGATGGCGAGCACAGCACAAACATCATGAGCGAGCGGCTGCTACATGGGCGAACGATATGCTTACCGCTGCCGCCATCGGCGCGGTGATTGCCACCGTGGCCATCGTCGGTGATGTCCTTGGTCGAGATCAAACCACGTTGCCATGGACCGGAATCACCCTTGGGTTTGCGGCTTTGGCGTTCATCGCCACCGCGCCCTACGGCTTGGCGATTGGAAATATGGAAAGCATCGTCGGTGGGCATCGTGCGAATCACGCAGAGCCGCAGAACATGCCGACGACATTGAGCTCCTGTGCCGATACGGCATTCGGAGTCACGACACATGCAGCGGGTGGTTTTGCTCTCGCGGTGTGGATGACCAGCGTGGCGATTTTTCGAAAAACAGAATTAATACAAGAGGATTGGGGCTACGCGGTGGGGCTGAGCGCGGCGGCTTTTGTCGGAATGGTATTCGTCGTCGCCCTCGTGGCAGTGTCGCTGCGCGCCTTGGCCGCCACCTCTTGCGTCGCTCTCGCGGGTAGTTCACCGTCGGATGACTCCCGAAGGGTCGACGCCTCCCTCCAAGAAGCTACGCGACAAGGAATTCCATGGATGCTCATGGTGACGATCGTCCCGGCGCTTGTCTGGGCGGCGTTACGTTGGGGGGCTCGACCCGCTTTGGTGGCTGCATCGACGTTGTCGGCGATCCTCGGAGCATCGATGCTCGGACTCGTCGTTTCTCTCGGAACATCGTTTTCGGGGATACGACGGAATATGGCTTCAGGACCGAAGGGGCCCGTTGATAAGCCTGTTGACGTCGACGAAAAATGGACCAACAATGGTCCTGTTGATGCTCTGAACGGGGGTGATTTGTTAGGGACATCCCTTCAAACCCTGGTCGGGCCTTGTATCCACGCTTCCGTGAAGTTGCTCGCCGCGGCGGCGTTGGCGCTTGCAGCGCATCTATTCTGAAACCAAACAGCCCGTTTCCGAGCTTGATGGACGGGCTCTCCCCCGCACGGGAGGCTTATGTTGTCGTCTCTTTCGGATGCTCTATCCACTCTAAGCGACCGCGGTTTGCGTCGCCTTCTCGGTGCTCGAACGTTCCTTCGGGGGCTCGATTATGCCCGCCGCAAAGTGGTCGAAGGCGTCGACGTCGGCGAGATGATCGCCACCGGACGCGTTCGTGGTTCGGACGCTGAACCTTACGTGGTCAACGTGGAACTTACGCCTTCGGGAATTCAATCGAATTGCACCTGTCCTGCTTTTGCAAAAGCAGGTCAACACTGCAAACACGTGGCGGCATTGCTCATTACCGTTCGTGATCAGGCGCGCGGCGCCATGCCGCGAAGGCCCGCTCCTCCCGCACCCCAACCCGTTGCCGCACTACCTTCCGCGGAAGGAAAGGTGCGCCGTCGTGACAAACGACGACGTCCTACCGCCATTCATGTTCTGCCTCCCCAATTCGGTGCGGTACCCGAACCGGATGCCGTGGCGAGCGCCACCGGTATCGGGGCTTGGCTACCTCCAGGAAAACAAACAAGCCCTCGACCCCTCGAATACCGGATCCACGTTCGACAAGGAGCCGTGACGATCACGGTGCTGGATACGGATGCGCGCGTCCCTCTGCTGCCCTCTCAAGCTCTCGCTTGGCAAGCCATCCAACCAAGTCCGGATTACGCACCTTTGCGGTTGTTGGCCCGACTCGAAAGCGGCAATCCCCGTCACCCCGCCGTCGACGTGCGCGGCGAAGACGTCGCCGAATTGTTGCCGCTTCTTCGTGAACGACGCGTGCTGCTCGAGCCAGCTCTCATGCAACTTCGTTTCGTCGATGATCCGCTGGTGCCCCGTTTCGATCTCGAACTGGCTGGAAACGATGCCCTCGTCGTGAAAGTAAGCTTCGAACGAGCCAGCGACAAACGAAGATTCGCCCTGTCTCAAGGCGGTTGGTTCGAAGGAGCCCCCGGTTGGCAAATCGATACGTCGGCTGGGACGGCTCATCCCCTGCATCGTCGAGTCTCCCCTGCCGTCTTACGACGTCTGCTTCGTTCTCCTACCATCGCAGAACCAATAGCCAATGTGGCGGATCTGATCATGACCGGACTGCCGCGTATCGCTTCCGAAGTTGGAGCTGAATTGCCAGACCTCGATGGCGTAGCGCAGGTTGTCGATCTGGAACCGTCGTTTCGAATTCATGCGCAAGGCGATCTGGTGGGCGCGGAAGTGTTTTTGTATGCGAGCTATGGGGAAATCGAAAATCCCTTGCGCGCTTCGGGGCTTGGTCCACCCGTATTGATTCAGCCGCCCAGTGCGGAAACGCAAGGTCGAATCCGCTGCATTCGTGCCGATATTCCCGCACAACAAGAAGCGGTTCAGAAACTCCTCGAACTCGGGCTGACACCTCATGAGTCTGGCGATCACTTCGTGGCCAAAGGCGATAGGGCAACGGAATTCTGGTCCGAAGGCCTTGGAGCTTTGCCAGAAACGTGGAGTCTGTACGTACCAGATGACCTTGTGGATACCCAGGTGCGCACGGCGCATATCACACCCTTCGGGCGAATATCGTCCGGAGTCGATTGGTTGTCTGTCAAACTCGGTTTCGAAGCGGAAGGGGTAGGGGTATCACGTGAGGAAATCGCGCGATGCTTAGCCACGGGACAGAAGTATGTGAAAATGGAAGATGGCTCGTTCGCCTATATCAATCGCGAACAGATTCAAGCGGTGCTGGACCGGGAAATCGAGCTGATGACCGCTGCAAAAGGCGGCAAGCTCCCTCTTGCACAAGCCGGACGAGTCAAAGAACTCGAAGAACTACTCAACTCGTTTGGAAAGTGTACTTCGACCCCCGCCACCAAAAAAATGTTCGAGCGTCTAGCCGGCATCGATTCGATCGCTGTCGTGCGGAAACCTCGAACACTCAAAGCGAAATTGCGACCGTACCAGGAACTTGGCATCTCCTGGCTCAAGTTCATTCACGACATCGCATCCGGAGGCGTTCTCGCCGATGACATGGGGTTGGGAAAAACCCTGCAAACCATCGCCCTGTTTTTGCTCGTCAAAACCGAAAAAAATGCGATTTCCTGCCTCGTGGTCGCCCCCACCAGCGTCGTGGGTAACTGGGAACGCGAAATCAATCGCTTCGCGCCAACTCTCAAAGTGATGGTGTGGCACGGTGCCGAACGCAAACAACAAGAAGAAGAACTCAGAACCTCGGAAGTAGTGATCACGAGCTATGCGCTGCTTCGACGCGATGCCGATCTACTGCAGTCCCTCGATTTCACATACTGCGTACTCGATGAAGCCCAGCACATCAAAAACCCACTGAGTGCAACCGCGCAAGCCGCAAAACGAATCAAGGCGAGTCGTCGGTTGGCGCTCACCGGCACGCCCATCGAGAATCGCTTGTCCGAAATCTGGTCGATCTTCGATTTCGTGAGCCCAGGACTGCTCGGACCCTTGGGCAAGTTCGAAGAAAAATTCAGCCGGCCCATCGATCAAGGAGACTCAAAAGCAGCCGCGCGCCTTCGTGCCATCATCCATCCGTTCATTTTGCGAAGAACGAAACTCGAGGTGGCGCAAGATCTCCCCGAGAAAATCGAAATGGATCGAATCTGCGAACTGGCGGGAGACCAACGAACCATCTACTTGCAAGTCGCTCAAGAAGTTCGCGCGCAAGTGCTCGGCGAAGTGGAGCGACAAGGATTGGCCAAGAGCCAGATTCATATCCTCGCCGGTTTGACTCGATTGCGACAAGCAGCCTGCGATCCGCGATTGCTCGGACTGCCACGACAATTCACCGACGAGGACTCCGGAAAACTCATGGCATTGCGCGAACTCGTGGAAGAATGCGTGGCCGGTGGTCATAAGGTTCTCGTCTTCTCTCAATTCGTGTCCATGCTCCACCTGATCCGAAAAGTGCTCGATGGCGATGCCGTGAAATATGAGTACCTCGATGGATCGACCAAAGACCGCAGCGCCGCGGTAGAACGCTTTCAAATGGATCCCACCATCTCCGTGTTCCTCATCAGCTTGAAAGCAGGGGGAACAGGCTTGAACTTGACCGCCGCCGATACCGTTATCCACTTCGATCCATGGTGGAACCCAGCCGTCGAAGACCAGGCTACGGATCGCGCTCATAGAATCGGACAGACCCGCGTGGTGACAACTTATCGCTTGATGGCGGAAGGAACCATCGAAGAAAAAATCCTTCAACTCAAAGCCAAGAAGCGAGAATTGGTGTCTGCCGTGCTCAGCGAAGATGAAGGCGGCGCGAAAAAACTCACTCGCGCCGATGTCGAAGAACTGTTTGCCGTAGATGGCTGAACGCCATCGCGAACGAGCCATCCCTGCCATCATTCGAATAATCGCTGCCCGTTTGGGAGGTCATCGACCCGTGGGAACCGTAGCGATCCCCCTTGCCACAGACCCCTGCCTTTCGTCCCTTCAGCCTTGGCATGCACCTGCCCGTTGGCGCAAGGATGCTCCCCAAGCGCCTGCCCCAAAAATCATGGCCGAATCGATGAAAATAAAGCGCAATGATTGACCGCACTCAACGACCTGAGAGGCCAATCACTCCACCATCCTCGAAGATGGCAGCCCGCCGCAGTGAAGCGCAACCGCTAGAATAGACAGGTGCCAAATGCCCAGATTCCGTCGCAATCAGCGCCGGGCTCACTCTGGGTTCCGGTATAGGCCATAGAACCGCCGGTGCCGCCTCCCGCGCCGCCACCACCGCCACCGCCGCCGCCCCCTCCTCCTCCGCCACCGCCGGTCCCCGCATATCCTCCCGTGCCGGCATAACCACCCGTTCCAGCGTAGCCACCCGTTCCAGCAGTTCCTCCTGAACCTGCCGTTCCCGCTGTGCCCGCCGTTCCCGCTGTGCCCGCAGTCCCTCCTGAGCCTGCCGTACCGCCCGAGCCCGCCGTGCCCCCACTACCGCCCGTATTGCTGTCGGCCTCGTCAGCCGCATCCGTCGTTCCTCCCGTGCCCGGATTCGTATCCAGATCCGCTTCCGGTGATGCGCACGCTAGAGGAAATACAGAGCCAGCAAGCACCACACCGCAGGCGATCATAAGCAATTGCTTGAATCCAAGAGAACGTTTCATCGATGCACTTCTCCTACGGAGTTCTTGCCAACTGAAACACAATCCAATTCGACTCACATCGGAACCTACCACAGCCACGAATATCTGCAAATAGACCGGTCATGGACGACGAGAATTCAACACAAAGAAATTTCGTCTTCTCATGAATGCACAAAACCAATGGATTTACTTGGGCTTACAGTCGATTCCCGGAGTTGCCTTGAGAAAATCATTGACAAGAGTACACGAAGGGCCGCCATCGGTGTCTTCGATCACGCCACAAACTCCAAAAGTCTCGTCGGCACAACACCCCTCGAAATTCCCCAGCGGTAATCCCCAAATCGTGCATTTAAGGTTACAGCACTCCTTGCCCCCACATTGTTCGCCCGGCGACGGACAAGAGGATGTGGTGCCACCGCTCCCCCCCGTAGCTCCTCCAGTGCCTCCTGTGGCTCCCCCAGTTCCCCCCGTGGCTCCTCCAGTTCCCCCCGTGGCTCCTCCAGTTCCCCCCGTGGCTCCTCCAGTGCCTCCCGTAGCTCCTCCAGTGCCTCCCGTAGCTCCTCCAGTGCCTCCTGTGGCTCCCCCAGTTCCCCCCGTGGCTCCTCCAGTTCCCCCCGTGGCTCCTCCGCTTCCTCCGCTAGCTCCCGTGCCGCCTTCCCCCCCGCTCGACGCCCCAGCTCCCGCCATTCCACCGCCCTCCGACGTGGCATCCCCCTCCGTGCCTCCTGTTCCGCCGACCCCATGGCCCGCTTCCCCCGCGGAACCCTCCGCCGAGGCGTCTTCGTCGATAAGGGGAGGCAATTCATCCGTGTCATGAACAGAGCGGGCGCAGTTGGATACAACCCCAAACAGGCCCAACGCACCGCAAAGCGCAATCCTGCCCATACCTCGCCACATGGTAACTAGTGTAAAGGCTCGCGCATCGACGTTCAAGCCAAGGCTCTCAAAGCAAACGTCGCGGACCTTGCAGCGTGGTCCCAGAAAAGCGTCGCAGAGAGACGTTCATCAGAAGCCCGAGACCGATGAGGATGGTGATGACGGAAGATCCGCCATAAGAAAACAAGGGCAGCGTAACACCTACGACGGGAAGCAAGCCGAGCACCATGCCGAGGTTGAAGATCGTATGCCAGAAAAGCATGGCGCCGACTCCCACGGCCAGAACCGCGCCAAAACGGTCTCGGGCCTGGGCCGCGATGCGAACGGACCAGAGGATGAGAAAGGCATAAAGGCCGATGAGAACCATGCATCCGAGAAATCCCCAGTCCTCGGCAAAAACAGGGAACGGAAAGTCAGTGTATTGGTCGGGTAGGAATAGATATTGGTTTTGCGTGCCTTTCATATAGCCCTGACCAAAGAAACCCCCGTTTCCGATGGCAATTCGCGCATGATGAGCGTGCCAACCCACGCCGCGGATATCGGCTTCGGGATTCAAAAAAGCGGTGATTCGCCCCCGTTGGTAGTCCTTCAGGCCGTAGTTCCACATGAGGATTGCCACCGAAGACACCGAGACGATGCTGAACAACGACGTTTTCCAATGGATGCGAGTCAACACGAGGATGGAACCGAAGATGAGGGCAAGAATGATGGAGGTTCCAAGATCGGGTTGCTGTTGCACGAGAACCACAGGCAACAAGGTCAGCAACGTGGGGACGATGAGATCGCGCAACGTTCGCGCTTCGGACTTCGGATCGGTGTGAAGGTACTTGGCCAAGGCGATCGTGAGCGCGAGCTTCATGAATTCGCTTGGCTGAAAGCTGAAGGAACCTATCGGTATCCAGCGGGCCGAGCCTCGGATGTCTTTGCCCAAAATGAGCACGATGATGAGCAGCAACACACCAACCGCATAGATGACGTAACCGGCTTGCTCGAGAAAACGGTAATCGAGGGATGCCACGATGACCGCGAGAATGCCCCCAGCCACGAGCCAATACACCTGGTTGAGATATAGTTCGCTTCTCGAGGCACCATAGACGCTCGTGGCGCTGTACAGGTTGACGATTCCCACGACGGCGATGAGCGCCGCACAGATGAACAGGGGCCAATCGAATTGGTCTTTCGTGCGCAGTCCCTGATTGCCAAGGTGAAGGTTCATGGGGCTCCCGCACCAGACCTGGTATCCGTGCTGGATTTAGCCGCACGATCAGCCTTCTGTTGCTCGAAAGCACGCGCCACCTGAAACACGACAGGGGCGGCGTACTTACCTCCCGCTCCGCCGTGCTCGATGAGCACCGCAAGAGATATCTCGGGCGCCGCGGCCGGAGCATAGCCCGTGAACCATGCGTGATCTCGATTGAAATACCATATCTTGGTGTCCTCACCAGCTCGTACGGTTCGATGAGAAACCTGTGCCGTACCCGTTTTCCCGGCTACATCAATGCCAGGCAATCGCTCGCGATAGGCCGTTCCCCGATCGGAATTGACGACCTCCCAAAGCGCTCGTTTGATCAGAGTCAGATCTTCCGAACGCGCGGCGACACGACGACGTACCCTAGGCGAAAAATCCTGAACGATCGTTCCGTCGGCGGTTTCCACGGCTCGAACGATCTGAGGCTCATACAGCGTGCCACCGTTGGCGAGAGCCGCATACGCGAGAGCGAGTTGCAGAACGGATACGGTAGTGGCTCCTTGACCGATGGCGGCGTTGAGCGTGAATCCTTGCCGGAACTGACGGTAATGCTGCGCATACCAAGCGCGCGTGGGCATTCGCCCCGCAGCTTCCGGATTCGTTCCTAGACCTGTTTTTTGACCAAATCCGAATTCGAGCCCGATTTTGGCAATGCGATCCATGCCAATTCGCTCACCGAGTTGATAATAATAAACGTTGCACGATTCCACGATGGACTTGTGAAGGTCCACGTTGCCGTGAACATGGGTACACTTGAAAACACGGTTGCCAAATTGATGGAATCCTCGGCAACGCGTGGATTGACGTGCATCCACCAAACGTTCGTTGAGCGCAGCCAGAGCCGTGAACGGTTTGAACGTGGAGCCCGGTGGGTAAGCCCCACTCATCGTCTTGTCCACTATGGGACGAAGAGGATCGTTATACGCTCGCTTGTAGGCATCGCGTAACGCGGTTTTGCCGTTTCCTCCCGAAAGATCGTTCGGATCATAAGACGGTTTGGATACCATGCCGAGGATTCGTCCCGTGCGCACCTCCACGACCACCGCCGCACCCGCCAAGTGTCCTCGCATCGCTGCGTGGATCGCCTTCTGGATGTCCAGGTCTATCGTCAGACGAATGTCACGCCCGGGAACGGGGTCTTGGCGCTTCGGATCATCGATGAGTTGAGAAGCTTCCGGCGTGTTGTGCCGACGTCCCCTTGCGTCGACCACCACTTTTTCCCATCCTCGACGCCCACGAAGATAGCTTTCCCATCCGCGTTCCACTCCTGCGGCCCCCCGACGATCCCCTTCCATGTATCCGATGTTTCGCAGACGCAAAAGCAGGTCGCTATCGACTTCCGACATATATCCAAGTACTTGCGCTCCCATCTCCTTGAAAGGGTAGTAGCGGACGGGAGTGGGAACGACTTCGACACCGCGCAGTTCACCACTATGCGTATCGAGAACCGCCACCACATCGCGAGAAACGTCTTCTTTGAGCAGGATTTGCCAGTCTTTTCGCGGACCATGACGAAGCGTTTCGATGCGCTTTGCGAGTTGCTCCTGCTCCCCACTGGTCAACTGCATGTACTCCACCAGCTTCGGCCACGTCTCCACGAGATCCAACCGCGAAGGCACGCAGTAGACATTATAAGAAGGACGGCTGGCCGCGAGCACCCGTCCAAAACGATCTCGAATCACACCACGCGTCGTTGCCAGAGTCGTTTTTCGAATGACGCTCTCTTTGGCCAACGCCTTGTATTTGTCACCATCGACGATTTGAAGAAAAAACAGTCGCACGGTCATGATGAGTAAGCCAAGGACGACACCGAGAGCGAGCCAACGCGGACGGCGTCGAAATTCAGCGAAGTCCGTGCGAGACAGCAGCATACTCATGACGGAGTCCTCTCCGCGCGAGGGGGAACACCGACGGTTTGATGCAGCTTACTAGCGATTCGAAAGACGATGGGTGAGAACAGCGCCGTGCCAATGGCGTGGGGAAGCACCAGACTGAGCATTTCGCGCGCTCCGTGCGGATTGGCCCCGAAGATGGCGAGCAAAACCAGCACCATCACGCTTTGTACCAGGGAAAAAACGAACGCCAGCGGAACTTGCGTGATGATGTGCTGCGCCGCGAGTCGTACGCCGGCCGCGCGAGCCAGCACGAACGTCGCCACCGACACGAAAGTGAACAACCCCACGGGAGCCGCCGCGAGCAAATCCAGACCGTAGCCCATGACACAAGCAAGCGCTGCGCCCCGTGCCAGAGAATACTCATGCACGCCCATAAAGACGATGAGCGGCAAGATGAGCGAGGGGGTGAGTCCGGATACGGGCACCCATCCCAACAGCCAAAACATCGACGATTGGATGAACAGCAGGCTCAAGCCCATGAGCAATAAAATCGTGTTGCGCATGGCTAGGGGGCGTCCGTGCCCTTGTCGGACTCCATGGAAGTCACGATCAATACATAGTCGAGACGCGATAAGTCCACGGCAGGAACCGCCTCGACCGTCTGATAAATACCGAAATCCCGTCGGGTTACCTCCGTGACCCGAGCCACCGGAAGCCCTTTGGGAAAGCGCTTTCCAACACCGCTCGTCAACAACAGATCGCCCACGGCAACTTCATCCGTGCGTTGAACGTATTCCACGCGACAAGCATATCGCGAACGATCCCCCGTGCCACGAACGATACCACGCGCCCCCGTGCGTTCGACCACCACATCGATGCCGCTGCCCGAGTCTACCGTGAGCAAAACATCAATGGTGTCACCCGCCACGCGGTGAACGGTGCCTACGACACCATCGAGAGCCAGCACCGGCATATTGGGCCGGATGTTGCGTGCGCTTCGATCCAAAGACACACGGGCAACACGAAAATACTCAGTGGTATCTTTCGATACGACATGAGCAGAAACCAGATCCGCCGGCAGGGTGTTCTTTAGTTCAAGCAGCTTCTTGAGCCGCGCGTTATCCACTTCGAGATGCTCGAGATGGCGAACCCGCGCGTGGAGACGCGCGTTCTCATACGCCAGCTTCTGATTGTCCGCCTTCACATCGACCAGATAAATATAATCCCCCACAATGGTGGAAATACCGCGCGCCAGCATGGATGCGACATACTGAAACGGCGCCGAAATGGTGATGATGGCCCGATCGAGCGGATTGAGTTCGCGCGGATCCCGGACGTTGGCCCGCAGGAAAAAAAAAGGCACCGCCAAGAGTATGACGACGATGATTGCGTCTCGATAGCGCCTTAGTGAATTCACGATCAGGTTGCTCCGGTCGCGATCAGGTCGCGTCCGCTACCCGATCGTTACCTCCTTGAGGAGTTCCATGTGGTCAAGGGCCTTTCCACTTCCTAGCACAACTGCGGAGACGGGGTCGTCACACACCATGACGGGAAGGCCGGATTCTTCACGAAGAAGGACATCAAGGTTTTTTAATAGGGCCCCCCCTCCCGTAAGAACGATTCCTTTGTCGACGATATCAGCGGCTAACTCGGGAGGAGTACGTTCCAGCGCGATCAGCACGGCGTCGACAATGGCATTGATCGGTTCACTCAAAGCTTCCCGAATCTCATCGGAGTGTACCACGATGGTTTTTGGTACCCCAGCCACCATGTCGCGTCCTTTGACTTCCATCGTCGCCTGTTGCTCGAGCGGATAAGCGTTGCCAATGGTGACTTTGATTCGCTCGGCAGTTTGCTCTCCGATGGCCAAGTTGTATTTGCGCTTCATATACGCCACGATGGATTCATCCATCTTGTCTCCGCCGACCCGAACCGATTGCGAATAAACGATTCCAGCCAGGGAAATAACGGCTACTTCGGTGGTTCCGCCGCCGATGTCGACAACCATATTGCCGCTGGGTTCGGTGATGGGTAACCCCGCCCCAATGGCAGCAGCCATAGGTTCTTCGATAAGATATACCTCACGAGCACCAGCACCTTCCGCACTTTCCTTGACCGCCCTTTTCTCGACCTCCGTGATCCCAAACGGTACGCAAATGATGATGCGCGGCTTCACCAGCGTTCGTCGCGTGTTGGCCCGAGCAATGAACCACCGCAACATCGCTTCCGTGATTTCAAAATCCGCAATGACCCCGTCGCGTAACGGTCGAACCGCTTGAATGTTGCCCGGTGTGCGACCCAGCATCTCTTTGGCCTCTCGTCCGACCGCCAACACTTTTTTGGCTCCTCGCGCGTCTTGTTGCACGGCAACGACGGACGGCTCACAAGATACGATTCCCTTGCCTCTCACGTAGATCAGCGTTGTCGCCGTGCCCAGGTCAATGGCGAGATCATTGGAGAAAAGGCCGTAGAGCCAATCGAAGATCATTTCGTAGCCTCTGCGGTCCGGCGATGGCTCATGGCAGACAATGGGTAGCACAGGCTCGGATGGCCGACGTTCGTCTGAGTATCCTGCGAAGGGTTCAGAATCATAAACGCTGGAAGATGAGCTTCATACGAGCGAATCATTGTGTGCGTCGCCAATTCAGGCGCGTCTCGTAACACGCGACTCCAAACGAAGCAAATTGAGCATCACAAGGGCTGCTTATGCGTTCAGACAAAGGGGGAAAGATGACTTCTTCCCTTGACCTTCAAAACCAAATACTACGTCAGGGCCGACCTGCTGGGCGCGGTTTACATGCCCGCAACGACGCAAGTCAAGGTGCAGAGATGCCCGCTGGTCAGCAAACGTCATTCATCGTCGAAGTCATCGGCAAATCCACCCCGTCGCCGTCCTGAACGCCGCTTTTCCTTATGCTTGGGACGACCCGGGCCTTTTGCCCTTTCCGCTTCGACTTTGGGACGCTTGCGCTCTTCGTGCGTTCGTCGTGGCACATCTTGTGGGGGAGGCGGAGGCATGAAATCGAAATCATTGGGGTCCGGACCCGAACTCGACCGCGCCGCCATCGGTGCGCGCGGCCCATCGAACCGTTCCGGCCTCGCCGGACGCTCTCCCTTGGGGTGCGCAATGTTGATGATGAGACGCCTACCGTTCATCTCCGCGGATTGAAGCTTGGCTAGCGCATCGACCGCTGCCTGTCCCGTCTCCATGCTCACGAAACCAAAACCACGGCGACGACCATCCGTGCCCACCGGCAGGCTGAGCCTTGCCACCCCTTCAATCTGAAGCGTTTGAAACAAGGCTTCGAGTTTTTCTTCCGTACAATCGTAAGGTAGGTTCCCTACATACAGCGTTCGGTCTTGGCTAACCGGTGGCTGCGAAACGCGAGGTCCTTCCGTGCGCTTCGGAGGTTCCGCCTGAAAAGGACGAACCGAGATGGAACGGCCCCCCAAATCGGACCCATCGAGCGCATCGCGCACCGCTTGGGCCTGATCTGAGGTGTCCATCGTTACGAAACCGAACCCCCGGGACTTTCCCGTCGCTCGATCTCGAGGAATGCTCACGTCTTGAACGACCCCTCCTGCCGCTTCGAAACATCGGCGGAGTTCGTCCTCGGTAATGGCATCAGGCAAGCCCGCGACGAACAGCTTGCGAGCATCCGCGGTCGACATGCAGAAATAGCTCTCCTTTCGGGTGTCGACGCATCGGCGTCGACGCTTGGTCATTTCGTGGACCTAATACAGGATACACCGGCCCCATTGCACTGGGAAACTGCAAGATGAAAGGAAAAACAAGAACCCAGGCTACGACCCGGTGGAGGATCGTACAAGTCCGCGAATCAACGTCGTTCTTTGCCGTTTTGTCCAGCGGTAGTCCGCTGGATTTCTCCCCCGTCGACGACAAGCCCCTGCCGCTTCGCCCGGTTACGAGATAAGCTTCCACACCTGATGAGCGACCCACGTGTTCGGCTCGTGTTCAATCCCCGCGCGGGGGGCGGCGCCGCTGCTCGACGCCTGCCCGAACTCGTCGATACCATGCAACGACACGACCTGTCCTTCGAGATCGCTCGAACCACCGGTCCCGGAGACGCTTCACGAATCGCCCGAGCCTCCTTCGATGATGGAGTCGACTTGCTCGCAGTCGTCGGAGGCGACGGAACCCTCAACGAGGTCGTCCAGGCATTTCTCAATGAATACGGTGAGGTGCTCGAAGGCCCCGATATCGCCATCTTGCCCATGGGCACCGGAGGTGACTTCCTCCGTACCCTCGGACGCAAGCGTGACCTCGACCAAACCGTGTCGAGGATGCGTTCCGGAAACCAACGACGAATCGATGTCGTCTCGCTGCAACTCGTCGACTTCCACGGGAAACAAGTTCGAAAAGCTTTCGTCAATATCACCTCTTTCGGCATCGGAGGCGTCACCGACAAACTCGTCAACGATGCCCCCAAATGGCTCGGAGGAAAGGCCTCCTTTTTCATCGGTAGCGTTCGCGCCATGCTTCAATATCGAAATGAACACGTGCGAGTCGTCGTCGACGACTCCCCGTTCATCGATGGCCCCGTGTTCAACGTCGCTCTTGCCAATGGACGCTATTTCGGCGGGGGAATGATGATCGCCCCCCACGCGGACCCGTCCGATGGCATGCTCGATGTCGTAAGCCTCGGGGATATGAACCGAAAGGAAGTCGTATCCCTATCCGGTAAGATATACAGCGGAAAACACCTCGATGTCCATAAGGTTACCCATACGAGGGGCTCTGTCGTGGAAGCCATTCCCCACCGAAAAGAACAACGAGTTCTGTTGGACATGGATGGCGAAACCCCAGGAATGCTCCCGATTGTGGCTCGTGTTTTGCCCAAAGCCATTCGGGTTCGATCGTGAGACGTGTGGACCGGATGGACATGCACCTTTTCTGTTTCTTCTGTTTGCTGCTTTCATGCTTCCCAATCAGTTGTAAGAAAAAAGAGTCCCTATCGGGATATATTCCCTCGGCCTCTACGCCCCCGGTCACTTCGCTCGCGACCAATTCCCCTCACCCCGTTGGCAATGACGACGGTATTTTGCACGGACTGTGGTCTCAACGTCCCTTTCTCATGCGGGCCGCCCTGGTTTCCATTCATCCGAAGTGGATGACCATCACCATCCTGGACAGAGAAGCACGCTGCGATAGTGCCAAACTCGTGGAAAACGACCTCGGGATCCAAATGACCATCCCTTCGGGGCCCAACAACGACTTTTTCGCCGGCCATGACATCCCAACCGAAATCCGCTTGCATGGCGCTGGAGGCGTCAGCCGTATCCCCGCTGGACACGTCGTCGTGCGTGTCGAGTCGTTCGATCCTCAGCACGATGAATCCGTTCGCGGCTATCTAAGCTTTCGCTTTCGAACGGCCTCCGATGCCGACGCTCCTTCCTACGCTTCCGAAGGATCTTTCTCCGCCCGTGTTTGCAACAATCGGCCGACAACGGCCTCGGCTCGACACGCCCCCACTCAAAACTCTTCCGTCTCCGGTATCGTCGCGGGACGTCCAGTCACATTGACCTCGATGCTAGCGTATGTGCGCGATGATGGATATGGATCGCCCATTCTCATGATCAAAGGGTTCGAAGGAGATGTGGTGTGCCACACCACGCGAAGCGCCACCCCCTATCTATACGGTGCCGAGGTGGCTATCGAACCAGATTCCAAACGTTTTTTGCATGCCCCCTTACCCGCGGATTGGATGGTGCAAATGAGGATGTACCAGTTCTCCGAAAGAAGTGTGCAAACTGCCCACGGCGCAGGATGGCTGCAAATCGAATCGGCGGACTTGTCCGATGGAGGTGTGGTGCGCGGACAACTCGTGGCCGATAACCCCCAAGATGAATTGGAATGGTCCTTCTCCCTCGCCGGACAATTCGAAGCCAAAATGTGTGGTGTGGAACGACGCGCCTGGTGATCGATACTATCCAACCCCTCCGCGATCATTCATGAATGTAGACAAGCGTGCCCTCCTGAGGTTTGGAAGGATATACCCCATGCCAGCCTTTCGGAAGGCTCGGATGCGTCCAGAAAAACACCCGGTGCGCATCGATGGGCGTGAGATTCACACATCCGTGCGACCGAGCCGTGCCGAATACGTCATGCCAATATGTCGCATGTATGGCGTAACTCCCCTTGAAATACTGAACCCACGGCACGTTCTGAAGCAAAAACGTCCCTTGTCCACGACGCTTCGTCTTGCCGTACTCCGGATCGCCCGTCCCACGAGTCAGCCCTTCGTTCGAGTCCATGTGCGTCGTGGCATGCTTGCTCTCGATACGAAATGTCCCAAGTACCGTGGACTTCGTCGTCTTGGGATCCCCAAGCATGTCTTGCCCCGTCGATATCAGCGTCGCGTACACCGGGGTCGTTCCTTCCCAAAGAATCAATACTTGCTGACGAATGGAAATATCGATCCACTTCTCGCCAGACTTCGCACCCGCAGGCATTTCCGTGGGCGTGGAGGCGATGGCGATATCCCTGGACCGAACCCACTTCCCTCCCTCGGTTTCGTAATACAACCGCTTGTCGACAAATTGTTTCTTTCCCGTCAGCGGGATGACCTCACGGTACGTGGCGCGCTGCTTGAACGCGCGAACGGTCGTTCCCTCAATCTTATACCGTTTGGCATCCCGGTTTTTGATCCACGCAAAGGGCAGGGGACGCTCCGCATTGACCTCTACACCGTGGAACGTAGGACCCCCATCCGGTTTGATCTTGGTGGTCGGAACCAGACGAAGATCCTCCGTAATGGCAAAACGCCGACGCAATGAATCGGCTCCCGTAGGAAACGAACCCACGAACGTCAACCCGGAAAAACGTCGCGCCCGATCGGCGAATACCGCGTATTCTGGAACTTTGAATTCCGCCACGTTCGGTATCTTTCTTCCCCCTTCGAGCCACCACGGTATGGGATCGTCGTTGGTCGTCCCCCCAAATCGCTCCCCGTCGCTCATCTCCGTGGAAAGCTTCAAGACCCGCTTGCTGTCATCGGGCACCCCCAACGAATCGATGAATACGTCGTTGGCTCCCAACGGCAACGTCGCATTGATTTTCTTTCCTTCCCGCTCCCACCACTCGAGATGCTCTTTGAGCTGAAACTCCGATTCGAATTGCTCCTTTTCCGTGGGAATACGAAGGTAATAGGGCAGCACCGCGCGCACGAACCCATACGCGTAGGGCATCGGTTTGTCCAAGGCGGGCCGACGACTCGCCGCTCGTAAGATCGGATCGTTCCGATCGATTGTGCCATCGGCGTCAAGGCATGCATACCCTTGAGGCTTGATTTCATACCAACCACCCTTGCATCCTGTGCCCGCTACCGGGTTGGAACTCCGCTCCACAATCCCGCCAAGCCGAATGAACCCAAGCTTGTTGGACGTCTTCATGTCCGGCCGGTCGCGCACCATGACGTACAACCCTCTCGCACCAAGTATCGGAACGTCTTGCGCCGTCTCCGTTAGGTCGACACCGTCAGGCTGAGCGGATGGAACAGGTGCAGTATCGGACGCGGTGCTGCTGGAAGCCGCGCTGGAACCCTGGTTCGTGTTTTTGCATCCCAAGGCGAATCCTGCGGCGGCGGCTAGCAGAACCGTAAGGCTGCCAGTCATCGATCGCATCCCGTTGCTATGCCAAACCTTCCTCCGGTTTGTAAAGCATGCACGCCCTCCCACGCGGATTTCATTCATGCATACAACCAATCATCAACCGATTCTGATGCCTGATCTACCGCGCGTTTCGTTTCTCCCACACGCCCTGTCACACCACACGTTCCATGCCATGGACGCCACCTCACCCATGCATCCTCTCGACCGCGTTTCCGAAAAATAAGCTAGCCGTCCGCGGGTGGCCCATGAAGCCGACGTCATGACAACCCGGACCAGCGACGCGCAATCCAATGGATTCCCAAGGCCATCGCTGCCGCCAAACTCCACACCCAGGCCGGCAGCAGAGGAGACTCCTGCCGTTCCGTGGCCACGGGCGTCGATTGCGGAAACGTGAGTTTGGATACGTCTTTTGCGCCTACGAAAGAGCCAGCGGATGCTTTGGCGATGGTTTGCAAACGTGTCACATCCGGACGAGGATCAGCCCATTCGTCCCCGCCTTGCTCACAAGCAAAATCGAAACGTGTCGAAGCGCCTTTGCCAATCTGCAGGCGCAAAGCATATCCCCCCGCATCCAAAGCAGGCAGCTCCGCCGTAAATGAACGGTCCGTTGATTTTGATCCCACGAGATCGGGAAGCGCTTTCTGACTCCCCAACGCTACGAGCCGAGCCTGAACCTCCCCTTGCAATCCCGGAACCCGATGAATACGTACCGGTGTCGCTCGTCCCGCAAGACATGGCGAAAGCAACTCGACCCGGGCTGGCTCATAACGAGGATCGCGCATCAACCATCCGAGCAATGCATCCCAAAGCGCACCGTATCCCCGCCCCGCCATCTGCGAAGCCATCTCGCTAAATGCCAACCGATGGGTTCCGTCCACCGAAAGCGCCACCACACGCCCATTGCCATGCTCCCCTAGCGCAAGAACAGGCATCGGCTTGCCTCGGGTTGTCGTCAGTGTCGGATGTTCCCACAAAACGACAGCACCGTCGCGCGCTTCATCGAGAAGGTTGGTGCCGGACATCTGGGGCAATCGGTCGCCGTATAGCGCGCGAACAGCCTCCAATACCGGTGTTTCTCGACCCGCCACCGTCATTCGCGGAACGAATGGTGCCGTGTCGATCCCGTGCTCCTCTTTGGGTAACCTCACGGGAAGCACGGTTTCGAGAGGAGTACCCGCATAATTGCCGGCTGAAAATCCATGCAATCCCCCCACCATGACCAACCCCCCTCCCTTGTTCACATAGTCGCTCAAGTTGGAAAGATAGGGCGTAAGTCCATAAGATAGAGCATCAAAATCCTGAAGAACCACCGCGTCGAAACTCGAAAGATGCTCGCTGAATAATTCGTCGACGGGAAATCGAATCAACGCCAGTTCATCCGGAGTCGCATTCACATCATCCGAAAGAGAACGAAGAATGAAAAATGCAACGACATCCAGGGAGCCATCCGCTTTGAGCCATTGCCGCATCGCTCGCGTGTCGTAGGTGGGACGCCCGGCGATATGTAGAATTCGAACCCGGTCGCGGGTGACGTTGAATGTCAAAATGCGTTGATCATTGGCTGGGAGTTCATCACCTTCCGGGGCGCGAATCGATACACGCACCACGCGCGAACCTGCACGGTCCAGCGTAATTGGCAACTCGACTGTTCCGATCCCTCGCTCCAAACGTACCGTGCCCGACGCAAGAACGACCGGCGCTCCCTCTTCCACCAATTCAAGAACCGTAAGAGGGATGTTCTCGCAAACAAGCCGCCCCGTACAAGCCACCGTGACCGTCAATCGAAATGGCTGGTGCGCCACCGAAACCCCCGCCGTGCGAACGTCTCGAATCGACGCATCGCTCATGTCCGTCGAGGCCACGGCAACCGTGTGAATCGGCATGTTCCACGATGACAATGCGGACCGTATTTGTTGTTCCGATACGCCTTCCGGTGGCCGGTCGAGCCTCCCATCCGAGACGATGACCACCGCCGATGGCTTTTCTTCAGAACTCTCCGATAGCGCCGCAAAAGCCGAGAGCAGGTCGCTCGAAGGTTGATCGGGAGCGGTATCATTGCTTTCATCCCACGAAAACGCGGCGCCAGAACCAAATCCATGAATCGACCACCGCGCCGCCGAATGGGTGCGACGCAATTCACCGACAACGTGGTTGGCTACGCGACTGCGTTGGTCCCCATCTCCCGATAATGCCATGCTCAAAGATCGATCTACCAAAACCAGCACCCTAGGGCCGACCGTCGTGTACTTCGCTTGGACCCGCAACGGACGCAACACAGCGAGCGTCAGTAGCAACGTCGCGGCCAAGGCCGTGGAGGCTACGATAATGGCTCGACGACGATGAAGGGCGAGTTCCCAGCTCACCATGGCCAATCCCCCCACGAGCAGCAAACCCGCAAGAATTCCAGCCCACAGGGGGAGATCCGTAGACAACGCGATGGACATCAACGGTCTCGTGCTCTTCGACGCATCAAGATGGGTGCATGCACCTGATCATCTTTGTAGTTGGAGCACAATACGAACATGGCCACGTTGACCGCGAGACGAATCGCCATTTCCCGTTGAAGGTCACCATCGGGCGTGACACGAAACGATGGCATTCCGTGTCGGTCTTGCGCGAGGGCTCCCGCCAAGTCGTGGGAAGAAAACAGCACTTGGGCTTGACCATTGCGCATGATCGCATCGAGATGGTCGAGACCAGACAGGCGACCGACAGGTTTGTGTAGCAGATAGAAAGATCGAAATACGACGTGCTCGGCGCCAAGAGGCACGGGATTCGTGTCGGGAAGAACCCGGGCAAGTTCGCGTTTGGCGCTTCGTTCGAATACTCCAGTGGTGGGATCGGAATCGTCGACGAACAATACGCCTCCAAGAGCAAAAAAAGCGCGAAGGCCCGTGATTTCACGGGATGATAGAGCGCCCACGTCCGTGGAACCCAACCACCACACAAAAGGCTCCTCGAGCAAGGTGGGAGAATCCGCGCGAACCGTCGTCGGAGCAAGACGCGCGGGAGCGCTCGTTCTTCGTGTCAATTCCCAGGACCACCTCGCGGGTGCAGTGGTTCGAGCGCCTTCAAAGCGAGCCTCTCCCACGATCAGTACCCGGGGATGAAACGCTCCCTCGTCACCCATCGCGCGAACCTTGCCGGGGATCGAGCTGACAAACAAAAGGCAAGCCAGCACCCAAAACCATGTCAATCGATGTTGTCGATACGCCACGTTGCTCCCTCGCGACGTAACACGATCCAGTGGCCACCGGGAATGCGCACCGTCGCGGTTTCGCCAGATTGCTGCACGTCGAGTTCTTCAGGATTCTCCAATCCCTCCACCAAAGAACGAAGATCATTTTCCATCGCACTGCGAGTCGAAGTGCTCAACACCCGCAACAAACCCGGGTAGCTGCGTCGAGCTAGCACGTGCCGAAGCTGATCCAGAGCTTGGACTGGCGTTCGCGCGCCGGCAGGCAACGCATCGGCCGAGACAATGAGAAACTGTCCATTTTCGGATAGATCCAGAATGGCATCTTCACCATCCGCAAAGCGAATCGTCGCGGTGGATCGAACACGAGCCTGGGGAGAGCGGATCGCTTTGGCTTGCTCCGCTAGCTCTTCGCGCTGATTCGCCACCAGCTTTCGAACCTCCGCTCGCGTCATCGAACGCTGTGCCTGCTCGTCGAGCATGTCGTAAATCATGTCGCCGTCTCCCCGCGAGGCCGCTTGTGCATAGGCTTCCGCGGCGGACCGAGGATCGGATATGCGCTGAGAGGCGCATCCGCCCAGGGTCGAGATGAGGATGCAATACAGCAGACCTTGATATGACAAGCGAGTCCGAACCATTCTGGTTCAACACTACGAAACCCAAGGCCGATGGCAAAGTGTTCCGTGCATGGTCGAATGGATGGGGGGTCGAACAACCGGATCTGGCGCATCTTGGCTCCGTCCGCTAGTCTGTGGCGTGCATGAAATCACAACTCGTGGCTCAGCGCGCCATGCTCTCCCTGGGCGCTTCGATCTTGGTTTATCTCAGTAGCGTCGGCTGCGGCCCCCCCGAAGCCCGTACACCAAACCCGCTGCGGTCCGTCGATGAAGGTCGCGCTCTCAAACTCATCGCACGGGCTTTTTCCGCCGAAGGCATCCAACCCACAGCACCTCGGTGGGTATCGCTTTCTGGCAACACCAAGGTAAGACTCGACGTCGGAGCCGAGGGACGAAAACTCGGCGTGGTGTATCTCACCGCTTCCGATGTCCACGAACTCGGGGACAATCCGCTGGCCAAACGATCCTCCACCGGCTCAGAACTCATCGTGCGAGCAGGAGAAGGCCCTGACGACGGCTTGCGTGCTGTCATCCTGTACGCCTCCGATTACGTATACGACGATAACGTGGGGGATGATCGGGAAGCATCCGCAATTACAGCGGAAAATAAACTAGACCGAGACGTTCGCGATTTCATCGTCATTGCTCGAAAGAACCATTGGCCGTGACCGCGCTACGAGAACAGCGATCTCGACGCTGGCTGGCCGGTGGAGCCGTGGGCCTCCTTGTGGGAATCGGATTGTCCTTCCTGGGATCCGGCCCCGTGGGCGGCTGGATCGCTACCGCCGCTGCCGTCGTTTTGGTCATGGGAATCCATACCTTCGGACGCTTGGGCCCCGATCTGCCACCGCGATCGGATTCGAAAGAGCCGAAATCTCAGAAAAAATCCCGAAACAAACGAAAAGCAATCCGAAGAAGCGATCCATGATCACTTTCATCCAGGATTCTTATAGGCATGTTCGCACAAGCGGACTATGGTGCCCAACTTCGGATTGACCGTCCGGTTTGGCTCCGTGCCAAACCACCTCAGCAATTCCGATTGGCCTCGAGGAAGCTGCATGAATTCACCAAATAAATCGGGTCGAAGGAGTGGCCCGAAAATCGAAAAGGACAAGATCGAACTGGAAGGTGTGATCACACAGACCTACCGCGGTGGCGTATTCGAAGTGGAAGTCTCCCCCGATGGTTCCGAAAATACCATGAAACTCACCGCAACTCTTTGCGGAAAAATGAGGTCACGGTACATCAAGGTCACCACAGGAGACCGCGTCAAAGTCGAACTTTCCCCCTATGACCTGACTCGCGGACGCATCGTGTATCGAATGCGTTGACCTTTCACCCATTCGCCCGTGGGATAATCCTTCGCATCGTTTCAGTTTGCTTCCGTGTCCCGCCAGCGCCGGGCTGCCGCAGTCAGCCCCCGCTAGCCGCGATCGTCACCGAGTCGACGATGACACCGCTCAAGCAAGCAATGTGCGAACCCTTTCCACGAGTTCTTGGCGATCAAATAAATTCTGCACATAGTCGAGGTGATGCGTGTCGATGACCAAGGTTGGCGAAAGATCATAACGCTCGAACCATTCCGCATAGAGCTTGTCGAGCGCCTTGAGATAGGGACGAGCCACGCTTTGCTCAAATGCGCGACCACGCTGCCGAATACGTTTTCTCAACACCTCCACGGGACATCGCAAGTAGACCAATAAATCAGGCGGCCTGAGTTCCCGCCGCAACGTATGATACAGTTCCGTGTACACCTGCCAGTCACGCTCATCCATGATGCCGCTTCGGTGCAAGTGCGTCGCGAATACCTCCGCATCCTCGTAGATGGTCCGGTCTTGGACGACATCGTGGGATTCATTTTCCATGGCTCGATGCAGACGAAAGCGGCGAATAAGGAAAAATACTTGTGATTGAAAAGCCCATCGAGGCATGTCCTGATAAAAATTCGGAAGATAAGGGTTGTCTTCGTTGGGCTCGAAAAATGGCACGACATCGAAATGCTGCCGTAACCATTCGACCAAGCTCGACTTGCCCACCCCTATGTTGCCGGCGACGGCAATGATGCGACCTTGGGGGGGATTGGTGGGGGAACTCGCCTGGGTCACAACAGAAACGATACGCCCAATAAGAAGCTCGTGGAAAGACTCTGGGTCGGAAAGGAGCCTGTAAAATGCAACGACCCGTTGGAATCCACATAAGGCGTCGGCCCGAATAGATTCCCGGATTGTTTGGATAATGGCGCAATATCCGCTTCCATCTGGACCGTGAGCCAGCGAGGTACCAATTCGTACGAGGCTCCAATTCCCATCGGAACCTCGACGAAAACACCCGCGCGCTCACGCACGGTGTACGATCGGGTAGCCTCCTGCACGTGGACGCGGTCCAAACTCATTCGACCCCATCCAAGCCCCACGCTCACCCAGGCCCGAAAGACGTCCGATACGCGGTACGTTGGCTCGATTCGTGCGCCCAAACTATAGGCGAGCGCCTTGTCGATCTCGATCCGCTCATAATCGAATCCTGCGGCGCCCCGTGGCAAGTCGATCCCATGGGATGCTCGGCGATGATACACCGCCGCGTTGAGCCATGACCAAACATATCCTCGCGCTTGAAAGGAAAGCTGAAGAGCTGGTTCGTAGGCAATGCCATCGAGGTTGGATTGGGCATACCGATTCGTCAGTCCCGCAAGAATCGATGCTTCCGCGCGGGGAGCCAAATCCGCTTGCGCGTGTGGCTCGGCGTTTGACATCGCGCTCGATAGCCAGACGCAGGGCACGAGCGCCAATCGACATCGGCGTATGAAAAACGAAGGAGTCACGAAAACCATCGCAGCCTAATCCATGCTTTGCGCAATGCGTAGCGGCTTTGTGCAAAGCTATGGCAATGCCGAGCGAAGCTCAATTCCCCCAGGTGCCATCCAACTCGTATACGGCCCAAACCCGTACACTTGAACGCCCAACGCTTTTTCTCCGCGAATCTCATGGCGTTTGCCTGGCTCGAGATGCTCGAGTCTCGCTACGCTGAACCCGCTCGCTCCCACCGCTCGAAACGATTCGGGCGAAATCAAACGACCATCGAAATACACCTCCGATCCCGTCGAAGCCACGATATCCACACGGTGCTGCTCAAACCCCGTCGGCACCGCTAGGAAGTATCGCTTCAAATATCTGGACACCGGAACCACGAACGTTTGACTCGGATCCCCAAGGTTTATCCCAGCGGCCTGCGCCTGATAAGGCTCCGCAAGATTTCCGACCATGTATTGCGTCACCCCAATCGGATGGGTTGACGAAACCATGAACTCCCTCGCCGATGATTGTTCTTTCGGTAGATCCAAATCCACCGTCTCGCCACGGCGAACACGAATCGATTGATAAGCCGATGGCGGATCGAATGAAACCAAAGTGTCATCCACCAAACCATGAATACGCACCATCTGACGTGGACGCCCCGCCGGATTGAATAGATCGGTCACGATGTAGCGACGACCAAACATCTCAAGCGGCAAATTGGTCTCCTCGATATGATCACAGGTCGGCACCTGAATCGGAACATTGGCACAAGACACACCCGTCAGTACTTGAATGGGACGATTGGCCGCGACCACCGAGCCGGAAAGCTGCGCATTCGGTATCGATGGATCGGAAATCAATTGCAAAACATCACCAGGATCAAGCTGATACTCATGCGTGATTCCCCCTTCGAATCCTTGCCCTTGGCTCGGCTCCAGGGAGAGAAGACGCGTCGCCGGAGTTACCGCAACCACCGTTCCCTCGTGCAACGCGGTGATGGATGCGAAATCCCCAATGCCACGGCTGTTGCCTTGGCTCGAATCCAGCGGCCACGACCTCCATCCCATGAGAACATGATTCGAACCGGCGGAAGAAGTAGGAAGAAGCAAACTCGCATCGTTCGAATACGACAAACATTCACCACTCGATGCGTCGATCGGACAACCTGGGGCCGCCGCTTTGTCCTTGCCAGCACCCAACGTATTGAACTGCAGAACAACCACAGGTTGATCGGAACGAAGACGATAAGCTCCCGCACCCGCGTTGCTTTTCGATAACGTGCTCGAAGACGATGGGCTCACGTTTCCTTCCCAATCCGCATCCTGCCCCTTGAGATCGCGAATCCAAGGTAACTCGATGGTCTGCGTGCCCGATGCAGGCAACGAGCGCGTCGCGATGACCTCGCTTCCTCGCGTCACGGTCAATACCGCGGGAAGCTCCGTCGTGTTGATCACAAATACCCCGAAAGCAAACCAGTCAGACCATGCGGTGTTCGACGTGATCGTCGGCCAAAAATCACAACCAACATGAGTCCGACCCAGCTTCGATGGACTACAGGCCCCCTTACAGCCGTCGGGCTCGCAACGCATTCCTTGCAGCGGATCGCAAGCATACGTTTCCACGCGGGTCCCGTCCTCCGTACACGACGAACCAATTCCTTCCGAACACGACGCCGAACCCGGATGACAAGTCACGCAGCCGAGCCCCGTCGCACATACTTTCCCCTTCCATGCGCAATCTAGGGACGACTGCACTTCTCCGGCCGCATCACATTGCCACGCCACGGTTCCTTCGCATTGCCATGTGTCTTTTTCGCAACCCGTCGACGAGGCATCACCAGCGACCCCATGGCCTCCCTGGCCACCATTCGATCCAGCAGTCCCGGAAACACCGGATGAACTGGGCTGCTCGGTTCCGCAATGGGCCGTAACCAGGGAAATCATAGCCAATAGATGAATGGCCCTTGCGGAAGACCGGGCTGTGTACGACGCTTTCATGAGAGGGCGCACGACCAAAAGCAAATAACTCCATATTTTGCCACGATTATTTTTCAAAGGCGATGGGCAGTGCAGGGGAGAAGGAAATCGTGAATCACCACGGTCCTGAGTGTCCGCTTGGGTTGGGGTAGGGCACGAATCGTTCGCAACGAACGAGCGCCATGTCCGAAACCTGTTCGTCGCACGCCGCGTGCGCTAGGACCGTGAGGGTACCGTGACGACCGTCGTTCTTGCCGAAAAACCTTCCGTAGCTCGCGATATCGCCGCCGTCTTGGGCGCGCGCCGCAAGCAATACGGGTCGCTCGAAGGCGATGGATATGTGGTGACGTGGGCCATGGGTCACCTGGTAGGGATCGCCGAACCCCACGAAATGAACCCTTCGTGGAAAACGTGGCGGGCTGACCTGTTGCCCTTGATTCCCCAACGATGGGATTTGGTTCTTCATCCGGAAACGCGCGACCACTTCGAACGCGTCAAAAGCCTGCTGAACGCGCCTTCCGTCGAAAGGGTCGTTTGCGCTACCGATGCGGGGCGCGAAGGCGAACTCATCTTTCGGTACATCTATCGCGTGGCACGGTGCCGAAAACCAGTACTTCGATTGTGGATTTCTTCCCTGACCCCAGAGGCCATCCGAAAAGGCTTCCGAAACCTGCGCCCAAGCGCTCACTTCGATTGCCTCGCCCAGGCGGCGGAAGCCCGTTCTCGCGCCGATTGGCTCGTGGGAATGAACCTCTCACGCGCTTATACCCTTCGCCACGACGACGGCGTGCTGTCCGTGGGGCGTGTGCAAACTCCCACGCTTAGCATGATTGTGGATAGAGAAATCGCAATCCGTGATTTCGTCCCGCAACCCTATTGTGAAGTACAAGCTACCTTCAACGCTCAAACAGGAGCGTACGTAGGAACGTGGTTCGATCCGAAACGAGAATCCGATCGAAATGCACCCCCCCAGCGCCTCGATGGCGATGGCGTGCAAGCAGAAACCATTCGCGCGCGTTGTGAAGGAAAAGACGGAATCATCGAGTCCGTCGAGGGGACCGACAAGGCCACGCCGCCACCCCTGTTATACGATCTCACCGAGCTTCAACGTCACGCCAATCGCCTGTTCGGACTTCGTGCCGAAACTACCCTTGCCGTCGCGCAATCACTCTACGAAAAACACAAACTCATCACATATCCGAGAACGGATAGTCGATACCTTCCCACCGACGTGGCCAACTCCCTGGGACCGGTGCTGGACGCCATCGCTGAATCCTACGGAACTGCAGTTGCAGAAGGGTCAGGAACTACGCCCCTGTCTTCCCGCTTCGTACAAGATGCCAAAGTAACCGACCACCATGCCATCATTCCAACATCGAATCCAAAAAAGGATGCTCAACTATCCCGCGACGAACTCCGCATCTATGATCTGATTTGTCGTCGCTTGCTCATGGCCTGGCATCAGCCCCATGAAACCCGGACGACCACCGTGGTGACCACGGTCCGGTCCACGGGCGCCGTCGATCGGTTCCGGTCTTCGGGTACCATGGTCACGAAACTGGGATGGAAGGTCTTGGACATCGCATCGAAAAAAACGGAGCAAGACCTGCTTCCCGACGGTTTGGCCGTGGGACTGCGCTGCCCCGTGGAAAAGGTCGAGGTGTTGCACAAAGAAACCAAACCACCCGCACGATTCAATGACGCTTCGCTGCTTACCGCGATGGAAACCGCAGGCAAATTGCTGGAAGACCGGGAATTGGAAAAAGCCATGCGGGAACGGGGACTCGGTACCCCCGCCACCCGGGCAGCCATCGTCGAAACGTTGGTTCAACGAGGATATGTCCAACGAGAAGGCAAAGCTCTCGTCGCTACGGAACGAGGAATCTCCCTTGTCGCCATGGTCGACGAACGAATCAAAAGCCCCTCTCTCACCGGTGAGTGGGAACTGGCTCTCAAACGAATGGAACAGGGGGATGGCAACCTACAAGGATTCATGACCGGAATCGAAACGCTCGTTCGTGATGTGGTGCAAGACGCAAAAAGCGGTAAACCCCATCGCCACGAGCCGACAACGACAGAGCGATCCCCTCGGCAGGCGTTGGGACAAGACATGGCAATGGCCTCCGAAACGGGCGCAGCACACGACCAGGCAGAAGAGAAAATGGCCTCTGGCAAAGAGACGATGAGAGCCAACGCAACCCTTGGTGAACGATGGAAGACAGCCAACTCACCGCTTTCGGCACCGACGGGGGACTTGGAGGAGCTGCTTCGAGACCGATTCGGATTCAAAGGCTTTCGCCCCTTTCAACGAGAGGTTTGTGAATCCACGGTGCAGGGCGATGACGGATTGCTCGTCATGCCCACCGGCAGCGGAAAGTCCTTGTGCTATCAACTTCCCGGATTGGCGCGAGGTGGAGTGACTTTGGTCATCAGCCCGTTGATTGCGTTGATGGAGGATCAGGCAGGCAAGCTCAGCGCCGCGGGATTCCGCGCCGAACAAGTGCATTCCGGAAGAACGCGCGAACAGTCCAGACAAGCATGTCGTGCGTATTTGCGAGGTGAGATCGATTTTCTCTTCATTGCCCCAGAACGCCTTGCCGTCACGGGGTTTCCCGAAATGTTGGCGCGACGAAAACCGTCGCTGATCGCTGTGGATGAAGCCCATTGCATATCCCATTGGGGACACGACTTCCGACCCGACTATCGACTCCTCGGAGATCGCCTCCCGCTTCTTCGCCCAAGTCCCGTGCTCGCGCTTACCGCCACCGCTACCATTCGGGTGCAAGACGATATCGTCAAACAACTCGGTATTCCCACGGCTCAACGATTCATCCGCGGATTTCGACGCGATAGCATCGGCATCGAAGTGCTGGAATGCAAACCGGCGGACCGAGCTGCGCTCGTGCGCACGGCCCTGTCGCAACAGGACCGTCTCCCTGCCATCGTCTACGTGCCCACACGCAAGATGGCCGACCAACTCGGTGCAAGCCTTGGACGCGAAATGCGCGCCGGAACCTATCACGCGGGTTTGGAAACCGATGCTCGGGCGCGCGTGCAAGAAGCTTTCGCCTCAGGACAACTCGACGTCATCGTGGCTACCGTCGCGTTCGGTATGGGAATCGACAAAGCCAATATCCGTACCGTCATCCATACCGCCTTACCCGGCTCCATTGAGGCGTATTATCAAGAAATCGGCCGGGCCGGACGTGATGGCAAACCCTCGAGAGCGTTGCTGCTGTTCTCTTGGGCAGACCGACACCTGCTCGACATGTTCCTCGAAAAATCGTACCCGCCCATCGAAACCATACAGCGCTTGCTCGATGCACTACCGCGCCAAGGCTTGCCACGAGAATCATGGATGCAACGGCCTCGCCTCGAACCCGCCGTCGTGGAAGTCGCCGTCAATAAACTCTGGATTCACGGCGCGGTGCAAATCGATGGGGATGATTGGGTGCGTCACGCACGACCCGATTGGCAACAGGACTACCTCGACATACGCGCCCACCGAGAAGCACAGATCGAGGCCATGTTCGACTTCGCGCGCCCTGGAACCTGTAGAATGGTCAGGCTTATCCGTCATTTCGGAGATCGCGACGATGATCGCGCTTGCGGGCTTTGCGATATCTGCCAGCCCGCGGCATGCGTAGCCGCACGCTTTCGGCGCCCCACCGGCCAGGAAGTTCAACAGATGACCAAAATGTGGCTCGAACTCGAGTCCACGCGGGGTATCGCCGCCGGCACCTTGTATCGTAAGCTTTTCGAAGGGTCCTCGGTGCAACGGGACCGCTTTGAAACATGGGTCGACGCGCTCGCGAAAGCCGGTGCCATCGAAGTCATCGAGGATAGTTTTGAGAAAGACGGAAAACTCCTTCGGTATCGTAAGCTGTTGAAAAAACAGCAGGTATCTTTTGAACAGGTTCAGCTTCCCGACCCGGCGGCCACCACCGAAGCGCAAGTACGTAAAGGGAAAACACGAATACTCCCCAGCAAAAAGCCAACGAAAACCACACAACCCGAGCCCCCCTACAACCCCGCCGTCGCGGAACGTCTTCGAACCTGGCGCCTGGAACAAGCCAGAGCCAAAAGGATTCCCGCGTTTCGAATCATGACCGATCGAACGCTGTACGCCATCGCCTCGCAACTGCCTTCTTCGATGGAAACGCTGCTGCTCGTCCCCGGCGTCGGGCCGAAACTCGCCGATAAGTACGGGCCGAAAATCCTGCAATTGGTGCGAAGAGGCTCGAGTCCACGCTCCCGTTGACCCTCGCCTCCGCACGCCGGGACGCCGGTCGCCGCTGCGGCTTACCTACATGGCGCTAGACCCGCGACATCCTCGGACCACATCGACTGATCCGTCCAGTCTCGCACGCGACAATCGTGACGCAGGCAAATATTTTTAATATTAGTTTTCAATGAGTTACGTCCAATTCCCCGCGGGCATGAATCGTGCTTCACGCAGGTGCGGGAGATAATCGGAAATGAAACGTTTTCCATGGAACTGGGCCTGCTTGGCTGGGGTTGTCGTTTTGGCCTGCGGGGAAGACGATTCTTCGACGACCGGCGCTGGCGCCTCCGGCGATGCTGCTTCAGACTCGGCCTTGCATTCGGACAGTCCCGTGGCCTCGGATTCGGGTGACGTGGGGGCTGACTCGGGGGCTGACTCGGCCGTCGACTCCGGTTCCGACACGGCCGCTGAGTCCGGTGCGGACTCCGGTTCCGACACCGGCGTCGATTCGGGTTCTGAAGCGGGATCTCCTGATTCCGGCACCGGAAGTACCGTTTATCCGGATGACCCCAACATTCTCAGTACGATTGATTCCATCGGTGATAATACGGCCGTCGAACTCGAGCCGTACAAATTGGGCGGGGCGCGCGTCGACGAATGGGTAAAAAATGCAGGCAACAGGGCACCTCACCGACGGGATTTTTGCAACAAGATCGTATATGCGCCGGACAGGCAAACGGGAATGTATGCCGGAATGAACCATGGAGTGCCGCATAAGCTGAATGACGCCTGGGAGTATCACCTCGGTTCCAACACGTGGTACTTGCTTTATTATCCGGAAGAAATGCTCATCAAACCTCGTCCTGCGGGCTGGTATCAAGAGAATATCATGATCGAGGATGGCTATCTTCAGACGCGGACCCATGGGATGCCTGCCGGTTCTCATACCTGGGATGGCTTGACCTACGAACCCACGATACGGCGCCTTCTTTGGGCCAATGTCGGGGAAAAGTATTTCCCCATGGAAACGTATTTGGCCGAAACGGGTCAGACACAGGCCGAAGTGGAAGCGCAATTGCTTCCAGGTACCCGACTGTGGATGTACGATCCCCCGCAAGGTCGTTGGTTCAAACAACTAGGCGATGCTCCAAAACCTACCACTCGAACCGAGGGAGCCTCGCTCGAGTATGTTTCACACCTCAAAAAGACGGTTTGGTATACCGCCCAATGGAACGAATCTGGAATGTGGCTGTATGATGCGGGCTCGAATACGTGGGAATCGCTCGAACCCAACAACGGCGTCAGCCTGTACCACAGCGGCGAGAATGCTTTCCCACAAGCTGAATTGCAGATGCGCTACAGCGAAAAACACAAGAAACTCGTCGCGGTACGACGCAAATTCACGTATGAATACGACTTTGGAACCAATACCTGGACCAAGGTGGTGGAAGACGCGGCCAACGAGGCGAACGACGCGCGTACGATATTTGTCTATGATAGTGTCAACGATGTATTTCTATTGCTCGATCCCAAAATCCCGTCGCTTCGTTCTTACAGCATTACCACCCAGGCCTGGACGACACTTACGCCAGGGGGCGCTCCTTTTCCCTCCACCTATTCGGCTGGGTACTTCGACCCCGTTCATAATGTCATGGTTGTGTACGACAGCAAACGGAGTGTGACGTGGTTGTATCGCTATCGCCAATGAAACCGCATCTTTGGTTTCGGCGTGGTGCTCGAAATACGCAAGAGTAGCAAAATTCCAACGTTCGCGCCATGGAGTGGAAAAGCACGATGCGTCTACGTCGTATTGTCGTTTCGCTTGTTTCGAGTATGGCGCTCCTGCATTGCGGCAGCGATGGGCAGGACGAACCTTTCCACGCGCCCACCGACAGGGACGCAAGCCCTGGGGCGGACGGCAAGGACGCAAGCACCAGCGTCAGCGATGCATCCAGCGATACACCGAATGACGCCACGAGCCCCGCGCCCCAGGATGCCTCGAGCGACGTCGCCCATCTTGATGATCATCCGAATATGGAAAGCGATGTCTCATCCATTCCCAGCCCGGGGCAAGGCGCGGAAGACCTCGTTGGCTACTGGGTATACACGAAAATCATCAAAGACGGGACTGTCACCCTCGAGCGTGAAAAACCTCTTGGCAATGGGCAAGGGTTGCATAAGTTCGCATTTGCCGAAAACGGTCGGGCTTTTTATATCTATAACGCACCCACCTTGTCGGATTTCGATCATCCCGGAACGTTCGAGGTCTCGGAGCACCTAGTTTCGTATCACGAAATTATGAAATACTCCTGCGCTCATCCACACCCCAAGGACGAAAACAGCAACGCGCTCAATCCTGCTACGACCTACTCATTCTTTCATAAAGTGGGAAGTGATGAACTCTGGTTTAGTATCGAACTCGCAACCGGGTTCAACAATACACCGTTTCATAAATCGAAACCCGCGAGCGAGCCGTCGACGAACCAGGGGATGTGGATGGTGTTTCAGCGAATCTCCGAGCAGGATTTTTACGGAAAACACATGATCCGGGTTTGCCAAGGCTCCCCGAAATGCCCTTGTCATCCCGATTGCCCATCGAAAGACCTGCTCCGGGAGCCCGCGCCTTTGCCCGCGTGTACGGATACGTGGCCCTATTCATGATGGCTTTTCGCCCGACGCGTCTCAGCGCCCCCAGACCCCATCCTTTTCGATATTCACCGAGGTCGTAGCGCTATATCGGATTCGGCAACTCGGCCAAAACAATATTTCCGAATGATATCGAGTTTTCCTTTCCTATCCTTCCTTTGTCGAAATCCCAAAGCCCCTTCTTCCAGTTCTATGGCGCAAAATAATACCCTTGGGACGCAAAGCTTTGTAACGACAGGCTAATTCGACGCCCATCCTTCGCTACGGACGTTGTTCTCCGGCTTCGGGAGACGAATACATAGAACTCTCCATCCGCAAGGTCGAAAATATCCTGGATGACCTGCCACGGAATAGAAAATTGCCCATCTTCATCCTTCGCGACACAGGCCGCATACGCGAAAGAAACACCAAAGAGAATCTCCACGATATGGCCTGGCTGTCCGGCAGACCAGGTGATCCGTAACGGCTCCTTGGCTTTCGCTTTTTCCGTGTAGGGCGTGAACGGAAACGATGTCACATTCATGTCCGCGGGTGCCGGTGCTTCGAGAAAAAACGGTAACCCCGTGTCGTTGCGGGCACTGACGGTCTGCCCAGGCACCCAAATGGGCGCAAGTCTCTGACTCAACTCTCCTTGCGCTTCATAACGGCCGGTCGGCGGGGTCCCCTCGTAAGCCAACGCTCCCACCTCTACCCCTTCCACCGCAAGTTTCACCGGACCCACGTCCTTGTCGACAATCTCGGGCTCGTCGTAGCATTGACCATCCTTATGGCAATATTGACCCTCCTGGCATGGGGAATCACAGGGGGGGTAAGCCGACATGGCCGGCGAGCAGGAACCGACGGCTACCTTTACGCCCTCGGGTGGGGAAGGATCTTCATTTTTCTCGGGAAACGAGGCTCCCGGAACGCCATGGGCGGGGCCTTGGGGACCGAACACGGAAAATGCCGTAACCCCTCGGCTTGTCCACGGACACGCGGGGTCTTGGAGCCGGGAATAATCGCTTTCGCAGGTTTCCACGGAAGGCAGAGGGGCATCGGCGTCGCCCGCATCCATATCATCGAGAACATCGGGAATCAGCTTGGAATCCTCTTTGTCTTTGGCATCGGTGCTGGTGCCGCTATCGGGATTCCCTTCTTGCTCAGAAACGGGTTCACTCTGTCCACAGTGGATCGTCAAAGCAGAAACCATAATAAATACGCTATGTTTGAACGTTTTGATCATCTTCGACCGCCTTTCGGGCGCCGTCTAAGCAAGTTGTGGGCCGTTGCTGATTCGTGGATATTTCTCGGATTTCGCTCTGTGTTTTGAAAGGCCGTGGCACAACCCGCGCCATCGACTGCCCCACAGAGGGGCGTCGATGTCCTACCGTGGGTATGAACATAACGTCCGGAATGGATTTGTCCGTCTTTGCAAAATTATTGTGTTTGCCCGCCTCTTTCTGGACAATTGCCTGGGAAATCGGAAAGCATTAAGGCGTGCTTACGACGTCCGTCACATACCAAAGGAAGGAGAGGACCGATACGGGCGTAGTAGGCTGAGAGCACACATGCAGCCGTGGTGAACGGCTTGTGGATGCATACTTGACAATAACCGATGTCGTTATGATGGATGAGCCGTTGCTGATTCTTACGGATGATTTATCGAACGGGAAACCTTGTTGGTTTGCTTGGATTCTAAAAACCGCTTTCTAAGGAGAACTCGAATGATTCGAAAACGGGCGTGATTGATCACCCGGTCAAACTGACGCTCAAGCAAGCCGGTCTTTGAGCCGTTGCTGAGGGGTTTACGCGATAGCGCCATCTCGTCGGGTCGCCGCCACTCCCACATCATGGCGGCGA
>Ga0116174_10000187_pt1 | contig 63590 bp, 59 predicted proteins | sample AD_UKC087_MetaG_FD_89801 | JGI IMG/M metagenome (GOLD analysis project Ga0116174, IMG submission 89801) | Active sludge microbial communities of municipal wastewater-treating anaerobic digesters from USA - AD_UKC087_MetaG | ecosystem: Engineered > Bioreactor > Anaerobic > Digestate | place: USA...
CCTGGATACGAATACGTTGACGAAGCCGTCGGTAACCGAATTGTCTTCCCTTCCTACAACGAGCTTGAACAGGGACTTCGCGGGATCCGGGTCGTATGCGACCGCCACTGAGAGAACGACGGCGCTGTACCTGGTCCTGAACCCTGCCTTGAGTCCCGGCTGGTCCAGCGCTATTATGTTGTCCGCCTGCAGCGTCTTGCTTTCGATGTAGGATTTGAAATTGTCTGCCGTTACATCGGCTCCGAAGTTGGGCTTCAAGGCGATGTAGCCCTCGGCGGCCAACAGCCTCAATGCCCTTTGCAGATTGGATTTGTCGTTAGGAATCCCTACCCTTCCGCCCGATGTCACGTCCTTCTTGTCGGCGTTCGCCCCGTACAACCCCATCTTGAATGACGCAACGGGCCAGAGCACCTGCAGTTTCGGAAGGTTGGCTGTGTCGCTGTTGAGATAAGGCACATGCTGGAAGAAATTTGCATCTGTCTTCCCCTGCACGGTGTCCGTGTTGATGTTTAGCCCGAAAGACGTATATACCCTTACTTCCACGTCATATCCTTTCTTGTTGAGCGCCGGCAGTATGAACTCGTTGATCAGGCTCTCCTGTATGCCTACCACGGTCCCGATGATGATCTGTTCCTTGGCGGATGCACCCGTTGCGGAAAACGCAACCAAAGCCAGAGCCAGCAGCGCGAAAAAAGTCCTTTTCATCAACTGTCCCTCCTAATGTTATCTTGATTTGTCAGAATACCTTGCATATGCCGTCCCGATGGACTGGACTACCGTAATTATCAAGGCTAGAAGCACTATTCCCGAGACGATGAACTCACCGTCGTTGTCTATGGTCGCCCTTACGACCGCCCTTGAGGCCACCGTGCGGATCGCTATCGTCTCCGACATCACTGTGGTGCCTAGTATCGTGATTGCCAGAGTCGTAATGCCCAGCACAAGCCCCGGCCTTGCCTCCTTGAGCATCACCTTTGTCACGAGCTGCCTTACATTGGCACCGCTTGCGAAAGCCGCCTCTATAAGGCCCTTGTCGACTTCCTTCAATGCCGTTTCCACCAATCTGGCGCAAAGCGGTGTCGCCGCGATGGCCCACATGACCACGGCTTCTACAAGCAGGGCGAAATCCGTCGGCCTGTAGATCGAGTATCTGAAGTAAAACAAGGAGGAAAGCAGTATCACGAGAATGATGGTGGGAATCGACCTTATCGTGTTTATGAGGAAGGATACGAACCCGTAGAGCTTGCCTGCTGCCAGGGGGTATCCGGGAGAAGTAAGCACGAGGTAGACGCCCAGTGGTATGCCTCCGAGGCAGGCGAGCGCGGTGGAACCGAGCATGATTGCCATGGTGTTCAGCATCGGTTCCCCCAGAAGCACTTTGAACGACAAGAGCAGCTCCCGCCAGGAATATACCATCATGCCTGTCCACCCCCGAAACCGTGCAAGAACGACTTTATTAGCGACTGCGGGTTTGCGAAGACCTCCGCGACGGACCCTTGTTCGACTATCTCCCCGCCGTCCAGGACGGCCACATCGTCGCAGGCGTATCGGACTACGCCCATGTCATGAGTCACAATGATCGTAGTCACCCCCATCTCCCTGTTGATGGACTTGATCAAGTCTAGGATCGACTTGGCAGTCCTCGGGTCAAGCGCGGATGTGGCCTCGTCGCACAGCAGTATGTCGGGATGGAGCGCCAGGGCCCTGGCTATGGCTACCCTCTGCTTCTGGCCGCCGGAAAGCTTGGCAGGATATGTCCCTGCGAACTCCTTCAGCCCGACCAGCTCCAACAGTTCGCCCACCCTCGCTTCCACGTAATCCGCTGAGTAATGGGTGATGTGCAATGGGAAGGCTATGTTCTCATACACCGTCGAGTTCCTCATAAGGTTGAAGTTCTGGAATATCATCCCGATGTGCCTTCTGAGGTTTATGAGGTCTCCGTCATGCTGCCTTGTCACATCCTGGCCGTCAATGAGTATGTTGCCCGAGGAGACCTTCTCCAGCTGGTTGATGAGCCTTATCAATGTGGATTTGCCGGCGCCGGACAGTCCGACTATGCCGAATATCCTGCCTCGTCCTATTGATAGGTCGAGGTCCTTCAGGACTTCGTTCTCCCCTCCGGAAGTAGTGGGGAAGACCTTGCAAACCTTCTTGAATTCTATTATATTGTCTACTGCCTTCAAATGAATCACCGTCCGAGAAAAAGTGAAACAGGCCGGCTAACCTACCGGGCATCGAATAGACCAAATGCGTCGCTTCGGCGACCCAATGGCTAAACAAGCCCGAAGAAACCCCCGGCTTTTACTGATGCCCCCCTGCCGGCCCCTAACGCATCGGCAAGACGCGCCTTTTAGAGAGGGACATCAGCCGCGCATACACATTCGCTTGGGTTCGTACGATAAGTAAACCGAATGCGCCCCTGCAGCCGAAGAGCTGTCCAGGGTCGCCATGAAAAGGAGATTCAGTTGCCTTGCAGATGTGATTATATCGATGGCCTCCGTATCAATTTGCTTAATTATACGACAGGGAGGGGCATTTGTGAAGCCCCTCCCTGCAAGCCGCACCTAGACATGGCGTCATTTCTTCAGAGGTATGTATATATACCGGTCGAAGTTGTCAGGCTTCTTCATGGTCCCCCTCTCGCCGTCATTTGCGTATTCTATGGCCCTCTCGAAGCGGTTCGCCCAGGCGTCGGTATTGTCCGCAAAGTGCAGAAGCTGGGCTTCTATAATAATCGGCTTCACCGGGGAGCCCCACTCCAGCTCGCCGTGGTGGGCGAGCACCATATGGATCAGCAACCTCTTCTCCATCGGGTCCCACTGCCCTGTGCCGAAAATGCCCTTGTCGGATTCGAGTTCACCTATTGCCGCTTCGACCATGGAGCAGCCGATCGCTATGTGGTCCATGAACACGCCGTCAAGGGATACTTCAGGCTTCGTCCCGTTGCCGCTGCTGTCGTACGACCTCATTTTTCCGATGTCGTGGATGAGCGCTCCTGTTATCAGCAGGTCGCGGTCGATATGCTTGTAGTTGGTGGCCAGGAAGGAGCACAGCCTTGCCACGTTCACCGTATGCTCCATCAGGCCGCCCTTGTATGCATGGTGCTGGCCGACTGCCGCTGGCCATACGGAGAACTGCTTCAGTTCGGCGGATCCCTTACCGAAGAAGCGCCTCAGTAGGGCCTTGAACCGATCGTTCCTGACGCTTTCTACCAGCTGCTCCAGTTGCTCCAGAAGGTCCGTCGAATCCCTGTCTGAGCTTGCCACGAAGTCGTCTTCGTCGTAAGAACCCGGCATAGCTAAAGTAATCGACTTGTTCCTCTTGATGTCCGAAAGCCGCGCAGCCGCAAACTGCATCACCCTGCCGTCGAAGATCTCAACCTTGACACCGTTCAACATGACTTTCTCGCCTTTGACGGCTAGGAATCCCATCTCGTCGTCGTTATCCCGCCATTCCCAGACCTTCATCGGGATGCTTCCAGTCTTGTCGCCCAACCTGAGGTCCAGGTAGTTCTTCACGACCCTTGCGTCTATTACCTGAAAAACGCCTGTCGCCGAATCACCTTCGGCGAGCGAGTTTACGAACTGCTTCATTTCCTTTTTCGGCATCGGTACCTCCGTCAGATCCTTCCCTGGTAACTTCTGAAGATATTCAGCACATCCTTGAAGCCGGACCCCGCTGCGGCGACAGGCCCTCCCTCCTGGACTGTGACTACAAGCTCACCGAAAAGGTCTGTCACGAATCTGACGGCCTTACCGCTTCCGTTGACCTTCGCGAACATATCGTAATAAGGCACGGCCATAGGCGCGACTTCGATCTTTACGTCGTCGTCTTCCCTCCACGCACGGCCTATCATCTTAAGGACCCTCTGCTCTATCGCCCAGCTGGCCACGTCCCTGGGGGTTATGTGGGTGATGCCCGTCACCTTCACGTCTGACAGCTTCTTCCTGCAGCCCATGGCGGCGTTCGCAATCAGCAGCATCTTGCTGGCCGTGTCCATGCCCGTGACGTCCCTTGTCGGGTCCGGCTCGGCGTAACCGTGTGCCCTCGCCATCGACAGGGCTTCCTCATAGGAGATGCCGTCCTCGGTCATCAAAGTAAGCACATAGTTCGTAGTGGCGTTAAGTATGCCCTCTATCACCATGACCTTAGCTCCTGCGAGGGAGATCTTGGCGATGTCGATGGTGGGAAGGCCCGCTGCGGTTGCACCTGAGTACCTCAGTTTCACATTGAACTTCTTGGCCATCTCAGTCAGGTCGTCGAACGCCACGACGAGAGGTGCTTTCTCCATGCTTACAATGTTCCAGCCGCGGGAGATCGCCGCCTTCATGGTAGAAAGGGTAGGCTCGCCGGTGTTAAAGTCCGACGAAGCGGCTGCCAAGTACCTTTATGCAGTCTTTGCTCGCCACTTCGGGCAGGATCCCGTCCAGCCTGTTCTTGCCGTCATACGGTACGAACTTCGGATGCTCCGCCAGGTTCTCCTCGCGTATGGCCATCCCCGTCAGCACGTCAAGGTCAAGCCCCGTAGCGTCCGAAACGAAACCTCTGGAGGAAGACACTGAAGCTACATGGGTCTCTATGCCGTGCCAGTCCATTATGTCCTGCTCCTTGGACCTTACAAGCTTAACGAACTGCTTTCCTACCTTGCCGAATCCCAGAAGGGAAATGTAGAGCTTCATGAAGTCCACCCCCAATAAGCGTTACTGATTAATTATACATCATCTGGCCTCTACTTTAGAGAAGCTCCACAGGGCCAGCACGAAGAAGACCGCTGAGAACGGGAACAACGGCTGATAGCTGTTTGCGATGTCCCTGACAAGCCCGAAGAGCGGGGGCGCGATTATCGCGGCCGTCGCGGAGAAGAAGTAGTATAGCCCCGTGTAGGCGCCCGTCTTTGCCGATGTAGTCATGTCTACGACCATAGGGAAGGAATGTATGTTGATCAGGGCCCAACCTATCCCGGCGGCTACCAGCAGCGCAATCACCGCAGGCCCTATGCCTGCCCTGCCGATTATGCCCAGCATAGTCATGATAGTCATCACGCATACCATCCATATGATCCCGGATGTGATTATCGCCTTCCTGCCGTACCTGCTTGCAAGGAAGCCAGACGGGATTGCGAAAAGAAGGAAAGCGACAGATCCTATCCCGAGGTAGAGGGCGGCGGTGGACTCCTTTATGCCCCAGATGCTCTTGGCGTACAGCGTGAAGAACGTCTCCACGGAGTTCCATCCCATGAACCAGAACATGATTGCAAGGAGAAGGTACAGCAGGCTCCTCTTCTCAGGGCTGAATGCCTCCTTTAGCGCCGCGAAAATGCTCACCGGCCTCTCGTCGCCCTGAAGGCCTTCCACCTTCTCCGGCTCCTTTATCGATGCCCTAAGTATAATAAGGGCAAGCAGCATCACGATGCCCGACATGGCAAACGGTACCATGGGGTTCACGTTATACAGCCTAGAGCCAAGGAAGTGGGCTATGATGCCGCCAAGCCCACCCATCAGGTTTATCACACCGTTCGCCTTTGACCTCTGCTCGCGCGGTGTGATGTCCGGCATGAGGGCCACCGTCGGAGCGCGGAAGACGGCCATCGCGACATTCATTGTAACGATCGAAGCCAGCATAAGAACTATGTTCTGCCTGAGCACCGGGACCAGTGTAATTGCGACAGCCGCGACAGGAATCCCTGCCATGAGGTAAGGCATCCTCCTGCCGTACTTGCCCCAGGTCGAGTCCGACCTTGCAGAGAAGAAAGGCTGCAAAGTGATGCTTGCAATGTTGTCAAGCGTCATGATGAAACCGATTGCAAGCCCCTTGAATGCCATCGCAGGCAAAGCCTGGTCCAGGAATATCGGTACGTATGAATTGTAGATAGCCCATGTAAGCGAAATCGACATGAAGCCGAGCCCTAAAACGAATAGCCTTCCGTAGTTAACCTTCATCTGTTCACCCCGAATCCCTCAGTTTAACCTTCCTTCCCTTATTGCGACCGCAATTGCAGGATGGTTGGTGATAACGCCGTCGGCCTTCATCGACAATGCCCTTTTCAGATCAGGTTTGGTGTTCACTGTCCAAAGCTGTATGTAAAGCCCCTCAGAATGATAGGAGTCGATGGCGGCCCTGCCGGTCAGCAGGTAATGCGGATGACAGCCCCAGTATCCCTCGGCCTTCGCCCGTCTGGCAGGATAAGGAAGGAAGCAAAGGATGGCCCTCCTCGAGCCCGGCAGGAGCCCGCCTACCACCTGCAGCTGGTAAGGGTCGAAGGAGGAGAATATAACGTTGTCTGTCGCCCTCCTCTCCCTCACCACCCTTGCCGCTTCCTCAGCAAGCCTGGGGTCTCCGGCAGCCCCTTTGAGTTCTATGTTGACGGTCAGACCTGACGGCACCACGCAGTCTATGACTTCTTCGAGGAGGGGTATTCGTTGTACGCCCCAGTCGCTCCCCTTCCACTTCGCAGCCATATTGAAGCTCCTGAGCACGTTGTAGCTCATCGACGATACTTCGCCTTTGCCGTCGGACGTCCTGTTTATGGTAGGATCGTGGATGACCACCGCCTTGCCGTCGGATGTAAGGCGGACATCCAGCTCCACTCCGTCCGCCCCCTTCTCTATGGCCTGCTGGAATGCCGCGAGCGTGTTCTCTGGCGCCGCTCCGCTTGCGCCCCTGTGGGCGAAGACCATCATGCGGTGCCCTTCATAGGAGCCGTTCATGCAATCTCCTCCACTTCGACATCGTAGATCCTTCCATCGATACTGAGCTTCAGCGTCCTCATGCGCCCTTTTCCGCCTATGGCTATCGTGCACCTGGATATAAGGCTTTCCAACGCGACATAAGCCCCGTAGGCGTCATCAATGCCGACCATCCTGAACCTGACGATGTCTGAAGGCCTCAGCTGTCCCAGCTTCGGCCTGTCGGCGCTTATCACCGAGAACGCTTTAGTATAACCACCCGTAGTCTGCCGGTCGGACGCAAGTATTATCGGCTCACCGGAGCCGGGGACCTGGACGGCCCCTGGCTCTATGCCCCCGGACAGTATGTCGGCTCCTCTGCTGTGCTTTGCACTATACCCCTTGAGCCTTATGCCCATCCTGTCGCTCTCGGTAGAGACTATGTAATCGGAACCCAGCATCCTGTCTATCTCGCCCTGCAGGAACCTTGCGTCCATGGTCCCTTGCGTAACCCTTAGCAGACAGCGGCCCTCACCATCCCTTTCTAGCGAAGGGTTTGCGAATCCTTCAACAAGCGTACACATCCCTTTGCATGGTCCGTCCGGCAGGACGCCGAGGACGTCGTCCATCTTCAACGCCCTGCCCTCTAAACCGCCTAAGGCACCTTTCAAGTAAGTCGACCTGGATCCCAGCACAACCGGGACATCCAGGCCTCCTCTGAACGCAATGTACTGTCTCATGCCTGACGAAATGCCCCCGAGCTTCAATACGGACCCGGGCTTGGCCTCCACAGGGCATCCAAGCCCTACTTCCTCTCCGTCGATCGTGACTGACCCCGGAGCACCCATGACAGCTACTACCGTGCTCTTTAAGAACTCCAGCTCTACTCCGCCCATCGTCGTTTCCAGCGCGGCGGCATCCTGGCCGTTGCCCACAAGGAGGTTGGCGATACGTAACGAAACTGCGTCCACTGCGCCCGAATGCGGGACGCCCCAGGCCATCGCGCCAGGCCTGCCCAGGTCCTGCACGCTCGAGAGGGGCCCCGGTTTGATCACCCTGACGCAGCCTGTCATTGCGAGCCTCCCAACTCCAAGTCCTCGATGCTATATCTTCCGGCCTCGACCGCTTCTTGTATCCTCGAATACTCTCCCTCGTCTATCGGGAAGAACTCAACGTAATCGCCGGCAGAAAGAAGCACCGGGGGCATCATGGCGGTGTCGACGAGGTTAACGGGGCTCCTGCCTATGATCTGCCAGCCGCCTGGCACATCAAGAGGGTAGATGCCGGTCTGCTTTCCTCCTATGCCTACCGAACCTCGAGGCACCTTCGGCCTCGGAACCGTCAGCCTCGGCGTTTCAAGCCTGTGGTCCATGCCGCCCAGATAGGGAAAGCCTATGGTGAAGCCAATCATATAGATCAGGTACCTAGCCGATGAATGCAGCATGATCACCTGCTCCGGATCCAGACCGGTATGTCGGCTCACCTCCGGCAGGTCAGGGCCGAATGCCCCGCCGTAGCAGACAGGTATCCTTTTCAGCCTGGGTTTATATCCTTCCGCTTCAGAGGCCATGTCGATGGCCTCTTTCACGGCTAAGAGCGCTTCGGAAGGCTTCACCGAGCCCGGCCTGAAGACGACCAGCAGCTCGTTGTACGCCGGGACGATGTCAGTTACCCAAGGCAGACGGGCCCTCGACACCAAAAGGCCGGCCTGCCTGACTTTTCCGGCTATCTCCGGGTCTATGCGCTCTTCGAATCTCACGAGGACGGAATCATCCGATGCGTTCGTTATCAGCCGGTAGTCCATCTTGCCACCTACATGCCGTATATGAACTCCTGTATCCTCGAATCTTCTATGTCTCCTACGAACATGTGCCCCGGGCTGTGGGTTATCATGATCTCCGGCTTCGTCGCCAATGCCGCAGCCTGTGGTGTGACTCCGCAAGCCCAGAAGACAGGGATCTCGCCGGGTTTGATCTCGACCGGATCTCCGAAGTCAGGCCTTGATATGTCCCTGATCCCTATTGCCGAGGGATCCCCGATATGCACCGGAGATCCGTGGACTGCGGGGAGGGCGGACGTGATCTCGACGGCCTTTGCCACCAGCCTGCCTGGTATCGGCCTCATGCTGACTACGAGCGGACCGTGGAAAACTCCTGCCGGACGGCACTGGACATCAGTTATGTACATCGGGACGTTTGACCCGGCCTCGATGTGCCTTATCGGCACACCTGCGGCCATCAGCCTGGTCTCGAATGAGAAGCTGCACCCGATGAGGAAGAATACGAAGTCGTCCTGCCATACGTCCATCAGGTCGAGCGGCTCTTCTGTCAATGTCCCGTTCCTGTATATCCTGTATTTCGGTATGTCGGTCCTGATGTCAGCCCCGTCGGCTATGAACCTGGTGAGGTAATCCCCTTTTCCTCCCACCTCTAGAAGGGGGCATGGCTTAGGGTTCCTCGTACAGAAAAGCAGGAAGTCGTAAGCCAGGTTACCCGGCAGAACGGCGAGGTTCGCCTGGACGAAGCCCTCAGCCATCCCTGATGTCTGTCTGGCAAGCAGGCCTTTCCTGGCGGCGAGCCTGACTTCGGCCGGAGTGGCCCTTGAATAATCCCTCACTTGCCGATACCTCCTCCGATGATGGAATCTAGCGGAGCTATGCCGACTCCCGCGGCCGTTATGGCCTCTTTGATCTTCCTGGCAAGGACCGCTGCCCCTTCCGTGTCCCCGTGAAGGCAGATCGTGTCTATATCGAGTTTGATCGGTGTGCCGTCAACGCCCAGCACTATGCCTTCAGAAGCCATCCTGACCGCCCTTGAGACGACCTCCGCCTCATCATGTATCACCGACCCCTGGACTGTCCTCGGGACAAGGGAACCGTCAGGCATGTAAGCCCTGTCTGCGAAGCCCTCTGCTGCGACCCTCAATCCCATCTCCGCAGCTATGCGGATCATCTTCGAGTTCGCAAGCCCCACCAGGATCAACCCCGGGTCGTACATGTATATGGCTTTGGCTATCGCCCTTGCCGCCGCCTCGTCTTTGGCGGCCCTGTTATACAGGGCCCCATGCGGTTTCACATGCTTTAGAGCCAGCCCCGCAGCGCGTGCGAAGGCGTCGAGCGCACCCGTCTGGTACAGTACGTAATCTTCTATCTCTTCCGGGGAAGCTGCCATGTCCCTCCTGCCGAAGCCCTGCATGTCAGGGTATCCGGGATGGGCTCCCGGGTGTACCCCCAGCTCCTTGCAGGCTGTCATGGTCCTTTTCATTACGCCCGGATCTCCGGCATGGAAGCCACAGGCAATATTTGCGCTGGTAACAGAGCCAAGCACGCTCCTGTCGCATCCCTTTTCGAAAGCGCCGAACGATTCGCCCACGTCGCTGTTAAGGTCGATGAACCTCATATGACCACCTCCGCATGCAGGTTATCCGGCATTGGAGCCTTTTACTTAGGCTGAAGCGTGAACTTCCCCTGTTGGTATGTGCCCACCATGAATCCTTTGATTGTAAACACTATGTTGACCGCCCTCGGGTTTATGTTCGGGAAATACCTGTTCACCCAGGTCAGCACTGTATCCCCTGCCTCCATGTAGGCCAGCATTACCTCCCCGTCGGACACGCTGAACTGGGACCCGCCCTTATGTGCGGGCCAGCTCTCCTGGGCGAGCGTGTCGACGATCACATCAAGCGACATCGGGCCCAGCATCGCCCTCAGGCTCTGCCTTACAAGCTTCGACGTCAGGGCCCCGGTATTGTTGTAGTACGCCGTAAGCTGCAGCGCGGCGAGCTCTCCCTTGCTGATCGTAATCTCGGTGTTGAGATCGTCGCTCAGATAGAAGTATCTTGTGGCGGCGTAAGCTGAAAGGGCCGCCACAAGGGACGCGGCTAACAGGATTCCGGCCAGAAGCCTTTTGCTCATGGGTACTCCTCCCCTATTTACGGAACCTTCCTGCGCTCAGGTACTCCCCTACGTTGGCCTTTCCGTTCACTACGGGCTTGACCACACCAGAGACGTCGGTCATTATAGTGGCTGCCCCTGGACCGTGGCCTGCGATGAGGCAGTCGCTGTGGACGATGACGGCTATAGATACTGCTCCTGTCAGGTATGACCTGCCGAACCTGTTGTCGGCATCGGTGATTGCGACTATGTCCCCGAACCTAAGCTTGTCTATGCCCAGCTCGGCGATGAGCGCCCTGTCCGTCGTTGTGATGTCATAGTCGCCGCTGTAGCAGTTGCCCATGCCCAGCCCTGAACCCATCAGCTTGGCTGGTATCTCCATAGCCACAGGGACGTGCAGCAAACCGTCCTTCTCAACGATCCCCATCTTCTCGAGCAGGTCAGGGTCCAGGTTCATCAACCTGACCTCCGGGTAGTCGAGCAGCTTGAGGCCCTGCCCGTATCCTTTGACAAGTATCTTGTCGTCTATGAGCATCTTCTCCATGTCAGAAGGATCGAAGTCGACCATCACATGTTCTATGCCGCCGTGATGCCCGACGACCACCCCTTCTGCGCCCTTGGCTTCGCCCGTTACCACCCTTGCTCTGTTTCCTATGCAGGCGTAAGTGTTGTAACCTGCGTTCTTCCCCTCGGAGCGCCTCTCGGTGTCTGCGCAGGTGGAAACCCCCGGTTCAACGTGGTCCCCGGCCCATCCGAAGCATGGGTCCCCTACCAGTACGTTATAGGTTATCCCTCCCGTGCCCGGAAGGACGAAGGGCTCACCGTCGGCGGAAACCCTGAAATCCAACCTTCTTACCGGAGGCGCCACAGCCCCCATCACGCTCAGCATTACTACCCTGTCCCTGTTGGTCCTCAGCATGTGCCACCTCACGCATTGTACTTATCTGCGGACATCGGACAAATGCCTTGTCCTGACGCTATATATTATTATAATCGCACTTTCGCAAAAAAATCAGCTTGGATATAATCTATGTGTATACAGAATACAAATAGGGAGGCGTTAGAATGCCAGGGGCTTACGATTCTAGCCTTAGCAAGATCAGATGCAAGCAGATGTTCGTAAACCTACCAGTACCGCTGCTGGTCGAGCATGCGCTGGCCAACAGGGAAGCTTATTTGGCGACGACCGGTTCACTAGTAGCTCGCACGGGGAAGTATACGGGCAGGTCCCCCAACGACAAGTTCACGGTGCAGGAGGAGACGACCGGGCACGAGATCGCGTGGGGCAAGATCAACGCCCCTTTTAGCGAGGAGAAGTTCGAGGCCCTCCTTGAGAGGGTCGAAGACTACCTCTCAGACAAGAACGTCTACATTAACGACTGCTTCTGCGGCGCAGACCCCAAGTACACCCTGTCGGTCCGCATAGTCAACGAGCTGGCATGGCAGAACCTGTTCGTAGAGCAGCTGTTCATAAGGCCGAACAAGCAGCAGCTGGCGGATTTCATGCCGGGCTTCACTGTTATTGCGGCGCCGGGTTTCCTTTGCGACCCCGAGCGCGACGGCACCAGATCAGAAGCTGCTATCGTGCTCAACTTCAAAAGGAGGATAGTCCTCATCGCTGGTTCTCAGTACGCTGGCGAAATCAAGAAATCCATATTCTCGGCCATGAACTACCTCATGCCGAAGGCAGGAGTGCTCCCCATGCATTGTTCCGCCAACATGGGGAAATCCGGCGACACGGCGCTGTTCTTCGGCCTCTCCGGCACAGGCAAGACCACCCTTTCGGCCGACCCGCAGAGGATGCTGATAGGAGACGACGAGCACGGCTGGTCGGAGGAAGGCATATTCAACTTCGAGGGTGGATGCTACGCAAAGATGATCAAGCTGTCCAAGGAGAAGGAGCCCCAGATCTGGGACGCCCTCAAGTTCGGATCGGTCCTCGAGAATGTAATCACAGACGAGGACAGGAAGCCTGACTACGACTCCGAGGAGCTGACAGAGAACACAAGGGGCGCATATCCTCTCGATTTCATACCAGGCGCGGTCATCCCCAGCGTGGGTGGACATCCCAAGGCGGTCATTTTCCTGACGGCGGATGCCTTCGGGGTGCTGCCTCCCGTTGCCAAGCTGGATCCGAACATGGCAAGCTACCATTTCATGAGCGGATACACCTCTAAGCTGGCAGGCACGGAGCGCGGGATCGTCGAGCCCCAGACAACGTTCTCGAGCTGCTTCGGAGAGCCGTTCCTCCCTCTCTCGCCCGTACATTACGCCGAGATGCTGGCCGACAGGGTGAGGCACCACGGCTCTACCGTGTGGCTTGTCAACACAGGCTGGTCGGGCGGCCCCTACGGAGTAGGAAAGAGGATGGACATCTCACTTACAAGGGCAATAATCACTGCCATCCTCGACGGTTCGCTCAAAGAAGCCGAATTCAGGCTTCACCCTGTGTTCAACGTATGGGTGCCGACAAGCTGCAAAGGAGTATCGTCGCACCTTCTTGATGCAAGGAACACCTGGGCTGACAAGGAAAGCTACGACAGGACGGCCAAGGACCTGGCATCGAGGTTCGTCAAGAACTTCACCAGGTTCAAGGACGCTACACCTGAGATAATCGCGGCAGGTCCGAAGGCGTAACCTTCCGAACCGGAAAATCGGTCAAACAGGCCCCCTGCGGACAGCTGAGCTGTGAGCTGGGGGCCTTCGTTATGCCTTATGTCTTTTTTTCGGTACAACGTTGTGATATGTTATTGACATCTCATTGAGGAAGGAACGAAAAATGGCAAGGACGGCCCTTACGATATCTATACTGCTGGCTTTGGCTCTTCTTGTGGTGTCTCTTGTAGGGACGTCGGAGCGGAGCGGAAAAGCAGACCTTGGCATTCTGGCCGGCAACACCCTCCTGACTGGCAGGAAAGGGCAGGAACTTCCCTCCGTCGCAGATGCGGTGGATAATTTCGGGTTGGAGTACTTTACTGATGCATTCCGCAAAAACGGGCTGTCGGCAATCGAGGGGCCGATAGAAATGAAACCTTGCTGCATCCCCGGTTCTACTGGGGCGTATGAGCACTTGCTGCAGCTTACGCTGCTTCAGGGCTCTTTGAACCGCACGAAGGTCTTCAAAGGGCTTGAGCTGTCGATAACGGGCTATTGCACAATAGCTGACGCATCAGGTGACATCGCCTCTACCGTCGCCAAGGCGGAGGCGTTGCTCGGTTCCACCATAGATAGGGCAGCCCTTGAAGATGCCGTCCAAAAGGTCCTTACTGTGGCGCACCACCGCTGGTATACGGGAACTGACAAAGGGCCTATGTACTATTCGATGGATTTGGAGGGAACGCTCGGCTTTACTTTGAAGGCGAATCCGGAGATGCTTGAGATCGCTTTGCTGTGGCCTGCCCAAGCTCCTGGAATGATTCCTATGTCAGAGGCCCTATCGGAGTACGATTCAATAGCAGACGCGGACAGCCTTGGCATTGAGGCCATGATCAAGACAGATTTCAACGCGTTAGCATTGAAGAGGCAGGAAGCTGCTATGGAAGAAGAGTCCTGCACGACTACGGATACCGGAAGCACCTGAAGGAACTAGCTACGGCAGTTGCCGCAAAGTTGAAAGGATGGGAGCTGTAAAGGCTCCCATCCTTTATGCTTTATCTTTTGAGCATCAGAACTCGCCGGGGAATGCCGCGGCATGCTTCTCGGCTATCTTCTGCGCGAACTCGTCTATCCTCTGCATGCCCCCTTCGTCCGGCATGCCCTTGATCATAAGGGGCTCCAGTAGCTCTGCGCCCGACAGGTTCGGGACCAGGGACGCCAGCACTTCAGGTGCCTTGCCCCCCCAGCCGAACGAGCCTATGATGCCTATAAGCTTTAGTCTGGGCCTTAACGCATTTGCCAGGATGGCCATCGAAGCCGCCGCCGGATGCGGCCCTCCCAGCACAGTGGGCGTCGCCACAACCAAAGTGTGTGCGTCCACAAGGCTAATCCCAATCTTCCCCAAGTCTGGCTTGGTTATATCAATGCGCGATACCTTGATCCCGGCCTCGGATAGCCTGTCGGTAAGCCTGTCCACCATGGCTGCCGTGCTCCCATGCATCGATACATGGAGTATAAGGGCCTTGTTGGAAGGCTCTCCCTGCGTCCACTTCCTGTAGAGCCCGATTACGAAGCCAGGCTCGGTCCAACATGGGCCATGGCTGGGGCATATCATCTTTGGGGAAAGATGTTCCACCTTGTCCAGGTTTTTCTTTATCTGTGCAGAGAATGGCATCATTATCTCGGCATAGTATCTCTTGCAAGGTTCCTCGTAGGTGCACAGCTCCCCGCAGGTGAACACCTCCGAGGATGCCATGTGGGAACCGAACATGTCGCAGGAGAACAAGATCGAATCCTCGACCAGGAAAGTCAGCATCGTCTCAGGCCAGTGCACGAACGGGGCGTGCACGAACCTGAGGGTCCTGTCCCCAAGGCTGGCCTCCTCCCCGTCCTTCACCGTAACTATCCTTGACGGGTCTGTGTGCAGGTGTGTGACGATGAGGTCCTTCGCCTTTTCCGTACAGAGAACGACTGACCCCGGGAACCTGTCCAGCACCTTGTTCAAACATCCGCTGTGGTCCTGCTCCACATGGTTGATTACTATGAAGTCCAGCCTTTCGAGCCTCTCGATTTTCGGCATGAACTCGTTCACGAACTTCATGTCGACGGTGTCGATCAAGGCCGTCTTTTCCGACCCATGCACTATGAATGAGTTATAGCTGGTCCCGTCAGGAAGGGGGATGAGAGAATCGAAAATCTCCCTGTCCCAGTCCTGGGAACCTATATATTCCACCCTGTCGCTCACCTTCACTACTGCCGCCATGTTTGCACCTCCGCAGACATTATATCCTGTTAGCTGTACTTTCTATGATATCCATGTAGAAGCTTATCATCTTTACGTAACCTTCGACAGGTATCCTTTCGTTGATGCCGTGCACGCCTTCAGCCAGCTCGTGCGTAAGCTTTATCGGAATGAACCTGTACACAGAATCGGTGAGGCCAGCATAGTGCTTGGTGTCTGTCCCTCCAGTAAGAAGGCCCGGTACCACCACAGCGTCCGGGAAGTGCCTCTTTATCGCGCTATGGAGCAGGCCGAACTGCGCGTTGTCAACACGGGCGACTTTGGAAGGTGCCTGCTGGTGGCCTATTGGCACCACCTTGACCCGCTCATCGCCTATCGCCCTTTCCAGCTCGGCCTTGACGCTTTCAGGCGTCTCCCCGAATGCCGGCCTCGTGTTCACTACGGCCTCTGCATGAGAGGGTATGACATTGTCTTTCACCCCCGCATTCAATATCGTAGCCACGGCCGTCGTCCGGATGATGCATCTAGTTGACGGGTCAGAGCTCAGCCAGCCGACCACAAGGGGTTTCAGCAGCCACATGTTGGCGACGGCAAACCTTCTCCAGAACCCTAATTCGGTGCCTGCGAAGCTTAAGAGCTCCGACAACGGGCCATCCATCCTGGGGCTGAAGCTGTGACTGTTGACATTCGCGACCGCCCTGACAAGTACGTTTATCGCGTTATCCCTGGGCGGCCTGGCTGAGTGCCCTCCGGGCATGTCCACCTCAAGCCTGAAGCTGGCAAATCCCTTCTCACCGATGCTTACGACAGCCTCTTCCTTAGAACCTGTAAGGTGCCCGGGCGAATCGATCTTACCTCCCTCGTCAAGGACGATCCAGAATCGCGAGCCTTTTTCCCTGAGGTATGCCCCTATGGATGCGGCCCCTTTGGCCCCACCGTTCTCCTCGTCCTGCCCGAATGCAAAAACGATGCCCCTTTTCGGCTCGAATCCGTTTACAAGCAAAGTCTCGGCAGCCTCAAGCAGGCCTGAGACGACATGCTTGCAGTCCAGCGCCCCTCTGCCCCATACATATCCCATGTGGATGTCCCCCGAGAAGGGGGGCCTCTCCCATAGGTGGGCTGTCGTTCCCTCTATGGGTACTACGTCCAAGTGGCCCATGAAAAGTGCGGGCTCCGCATCCGGGTCAGATCCCTTTATCTCGATGAGCAGCGAATGCCCACCGTGGACAGAGACTGCAGCTCTTTTGAAAACGTTGGGGTAAGAGCTCCTCAGGTGCTCGTGCAGCCGGTCCAGCTCAGCCGAATTGCCACCGTCGTCACTTCCGTCATTTATCGTCCTGAACCTTATCGCGCCAGCCAGCCTAGAAGATGCGCCTTCAGCATCCACCGCAGGCAGGCCGGCGGCCTCGGCTCGGCCAATCTGCCTGGTCGGCATATAGGCAGCCCTCAGGAGCATCACCACGAACAGCATGGCGGCCAGCCCGGCGATCGCCATTAACACGTCAGTTATCATCTTCCGTCCCCCGTTTCCCGGCTTTCGCCGCCTCTACGACCTGGGCTGTTGTCTTGAAGTGAAGCTTGGCGTATTTGCCCAGTTCCCCCTGCCCGCCTTTTGCGTAGATCTCGCATGCCGTACTGAGCACGCGAGGATCTGAAGCACCCTTCGGGAGAAGCAATCCCGCCGCTTCCGAGAGGTCCTGCATGGCCTTCACGAAGCCCCTCCTGGCCATTATCGAGGCTGCCGCCACCGCGGTGTCCTGCTCCGCCCTTGGCATCTGGACCAGCTCGATCAGGCGCCCCGCCTTCATCAAGGCGCCCCTTAAAAACCTTTCGTCGCCGAACTGGTCAGATATCGCAAGGTCGCAGTCCGGCGATTTCTCAAGGACGTTTTCCAGCGCCCTTGAATGCCCCCACGCAAGAAGCTTGTTGAGGTTGCCTATCTTCGCGTATAGCTCGTTGTACTTTGAAGGGCCTATCTTAACCACGGATACGCTGCAGGTATCCGAGATGAGCCTTGCCAGCTCGTCGACCTTTTTATCCGACAGCCTCTTCGAATCCTTGACCCCGGCATCGCATAGCCTTGCCTGGTCTTCGGGGTCGACCAGGACCGCAGCGATGACAAGGGGGCCGAAGTAGTCGCCCTTGCCGGATTCGTCTATCCCGATTCTCCTCATCCCGTCGAATGCCGACATCTTTCACCTCTTGTCTTCGTAGGCGGCCCTGCCCAGCTTTCCATCCCGCCCCGCCTTAATGAGGGGCCTTCCCATGAAGTTTGCACCGACTGCTGAGCACTTAGCGCATTTCATGCACCTGATGCAGACGCCTGAATCAGGCTCTTTGTATATTTCCATGTCCATGGGGCAGACGTCCTTGCAGGCTCCGCATCTGACGCACTTTCCGTCCACTACCATCTTAAGTGCGCTGACCCGGTTGAAAGGGGAGTATATGGCCCCCAGGGGGCAAATGAACCTGCAGAAAGGTCGCTTTATCATGATGGCTGCCCAAACCAAGAGCGCCAGTATGGCAAGCTTAGCCCAGAACAGCAGTCCAACCATCGCCCTGATCGACGGGTCGCCGAGGACCAGCGGTATGCCTGCTTCCAGAGTCCCTGCGGGGCATATCTTGCAGAATACCGGGCTCTTGGTGATGAAAGGGGCGATTACCGCGAGCATAAGGAGCACGACGTACCTTGTCCAGCTGTGGCCGTTCGATACCGATACCTTGTTCTTGCCCAGCTTGTGCAGCAGTTCCTGTAAGTAGCCGAAGGGGCAAACCCAGCCGCATGAGGCCCTGCCTACGACCGCGCCTACTGAAACGAAGAAACCGACGAGGGCAACAGGCAGATACCCCTTCAGGATAAGGTTCTGCAAGGATCCCATGGGGCACGCCGTCACTGCGAGCGGGCATGCATAGCAGTTTAGGGCTGGGGTAGGACAGAACTTCAGCTCCTTGAAGAAATAGGAGTTCTGAAGCACCGCGGCGCCAAGCTGGACATAAGTCCTGAACTTCTCCGTGTTAAGCATCTACTGCACTCCGATGCAGGAAAGGCATAGAATCCTGGCGTTAAGGTAGATGGCCCTGAACTCACCGTTCATGCCGCCCGCCACCAGAAGCAGAGCTCCGGCCGCCAGAAGCAGCAGAGGCAGCATGTTTGCATACTTCTTCATGTTCTGTCCTCCCGTCATCCTGCGTTTGTCCCAGAAATCTCGTCTTCCCTATTAACTCTTGTCTTCTTCGATGCCAGAAAGGGCGTAGAAAACCTTAAGCAGGGCATGGTGGCCCAGCTCGTCTCCGCCCTTCATGCTGCCCAGGGCGTTGTAGAGATTGAGCGCGAGCGCGCTGGAGGGCAGGAAGCTCTTCGATTCCCTCGCCAATGACTGGACAATTGAAAGGTCCTTCCTGTAGAGCTTCGTATAGAATCCGGGGGCGAAATCCCCGTCTACCATCTGTTTGCCCTGGTTTAGAAGCGTCCAGTTGGAAGCCGTGCTATTTGAAAGGACCGCAAGCGCTTTGTCCAGGTCGAGGCCGTTCTTCTTCGATATGACCAGCCCTTCGCACAGACCGAGGACATTGCCCGCCAATACGGCCTGGTTGGCCAGCTTGATGACCTGCCCGGATCCGCTGCCTCCCATGTAGGTTATGCTCCTGCCCATCGACTCGAGCACGGGCTTGGCCTTGATGAAGGCCAGTTCGTCCCCCCCTACCATTATGGCAAGGGTTCCTGCTTTTGCCCCCTTCACTCCCCCCGAGACAGGGGCGTCGAGATGGGACACGCCGATTTCGGCAGCTTTTGCGTAGATCGCCCTTTCGGTTTCCGGAAGAACCGTGCTGCAGTCTATGGTTATCAATCCTCTTGAGGCCCCGCAAAGGATGCCGTTTTCTCCTAGGAAAACCGCATCGACGTCAGGCGAATCGCTTACGCATGTCACGACAACTTCGCATCTGGCCGCCAGTTCAGAAGGGCTGCCGGCAACCGGTACACCGAGTTCTATGTAAGGCCTGAGCTTTTCGGGGGTCCTGTTGTAGACCATCAGCTCATGGCCCCCCTTGTGGATGTTCATCGCCATGGGGCCCCCCATGAGCCCAAGACCTATGAAACCTACTTTCATGCCACACCTCCGTATATAGATGGTCGCAATCTGACTTGCCTGATAATGCGTTGATGCATTCTATGGCTTTGATAGGTAGATTATAGCAGGGTTAGGGACAAGCTGAACCACGGATGCCCAACATGGGCTATTCAGGCTCCATTCCGGAGAGCATGAAGATCTCCCGCGCAGTCTCTTCGGCGGACATCCCTGTGGTGTCGACGACGGGCCATCCTATATCGTGGTAAAGTTGGAGCCTATCGCTGCTTGCCTTGATTTGCATGGGATCCCTGCCGTCCATCCTCATCCTTCGAGCAAGCTCTTCTGTGGTACAGACAAGCGAGTATGCATGAAGCTCGTACGGCCTGCCTGAAAGCCTGCCGAGCAAGTCGTCGATTGTCTCCTTCTTATGAAGCACCCAGCTGAATATGACATTGGAGAAGGTCGAGTTGTACAGGTAGGAGCAAAGGACCGTGGAGATGTTCCCCATGGCCATGGCCTTGTTCTCGTCGCTCATATCCCAGGGATTCATAAGCCAGCACCAGTCTCCGTCAAGCCAGGCGGACCTCGGAGCCATCTTATACAGCACCTTGCATGTAGCCGTCTTGCCGACGCCCATCGTGCCGCTTACTACGATCAGTTTCTTCATGTTCGCTATCACCTATGGCGTTCCCAATGTCCGATGGGTGCGACCCAAGCCACACCCATCGATTATCGTCTGCAAAACCGCCGTTTTACTACAGCTAAATGAGGTCGTTCACCGGATAATACCTTTCGCCGTGCGCCTCCGCCACTCCTTTGCATGTAATCTTGCCGTCGAGCACGTTTACGCCCTTTGCAAGGGATCCGTCCAGCTTAACAGCCCCAAGCCAGCCCTTTTCCGCAATAGAGATGGCATAAGGCAGGGTCGCGTTCATGAGCGCCAGGGTCGACGTCCTTGGAACGGCACCTGGCATGTTGGCAACAGAGTAATGGACCACCCCGTGCTTGACATATGTAGGGTTCTCATGCGTCGTTACCCTGTCTATGGTTTCGATGCAGCCTCCCTGGTCGATGGCCACATCTACTATGACCGAGCCGGGCTTCATCGTCTTGACGTTGGCTTCGGACACCAGCCTCGGCGCCTTGGCGCCGGGCACAAGGACTGCTCCTATCAACAGGTCCGTCCACTGCAAAGCCTGCGCTATGCTGTGTGGCGTGGAAAACTGTGTCCTGATCTTGCCGAAGAAGATGTCGTCGATGTAACGCAGCCTGTGCAGGTTGGTGTCGAAGATCGTCACATCGGCGCCCATCCCCATGGCTATCTTGGCGGCGTTCGTCCCCACAGTCCCCGCGCCTATTATCACTACGTGCGCCGGCGGCACGCCAGGTACTCCTCCAAGCAGCACGCCCCTTCCGCCGTTCGCCTTCTGCAGCAGCGAAGCTCCTATCTGCACCGACATGCGACCGGCCACTTCGCTCATCGGTTCAAGGAGCGGGAGCCTCCCATCCGGGGTCTGGACGGTCTCGTAAGCAATCGCGACCACCTTCTTGTCGACAAGAACCTTGGTGAGCTCAGGTTCAGGCGCCAGATGGAGGTATGTGAACAGGATCTGCCCTTCCTTGAAAAGCGAGTACTCCGGCTTGAGCGGCTCCTTGACCTTATAGATCATGTCCGAGGCCGAATAGACGTCAGCAGCAGTCCGCAGTACGTTGGCTCCTACGGCCTCGTACTCTTCATCCGTAAATCCGGACCCGAGGCCTGCTCCCGTCTGGATGAGCACCTTATGGCCGTGTGATATGAGGGAAGCGGCGCCTGCCGGCGTGCAGCCAACCCTGTTCTCCGCCGTCTTGATCTCGGTGGGCACTCCTACAATCATGGTTAACCCTCCCTTCGTTGTTTGTATACAGTATATTACAGCGTGACGCTGCTGAGGGATATTTCGAAAGCAAGATTGACTTTGCCCGATGACGGCCATAGAATATATACGAACACATGTTCGTATGGGGTGTTTTCTGTGCTCCTCGTTGGTACTTCGGGCTTTAGCTACAGGGATTGGATAGGCCCCTTCTACCCAGAAGGCACGGTCCAGTCTGTCATGTTCGAAATATACCAGCAGCACTTCAACACGGTGGAGATCGACTATACTTACTATGCCTTCCCTTCTGCAAGGACAATGGCTTCATTGTCAGGCAAGGCTCATGAAGGATTTACTTTCAGTGTAAGGACCCACAGGTCGATGACGCATGAAAAGGGGCTTGAAATGGAGGCAGTATCATCAGCGGCAGCCCGTTTCAGGGAGGCGTTGCGCCCCTTGCAGGATTCCGACAAGATGGGCTGCGTCCTCCTTCAATATCCCTGGTCCTTCAGGATGTCCGCCTCAAATGTCAATAAGATGTTGAGGACAGCCGAAGCATTCAAGGACATGCAGGTCGCAGTCGAATTCAGGAACGATTCCTGGGCGAACGAAGAGATGGTCAGGCTGCTTAGAGATAACGGCCTGGCTTTGTGCTGCGTGGACGAACCGAGGCTGCCTGGCCTCTTCCCTCCCCTTGCCGTAGCATGCGCGGACTTCTCATACTTCAGGTTCCACGGCAGGAATTCTGGCAGCTGGTGGAAACAGGCCCCCGGCAAGGACAGGTATGACTACGATTACAGGGATGAAGAGCTGGAGGAGTGGATACCGGGGATAACCAAGGTAATGGGGGAAGTAACGACCACCTACATCTACATGAACAACTGCCATATGGGCAAAGCTGCCAAGAACGCCAAGAAGCTCAGGGAAAAGCTGATGGGACATGCCTAAGGCCCTTGTAGACTGCGATGCCTTCTTCGCATCATGCGAGCAGTCGAGGAACCCGTCACTAAAGGGGAAGAGCATCCTTGTCTCAGGCGCGCCGGGGACCAGGAGCATTGTCTCGTCCGCCTCATATCCTGCAAAGGTGAAGGGCGTCAGAGCAGGCATGTCGCCTGCTGAGGCCCTTAGGCTTTGTCCTGAATCGATCATCGTGGAAGGCGACTTCAGCTTGTATTCTACCTATAACAGGTTGATGGACAGCAGACTGCGCACATACGGCTTCCCTGTGGAAGTGAGCTCCATCGACGAATTCTATCTGGACATGGACTGCAGCTACGACGAAGCGGTCAAGGCCATAAAGGACTTCGCATCATGGGTAAGGTCCAAGCTAGGCATAACGGTCTCTGCCGGGATTGCGCCGACGCGGACCCTTGCCAAGCTGGCATCCGAGATGAGGAAGCCCGATGGGCTGACTGTGCTGATGCCATGCGGACTACCTGGTTCAATCGCCCATCTGGGGGTCGACAGTCTCCTTGGCGTTGGTAAGGTTACATCCAGCAAGCTCAAAGCAAAGGGAATCAAAGTGCTGGGAGACCTCCTCTCCGCGGACAAAATGGCCCTTGAGGGGACCGGTTACACAAGAGACAGCATAAGGGCTGTGCTTGCAGGAACCCTTGAAGGTAACCCAGCAGAGCCCGACTCCCCACCGGAGAGCATTTCCTGCAGGATGACACTTCCGTACGACACAACGGACGAAGACCTCATTTTTCATTGCCTGAACATTCTGTGTGACCTTGTCAGCAGCAGGTTAAGGAAGCAGGGCCTCGCGGCGAACAGGGTCAGCGTAACGGCAAGGTATGAAGACTACTCCACGTCGTCCCTCACCCGCTCTTTCGACAGGAGCGTCTCAACTGCCTACCATGTATCGGAGCTTGCATTTCCGCTCTGGCGTGAACACTACAATGGCGGAAAGAAGCTCCGAATGCTGGGCATTGCCCTGTCATTGCTGGGTTCATGTCCTGAAGGCATCAATCAGCTTCCTCTGCTCAGAGAGGACGCAGCCAAGCTCTCGGTGACCCGCGCCATCGACAGGGTCCGTAACAGGTACGGCGATGCGAAGCTATTCATGGGCTCCTTGTTGATTGTGACGAAAAATCCCGGACGCAGAAACCCATAGATGCTGCTATATGGTAGAATAGCCTTGTCATGATGCTCGGGAGGGTAATGATGAAGATAACAAGGCTTTTGGCCACGTTGCTTTTCTTACCGTTGGTATTGTCCCTTTGCCTGTCAGCATCGGCGAAGATCCCCTTGATCGTACAGACGACCGAAGGGCCGGTGATAGGTTCGCTTTCCTTGAACGGCCAGAGGTCTTTCAAGGGCATCCCTTACGCCAGTCCGCCCATCGGGCCCCTCAGGTGGCATGCCCCGCAGGATCCCCCCTACCACGAGCTTCCCTTGCTATGCGATTCGTTCAGGAGCAGCTGCCCGTCGTATCCCAGCGCGACAGACATCGACTTCAGCATCGAGACGTTCAGCGAGGATTGCCTGTACCTTAACATCTGGACGGGGGCAGAGGATGCCTCCTCGGCTTTGCCTGTCATGGTGTATCTGCACGGCGGCTCCTTTCTGACGGGGTCCTCCGCCAAAAGCTATTACGACGGGTCTTACTTGGCCTCAAAGGGAGTTGTGCTGGTCACTTTGAACTACAGGCTGGGGATTTTCGGCTTCTTCTGCCACCCTGCGCTCGCCGATGCCGACACCGGGGGCTCCTACGGCAACTACGGCCTTCTTGACCAGGTTGCCGCGCTCAGATGGGTAAAGAGGAACATAGCCAGTTTCGGTGGGAACCCGGACAACATCACACTGTTCGGAGAATCCGCGGGAGCTGTAAGTGTGCTGGCTCTCATGTCCTCAGGTCTTGCCGAGGGCCTGTTCAATAGGGCCATAGTGCAAAGCGGGGCGATACCGTTCAACCTCAGCCGGAAGGAAGATGCATGCGGCTTCTGGGCGGGCATGGTCAATAAAATTGGGGTGGACAATTTCGAATCATCTCTTGACAGGCTCAGGGAGATGGAATGGACTGAACTTCTGAACGCAAACCCCTACAGCGAATCGGTCAGGCCGGCGAAGAGCACTATGGACCTGCTTTGCATAGACGGGTTGCTTTTCAAGGAGCAGCCGCTTGACGTATTCATGTCCGGCAGGCAGCTGGCCGTGCCGCTTATCTGCGGCTCAAACTCAGATGAGCTGGGTATAGCCTCGAGCTTCGGGCCTGAAAGCATGAGCACCTACAGAAAATGGCTAGAGCGTTCCTTCCCCGGTTCCGAAGACGATATAATCGCCCGTTACCCTGCCGATTCTGTTTCACCGGCCAGGGCATACATGACAGCGGTATCGGACGCGGTGTTCACCTATTCGTCGAAGAAGACCGCGCTGCTGCATGCAGCGGCTGGAAACAATGTCTACCATTACTCCTTTGCTTATGTGACAACTCTTCTGAAAAATGCCGGTTACGGGGCGTTCCATGGCTCAGACGTCCTGTATGTCTTCGGCGTGGTAGACGTGCCGGCGATGAAGGCCGAAGACCGTCTAATGGCAAAGGCGATCACTGACTACTGGACTTCCTTTGCAAGAGACGGCACGCCGGTTTCGCAACTCGGCCCTCCATGGCCCGTGTTAACGGGCAAGAACGGATACAGCATGCTTTTCTCCGATAAGATAGAAGCAGTGGAGTCGCTTTCCAACGCAGTATACGAATTCTGGGACGTCATAATAGGGAAAAACAGGGAGAGGATAAGGATATAGCAATCATCCTGCGATAAGGAAAAGAAGGGATAATTGAATCCGCGTCGATAGCGTTGTATTATTATATAGTTTCAGAATGCCAATAAGAACGAAAGAACCGAGGAGTTGGGCTTATGTGGAAATTTGTGCTTCAACGCGCCGTCTCAGCAGTGGTCACTATCTTCCTGATAGCTTCGCTGACCTTCCTGCTGATGAATATCATCCCAGGTAGTCCGTTCAATTCGGAGAAAGGGCTGCCACCTTCAGTCATCGAAGCCCTGAACAAGAAATACGGGTTGGACAAACCGATGTTCCAGCAGTATCTGACCTATATGGGAAACGTCGCCAAGTTCGACTTCGGGCCCACAATCAAGTACAAGGGCAGGACTGTCAACGGGGTGATCGCGGACAAGTTCCCCATTTCTGCCAGCATCGGCATAGTCGCTTTGAGCCTGGCGCTCCTTGCGGGGATACCCCTTGGAAGCCTGGCTGCCTTGAACCACGAGAAATGGGCCGACAGGGCGATAATGCTGTTTACGACCTTCGGCATAGCAGTACCGGGGTTCGTTCTGGGGACACTCCTGCTAATAGTGTTCGGGGTGCTGTACCCCATCTTGCCTACTTTCGGGCTGGATTCTTGGAAGCACTACATAATGCCTTCGATAGCCCTGTCGCTCTATCCTACTTGCTACATATCGAAGCTAACCAGGTCTTCCATGCTGGACGTATTGAGCCAGGATTATATCAGGACCGCAAAGGCCAAAGGTTTGAACAAGTTCCTGGTCATAGCGAAACATGCGCTTAAAAACTCTATACTGCCTGTAGTGACATATGTAGGCCCTCTGACCGCTTACGTCCTGACAGGAGGTTTCGTGGTAGAGAAGATATTCACGATCCCCGGGCTAGGAAAGTTCTTCATAGACTCGATAAACGCAAGGGACTATCCGATGATAATGGGCACGACGATTTTCCTCGCATCGTTCATCATACTTATGAATTTTGTGGTCGACGTGGTTTATCCCCTGATCGATCCGAGAATCAAGATTAGATAGAGGGGAGGACGGAGTATGAACAAGAACTTGCTTAGCATGCAGATAGATCCGGAGATGTTCAAACCCGTTCCAAAGGAAGAGCGAGTACAGCTCGCCGTCATGAGGCCGTCGACTACATACTGGCAGGATGCCGGAAGGCGCCTGAGGCGCAATAAAGTCGCCATGGCTTCCATTGCGATAATCCTATTTGTGTTCCTTTTCGCTTTCGCAGGTCCATACATCATGGAGGCGACGACGGGCTATACTTACGAGGAACAGATCAGAGAGGACGTCGACCAGGCGCCATCCGCTAAACACTGGATGGGCACCGACGGTCTCGGCAGGGACCTGATGGTGAGAGTCATGGTAGGCACCAGGATATCCCTTACTGTCGGATTGGTGGCCACCTTTATAATCCTAATAATCGGGACTTTATACGGAGCGATAGCCGGACTTGCCGGAGGCATAATAGACAATGTAATGATGCGCTTCGTAGAAATCCTCTACTCAGTACCGGACATACTCATAGTCATCCTTCTGTCGGTCACGTTGAAAGATCCCCTCACCGCCCTTTTCGAGTCAGGAGGATTCCTCAGCGGACTTGCCGGAATCGGCCCTGGCCTCATTTCCATTTTCATCACATTCGCGCTGCTGTACTGGGTGGGCATGGCAAGGATGGTCCGCGGACAGGTCATGCAGATCAGAGAGCAGGAATTCGTTACCGCAGCCAGGGCTCTCGGAGCAAGCAACAGGAGGATAATCCTGAGACATCTGATACCCAACAGCATCGGGCCTATCATAGTGACGGCGACCTTCCAGATACCTTCCGCGATTTTCGTGGAATCGTTCCTGAGCTTCATCGGCCTGGGCGTATCCGCCCCGCTGGCATCGCTGGGCTCTCTTGCGTCGGATGCCATGAACGGCGTTTACTCGTATCCATACAGGCTTCTTTTCCCGTCCCTGCTGATCGCGCTGATAATACTGGCCTTCAACCAGCTGGGCGACGGCCTGCGCGACGCATTGGATCCGAAAATGAAGAAATAACCGGACGATAGGAAGAGAGGAAACACAATGGGAGATCTTGTCAATATCAAGGACTTGAAAGTATCGTTCTTCACCCCCGCAGGCGAGGTCAAGGCGGTCAGGGAGGTCAGCTGGGAGCTCAACAAAGGTGAAGTGATCGGCATAGTCGGAGAATCGGGCTCAGGAAAGTCGGTGTCCGTTTACGCATTGATCGGACTGCTGACCCCTCCAGGGAAGGTGGTCAGCGGCACGATCGAATTCGACGGCAAGGACATGCTTTCGTTGAACGAAGCACAGATGCAGGAAATCAGGGGTAGCGACATCTCTATGGTCTTCCAGGACCCTACCACTTGCCTGAACCCCGTGTTCACAATCGGAAACCAGCTTATAGAGGCAATACTGACGCACAAAAAGATCTCGCGCCACGAGGCGAGGATGAGGGCCCTTCACTTGCTCGAGCTTGTCGAGATCCCCTTCCCCGAAAGGCGCATGAAGCAGTACCCCCACGAATTCTCAGGTGGGATGAAGCAACGAGTCATGATAGCGATGGCGCTGGCGAACGATCCTAAGCTGGTCATCGCCGACGAGCCCACGACGGCTCTCGATGTGACCATACAGGCCCAGATACTGGACCTTCTGAAGAACCTGAGGGCCAAGATCAACATGTCCGTCATACTAATCACCCACGACCTTGGCATAATATCTGACGTTTGCGACAGGGTAATAGTCATGTACGCAGGAAAGGTCGTTGAGGAGGCATCCATCTTCGACATTTTCGAGAAACCCCAGCATCCTTATACAAAGGGATTGCTGAGGTCCATACCCAGGCTTCATTTGGAGAAGAAGGAAAGGCTGATACCTATAGAGGGGACACCTGTCGACCTCCTTTGCCCTCCTTCAGGCTGTTCTTTTGCCCCGAGGTGCGAGAGCTGCATGAAGATATGCCTTGAGAACCAGCCGCCAACTTTCCAGTTCTCGGAAGACCATAAGGCCGCATGCTGGCTTCTGCACGAAGCCTTGAAGAAACCTGCTGGGGAACCCGACCCGAAGCCGGAGCCTTCAGGAAATGGGGTGAGCAAATGAGCAAGTTGCTGGAGGTTAAGAACCTTAAGAAACTGTTCCCGATAAAGTCGAGCTGGCTAGAGCCGGTAAGATACGTCCATGCGGTTGACGACATAAGCTTTACGATCAACAAAGGTGAGACATTCGGCCTCGTCGGGGAATCCGGCTGTGGAAAGACCACGGTCGGAAGGACCGTGATAAGGCTTTACGAACCCACATCAGGGCAGATAATATACGACGGCAAGGACATCACCCAGGGCGACATGCTCCCTTACAGACGCAAGATGCAGATCATCTTCCAGGACCCTTACGCATCCCTTGACCCCAGGATGACAGTCGGCGACATCATCGCAGAGGCCATGGACATCCACAGGCTCTCGGGCACGAAATCTGAGAGGGACGAGAAGATACATAACCTTCTGACGCTGGTCGGTCTTTCGCCTGAACATGGAAGCAGATATCCCCACGAGTTCTCGGGGGGCCAAAGGCAGAGGATAGGAATCGCAAGGGCCCTTGCGGTCAGGCCGTAATTCATAGTATGCGACGAGCCCATTTCGGCGCTCGACGTATCAATACAGGCGCAAGTCATGAACATGCTGGAGGACCTCCAGAGGGATTTCCAGCTCACTTACCTTTTCATAGCCCATGACCTTGCTGTGGTGAAGCACATTTCGACCAACGTGGGGGTCATGTACCTCGGAAAGATGATGGAAATAACGAATACCGAGGAACTTTACAAGTCCCCGCTGCATCCATATACACAAGCACTGCTTTCTGCTATACCGGTACCGGACCCGAAGATAAGCAGGAGCAGGAAGAGGGTGCCTTTGGAGGGCGACGTCCCCTCCCCCATAGATCCTAAGCCGGGCTGCAGGTTCAGGCAGCGTTGCAGGTATGCGATGCCGATCTGCGGAGAGAAGGACCCGGAGCTGAAAGAAGTAGGACCCGGCCACTGGTGCGCATGCTATCTATTGGACAAGAAGTAGTATTTAATGTAGATTTAAGAAATAAGGATTCCTGTGTGAAACGCCAGAAGGCGTTCAAATAACAGAGGAGGAGATTCAATGAAGAGGATCGCACTAGTTCTAGCGCTAATCATCGCCTTTGCGAGCCTTGCTGGCATCGTAATGAGCGCGCCGCTGTCGAGCCTTACAGTATCTGTGGGTTCAGAGCCCGAAACGATCGACCCCGCTTTGAACTCGGCAGTCGACGGTGCAATCTACATCGGCCACCTATTCGAAGGCATCTATACCTATGATGCCAACGGAGCCCTTAAGCTGGGTGTCGCCAAGAGCGCCACTCCTTCAGCCGACGGCAAGGTTTGGACGATAGTCCTCAAGGACAACCTGTTCTGGAGCGACGGCAAGCCGCTAGTAGCCGAGGACTTCGTCTATGCATGGAAGCGCGCAGCGGCCGAGGCCACTGCCAGCCCCTATGCATACCTCATTACGGACAACGTTGAGCTGGACAAGACGGTCGCAAAGGACGCAAAGACGATCGTGCTCACCCTCAAGTTCAACGTCCCGTTCATCAAGTCACTGCTTGCATTCCCGACATTCATGCCGGTACGCAAGGACGTCGTCGAGAACAAGGACGGCTCAGCGAACGAATCATGGACACTCAGCCCCAAGACGATGGTGACCAACGGAATGTACAAGCTCTCGAAGCGCGTGCAGGACGACGTCATCGAGATGGTAGCCAACGGCTATTACCATGACAAGGGCTCTGTAAAGGTACCCAAGCTTATCTTCAAGCTATTCTCTGACGACAACGCGGTATTCGCTGCATTCAAGAACAACCAGCTCTCCCTGATCGATAGTTACCCGTTGGATGAGTACAAGAGCGTTATTAAGATGCCCGAGTACCATGTCGCTCCCTCGATCGGCACTTACTATGTATCTTTCAACGTGAAGAAGGCTCCCCTCAACAATGCTCTGGTACGCAAGGCGCTTTGGTACGCAATCGATACGAAGTACATCGCAGAGGAAGTCCGCGGTGGCGGCGCCATCCCTGCAAATTCCATGGTCGCATTCGGCATCACCGATGCAGACGGCAAGGACTTCAGCCAGAAGCCCGAGTCCAAGTTCATCGACCCGAGCCAGTATGCGAAGAACGCAGAGCTGGCCAAGAAGTACTTGGCGGAGGCCGGCTATCCTGACGGCAAGGGCTTCCCGAAGCTCGAGTACGTATACAACACCAGCAGCGGCCATAAGAAGATAGCTGAGGCCCTGCAGCAGATGTGGAAGAAGGTCCTCAACATCGATGTGACGCTAGCCAACGTCGAATGGAACGTGTTCACGGAGATGCGCCGCAAGGGCGACTACATGATAGCCCGTAACGGATGGCTGGCGGACTACGACGATCCGACGTCGTTCCTGGACCTGTTCGTGACCGGCAACGGCAACAACGACGGTCAGTACTCCAACCCCAAGTACGACGAATTGATGGCAAAGGCCGCGGCCAGCACCTCTAACCCCAAAGTCCGTTATGAGACGCTCCACCAGGCTGAGAAGCTGATAATGGACGAGGCGGTCGCTGCCCCGATATTCTTCTACACCGACGAATATCTGCAGAAGACCAACCTCCAGGGCGTCATCGTATCGCCGTTCGGGTTCAAGTACTTCTACGCCTGCAGCACAAAGTAGGACCATATCAAGTAAGACGCGCCCCCTCGGTTCTTCGGGGGGGCGCTTTTCATTGAATGCGATTGCCTTTGGAAAGGGAAGGCTTATGGTTGACTGATGTCACCCAATACCTACAGTGGTCAAGCAGGGTATAACATGTCCTCAAATCTTCGATTTCAACAGAGTTGCCGCCCCCGGAAAAAGTTCCATCCTAGTTCTTACAGGTCATTTCGCCCTATTGCATTGCTCGAAGCGAGCTCTCCGTCCCCCACTCCGTTCTATCTGTTGTCAGCAAACATAAATGAGTCATGTTTAAACAAAACTTCTCTGGCGATGACTTTATGCTCTACTTTTACTTGATGTATATTTCGGCTATCGTCTTCCTTATGACCAGGAGGCTCATCGAGGCAGCTAGCTTAGTCAGTTCCTGGGCGCTCTCTTCATTTAGGATATAACCGTGCTTGAACTCATCGTAGACTTCCCAGTAAGCCTTGAAGCTGTTAAGGGCGAGCCATGTTATCAGCATGTCGATGTCCCAGTTGATTGCGGGCCTCCTGGACCAATCGTTGCCCCTCAACGCCCTCGGCGGGTCAGGATCCAGCCAGTACCACGATTCGGCTATTTCCTTTATCTCTTCGATATATCCGTCCTTGGATACCCATGCCTTTATCCGCTCTTCGATGTCCTGCTCGTATTTCGAATGCCAGTTTCCCGAATAGCCGGCTGAATGGTGCGGGATGCATGCGTCGGCTACCGCATGAAGCACAGGTCCCATCGCAACGGGATCCTTGGTCTTAAGGAAATTCCCGTACCAATACTTCGCAAGGTTGTCTAGGGGCATGAAGACTGAGTAAGGCACGCCGTATCCTTCCCCTCCCCCGCTTTTTGATACTGGGAACCTGTCTGCGAGTTCAGCCTTGACCGAATCGAACTTGCCGAGTTCCTCAGGATATGAGTACCTCTGCATGGCCGGTGAGCAATCGCGGTACCATTCCGAACCCGGAACGTGCACATAGCGGTCCCTGAACCACCAGGTGATTCCCTTATCCACTGTGAAGCCGGTTATACCAGCGAAAATCTTTTCGATGACGCTCGTCGCAGCATCCGTAGCCTTCTGGTATCCACCCGACTTGGCAGAGCCCCTGCCGTATGAGTATCCGTCGTAGTCGTCATACAGACCTGCGCCTTTCTTGATGTCGATGAAATGGTTGAACGAAGTGAAGTTGCTGCTTCCGTAGCTGTACGCGAAAACATCGTTCACCGTGAAGTCATCGTCCGCATGAGGGTTATCCAACCTTGATTTTACCTGCACCAACTCAACGTCGTTATACAAGTCGACCATAGGAGACTCCTCTACGCTCATCTGGACGCTGTTGAGCTGATAGAAAGAGGCGGGTCTCAGGGTCAGCGAACGAACCTCCGCGCTGTAACCCTTCAGGCTGAGATAGTCCTTGTACTCGTCTGGCCAGTATACTGCAAGCGCATGGAAGGCTTCCCTTGCTATGGCGCTGTGGGATTCGTAATTGTATGCGTCTATGCCTGCGAAAGTCGTCATGACGACCAGCAACGCTGTCAGAATGGCATAGATTGTCCTTCTCATCCAGGGCACACCTCCGTGTAACCATAATAGCATGACATAGGTTATAAGGTTTTGTGTGTTAGTACTTAGTGGCTTCTTCCCTTAGTGCGGCTGCATGTCACATGTTATATACTATCGCCACGAAATGCGATCCAGCCCCAAGGATTATCAGGATATGCCATATCAGATGATGGTACCTGAACCCTTTAAGTGCATAGATTACAGACCCTATTGTGTAGAAGAGCCCCCCTGCGATTATCCAGGCCAAGAGGCCCCATGAGGCATTCCTTACTATCGATGGGAGCATTATCACCGCCATCCATCCCATCAACAGGTAGATCAGGAGGCTCGCCTTCTGTCCCTTCTTAATGCTCATAAGCTTCGTTACTGCGCCATAAATCACAAGGCCCCACTGAACAGCCAGGACAGACCAGCCGAACCTGCCGCCTACGACAAGAATCGCAAGGGGCGTGTAACTGGCAGCTATGGCGACGAATATCGATATGTGGTCAAGCGCATGGCATACCGACTTGGCCCCGCTTCCCTGCGGCATCGCATGATAGATGGCAGAGGCCAGGAACATCAGGAATATTCCCATGATGAAGGCGCTCTTGGTCCATGCGCCTATATAACCGTTATCGATATAGCCTCTGACTGCTACATAAGGCAGGGCTATCATCGCAACTGCGGCCATCAACCCGTGGGACAGGCAGTTCGCCGCCTCTTCGCCTGATGTCATCGCCCACTTCCTGCCGACTATAATGAGCTCTCCCTATCAGATACGGCCTTCGCAATGACTGGGGATTCGAATTCGCTTTCAAGCATGTCCATCAACAGCTCGTCATGCCAGCGCCCGCCGATCCTCTTGGCTTCCCTCATCCTGCCCGCAAGCCTGAAGCCCACCTTCTCATAAGACCTGATGGCCGGCTTGTTGAAGGAATATACCCTGAGGAAGACCCTGTGCATGTTAAGCACATTGAATGCATAATCGCACAGAAGCTTCATTGCCTCCGTGCCGTAGCCCTTCCCCCTTTTTTCCTTTTCCCCTATGAATATACCGACTTCGCAGCTGCGGTCCTTCAAGTTTGCATCGGGGATCCCGCAGTTTCCAATGAGCCTGTCGGACTTGCTGTCCACGATTGCGAAATTCTGTCCGTCCTTCAGCCTTTCGATGACCTCCGCCTCCTTCTCCTCGCCCAGAACGGATCCGAGGAAAAGCATGCCCAAGGCCGTGTCCAGGTCGTTGACCCATTTCGTATATGTCATGTAGTCCTTAGGGTCGATAGGCGACAGATAGCAGAGTTTCCCTTCCAGCTTCCTATAATAGGCCATGGGCCACCTCCGGCAATTTGATTACAAACGCATTAAGCTGGTATAAAATCATTACATAGAATATATCACAAGAATAGCCTGCAAGTTATGGAAAGGGGTATAGCAATGACGTTCAGGAGATTTCGACTGTTCTTCTCGATCATCGTGGTACTTATGGCCCTGGCCATTCCCTCAATCGCAGCTCCGCTGGTCCTTGGTGATATAGTGAGCGGTTTGCCGGCAGTAGGCTCTGTGAACCCTGCAGACAACCCTAACGCGAGGTACTACAGGATGGTGCTGGCAAAGGACTCATGGGTGAAACTAGAGTCCTTGTACATCGACAGGCCATACAAGCTGGGCATGAACTGGAAATTGGCCGACAACGACGGCGTAGGCACTTGGGCGTCAGGCATAATGTACTGGCAGGAGGCGGACGGCGATTGGTCCTACGGAAGCACACAAGGACTGGGGGTGGACACCAAGGCGTCACCCACAGGAGTATTCGTGCTGGGGAAAGGTGAGTACTTCTTGAAAGTCGATGCTATCGGCATATTCAACTTCATGTTCATGACTACTATCGGCGACCTGTTCCAGGGAACGGATAAGGAGCCCAATGACAAAAGGGCCGACGCGGTCGCCTATTCCATAGGGAACATCTCGGCAGGCAGGCTGCTTGGCAGCAACGGGGCCGAGTATGAAAAACCGGGTGCTGTTTCCGATTACATCGACTACTACAAGTTCGAAGTCACAGAGGCCGGCATGCTGGATTTCAAGGCGGTCTCTGACGGCTTCTTCACGGGGGACCTTACCGTAACCGATTCAAAGGGCTACAGCGTGGCGGGCATCAACCTTCAGGGGAAGGCTCACCAGTCCATTAAGTCTAACGATGGTTTCGATGAAGTCCAACTCGAGGAGAAGTCTAACGCCGTATCCAAGAAAGTTGAGTTCAAATCTCCCGGAACCTACTACCTTGAGGTACGCATGTCGTTCCCTGGCACGTACAAGTTCTCCGTGATGACTGAAGCCCAGACGGCAGCGTCGCTCTTGGATACTCCCTCCGCCGCGTCCGAGGCTCCGGTGCTTGGAAGGCTGATAGCAGAATCCGGAAACCTGAAGGTCTATTACTCAGGGACTTCGGTCACCGTTACCGGCCTCGATCCTGCTTCCACATATATGCTGAACCTCATGCCTACAGACATAGCAAGCATGATGAAGGCCGGTTCCATCTCGGCAAACCTGGGCGGGCTGGACGACTGGGAGCCAAATGACAGCTTCGAGGATGCCAATAAGGACGCCTTCAAAACGGCGTTCGGATCAAAGAACAACACCGCCGCAGTGAAGGGCAGGCTTTCGAATTCCGGCGACCAGGACTATTTCCAGTTCTCCGTGGAAGAATACGGAGTAGTCAAGGTCAACCTGGCTGCAGTCGGGCTTGATGCAGAAGTCGAACTGTTCGACGGGAACATGGTGAGCATAATCAAGGCCACGAAGAGGGCAGGCAGGGACAGCGTATCGATAAGCAACGACCTTGATCCGGGCAAGTACTATCTTCTGGTCTCCATTTCGAAGGAGCCAGCCTCCAAGGACTACGAGCTGGAGATTACGTGGGCTAAATAGATAAACGTACGAAATTGGAGAAGGCGGCCATTGCCGCCTTCTTTCATATTCAAGTGCACACCGAAAGCTATTCTTCCCTGACGCAACCGCAAGGGCCGCAGTCAAGGTCCGGTACCTCTTCTATCGGGCTGTTGATCAGCTCTTCGATCGATGAGGCGAGCTTAAGCAACTCTTCCTTATTCAGCGAATAATACGTCCACTTGCCCTGTCGCCTGGCTTGCACGAATCCTGCCTGTGTAAGCAGTTTCATATGGTAGGAGAGCGTAGGTTGGGTTATTCCAAGATATTCAAGTATGTTGCATGCGCACGTCTCGTTCCTGGACAGCATATGTAGTATCTTAACCCTGTTGGCGTCGGAAAACGCCCCTGCTTTAGCTGCTGCAGCCCTGTAGTCCACTTTGCGTCTCCTTCATAGTGGAATTCATACTTATTAGTATACATGAGCTTGTGAAAAAAAGCACTCTTTATGCTTGCGCATCTCACCTTCCGGGGAACAGCTCCGAAATCCTTAGTTTGATGTCCTCTTGAAGGTTGTCGCTGGCAACTTTGGCAAGCTCACCCAGTATGTGGAGGATGAACCTCCTTGTGTCGACGTCAATCTCGTTCATCGCCGTCAGGGTTTCGCCGGCAGCCTTTCGCCAGTTGGCTTTCAGCTCCTGCAATGTGCCTTTTCCCGAAGCGCCCAGCACATCGAAAAGTGCATCTCCGAAGCGTCTCCGCTTTTCCTCATCAAGCCCGTCAATCCACTGATCGAGCGTCCTGTCCAGTATTTCAGAATCGCGGGCAATTCTCTTTGTGAAATGCAAGTCCCCGTTCTTTATCTTCCATGTGAATGGGTCGTGCTGGAGCAAACCTACTGCGCTGCTTTCGACTACGCGATAGTTGTCGTCTTTCTGCAGCAGCAGTCCAATAACCGAGTGGGTAGGTATCGTAGCATGGATGCTGCGGGCGATCTCCTTATACCTTGAATCCGAGTATATGTCCTCCTTGAAGCCTGGCGAGTCATGGCAGTATACGGCTGCTATCCTGTCCCGCACAGCCTTTGGGGATTTGACAGATGAATATATCGCAAGGTTTCCCCCCTTGGAATGACCTCCTAGGAGAAGCTGTCCTCTGACCGTTTTTGCGACTTTGACCAGGTATTCTACAGCCCTTTCCTGCGCGGGAACAGGAAAGGTGTACGCCATGTTGAAATCCTCCTTCCAGCCAACAAGGGTCATGTCGGTCCCCCTGAAGGCGACATAGCTGACATCCGGCAGCAATGTGAAGGTGATTGCTGAGAATTGCTTCTGGACACCAGAATCGACCTCATTTACGAACGCAGAAGGCCGGATAGGGCCGAACCTGCTGCTTTCAAGCACTGCGAAAAGCAGCTCCTCGTTCTTTTCGGGTGTCGACGTATCTTTGCTTAACGTCCTGATGCCCCTCAGCTTGATTGCCCTTGCTAGGTCGGTCCGGTTTCTTCCCAGCCCCTTATGATCCAGCACGTCCTGATAGTCAAGGTATGATAGCTGGGACAATATGAGGCTGTCGGCTTCACAGAATGGCTTCTGCGTGAACCCGAGAGCTCTTGTGTCGACCACATAATCGATTATGTTCTTCATCTGGCCCCCCCCAGGCTCGGCAATCCCTCTGAATCCCGTCGTGACGCCTACCGGCCTTGAATAATGCCCAAGTGTTCGAAAAGTATCTTGCCGCCTATAAGTATGAGGACTATTCCTCCTGCGATTTCAGCTTTCCTCCTGTACAACGACCCGAACTTGTTGCCAGCGACCACACCGATGAAAGAAAGGGCGAACGTAGTCGCCCCTATCAAGGCCATCGAAGGTATTATCGAGACCCTTAGGAAGGCAAAGGTGATCCCCACGGAGAGTGCATCGATGCTGGTGGCGATTGCGAGCATCAGAAGCTCCTTGAGATCGAGCAGTTCGCATGCAGCATCGTCATCTCCGTCCCCAGTTAAAGCCTCATAGAGCATTTTCCCGCCGATTATGACCAGCAGTCCGAAGGCAATCCAATGGTCGTATTCCGTGATGTAGCGCTCGAACTGCCTGCCCAGGACCCATCCGACCAAAGGATTCAGAGCCTGGAAGCCCCCGAAATAGAGTCCTATTACTAATGCATGCCTGTAGTTGATGTTCTTCATCTTGAGGCCTTTGCACATTGAAACTGCGAATGCGTCCATAGAAAGGCCAACCGCTATCATGAAAAGTTCGATAAAACCCATGCCGCTGACCAAACCTCTCCCTGTGTTAAGCACTTAATCAACTGCGGCTCCGATTATTCCCTTGTTGAGTCAATCGGATATTTCCCCGAGCACATGCGGCGCTTAACCAGTTGCCTAAAACTTGACCGTTTCCTCTCGGAAATGCGATTCCTGTTCGCAAATGCGACGGCATGACAGGATGCCAGAGGCACGGACACGAATCGTAATATGCCAGTCCCGCTTTTAAATATAGTATGAACCTCCGCTGTCAACAAGGATATGCCCGGATGTAAGCTGATTTCATTTTTTGACGGGCTGAGCTGTGATTTAGCGTATCATGTCCTTGAGTCCGCTTCTCCGTCTTCCAGTTTCGACTTGTCGAATGCCACGATCCTGCGTCTGAAGCAAAAAAATCCCTGGTAAGCTCCCTTCTGCAGAGGGTCACTCGTTCTTAGCATGATGAAAGCCTAAAACACTAATGCACGATGACTGGTTTTCGGCTGGGCGACAGAGCTAATTGATTGAGCTGAGTGCAGCAGCCGAAAGCAGTCGAACCGGAGGGTCCGGCGTTTGTTATCTCTTGCCTTGATGACGGGGACGGCTTAGGGGCTTAAATAACTTTCCCGTTCGATTCTTCAGTCCGGACCTTCCCTGAACCAGCTGCGACGCCTCCATCCCTTTTGGATTTCAAAAGGCATCGCGGTCAAGAGGGTCGGCTATAAGCGCGACAAGGCCATCCTATTGCTCCCTCCGAAAAGGAAAGCCATCTACCGACGATACTTGCCACTGGTAGATGGCCTTGCTAATTGGTGGAGGCGCCGGGAGTCGAACCCGGGTCCGGAAAGGCCTCTTCAGCCTCTTCTACGAGCGTAGCCGATGATTTGAGTTTCGCAGCCGTGGCGCCCCTCGGCAGGCTCCACTTCTGCTATCTCGATGATCTTAGCTCCAGGCTCCGAGAATTGCCCGGAGAGCATCCCCGGTTTATTTGGCGCCCTTGCAACCCTCCGGGATGGGGCCGCTTCGGACGTCTGCCTAATTAGGCAGCGTAAGCGTAGTTGTTGTCGTTTGTTGTTTCCCGCTTGTTTATCGAGTCTGCGGAGAACTCGGCCCGCCGAGTCTGTCGCGACGCTCCCCGTCGAAACCGTATCGCCCCCAAATCACATAACGAAAATCACCAGTCGGAATCTCCACCCCTGCCGGATTTCCTTGATGAGTCCACGGACCTGCGGATGTCCCTCTCCTTGATGTCCTCCCGCTTGTCCACGCCTGTCTTGCCCTTCGCAAGTCCTATCTCAACCTTCGCGCGGCCCCTGCTGAGGTACATGTTAAGCGCCGTTATAGTAAGGCCTCTCTCCTTCACCTTCTGGTCCAGCTTCCTTATCTCGGACTTGTGCAGCAGCAGCTTCCTGTCCCTTTTGGGCTCGTGGTTGAAGATGTTGCCGAACTCCCACTCCGAGATGTGGGCATCTTTGAGGAAAGCCTCGTTGCCTTTTATCTCGACCCAGGCGTCCGACATGTTCACCCTTCCGCGCCGGGCGCTCTGTATCTCAGTTCCGGTCAATGCGATGCCCGCCTCATAGGTATCCATTATAAAGAAGTTCCTATGGGCCTTCCTGTTCGTCGCTATTACCTTCACTTCGTCCTGCTGCGGCATCCGACATCTCCTATAGTCCTATCTCATGCGCTCTGAGCTGCATCGCAAGCAATCCTTCGGAAACGAACTCCTCAAGAGTCATGTCGAGCTCCGAACATGCGCTGATCTGGTCCCTGTTCGCCCCCTTGGCGAACCCCTTCTCCCTGAACCTGTTCAAAACCTTCTCAGGCGTGACAGAAGCCAGCCTTTTCCCTGGCAGGACCAGCGCTGTCGCCACTATGAGCCCGGTGAGGGGGTCGACAGCGTGAAGGGCCTTGTCCATCAGCGTGGTGCGCGGTTCAGCATGTGCATGGTTGTGGGTCAGCACTGCGTGGCAAATCTCCTCATCCAGACCCCATTGCCTCAGCATGCCCGAACCTACTGCGCTGTGCCTGTCCATATCGGTATAAGTGCTGTCGTAGTCTATGTCGTGCAGAAGGCCTGCCAGTCCCCATCTGTCCTCGTCTTCGCCGAACCTTGCCGCAAGGGCCCTCATTATGAACTCGGTCGCCATCATGTGGTTTATCAGGTTCCTGTTGGTCACGTTCTCCTTGACAAGCTCCAGCGCCCTGTCGCGGTCCATCGTCCGTTACCCCCGATTAGAAGGGAAAAGCCTCGCAAAGAAGCGAGGCTCCTCATACTGGTTTTATCTCTTCCCTACTTCACGAAGATGAAGAGGAATGAAGTCACCATGAAAGCCACCGCCACCCAGGTAGTGGCCTTCTCCAGCACCGCCTCGTAGCCCTTCTTCTTGTTGAAGAACAGCTTGGAGCCGCCACCGATGGAGCCCAGTCCTTCGCCCTTCGCCGGCTGCAGTATGACTATGGCTATCAGCCCTATTGCGAGCAAGAACTGTATTATGATCAAAACTGTCCTGAGAATCTCCACCTGGAAGCCCCCCTATTATTTAGTACAAATGTCATTTTATCAACCGATCCTATCTTATGCAAGACCTATATGCCGAAAGCTATGCTGATTAGCTCCGCAATGCCGCCATGACCGACCGCCCTTACTATTATGTCAGCTGATGCCTTCACGATGTCGTCCGCATTCTCCACGGCCGCACCGAACCCTGCGCACTCTATCATCTCTATGTCGTTCGGGGCATCCCCAACAGCTACGATTTCGTCGAGCTCCAAGCCCATATACCTTGCCAGCCTCCTGAGGGCGGAGCCCTTAGACACCCCGGGAGGCAGCATCTCGCTGTAGTATGGCGTCGTGGCAACCGTCGGAAGGTCCGGTATGCGCCTTCTCATCTCGTCCACGACATATCCCCTTTTCCCTGGTTCTGAGAAGAAAAGCAACTTGGTTATCTCCATGCCGGCAGGGAGAGATGTAACATGGGCCTGAAGGTCGCCGACAACCAGGCAGTCCACCTTGATGGTACGCTCGTAGAAGTCCACCCACTCGTCCCTGGTCTCGGCGAGGCTGTTTTCACCTTCGAACGCCAGGACAGTGGTGCCGATTTCCTTCGCTGCCGCAATTGCGGCTATTGCCCTGCTCCTGTCCATGACGCTTGATGAAACGACCTTGCCGCCGTACCTGAAGTCGACTATCCTTGCTCCGTTGAAGATGATGACAGGCGCATTCGGGTCCAGCTGCCTGTAAATGCCGGATGTCGATCCGGAGCCCCTTCCTGTCGCGAAGGTGAAGATGAAGCCGTTCTCCATCAGCCGCTTTATAGCCCTGAGGTCAGCCTGGCAGAATTCCTTCTGTTCATCCAGCAGAGTGTTGTCGAGGTCGGATACCAGCATCCTGTACCTCGGCTGCGCAGAAGTGCCGATAGAACGAGGCGCCGGCATGGCCTCGGGCCTTGCCAGCGTCCTGTCCTCTTCGATCTGCCTTGTCCTGTCCTTGAGCGGCATGTCCCGGTCAGCGCCCTAGCTGGTAGAACGCGGCCCCGCCAGGGAACACCGCGGCTTCGCCCAGGATTTCTTCGATTCTGAGAAGCTGGTTGTATTTGGCCACACGCTCCGACCTTGATGGCGCGCCCGTCTTGATGAAGCCGGCGTTTGTCGCGACCGCGATGTCTGCGATGGTAGTATCCTCTGTCTCCCCGCTCCTGTGCGAGATGACCGCCGTGTATCCCGCCCTCTTGGCTGTCTCGATGGCATCCAGGGTCTCGGTCAGCGTGCCTATCTGGTTGACCTTTATGAGTACCGAGTTTGCCACGCCGAGCTCGATCCCCTTGGCTATCCTCAGCGGGTTGGTAACGAACAAGTCGTCGCCCACCAGCTGAACCTTGCCTCCCATCTTCCTGGTGGCGAGGCCCCAGCCGTCCCAGTCGTCCTCTGCGAAGCCGTCCTCAATCGATAATATGGGGTACTTCGCGCATAGGTCGTTGTAGTAGTCCACCATCTGGGCGGATGTGAACTCCTTGCCTTCGCCGGAAAGCTTGTACGAACCGTCCTCGAAGAACTCAGTGGATGCGGGGTCCAAAGCAAGGGCGACTTGTTCTCCTGGCCTGTAGCCGGCCTTTTCTATCGCCTGTAGTATGAGCTTTATAGCGTCCTCGTTCGAAGCGAGGTCGGGCGCGAAGCCTCCTTCGTCTCCCACGCCTGTTGCAAGGCCCCTGGCCTTCAGCACGGACTTTAACGAATGGAACACTTCAGAGCCCATCCTGAGGGCTTCCGCGAAGTTCTCAGCCCCTACTGGCATGATCATGAACTCCTGGATGTCCACGTTGTTGTCGGCGTGTTTTCCGCCGTTTAGGATGTTCATCATCGGGACTGGTAGGGTCTTCGCATTAGTACCACCTATGTACTGGAACAGGGGTATGCCGGCAGAAGTCGCAGCAGCCCTTGCCACCGCCAGCGAGACGCCCAGTATCGCATTTGCCCCTAGCTTGGATTTGTTGGGCGTACCGTCGAGTTCAAGCATAGTCCTGTCTATTGCGACCTGCTCGGTGGGGTCCATGCCGATTATCGCATCGGCGATGGTGTCGTTTACGTTTTCGACGGCCTTAAGCACTCCCTTACCGCCGAACCTGGATTTATCCCCGTCCCTGAGCTCTATGGCTTCGTGGGCGCCGGTTGACGCCCCAGAGGGTACCCCAGCCTTCTCATATGTGCCGTCGTCAAGGACGACTTCGACCTCTACAGTTGGATTTGCCCTGGAATCTAGTATCTCCCTTGCGAAAATGTCGATAATTGTTGCCATGATTCATGCGCCGGAAAGGCGCTCCCTCCGTTCTGTTGGCGTAAGTTTACTTTGCGGCAGCTGCCGCAGCCACTATCCTCTCAAATTCCGTCGCCTTGAGGCTTGCGCCCCCAACCAATGCACCGTCTATGTCAGGTTGGCACATGAAACCTTCTATGTTGTCAGCCTTGACCGAGCCGCCATACAGCACCCTCGCGGCATCTGCCGCCTCCTGCCCGTAAACGAACGATACAGCCTTCCTGATTGACGAACAGACCGACTGGGCATCCTCTGCGGTCGCATTGAGCCCCGTCCCGATCGCCCAGACTGGTTCATAGGCTATGACGGCCTTTTTGGCTCCATCCATGTCTATGCCTGCGAAGGCTCTGATTACCTGTCCGCACACTACGTTTACGGTGTCGCCGGCCTGTCTTTCCTCAAGTGTCTCGCCTACGCAGACTATGGGCGTCTGCCCCTGGTTAAGCAAGGCCTTGGCCTTCAGGTTTACTTCCCTGTCGGTCTCTTTCATGAGCGTGCGCCTCTCCGAGTGCCCTACAATGCAGAACTGCGCGCCCGCGTCTGCAATCATCCCTGGGTTGACTTCGCCGGTGTATGCCCCCTCTTTCATGTAGTAGCAGTCCTGAGCGCCCACGGCGATACCCGTTCCTCTGAGGGCTTCACAGACGCTGGCGAGCGAAATGAAGGTGGGGCAGACGACCACGTCCACTTCCTGAGCATAAGGGCCAGCGAGTCCGGCCACCTCCCTTGCGAGCTGGACTGATGCTTCTATACCCTTGTTCATCTTCCAGTTGCCGGCAATTATCTTCTTCCTCATCCTGACCTCCTAGTCGTCGAGAAGCGCCTCGACCCCGGGCAGAAGCTTGCCCTCGAGGAACTCGAGAGATGCGCCGCCTCCCGTCGAAACGTGCGTCACCTTGTCTGCGAAGCCCAGCTGTTCGACTGCCGCGGCGGAATCCCCGCCGCCGATGATCGTGACCGCATCGGAATCAGCCAGCGCCATCGCTATTGAAAGAGTTCCTTCGCTGAACTTGGGCACCTCGAAGACACCTACGGGACCGTTCCACACTACGGTCTTGGCCCCCTTGATCACCTCTGCGAACGCCTTCCGCGTCTTCGGCCCGATGTCTACTCCTTCCTCGTCTGCTGGTATGCTGTCCACATCCACAACCCTGGAGGGCTGGCTGCCGGAGAAATCGCTGGAGACGACTACGTCCACGGGCAGCATAAGCCTGACTCCCATCGACTCGGCGTCCTTCATTATCTTCCTGCAGTAATCGAGCCTTTCGGAGTCGAGGAGGGATTTTCCCACCTCGTATCCGAGCGCTTTGAGGAACGTGTATGACATTCCACCGCCTATAAGCAGGGCATCGACCTTCTTCAGCAAGTTCTGGACAACACCCAGCTTGTCTTTGACCTTGGCGCCGCCCAGTATCGCTACGAACGGCCTTTCGGGATTGGACAGGGCATTGCCCATGATCTTGAGTTCCTTTTCCACCAGAAGGCCTGCTACTGCAGGGATTATCCTGGCTACCCCCTCGGTAGACGCATGCGCCCTGTGCGCTGTGCCGAACGCATCCATCACGAAATAATCGGCAAGGCTTGCCAGTTGCTTTGCGAAGGCGGGGTCATTTGCCTCCTCCTCCTTGTGGAACCTCACGTTCTCCAGCAGGACGGCATCGCCCGGCTTCAAAGCCCTGGCCGCTTCTTCGACTTCCGGCCCGACGCAGTCGGGCAGAAGCCTCACTTCGGCGCCCAGAAGCCCAGACAGCCTGTCCGCCACCGGTTTAAGCGTAAATTTGAGGTTACGCTCGCCGTTAGGCCTTCCCAGGTGGGAGGCGAGTATCACGCACGCCCCATGCTCAAGAAGGTATTTGATGGTCGGCAAGGCCTCCAGTATCCTCCTGTCGTCAGTGATTGCGCCGGAAGGGTCCTGGGGTACGTTGAAATCGGCCCTTACCAGAACCCTCTTGCCTTTTACATCAATGTCTCTTACGGTCTTCTTGCCCATATCGTTCACGCTTCCCGCACTACATCTTCGAGGCTACGAACCTTGTCAGGTCGACCACCCTGTTGGAGTAGCCCCATTCGTTGTCGTACCAGGAGAGGACTTTCACCATGTCGCCGTCTACGACCATCGTGTTCTGGGCGTCGACGATCGAGGATCTGCTGTCGTGGTTGAAGTCGATCGACACCAAAGGCTCTTCCGTGTATCCTAGGATGCCCTTCAGGGCTCCTTCGGATGCCGCCTTGAGGGCTGCGTTCACTTCTTCCACAGTGACCTTCTTTTCGAGGTCGCAGACCAGGTCGACTACCGATACGTTAGGGGTGGGCACTCTCATGGCATAGCCGTTCATCTTGCCCTTCAACTCGGGGATGACGAGGCCGATCGCCTTGGCTGCGCCGGTCGTCGAAGGTATCATCGACTGGGCTGCCGCCCTTGCGCGCCTCAGGTCCTTGTGGGCGAGGTCGAGTATCCTCTGGTCGTTGGTGTATGAGTGGACGGTCGTCATGAGTCCGCGCTTGATTCCGAAGCTGTCAAGGAGCACCTTGGCAAGCGGCGCAAGGCAGTTGGTCGTGCATGATGCGTTCGATATGATGTGGTGATTCGCCGGGTCGTACTTGCCTTCGTTTACTCCCATCACAATGGTTATGTCCTCATCCTTGGCGGGGGCCGATATGATAACCTTCTTGGCGCCGGCCTCTATGTGCTTTATAGCCTTGTCCTTGCTCGTGAAAAGCCCAGTGGACTCTATTACCACATCGACGCCTAGGTCCTTCCAGGGAAGCGCCCCTGGGTCCTTCTCCGCGAGGACCTTCACGGGCTTTCCGTTTACCAGGATTGAGCTACCGTCCGCCTTCACTTCCGCATCGAGTGTCCCGTGGTTGGAGTCGTACTTGAGAAGGTGCGCGTTGGTCACCGCGTCGGTGAGGTCGTTCACGGCTATGACCTCTACGTCCTCATGGTTCATCGCTGCCCTGTATACCAGGCGTCCTATGCGTCCGAAACCGTTGATCCCCACTCTGATCTTCTTCATCCTTCATGGCCCTTGGGCCATTCACCTCCGTTTTCAGCATTACCATTAAAATATATTAGCGTGCAAAATGTGTGTCAACTTTCACATACTCGAGTTATTCTATCAATTTCGATGCTATCGTAGCAATCCTCCTCATCCTGTGGTTCATGCCGCTCTTGCTGATGGGAGGGTCCATCATCCTGCCCAGCTCGGCAAGGGTGGCATCCGGGTTCTCCATCCTGAGCCTTGCCGCCTCTGCCAGCGGCGGCGACAGGCGCGACAGTCCGACCTTCTCAGCTATCTTCCTTATGCTGTCCATCTGCAGGACCGATGCCTCGACTGTCTTCTCAAGGTTGGCCTGTTCTGCGTTGACCAGCCTGTTCACATCGTTCCTGATCGATTTTATGACCCTGGAGTTCTCGAATTCCAATAGGGTCGAATGCGCCCCGGTTACATTGAGGAACTGCACTATGTCGTCCCCTTCTTTGAGATAGACTACGAAGTACGTCCTCCTTTCTATCACCTTCGGGTTCATGTCGAACTTCTTGAGCAACTCCGCAAGGGATTCAGCGTATGAGCGGTCTTCCACTGCTATCTCAAGGTGATGCCCGTACGCAGGCTTGCCAAGGTAACCCGCCCCCAGGAATACCCCTCTGATATATGCCCTTGCGCAGCACTTCTTCTTTAAGTACGCATGAGGGACTTCGTTTATGAGCCTTCCTTCTCTGAGGATGCCGAGCCCCGTCAACAGCCTCTTTACCTTCTCGTCGGAGTTAATCCTGATTATATAGGAGTTGCTCTTCTGTATCCTCTGCCTCATGCGGACCACGAGCTCAACTTCTCGACAACCCGAGTCTGCGAGCAGGTTCATCGTCCTCCTGGCCACGGCGGCGCTCGAATCTTTTATCATGAGCCTCATCCTGTTGCCGCCTGCAAGGTATACGGCCCCGTTGACCTTGACGATGGCCGAAAGCTCGGCCTCCTTGCAGCAGGGCCTCGGCTCGGCCAGCCTTACGAGCTCGTCTTTCATGCTGTCGTGAAGCTGCATATCCGGCTCTCCTTCAGGAAATCATGCTCATTATGGCCCTCGCCAGCTTGTAAGGGTCGTGCTTGTAGTGCTCGCCGGCGGAGGCCACGTCGAACTCGCCTACCGTAAGGCCCATTTCCCTTAGCATCTGCGCATCGTAGCTCACCTGGGCCGCCCCTTCCTTCCTATAGGCCTTAAGGAGCTCCTCGGGAATCCTTGAGTTGTTGACAAGTATGCTGTCGCATATCCCCTGCCCCGCATGGTCGAACATCGCGTTCAGGTGGTCCATTGCACTGTACTCTATAGTTTCTCCAGCCTCTGTCATCGTGTTGCAAACGTATATCTTCCTTGCCTTGCTCGCCCTCAATGCGTCCGCCACCTGTGGTATTAAAAGGTTCGTTATTATCGATGTATATAGGCTTCCCGGGCCTATTACGACGAGGTCCGCGTTTAGGATTGCCGATATGGCAGACGGGTGAGGCTTTGCATCCTGCGGCTCGATGCTGAGGCGTTTTATCCTCGATTTGCTGCGGCTGATGTTGGATTCGCCGTAGACGACCTTCCCGTCGTACATCTCGGCTTTCAATACGCACATGCTCATCGTAGCCGGTAGGACTTCGCCTCTTACCGAAAGGACCGCCGAGCATTCTTTAATGGCCTTCTGGAAATCCCCTGTTATGTCCGTCATCGCCGCAAGGAACAGGTTGCCGAAAGGATGGCCCGCGATCTTGCCGCTCAAGGAGAACCTGTACTGGAATAGCTTTTCCATGAGGGGTTCCGTGTTGGACATGGCGAGTATGCAGTTTCTGATGTCTCCCGGAGGGGGCATTTCCATCTCTTCCACCAGCCTGCCCGAGCTTCCGCCGTCATCCGTCATGGTGACTATGGCCGTGATATTGGATGTGTAGTGCTTGAGCCCCCTTAGGACCACCGGCATCCCGGTGCCTCCCCCGATTGCGGCCACCCTCATCCCCCGGCCCTTGCTCTCCTCGGAGAAGTCCCTTTCAAAGCCCGTCCAAGCCGGGTCCTGCCCGAAGACGGGGTCCATCTCCTTGTAGATGTCGCGGTGCAGCACGTTTACCTTGAAACCGCGCTTTTCTAGTCTTTTCTGCAGCTCGTTCACCACTGCGACGGAGCGGTGCTTCCCGCCTGTGCAGCCGACGCCTACGACCATCCAGCCGCGGCCCTTCTCGGTATATCTGGCGGACGTCGAGTCGATGAATCCGAAGATCTGCGAGACCAGGCTTTCCGCGAGCGGATCCTGAAGAACGTAGTCGCTGACCGACTTGTAGTTGCCGTTAAGCTCCTTCAGTTCCGCCTCATAATATGGGTTCCTGAGGTATCTTACGTCGAAAAGGAACTCCACATAGTCCGGCACCCCGTACTTGTAGCCGAACGAAAGCAGGGTTATTTCAGGCTTTTCCTGCGCCTTGCCATTGCTGCTGGACAAATCCATCACACCTCATATCATAGTCGTCAAGGGGATCCGATGCGCCATCAAAGCTTCTGCGACATGAGCACCCTGTATCCGGACCCTCTTTCTACGTCATCGCAGTTGCCGAAGAGAGATTCGAGGAATTCTCTCATGCTTCCGGCCCCCTGCCTGGTCCTTATCACTACGTAGAGGCGACCCTTGGGCTGGAGCGCCTCCAAGGCCTGCGCCATCAGCCTCCTGAGGACTTCCTTACCAGCCCTGATGGGCGGGTTCATCGCGATGCAGTCGAAGCTTGCGCCCTCGAAAGAGGAGAAGCCGTCCGTCTGTCTTACGTCCACGTCCACGCCGTTTGCTTGCGCGTTGCGGCGCGCAAGCTCGCACGCCCTCGAGTTGACATCCCCCATGAAGACCGCTGCTTCAGGGTGCGCCGCCTTGTAGCAGATCCCCACCGGGCCGTAGCCGCAACCCATGTCCATGAAGGATTCGCTTCCTACTTGCCTGAGCACCTCCAGCAGGAGGTCGGTGCCGCGGTCCACCTTGCCCTTCGAGAATACGCCTGAATCGGTATCGAAAGTGAAGCTTCTGCCCATGTAAATGTATCTGGCCGCCTCCGGCGAGGATGCCGCCTTAGGGTCCTTCGAAAAGTAATGCTGCTGCATCCGACCTCCGCATCTGCAAATCAATCATTAAGCTTATGCCTCATTGCATAATCCCCAGCAAAATTATACTATATATGTGTGTATGCCGCAGAGCTTATTGACTAACACGTCCGTTGAGAATAACATTATCAAAAATAGACGTAACAACGGTCATCGAACGTATTCACAGAACGGACGTCTGAATAACCAAACTGGCGTCGCTACTCATTGTAGAGCAAATAGACTCGCAAATCATAAAAGGAGGCGTACCAAGTATGATCAAAAGAGCCGCATCCCTTTTCCTGGCGCTTATGTTCATCGGCTCCATGATGTTGCCGGTTCTGGCAGCACCGACGGAGTACAAGGTCAGCCAGGCCCCTGTCGGAGTGTTCGGCGGCCAGCTCGTGGTGGCCCAGATCACAGACCCTAAGACATTCAACCCCGTGACTGCGGCAGAGACCTCGTCGACCGACGTACTGGCCCCCATATTCGAGGGCCTCACGGCGACGGACGGCGTCACCACGGCAGTCATCCCCAGCCTCGCGAAGAGCTGGAAGTTCAGCGATGACGGGCTCGTCTGGACGTTCTACCTCAGGCAGGGAGTCAAGTTCTCGGACGGCAAGGAGCTGACCGCGGACGACGTGGTTTTCTCCTTCGACGTAATCTATGACGAGAACATTCAGACCTCCTCCCGCGACGTGCTGACCATCGACGGCCAGTACCTCAAGTACAAGAAGATAGACACATATACCGTTGAGTTCACCCTCCCTTCGACCTTCGCGCCGCTTCTGCGCCAGATCTTGATCGAGATCCTGCCGAAGCATAAGCTAGAGGCCGCTTGGAAGGCCGGCAAGTTCAACGAAACCTGGGGAATCAACACCCCCGTCAAGGACATCGTCGGGACCGGCATGTACACAATGGCCCAGTACAAGCCCAACGAATATGTTGTCTACCTCCGCAATGCGAACTATTGGGTTAAGAACAGCAAGGACCAGGTCCTGCCGTATATAACCAGGTACGTCCGCATGATAGTGCCGAACCTCGAGACCCAGACCCTGAAGTTCCGCAACGGCGACACTGACATCCTCGGCATCAAGAACACCGACTACGCTACCTTCAAGGATCTGCAGAAGAAGGAGAACTTCACCCTGTACAACCTGGGTGCCACGTTCTCCACCGAGTTCGTGGTGTTCAACATGAACCCCAGGAACCCCAACTTCGCGAAGGACAAGGAGCCCTGGAAGCTCGAGTGGTTCAACAACCAGTACTTCAGGAAGGGCGTCGCACACCTCGTGGACAAGACCACGATAATCAACCAGGTATACGCAGGCCTTGCGGAGCCCCAATGGAGCCCCGTATCGGCGCCTAACAAGGAGTTCCTGAGCACGAAGGTCACCCAGTACGCCTACTCGCTCGAAAAGGCCAAGGAGATGTTCGCAAAGGGCGGCTTCAAGTATGTCGACGGCAAGCTCGTCGACGCCACCGGACGTCAGGTCAAGTTCGAAGTGACGACCCACAGCGAGAACAGCAACCGCAACAAGATAGCCAACATACTTGTAGAGGACCTCAAGAAGGCCGGCATCGACGCCAAGGTCACGACCTACACGTTCAACACCCTGGTCGAGAAGCTGATGGATACCTTCGAGTTCGACACGATAATCATCGGGCTGACAGGCTCGGTTGAGCCCAACAACGGCAGGAACGTATGGCACAGCTCCGGCGGTCTGCATATGTGGAACCCTGGGCAGGAGAAGCCGGCCACCACTTGGGAAGCTGAGATCGACAAGGTATTCGACGAGGGCGTCAAGGTAGTCGACCCCGCAAAGCGCGCGGCGATATACGAGAAGTGGCAGCTGATCATATCCGACCAGGTACCGCTCATCTACTTCGTCGCCCCTCAGTCGATAGCAGCTATGAGGAACACCCTCGCCAACGTGAAGCCCACCGCATACGGCGGAACGATACACAACCTCGAGGAGATCTACTACCTGAAGCCATAGCGAGCTAACATACTGCCGGACAGGCAGATGCGGGCCGGCCGGACGGCCGGCCCGCTGACCTTCCAGGGCGGTTATTTGGAGGTAATTCATGGGTGCCTATATCCTAAGAAGGCTAATCGGCATAATCCCAATCATTTTGGGGATCAGCCTTTTGGCTTTCGCTGTGATGAATCTCGCACCAGGCGACTTCCTGACAGCTCTAAGGATGAACCCGGACAACTCGCCGGAGACCATAGAGCAGATGCGAGCTTCTTTCGGACTGGACAGGCCTCTGTACGAGCAGTACTTCAGGTGGCTGTCGCAGTTGCTCAGGGGGAACTTCGGCTACTCTTTCACCTACCGGGCCCCCGTATCCTACCTGATTACGACAAGGATGTATAATACGCTGCTTCTCTCCTTGACTTCAATGATAGTCTCGTGGCTTTTCGCCATACCCATCGGCGTGATATCGGCAGTTAAGAAATACAGCTTCATTGACGGGTTCCTTACCATCTTCGCCTTCGTGGGCATATCGGCCCCGTCCTTCTTCGTGGCGCTGCTGCTTCTGTACTTCATTGCGACCACGAGGTTCGGCAACCTTCCAGTGGGCGGAATGACTTCCATCGGATTCTCTTGGATGACCTTCCCCGAAAAGGTGGTAGACCTCGCAAGACACCTGGTCGTACCTACCATAGTGCTCGGATTCGGCGGCGTCGCCGGCCTTATGAGGCAGATGAGGGGCAACCTCCTTGAGGTATTAAGGCAGGATTACGTCACTACTGCAAGGTCCAAGGGCCTTTCGGAAAGCAAGGTCATCTGGAAGCATGCAGTAAGGAACGCAATCAATCCACTGATTACAATCTTCGGCTTCCAGCTCGGCGGACTTCTTTCAGGAGCTGCGCTTACCGAGACCATCATCGCGTGGCCCGGCATGGGCCAGATGATGCTCGAAGCGGTACAGAGGAAGGACATCTACCTTGCCATGGGCAACCTGGTAATGGGCGCGGTCCTACTAATTGTCGGAAACCTTGTCGCGGACGTCCTGCTTGCGATGTCAGACCCGCGCATAAGGTACCAGTAGGAGGTGCGCAAAATGGCAGAGAAGTCTAACGCGGCGGCCTGCAACACCGAGAAAGTAAGGTCCCCCTGGCGCATCGCCTGGATGAGGCTCAAGCGCCACAAGCTGGCCATGATATCCGCATACATCCTAGTGATAATGTACGTTTCAGTGATCCTTGCGGGTTTCCTTGCGCCTTATCACATGCATACGACCCAGAGGAACAATTACCTGCAACCACCCAGCAAGATCTACTGGAAGGACGAGAACGGGAAGCTCAGCATGCCCTTCGTATACAAGAGCGCCATGCTGGACCCACTGACGCAGAAATATGAGGAGATAAAGGACAAGAAGTACTACATCAAGCTCTTTACCAGGAGCGACGACCCCAGGAACATGTGGAGCCTCTTTGGGCTGAAGTCCAACGTCCACCTGTTTGGCGCAAGGGCCGCAGACGGTGAGGAGGGCCTCGTCTTCCTGATGGGGTCCGACGACTACGGAAGGGACCTTTTCAGCAGGATCCTATACGGTGGAAGGGCGTCCCTGTTCGTAGGTTGGGCGGGCATCGTGATCACATTGACCATCGGCATGCTCTTCGGCGGCATATCAGGTTATTACGGAGGGATAATCGACAACATCATGATGAGGTCAGCCGAAATCATCATGTCCATCCCCAGCTTCTACCTGCTGCTGGCGCTCGCTGCGGTGCTGCCCAGGGACCTGAGCTCGACGATGCGCTACTTCCTCATAGTCGCCATACTAAGCTTCATCAGCTGGGCCGGGATGGCGAGGATCATAAGGGGTATGGTCCTGTCGATAAAGACCCGCGAATACGTCCAGGCGGCGAGGGCCATCGGCACGAGCGACATGAGGATAATCACGAAGCACATATTGCCCAACACGCTCTCTTTCGTCATAGTCAGCGCCACGCTTTCGATCCCTAGCTACATACTGGGCGAGTCGGGGTTATCGTTCCTAGGGCTGGGCATACAGGAGCCAGATGCGTCCTGGGGCAACATGCTGACTTCAGCCATGAACCTGCAGACTCTGGAGAGGGCCCCCTGGAACCTCCTGGCCGGGGTGTTCATCTTCGCTGCGGTGCTTTGCTACAACCTGTTCGGAGACGGGCTCAGAGACGCATTCGACCCGAGGTCCAAGCTATGACCCCATGACTGAGAGCCTTGAAAGGCGCCCGCAACGGGCGCCTTTTTTCGTGCTTCAGAATAAATGTGTGGAAAACTGACGAAAGTCGTGTATAATCTATAATTGGCGCTTTAGCGGAGAGGTTAATGTGAAGCATTACGCATTCCTGAAGGAATTCCTCAAGAAGAACCTGTGGAGATACCTCGCCGGGGTGATCTTCCTCATTTTCGTGGACGCAACGGAAGTAATCGTGCCGAGGATACTAGGCCCAATCACGGACGGGCTTGCCGACGGTTCCCTTGATTACAAAGGCCTGATGTACTACGTATGGCTACTGATTGCAGTAGGCCTGTTCGCCATGCTCAACCGCTTCCTGTGGCGCTGGTTCGTCAACAGGACCTCAAGGCACGCGGACTATCAGATGCGCAAGATGCTCTTCGAGAAGTTCACGCAGCTTTCCGAGAGATATTATACCCAGAACAAGACCGGGGACCTGATGGCACATGCAACGAACGACATCCGCGCTGTCCGCGAAAGCCTCGGCTCCGGCATAGTACTCACATTCGACAGCCTGTTCCTGACTATAGCCACGACCATAATGCTGTTCATCAGCGTGCCCACCAAGCTGGCGGTATTGGGACTTCTGCCCTTCCCCATGCTCGCGGTGGCCGTCTTCTATTTCGGCAAGGTCATCAACCAGAGGTTCAAGGCGGTGCAGGAATCGTTCTCGGACCTCACCGATAAGGCCCAGGAGAGCATATCGGGCATCAGGGTCATCAAGGGTTTCGCCCAGGAGGACTTCGAGACGGACAACTTCATGAAGTCCGCAAAGAACAACTTCGACAAGAACGTAGCCCTAATGAAGGTAGACGCTGTTTTCGAGCCCATGATCAATATCTTCGCTACTCTGGCCTTCGTAATAGCCATATGGCAGGGCGGTACGATGGTGGCCAGGGGCGACATAAGCCTCGGGTCCTTCGTGATGTTCTACAGCTACCTGGGGTCGCTTGTGTGGCCCATGATAGGCATGGGCTGGGTCATAAACATCATCCAGAGGGGCATGGCCTCGGCGGCGAGGCTCAACAAGATATTCAACGAAGTGCCCGACATCCAGGATCCGCCGGATGCAGTGGAGCCCTTCGAGATCAAAGGAGACATTACCATAAGGGACCTTACCTTCAGCTACGAGAAGGACGGCTCCAGGCCAGTCCTAAAAGGCCTTAGCGCCGACGTGAAGGCCGGCCAGGTCCTGGCCATAGTAGGAAGGCTGGGAAGCGGCAAATCGAGCCTGGCGGCCGTCCTGACGCGGCTGTACAACCCGCCGGCGGGCACCGTCTTCATAGACGGCATAGACATCAACAAGATACCCATATCTACGCTAAGGAAGCAGATAGGATGTGTACCGCAGGAATCGTTCCTGTTCTCGACGACGATAAGGGACAATATCGCGTTCTCCGACCCCGGAATAGACGACTCCGAAGTGGAGAAGTACGCCAAGATCGCCCACATATACAAGGACGTCGTCGATTTCCCCGACAAATTCAACACGATGGTAGGAGAACGCGGCGTCACGCTCTCCGGCGGGCAGAAGCAGAGGGTGTCCATCGCAAGGGCGCTCATCCACAATCCTAAGATAGTCATCCTGGACGACTGCCTGTCGGCCGTCGACACACAGACGGAGGAGAGCATACTAAAGGCCCTTAACGAAGAGCTCAAAGGCCATACCAGCATCATAATCTCGCACAGGATATCGACTATCAAACACGCGGACGAGATCATAGTCCTGGACGACGGCGAAGTAATAGAGCGCGGCCGCCATGAGGACCTGGTAGAACAAGGCGGAGTATATTCGGACATGTACAGAAGGCAACTACTTGAAGAGGAGCTGGCCGCACTATAGCGGCGGGTGCTTGGGATGGCGAACTACCACGAAGAAGAGGTATTGGGTAAGGCGTACGATTCCGTCCTAATGAGGCGGCTCATAGGTTATGCCAGACCCTACTTCCTCTACCTCATACTCGGCCTTCTGATGCTTCTGGTAATAACGGGCATCGGCCTTCTGCGCCCCTATCTTCTCAAGGTGGCGATAGACAACTACATAATCGGCACCGGGAACGTCGTCTATGAGTACGCCTCCAGCACCGAGGTCCCGGATTACATAGACAGGGCTTACGTCCTTGAGCACGAAGGAAAGTCATATGTCAGGGCTTCGCTCATCAGGAAGGGCGACCGCGAGGAAGCAGCACTTCTCCCCCATGTGACACTACTGAACGTCCAGAAGACGCCTGTCATAATAATGGGCCAGGTACTTACCCACGACCTGACGCTCGAGACCAGGGCCGACGGGAGCGCCTCGGTCAGGGACACGAACGGGAAAACATATGGCGCGAAGGTCATCAGCAGGGCGCAGATGCTCCAGTACAAAAAGTACGACAGCGAAAGGATCAGGGACATAGCCGCCGTCATATTGCTGGCAGGGTTGGCCGGTTTCATATTAACATACTACGAGATAATGCTTCTCAACTGGGTCGGGCAGAACATAGTCTATTCGATGAGGAAGCAGATTTTCAGCCACATAATGAAGCACGACATGGCATTCCTCGACAAGAACCCGGTGGGCAGGCTCGTTACCAGGGTAACGAACGACACCGACACCCTGATCGAGATGTACACCAGCGTACTGGTGAACCTTTTCAAAGACATCTTCATGATCGCAGGGATCGTAATTGTGATGCTCAAGCTTGACTACAGGCTTGCCCTGGTGTCATACCTGCTGCTGCCTATGATCTTCATAGCCACCATGCTGTTCAGGAAATATGCGATGGACGCCTACAGGAAGCTCAGGGTGGCGCTGGCTAAGATCAATGCGACGCTTTCCGAGAACCTGAGCGGGATGAAGGTCATCCACCTGTTCAACGTGGAGGACAGGATGCAAAGGGAGTTCGACAGGACTAACAAGGACTACTACAAGTCGGGTTTGAGGGAAACGATGGTCTACGCCATATTCAGGCCGACGATGGAGCTGATATTCTCCCTGTCGCTGACGCTGATGATCTGGTACGGAGCGAGGGGCGTCATGTCAGGTACCGTCCAGATAGGCGTCTTCTATGCCTTCATAAATTACGTAAGGCAGTTCTTCCATCCAATCAACGAGATGGCTGAGAAGTACAACATACTCCAGGCAGCAATGGCCAGCTCGGAAAGGATATTCCAACTACTTGACAAGAAGCCTGCCATTACCGACGCGGCAGAACCAAGGCACATCGACAAGATAACCGGCAGGATAGAGTTCAGGAACGTCTGGTTCGCCTACGTTGACGAAGAATGGGTCCTGAGGGATGTAAGCTTCGTAATCGAGCCCGGGCAGATGGTTGCCTTCGTAGGCGCCACGGGGGCGGGCAAGACATCGATAATTAACCTCATGAGCAGGTTCTACGACATCCAGAAGGGCAGCATACTCATCGACGGCATCGACATCAGGGAAATACCGCTCGAAGAGCTGAGGAAGAACCTCTCGACGGTCTTCCAGGACGTCTTCCTCTTCACAGGCGATATCAAGACTAACATCAGGCTCAACAACGACCGGATCACCGACGACAAGGTAAGGGAAGTGGCCGAATACGTGAACGCAGACAGGTTCATAGAGAAGCTGCCCGGAGGCTATGACGCCAAGGTCACTGAGAGGGGATCCACCCTTTCAGCGGGGCAGAGGCAGCTGCTCGCCTTCGCAAGGGCGCTTGCCTTCAACCCTTCCGTGCTGGTCCTGGACGAAGCGACAGCAAACATCGATACCGAGACCGAAGCCTTGATACAGGACGCCCTTCCGAAGCTGATGAGGGGAAGGACTACTATAGTAATCGCACACAGGCTTTCGACGATACAGCATGCCGACAGGATCATAGTCCTTCACAAGGGCAAGGTAAGGGAAAGCGGCACACACCAGGAGTTGCTTGCTCAGAAGGGCATTTATTATGGGCTCTACCAGATTCAATACAAGGACAGCTACGCGCATTTGGAAGACATTCCCAGGGAAAAGGCGGTATATGCCGTGTCGGGAGCCCTTGAAGATGCCTAATCAATCTGCACAGGAATAGAACCTGCAGATATCATCCATGCGCTCGACGACTATTATATCGGAGAAGGCCTTGATGGCCTTCTCCGTTTCTTTAGGTGTGCGGTTAACGAAGAATTTCGTACCCGCTTCTCCCAACATCTCATGGTCTCCCCAATTATCTCCGACGGCTGCTATTTCCTCTTTGCCGAACCCATGCTCAGTTGCAAGCTTCGTGAGGATGGCCTTTTTGGTAAGTTTCTGGTCGTCTATCGACACATTGACCTTCACGCCGCCTGTCATTACCCCGTCGGCTTGCTCCAGCTCGTTGACGAAGACGTAATCGAAGCTGGCGACCTGCAGCACCCTGTCTGCCAGTATGCTGAGCCCCGATGATATCAGGGCGAGCTTCACGCCGTTATCCCTGAGATGAGAAGTCAATGGGACGATGCCCTCATCGATTGCTATCGTACCTATCGCCCGGTGGACCCTACTGCTGTCGATGCCTTTGAGCACCATTGCGTCGAGCCTGCAGAATTCAAGGTAGTCTATTTCGCCTTTTATGAAGGCGGTAAGGTGATGTTCGGCGTTGCCTTCCCAGATGCCTAGTTGACGGCTAAGATGCTCCCATGAGCTCGTGATTTGCGTCAAAGTGCCGTCCATGTCGAAGCAGAAAAGCCTTGGGAGTGTTGCCATCTTGCACCTCTTTCAGTTGTTGAGCAGGAAGCCGAACCTCCTCGCCCTCTTTACTGAGAAATTATAAGACAACAGACCCGCTGTTATCCATATAGTCGAAACAAGCGCGAGGCCTATCAGCATGTCCGAAGGACCCTTGCCCTCCTGAAGCATCATTGCCAACAGACCATGGGGCGTCGCAGCGGCTATCCAGGCAAGCACTCCTTCGCCCGAGCTTGCACCGAGGGATGTCACTATCATGACAATGCTGGTCAGGTTGACCACGGCAGACGTCCTCCTGAACAGAATCGTAAGGGACCCGAGCAGCATCCCAAGGCCCAGAAGCCCTGTCCTCATGAAGAATATCGGCAGGATGTAGCTGACTGCGAACGACGGGTCGAAATGCTTCGAATACCGCATCACGAGCAGGGTAAACGGCAGTATGAGCAGCAAGGATGCGATCGAACCCACGTCCTTGGCCAGCATGGCTAAGATCGGTCCGCTTTTTACCTGGAACAGAGTCTCGGCCGTCCCAGTAGCGAATTCCTCTGAGATCATCCTGTGAAAGCCCTGTATTGCAGGCAATGCAAGGACCGATGAGATGAACATGACCTGCCGCTCAGCCACTGACGTAATACCCATGTTCGACAGCAGTTTTTCAAGCACCAGCATGAACAGGCCCAGCCCTACGCCCTCAAGGGTTAAAGAAACCGGGTTTCTCAGCCTTCTGCGGAACATGCTTCTAAGCTCGAAACCTATCATGACAAGCATCTGCGCTGACCTCCTTAAGGCCCTTCTGGGTGACGATCACAGACATGTCGGAAATTCTGTCTGCCATGGCGTTGTCGTTCGTAGCAATACACACTCCCCTGCCGACGCCCTTCTCGCATCTGACCATGGATTCAAACTGCATCTGGGAGTTCCAGTCCAAGCCAAGAGTCGGTTCGTCCGCTACGAGGTAGTCGTGAGGGAGCATCAATGCGCAGATGATCGAAGCTTTCTGTCTCATACCGCGCGACAGCGACGAAACCGGCGCATCAGCCTTTTCCAGGTTGAACATAATCCCGAGCCTGTCCAGCTCCTCATTCATGCCGAACCTTTGCTTGATGCCCCTTAGAGAGCATATGTACTGCAGGTTCTCCCTCAGGCTCATGTTTGGATACAGGTTCCTGCCCCCGTCCCCGACATAGGCCATCCTGATGCCTTTGGGACGGATGATGGCCCCTCCTGTCGGCTCCATGAAACCCATCAGGAGTTTGATGATGGACGATTTCCCGCTTCCGTTCGGGCCAAGCAAGCAAAGGACCTTACCCTGCTCAATCCTAAAATCGGCCCTGCAAAGCGCATCGCTTGTCTTTTTTCCCCAGACGTCCCTGTAGTAGAAAGCCACGTTATCAAAATGGATGTACGGCATGTCATCAACCCCCAACTCGATTATCGGGGTGCTGGAGGTTATGTAGTATAGCCAATACTGCTGAAATTCATATTCAAAGAGGGCTGACTAGATACGGTTGAAGTCGGGCACATAGTCGGGCGACGATGAGTCAAGTTCCTGCGTCATGGAGTTGACGAGCCCTATGTCCTGTGCCCTGCCGACCACCATAGCATATTCATCCGCGGTAAGCTTCCTGTTGTAAACCGAGCCCCTGTCGTCGATGAATTCCGGGGTATACTGCGACATGATGCTCACATTGGCGTATTTTCCGATGTTGTCCCTTATCCATTCAAGCACCTCAATCGAATCGTCGGTCTCGCCAGGCAGTACGAGGTGCCTTATGATCAAACCCCTTCTTGCAATCCCCGAATCGTCCGTCTGTAGATGCCCGACCTGCCTATGCATCTCCAGGATGGCCGCCGTCGCATTTTCGAAGTAATCGGGGGCGTTCGACAAAGCTTTGGACAGCCTCGAAGACCTGTACTTCAGGTCGGGCAGATATATGTCAACTAGCCCTTCCAGTTGCCTTATAGCCGATACCTTCTCGTAACCGCCCGTATTGTAGACTACAGGCACTTTCAGCCCTCTTTCCTTAGCCAGCCCGATGGCTTCGATTAAAGACGGCAGGAAGTGGGAAGGAGTCACCAGGTTGATGTTATGGCAGCTTTCCGCCAGTTCCAGGAATATTTCCGTGAGCCTTGCCGGGCCTGCTGGCTCTCCTATTTCGCATCTGGAGATCTCCCTGTTCTGGCAGAAGGCGCACCTTAGGTTGCACCCCGAGAAGAACACCGTGCCAGAGCCCCTCGTCCCGCTGATCGGCGGCTCCTCCCAGTGGTGGGCGCCGTAATGCGCAACGTGTGGTATGCTCCCCGACCTGCAGAAGCCGGCAGGGCCGACTGTCCTGTCGGCCCCGCAGTTTCTCGGGCATATCCTGCAGCTTTTGTAGGGTTCGGGGGCCATGCTAGCTACTTCTCCTCAGCCCAAAGGGCCATCAGCCTCAGCAGTACGTTGCTGCCGCTTTCCATCCACTGTACGCAGGCCCATTCGTTCCTGCTGTGGGAATCCCCGCCTCCTGTGAACAGATTAGGTGTGAGTATGCCCATATAGCTGAGCCTGGAACCGTCGGTCCCGCCCCTTATGGGCCTTTCGTCCAGCTTCAGGCCCTCATCGATTATCGCCTTCCTTGCAAGGTCGGATATCCTGGGCTCCGACTGCAGAAGGTCCCTCATGTTCTTGTATGCTATGGAACTGCTCCATTCCAGTCTTGCTCCCCTGTGCTGGGCTACGAGCGCCTTTGCCGCATCCAAGAAGGCCTTTTCCCTGGCCTTCGCCTTGTCCATCTCGAAGTCCCTGATTATGAAGTCGCACTGCGCCTGCTCTACGCTGCCGGACATTTCCGTCGGGTGGATGAAACCCTCCCTGTCCGAGGTGGTCTCCGGGCGCTCGCCGGCCGGTATTATGTCAAGGACCTGCGCCATAACGTGTATGGCATTGGTCATCCTGCCCCTTGCCGTTCCGGGGTGGTTCGAGATGCCATATATCTTCATCCTGCCGTTGATGGCGTTGAAGGTCTCGTCCTGGAAATCCCCCAACGCCCCGCCGTCTATTGTGTATGCCCTCTTCGCCTTGAAGATGTCCACCGGGAAATGGCCGATTCCATTGGCCCCTTCTTCATCTGGCGTGAACGCTATCCACACGTCCCCGTGCTTCAACCCTTTGTCATCATGAAGCTTGCAGACGGCCTGCATGATCTGGGCTATGCCGGATTTGTCGTCAGCGCCCAGAAGGGTCGTGCCGTCAGAGGTAATAAGGTCTAGCCCGACAGCGTCCTTGAGCTCAGGGCTTGTGTGCAGCCCGAGTTCGATGCCGTCGGCAAGTTTGATGGGCGAACCGTCCCATCTCCTGTGCAGTCGCGGTTTCACATCTTTGCCGGGCACCCCTTCTACGGTGTCCATGTGCGCAATGAATCCGATGGCAGGCGGGCTGCCCGATACATTCGAGGGGATCATTCCGATTACGAAACATTTGTCCGTGATAGTGACATCCTTGACGCCGAGCGCCTCTAGTTCCTCGGCCAGCATCTTGGCCAGCACCCATTGGCCCTCGCTGCTCGGTGTCTTTTCGCTTCCTACTACGCTTGTCGTGTCAATCCTGCAGTACCTCATGAATTTCTCGGCTATGCCCTCAGAAAGAAGCGTGCGCAGGTCCATCAGATCACTCCTAACAAGTCATTCTGTCATTCGCTGAATTCGATTATGTCCCCGTCTGCCACTACGTAGTCCCTGGGAACGGACTGGCCGGAGAACTTCGTCGAGCCCCATATCCTGGCGTTCTTGAAGCTGTGCTGCAGCTGCCTGTGGATCACCCCTGCAACGTCTGCCACGGTCGATCCTTTCCTTACGACGAAAGGATCCCTGCGCTCGAGCCTCCCGCCTGGGGGCTTAGCGTAAACCCTTACCAAGCGTGCCTTCTTGAACAAGAGGCCAGGGATATCCGACATGCCCTCCCCCGTCTTCGACGAGCATGCCAGATAGTCGAAGCCCGGGGCCAGCTCCCTTATTATTTCCAGGTTCTCCCTTTCGGGATCCATGTCAACCTTGTTCGCAGCCACTATGATCCTGTCCGCCGTCAACCCTGCCCCCGATGCGTCAGGGGCTTCCACCAGCACCTTCCTGTCCTTCAAAAGGCCTGTCATCTTCTCCATATGGTCGGCCGATTCCGGATCCGACAGGTCCAGGACAACCATCACCACGTCACACAGCCTGGCGTTGGATAACAGGTTCGATACAGGCTCCTCAGGGATAACGGGCGGCGTGTCCACCAGCTGGATGCTTACGTCCTGGTAGTGCATCATACCGGAAATAGGCGAAGTGGTGGAGAAGGGATATTCCGCGACGGTGACGTTTGCGTTCGTAAGCCAGCCCACTATGGAAGACTTCCCTGTATTTACAGGGCCTATGACGAAGACCTGCGCTGCTCCTTCCCTCTCTACCCGGTAGGGGTCGGCCTTTCCTGCCTTCCTGCCCCTCTCCTCGGCGATTTGGGCTTTCAGCTTGGAAAGCCGCCTCTTGAGCTCGGCTTGCATCTTCTCGGTGCCCTTGTGCTTGGGTATCGTGGCAAGCATCTTCTCCAGGGCGGCGAGCTTCGCTTCGTTCGTCTCTGCCGCCTTGTAAGCGTCCTCGGCCTCCTGGTATTGCGGGGTAAGGTTCGCCGGCATCGGAATCACCTCGCAAGGTGCCTGTTATTCTTCTATACCAGCCCTTCTATCTCGTCGAGCAGCCCTTCGAAAACATCAAGGGCATCCAGAATTGGCTGTTTGGTGTTCATGTCCACGCCCGCCTTGGCCAGCAGGTTTATCGCATAATCCTTCGAGCCGGACGACAGGAACTCAAGGTATCTCTCCCTCGCACCTGCCTCCCCTGCAAGGACCTTCTTTGCCAGTGCGACCGCCGCGCAGAAGCCCGTGCTGTACTGGAAGACGTAGAAGTTCATGTAGAAATGGGGTATCCTGGACCATTCGAGGCTTACTTTCTCGTCGACCGTCACGGCCGGCTCGAAGTAGGACCTGTTGAGCTCACGGTACATGCCGGACAGGGACTCAGCGGTAAGCGCCCCTCCCCTCTCGACGGTTTCATGTATCCGCCTTTCGAACTCGGAGAACATCGTCTGCCTGAACACCGTGCCCCTGAACTCCTCAAGATAATGGTTCAGCAGGTAGATCCTCTCCTTCTTGTCGGCCGTGCGCTTTAGCAGGTAGTCGTTTAGAAGCGCCTCGTTGAATGTGGATGCCACCTCGGCGAGGAATATCGGATAGTCGGCGTACTGCAACGGCTGCGTCTTCCATGTGTACCAGGAATGCATAGCATGTCCCATCTCATGGGCCAGCGTGAACATGTTGTTCACATTGTCCTGCCAGTTCATGAGCACATACGGATGGGCCTTCCTGCTCCCCCACGAATAGGCCCCGGAGCGCTTGCCCTTGTTCTCCACTACATCGACCCATCTGTCGTCAAGGCCGTGCGCCAGCTCCTTCGAATAATCGCCGCCCAGGGGCTTGACGGCTTCCTTCACGATCTCAACCGCCTGTTTGTAAGTGACCTTCATCTCGACGTCCTGCGTCATCGGCACGTAGAGGTCCCACATGTGCAGCTCGTCCACTCCCAGGAGCCTCTTTCTGAGCCGCATATAGCGCTGCAGCAGGTCGGTCCTGCTCCTTACGGCCGCGATGTTGTTCTCGTATACTGAAACAGGTATGTTGTTCCTGCTTAATGACGCCTCCAGCGCGCTGCTGTAATTCCTGACCTTCGAGTTGAATATGTTCTTCTTCACTTCCGTGTCCAGGTTTGCGCCAAATGTGTTTATAAGGGAGCCGTAGGTGTCGTACATGGCGTTGAAAGCGCCCTCCCTGACTGCCCTGTCCTTGTTCTCCATGAACGATATGTAGCGCCCCTTGGTGAGCTCGATTTCGTTCCCGTTCTCGTCTTTCACCTTGGGGAACTTGAGGTCCGCGTTGTTGAGCATCGTATAGACGTTGCTGGCGCCCCTTCCGACTTCCGACGCCAGGGCCATTATCCTCTCCTCTGACGGGTTGAGCGTGTGCTCCTTCAACCTTACTATGTCGTCAATGAAATGGGCGTATTCCATGAGCTTGGGTTCCTGTTCGAAGAAGCCCTTGAGCTTGTCGCCGGGTATTGATATCACCTCGGGTTCGAAGAAGGCACTTGCGCTCTTCACCTGCACCGCCAATGCAGCGGTGCGCCCTTGAAGGTCCTGGTACCTGGAAACGGCCGTGTCCTCGTCCTGCCTCATCTTGGAATAGGTGTAGCAGGCCTCGACAACATCTCC
>Ga0116174_10000190_pt1 | contig 62973 bp, 47 predicted proteins | sample AD_UKC087_MetaG_FD_89801 | JGI IMG/M metagenome (GOLD analysis project Ga0116174, IMG submission 89801) | Active sludge microbial communities of municipal wastewater-treating anaerobic digesters from USA - AD_UKC087_MetaG | ecosystem: Engineered > Bioreactor > Anaerobic > Digestate | place: USA...
GGGAAGACAGGAATGACGGGGGAAGGCAGGGATGACGTGGAAAGGCAATTCTTCCCCTGGGAACGCCAATCTCCGCATTGGCACTCAAGCGGGTCATGACGAAAACAGCCACTCAGATTCGCCGCAGAAATACGCCCTGCGACGCATCTCCTCCGCCATTCTTACGCGCGCCGTCACTTATCCCAACTACCCGATATTTATTCCTGGTAAGATTTTAGAATGCGTGATTCCTGTGCTGGATTTACAGGGGATAGAGCAAGTAGAATCATAGAGCATATTTTTCCTGTTGATCTGTCACTATCTTTACGGAAGGAGTACTCTCCATGCAACCCTCTTTCGCCCTTCATGCACCCTTTCAAATTCTTGCAGGGTTTGTTCTGCCGCTATTTTGTCTGACGCTGCTCCTTGCCGGAAGCCTGTGCATGCACGCCTGCGCAGCTGAAGACTTGAAGGACTGGCAGAATCCGGAACTGCTGGGCATCAACACGCTGGCGCCTCATGCGACCATGGTCATCTGCCCGGATGCGGATACGGCACTTCAGATCGGCGAAGTATCCAATGCGGAGCGGGTGAAGTCGCCTTTTTACCGCTCTCTCAACGGAGACTGGAAATACAAGTATGCGAAAAATCACACGGAGCGGGTGGCGAATTTCTGGGAAAAAGATTTTGATGACAGTGCCTGGACCACCATTCCGGTTCCTGCCAATGTGGAGATGCACGGCTACGGCATCCCCATTTATGTCAACATTCCGTTTCCCTGGCCCCGTCCGTGGAATCCGCCATTTGTCCCCGAAGACGACCCGAACAATACGGTCAACTCCTACCGTCACCGCTTTACCGTGCCCGAAGAATGGATGGGGCGCCGTGCATTGATTACCTTTGATGGCGTGAATTCAATGTTCTACCTCTGGGTAAACGGCCAGTTTGTTGGCATGGGCAAGGACAGCCGTACCCCTGTTGAATTTGATATTTCATCATTTCTTAAAGCGGGCGAAAACATTATTGCCGTAGAAAATTTCCGCTGGTGCGACGGGTCCTATCTTGAAGATCAGGATTTCTGGCGTATGAGCGGTATTTTCCGGGATGTCTATCTGTGGTCTCCGGCGCAGGTCCATATTCGGGATTTTGAAGTGAGCACCCTGCTGGATGATGCGTATAAAGATGCTGAGCTGACCGTGAAGGCGGAAGTGGAAAATCATACGGCAGAGAGTGTTCCTCTGACCGTTCGCGCCAGGCTTCTTGATGCCAACCAAAAGCAAGTGTGCACTTTTACAGAAAACGTCCGGGCATCGGCCAGAGGGGACGGCCAAAAAATAAGCCTTTCCGCCCGGATTTCCGACCCACTGAAATGGACGGCGGAAACCCCCAATCTCTATACACTGCTTTTGAGTCTGGAAAACACAGACGGCTCCGTTATTGAGGTATTGCCCTCCAAAGTGGGCTTCCGTCGTGTGGAGATTAAAGACGGTAACCTGCTGGTCAATGGAAAGCGGATTTTGGTTAAAGGGGTTAACCGTCACGAATCCGATCCGGATCGGGGACAGGTGATGACCCGGGAAAGCATGATTAAAGATATTCTGCTGATGAAGCAGTTTAATGTTAATGCAGTTCGCACTTCGCACTATCCGGACGTTCCCGCCTGGTATAACCTTTGCGACGAATACGGGCTTTATGTGGTGGATGAAGCCAATATTGAAAGCCATGGCATGGGTTACGGCAAAGAATCTCTTGCCAATCCGCCTGTCTGGATGAAAGCTCATATGGATCGTACCGTACGGATGCTTGAGCGGGATAAGAATCACCCCTCCATCATTATCTGGTCTTTGGGGAACGAAGCCGGAAACGGGCCCAATTTCATGGCAACCTATGACTGGCTGAAAGAGCGCGACCCCGGTCGTCCCGTGCAGTATGAACGCGCAGGGTTCCACCGGAACACAGATATTTACTGCCCCATGTATTCCAGCCCTGCGGCGCTGCGTGATTATGCGGACGGCAAAAAAGTGGATGGCGGCTGGGGGCGTGAATTCCTCCTGAAAGAAGGAGAACCGCGGACACGGCCCTTTATCCTGTGTGAATATCTCCATTCCATGGGCAACAGCACCGGAAACGCCTGGGATTACTGGAATCTCATTTATAACAAGCCCTATCTGCAGGGCGGTTTCATCTGGGACTGGGCGGATCAGGCATTGCGTGAATCAACGGCACAGAAGCCGCCACGTACCTACAAAGGAGCTAAAGAGGGAGAAGATTTCTTCTGGTCTTACGGCGGCGATTACGGGCCCGAAGGTGTGCCCAGCGACAAAAACTTCAATTGTAACGGCGTAATCACACCGGATCGCGAACCCCATCCCGGCCTGTATCAGGTGAAACATGTCTATCAGTATATCCACAGCAAGCTGGTTGACGGTGCGGCACGGCAGGTGGAAGTTAAAAACTGGTATGACTTTGTCAATCTGAAAGACTGGCTCGAACTGCATTGGCAGGTGAGCGCAGACGGAGCCGTTATTCAGGAAGGAACGCAGGCAGCCCCTTCACTGGAGCCGCAAAATACCACGACGCTGACCATCCCTGTGGCAGATTTTGAACCGCAGGGCGGCGTTGAGTATTTTCTTACACTCAGTTTCCGTCTGGCGCAGGATGAACTGTGGGCGAAAAAAGGGCACGAAGTGGCGTGGGATCAGTTCCTCCTGCCTGACGCTGCACCGGCACCTGTTCTTGCCGCGCCGGAAGGTCAGGCCGTGACAGTCAGCGACGAGGCGGAACAACTCATTGTGGCGACGGGCGACCTGGCGCTCCGTTTTGACAAAAAGACAGGTGCTCTGGTGTCCATGACCTCAGGCGGCCTGGAATTGCTGCATAGCCCGCTTCGACCTGATTTCTGGCGTGCGCCGACGGATAACGACCGGGGCCGTGCCATCGACAAGAGCCAGGGCATCTGGAAGACAGCCCATGCAGGTGCCGTGCTGGATTCTCTTTCCGTGAAAGAATCTTCACCGAAACGTGTGGTTGTGGAGCAGCAGCTTTCCATGAAAGAAGCCGATGTCCGCTGGTTCAGTCGGTTTACTGTTTTCAATAACGGCGATATTCGGGTCGAAAATGATTTTGTGCCGCGCAATACGAAGCAGCAGAAACTGCCGAGGCTGGGTGTGCAGATGGTTCTGAATCCCGGTTTTGACAGAATCACCTGGCTGGGACGCGGTCCTCATGAAACGTATATTGATCGAAAAGATGCGCTGGTGGGACGTTACAGCGGAACTGTTCGCGATCAGTTCTATAAACACTACGCCAATCCCGGAGAAAGCGGGAACAAAGAAGATGTCCGCTGGGCGGCGCTTCAGAATGCGGAAGGCGCCGGGCTGCTGATTGTTGCCGACAAAGCGCATCTGCTCGGTGTCAATGCCATGCACCATACGGTGGAAGATCTGGCTGCGGCAATGCACCCCTTTGAGTTGCCTGAACGGGATGAGATTGTGCTGAATGTGGACTGGCGCCAGCAGGGCGTCGGCGGTAATGACAGCTGGGGCGCCTGGCCCGAAGAGGAATACCTCATTATCTGCAGACCGCAGACCTTCCGCTTCTGGATGCGGCCTCTTCAGGCTGGAGCCGATCCGGAGAGCCTGGCGCGGAGGAGCCGTCCCTGACACATCTTATTTGAGAAAGATATAACGTAAAAGCAGCGCCGCGGCGATAGCATACATAATGGGATGCACGTCGCGGTGCTTTCCTGTTGCCGCTTTAATGCCGGCGAAGGAGATGCATCCGGCGGAAATACCTTCGGTAATACCGTAGCCGAAAACCATGACGACGACAGTGAAAAAAGCGGGCAGACTTTCCGTCACATCACCCCAGTTGATCCGTTTCAGCGGTGCCATCATCAGAAATCCGACAACGATAAGTGCCGGGGCGACGGTGGGGTACATGGCGACGGCAGCATGATCCAGCCCGAGAAGAGCGTAATAGTCCGGACCTATATTGGTGCCTGCCAGTGCGACCAGAGGCGCAAAAAGGATGGCGGCAATGAAGCAGAGCCCGGTGACGAGGGATGCCAGCCCTGTCCGGGCACCGGCTGCCACGCCTGTGGCGCTTTCAATGAAGCTGGTTACGGTGGAGGTGCCGAAAAGTGCGCCTATGCAGGTACCCAGCGCATCGGACAGAAAAGCGCGACCGGCGCGGGGCAGTTTTCCGTCTTCGGTAAGAAATCCCGCCTGAACGCTTACGCCGACAAGAGTGCCTACGGTATCAAAGAGATCCAGAAAGAAGAACAGGGCAATGGCAATCAGTGCATTCTGCCAGTGATCCAGCAGGTCACGAAAATTCAGATTGAAAAAACTTTCCGTGGAAAAAACAATGTCGGGAAGTGTTGCCGGGATCACGCCGGTAAGTACGCCCAGCAAGGTCGTTGATGCGATGCCTGCCAGAATGGCAATATTCAGACCCCGGGCAAGGAGGATCGTTGTCACGGCGATTCCGGCAAGTGCCGTCAGCGGTGCCGCATGCTTCAGCGGACCGAGGGTGACCATGGTTGCCGGGCTGATGACGATAATTCCCGCCCACTGCATCCCGGTGAAGGCGATAAAAAGCCCGATAGCCGGTCCGATGGCATGTTTGAGGCTGGGCGGAAATACGTCGAGAATTTTTTCACGGAAACTGAACAGAGAAAGAAGCGTGAACAGCGCGCCTGAAATGAAAACAATGGCGAGGGCGGAGGGCCAGGCGAAACCCATGGTTCCGCAGATGGTGAAAACAAAAAGGAAATTTTCACCCATGCCCGGCGCCAGAGCAATAGGATAGTTGGCGAGAATACCCATGAGAAAACAGGCGGCTGCTGAAGAAAGACAGGTCGCCAGAAGTACGGAACCCAGATTCATGCCTGCCATGGCAAGCACGGTCGGCTGAACAAAAACAATATAGCTCATGGTTGCAAAAGTGGTGAAGCCGCCTACCACCTCCCGCCGAAGTGTTGAGCCTGACCGGGTGATACCGAAAAAACTGTCAAGCATAGCAGTTGTCTCCCATTTATCTCCGGACAGCGCTCTTATTCGCATGTCCGTTCCGGATGATCCCTGTTCAGGATACGCCGGGCAGGCTGTCGGATGCAACCGACAGAAAAGAAAAGCCGCCGATTCACTTGTTTTCAAAGTGCATCGGCGACGAAAAAGTACGGATTGCAGGTTTGTCTGTCAGGGAGCAGGATTGCGATGAAGAAATCCTGCTGAAAAATCAGTCGGCATTTCCAGATGATGCTGCGGTGTGTTGGGTGTAACCCGTGTGGGTGATGTCAGTACGAGCACATCATCATGGAGTCCGGGAAAAGTGAGTTCCACCAGAAAGGCGGTGAAGCCTTTTTCCGGTGAGTTCACACGGCCGACCCACGCGCCATCGGCATGCGCTTCCAGTACCGTTTCTGTCCAGACGGGCGCACCTTCCTGCAGCATGAAGTCCCATTTTTCCGGATTGGTCGCCTGCCACAGCTTCACCGTTTTCGGCACCGTATTGGCAGTCACCCGGATGGACTGGTCATCAGGGAAGGACCAGGCGTATTCCGGCAGCGGCTTCCCTTCGATGATATGCTGATAAAAAGCGATGATGGTTCCTGCCGCATCGGCGTTGTCCATGCCATGGCCCGCATTGGGCGCATAACGCAGATATTTTGGCCCTTTCAGATCATCCCAATAAAACTGCCAGGAGTCGTTGAGGAAAAACTGGTCGGCAGCACCGTTCATCACCAGTTTGGGAATAGTCAAACGCTCGCGGAAACTGTACGGATCGATGTTTTTCAGCAGAGCGTCGAATTCCGGCGAGCCGATCCAGTCGAAAATGCGGGAGTTCACATAATCATCGACTGCCGGTGCCCAGAATCCGTATACCTCGTAATGGTGGATGAACGAAGGCACCACATTCAGCAGATCAATCACCACAGGAATGCAGGCGACAACACGCTTGTCCACCGCCGCCGTCGTCCAGGTTGTCCAGCCGCGCTTCGATGCCCCGGTGACAACAAACTGATCCACTTTATGTTCACCGCCCGCTTTTCCGCCACAGAAATCCTGAATGGTATCCATGGCACGGACAACACTTTTGGTCATGGGGAGCCGGGTAAGCCAGATGGGATCGCCGGAGCGCAGGTATTTATCCCAGTTGTGGGAGATAATGGCATCTTCCGTCCTCCGTTCGCCATCATCGGTAAAATAAAGGGGCTGGTTAGGCACCTGAAAAAGTTTTGCGGTAATTGTATTGGTGGCTTTGGCACTGCGGCGCAGGGTATCATCCGCACCCTGAGGCATGTCGCCTCCGTTTTTCCCGCTGCCGATGGTGAGGAGGGCAGTGGAGCACTGCGGTTCATCGGGCACGACAAGGACAAGCCAGTGTTCCCACAGCGTTCTGTCCACCAGTTCTTCCGTAAGCCACCGCTGCGAGGCCATATACAGCACATGTTCTGAAAACCCTTTTTCCTGCTTGCTGTAGCGCAGCTCATAGCGGTAATTATCATCGGGCGCAGCCACATATTCATCCAGCGGTGTCAGGTTTTCGCTGACCCGCAGGTTATTAGCGGAAGCCGTGCCGGAAATGCAAAGTGCCAGCAGCAGGGCGGAGAGCACTATCCCTCCGGTCCCTTTCCACATACTATGGTTTCTCATGCTGAAGTCTCCTTCTCTTGTAAGTTCTTTTGAGAGATTATGCTTCTTTGTTCAGAAGAATCTCACTTAACTGGACTCTTTCTGAAGTCTTTCAGTTTTGTGTCTCGTAATGAAGTACCTGCCCGTCTGCCAGAAGCTGCGCTTCCAGATCCGGGTACGCCAGCTGCTGCACACTGATTCCCTGATCCAGTGCCAGCACAGCAGCAGTCGATGCTGACTGACCCAGAATCATGAAGACCGGTTCCATGCGGATGGAGCCGAAAGCGATATGCGAAGAGGATACGCATACCGGCACCAGCAGATTGGCGCATTCCTTTTCTTTGGGAATAATGGCGCCATAATCGATGGGGTAAGGGCCGCCCGGATTGATCTGCACATCTCCTTCGTTCCTGGCGCAGGCACGTCCGTGCCCGTCCCGATCCACATAACGCTGGGTGTTATGGGAATCCATGTTATACGAACCCATTCCTACAGATCGCTGTGTCGGGATGGTGCGCCGCAGATGCAATTCTGAAACCACAAAATCTCCTACCATCCGCCTTGCCTCCCGCACATAAATCTGATGGGGCCAGTGGTTGTTGTCTGTGAATTCATCTTTGGCGAGCCCCCATTTGCTCATGATTTCCCGCATGCCCTCGGGAACACGGGGGTCCTTCGACAGAAACCAGAAATATCCTTCCTGATATTTTCTGTGCTCACGGAGAATCTCAAACCGCTTTTCATACGAAGCCTCGGGATATTCATAATTCATTCCGATATTATCCGTGGAAAAAGAACCGTAGTTGTTCGTATCTGTTTTCAGATTAGGGATAGCATCGAATTTCCGGAGCATCCGTTCAAAACCGAGATCCAGCTCCCTCGCCAGCAGTTCATACTGAAGGGGATCATAGTTGTCCGGTTTCGGAAAGGGAATCCGGTTTTCCGGGACAGTGGTCAGGCAGACACGATAATTGTAGGCCTGAATTCTTTTGTCCCCTTCGCCGTCTTCGCCGGGGGCATCATTATGGATCCTGGGCAGCAGTCCGCTTTCGGGGTCGCCAGGAATTACGTAGGGGTCCACGCACTCATTGAACTGATGGTATTTGGCATTTCCTTTCTGGACGCCGTTCAAAGTTTCGCCGTAGATGCTGTTCGACTCCCTGCCGATGGTATACGAAACGCCCGCCGCCGCCATGAGGTCGCCTTCATACCCGGCATCGATAAACATGCTGCCATGGTAGATATTGCCGGAAAGGGTGCGGATGGAAGTAATACGGTTGCCTTCCATAATCACGCCAGTGTCCCGGTCGAGCCATTCATCACGAAAGACAGGAATATTAAATTCACGGATCAGCTCTTCAAAAACATCTTCCGCCACATGGGGCTCAAAAACCCACATGGTCCGGAATTCTCCGTCCATGGCAGGAACGCCCTGCCCACGGTTACGAAAACTTTCTCTGTCCTGCCAGCGCCAGTTTTCTTTCTGGCTGTAGTGCTGCCAGACCCGGTGATAAAAGTTGCGGGACAGCCCGCCAATCACTGCTTTGTTGCCAGTGTCGGTGTAGCCGAGCCCGCTTGCTGTCAGACCGCCCAGATGCCGTTCCGGTGCAACGATAACTGCGCTTTTTCCCATCTGTACCGCCTGAACGGCGGCTATCACTCCGGCGGAGGTGCCTCCGTAAATCACGAGGTCGTGCCTTCGCTCCGCAGCGGAAAAAGCGGAAGTCGCTGAAAACAGCAGGAGCGCAGCGAGAAAATACGGCAGCATTTTCATTCCAATATACCTTTCCTGATTCTATGCGTGGAGGTTACAGCAGTGTCAGAATTTCATCTGCTGCCCTGTCGGAAGCTCCGTCGCCACCCAAATGTCTTTTGAGCATGCAGAAATTAGCAAGCATCTGACTGCGAAGCGGGCTGTCTTCCAGCAGTTCAAGCAGCACAGGGGTAATCTTCTGTGACGTTGCCTCGTACTGAATAAACTCGGGAACAATTTCGGAGCCTACCAGAATATTGACAATGCCGATAAAGCGAATGCGGACCAGAAGCCGTGCAAGCCAGTAACTGAGCCGGTTCACCCGGTAAAGGATCACCAGCGGTGTTTCAAAAAGTGCCGCTTCCAGCGTGGCAGTGCCTGATGCAACGAGACAGCAGCGACTCTGCAGAAAGACTTCCCGGGCAGGCCGCACGACAATTTCAACAGGAAGGCCGGAGAAGGCGGCACGCACTTCCGCCGCCCGCGCTTCATTGGTGCAAGGGGCAAGAAATCGTGCTTCCGGCCGCACCGCCAGTATATCGCCGCATATTTGCGCCATAACAGGAGCAATGCGCCGGATTTCCTGTGAGCGGCTTCCCGGCAGCATGCCGATCACACAGTCTTTCCGTTCGGGAAAGGAATGAAGGCTGTCTTTCAGTTCATCCAGCAGGGGATGCCCGACATAGCGGCAGTATACGCCTTTGTCCCGATAGAGATCGGTTTCAAAGGGGAAGATGACCAGTGCCTTGCGCACGAGACGGGCAATTGTGTCCAGCCGTTTTTTCTTCCATGCCCAGACCTGCGGGCAGATGTAATAAACAACGGGAATCCCCAGCTCTTTCACGGCTTCGGCAAAGCGGATATTGAATCCGGGATAATCGATCAGCACGATCACATCAGGGCGTCGTTCTTTGACCAGGGCTACGGTATCCAGAAAGAGGCGGCGCAGCGGTCGCACACGGCGCAGGACTTCCACAAAGCCCATGATTGCATCGGAGGCAAGGTCGTGAATCAGTTCCATACCTGCAGCCGCCATCGCCTGGCCGCCCAGCCCGAAGCAATGCACCTCCGGATTTTTCTTTTTGATGGCACGGATCAGATTGGCACCGTGAATATCACCGGAAGACTCGCCTGCAATGAGAAAAATTGTTTTCACCCGTTCTTCCTTATCGATTCCAGAATCTGCCAGCTGAGCTTCAGTGCCTGCAAGCCGTCTTCACCGCTGACGGCTACGGGAGTGTTACTCTGCAGATGTTCCAGAAAAGAGGCAAGCTCCATACGGAGCGGTTCTTCCTTTTTTACCGCAAGCGGCGTGATCTCAATCGATTCCATGGGATTGGCATCAGGTGGAAGGGTACCGGGTTTTTTCCGATAAACCAGAACCTCCTGAGCACTGTAGTCTGTGGATACATAAGCGTTAGGGTCGAAAATCCGGATTTTACGCATCCGCTCCAGCGAAACACGGCTGCTTGTAAGATTGGCGACACAGCCCGACTGAAAGCGGAGCCGGACATTGGCGATGTCCTCCTGCGCCGAAAAGACCGGGACACCGACGGCATCAATACTGATCACGGGAGAATCCGCGAGTTTCATGACAATGTCCAGATCATGGATCATGAGATCCAGCACCACACTCACATCACTGCCACGTCCCGGAAAAGGACTGAGCCGATGGCATTCGATAAATTTCGGTGTCATGCCTGCATCGAAGAGCGCCTGAACCGCACCGTTGAAGCGTTCCACATGACCGACCTGCAGCAGAAGCCCCTGAGCCGCTGCCGCTTCGACCATCTGCTCTCCTTCTTCAATCGTGGAGGCAAGGGGCTTTTCCACCAGTACATGGGCGCCCTGTGCGAGAGCGGCAAGCACGGTTTCACAATGCGTTTCAGTAGGTGTGGCAACGGAGACAGCATCCACCCCCAGATCCAGCAGGGCTTCCACAGATGAAACAGTCTTTACATTGAAGTCTTCCGCCGCCCTGTTCCGTGCCGCTTCGCTGCAGTCCGCCACGCCAACCAGTTCCGCCTGCTCCAATGTCCGGTAGAGCCTTGCGTGATGATAGCCCAGATGCCCGATTCCGACAACGCCCACGCGTATTTTTTTCATATAAATATCCTGTTGAATGAATTCTGATCCAGCACATCGATTATGCTGAAAAAAGTGTGCCTGCAGAAAATTACTGTACCTGAATACTGCAAAGAGAGGCAAACTGCGCCCGGGTGAATTCACGACACAAAGTGCCGTAGCCGGAAAGATGCCCCGGAATTGCTTTCCGTGTTACAATGCCCGCAACACCTGTTTTGTCCATCTAACCACACAAAATACTGCCGAGTCGGAGGCTTGCTGTTTCAGTGAACCGTATTCAAGTAGCCAAAGTCATTGATCATACCCTGCTCAAGGCTTTTGCCTCTGAAGAAGAGATGAAAGCCCTGTGCGAAGAGGCTGTCCGCTTTTCTTTCCGGACCGTTTCAGTAAATCCTGTCTGGGTCGCCTTTTGCAAAAAACAGCTGCAGGGCAGTTCAGTCGGTATTGATGCCTGTATAGGGTTCCCTCTTGGTGCCAATACGGCGCATATGAAAGTGGAGGAAACACGGGATGCCATCAGTAACGGTGCTACCGAAATAGATATGGTGATCAACATCGGCGCCGTAAAATCCGGCTATGGCTCTTATGTGGAACGAGAAATTGCCGCTGTAGTGAAAGCCGCCGGAACGGCGCCCGTTAAGGTCATTCTGGAGACCAGTTATCTTACCCACGATGAAAAGGTGGAAGTCTGCCGTATGAGCGTTCGTGCCGGTGCGGCTTATGTGAAGACGTCAACGGGGTTCGGTACCCGGGGTGCTACGGTGGACGATGTGCGGCTGATGCGTGAGACTGTCGGTGACCGCCTCGGCGTAAAAGCGGCAGGCGGAATCCGCAGTTATGGTGATGTCATGCGCATGCTCCGTGCGGGAGCGACCCGTATCGGCACCAGTGCTGGCGTTGCCATTGTCGAAGATGCGCCGGGCAGCTGAGCGTCATCAGGCAGCCCCTCTTTCCAGTTTCAGGGTTCAATATAAACCAGCGTGCCTTCCGGAATCCGGTTGAATAGAGTCACTACATCATCATTGGCGAGGCGGATGCAGCCCTGTGAGCCGGGCGTCCCCAACTCCTCCTCATGATTGGTTCCATGGATATAAATGAACCGCTGCCTTGAATCAACGATTCTTCCCTGATCGTCTTTTCCCCGGTTCAGCCCGTCTTCCAGACCATCGAGGATAAAGATCCGTGTGACCACCAGATCCTCTTTGGAGGTCATGCCGGGCTTCCACAGTTCTTTTGTTGCCTGCCGTGAACGGAAGACCCTGCCGACTGGTTCGCCGTCTCCGATTTTTCCCGTGATCCGATGCCAGCCGGGTGGTGTCTGCTGGCTGTTAATGACAGAGCCCATGCCCCGAAGAGCGGTCGAGCAGACCATCGTGTCCAGCACCTGTCCGGATTCAATGATGTAAAGTCGCTGTTCGGGAATGCTGACCCATAAGCCGGGTGCAGCGCCCACCCGTTCCTGCCAATTTGCTGCTTTCAGGGCTTCGGTACCGATACCTTTTTTCGATCCCGGAGCTGCGTTCTTATCTACCGAAATATCTGGGGGAAACATGGCGCTGTATCCTTTTTCCGGATCATAGTTTACCGACACAGACCGCCCGCCGGGTAAGGGCAGACGCAGACTCATGGCGGGCAGCCCGGGGATTTCCGCCGGAGCAAACCGGATGCGCTTCCATCCGGCTTCTGCCGGACTTATGCCAAAAACATACTGAGCAAGCAGATAAATCGGGCTGCTGCTCCAGGGATGCAGCCAGCTGGTATTCCATTTCTGATCGGGTCCCCAGGCTTCCATGCAGGTCGTGGCACCGTGCCGGATCATTTCATGCCAGGAGTGCTCATCCTGAGAGCAGAGCAGGGAAAAGCCCAGTTCCGGCGCTCCCGCCTTGAAGCACGCCTCAATCACAAAAGAGGCCATATATACACCGCAGGACAGTTTCTTTTCTCTAATGAGGTTCAGCATGGCATCTTTGTCGGCGCCTGCTGTCAATCCGAAAAAAAGCGGCACAGCATTGGCATGCAGCGAACTGTGCTGTGATCCCGGCGCATCGACATAGAGTCCGGTGGCGGGGTTGACCAGATGGCGCGCAAAACTTTCCGCCAGTTTTTCAGCGCGCTGATCATAGGTTTTGCCGTTCCGCCCGAGGATGCGCTCCAGTGCCGCCGCTGTCCGCAGTGCACCGTAGTAAAAAGCGTTCAGAACCGTGTTTCCTGCCTGAAGGGAATACTCGTAATCGTAGTTGTCCCGAAGATTTTCCGGCCAGTCAACCAGTACCCATTTGCCGGTTTCCTTGCTGATGCCTGCCAGCAGTCCCCGCTCATTCTCAAAGCCTGCAAAGTAGTCGAAGAGCCCGGAGAATACGGAATCAACTGCTTTTTCAACAGTGTCACGGTCTCCGCTCATCTGATAGTAGTGGAGCAGCAGCAGAGGAAACTGAAGCGAGTACTCGGCAATTTCCTGCATAAAGCTGCCCGGTGCCACTGCCATCAGTCCGGGATGCACACAGGCGGAATGGACATAAGCGCGGATTGCCTGATTGGTCAGGCGAGGGTCTGCCGTAAGCCACATATGGCTCCGGGCTGTGATGAGCGTGTCGCCCAGGTACTGTCCTTTTTCACGGGACGGGCAGTCGACAAATACTTCCTGAGATCCCATGATAACACCCTGCTGGCAGATTGCCCAGATCTGTTCCAGCAGTTTGTTTTCAGAGCGGAAAGACACAGCCTCCGGCTGAAAAGGATAATGACGCACAGCCACCCGGACTTCCGGTGCCTCCGGCGCATTCAGAATCTCGAGATAGCGGAAGGAGCGGTAATCATAAAACTCAATCAGATCCGGATCGCCGGAGAGGATGCATGTTTCCTCATAGCGGCAGTTGGCGCGCATTTCATAGCGAACCCATCCGTCCGGCTGCAGTTCTTCCCCATGGCGGACGATTATTTTGTGTCCTTTTTTTCCCTGCAAACGGATGTGAGCAGCTCCGACGATGGTTTGACCGAAATCGTAGAGATACCGTCCTTTTTTTCCTTCCTGAGTTCGGGCCGGCTCCCGGAGACTGACCTGAAGGGGCGGTGTCGGCTGGGCGATGAACACATGGTCCTGTCCGCCTGCCAGCGGTGTTGTCCACGATAAATCACCAAATCCTGTTGTACGCCACCCCCGCGGCATCAGGCGCATGTCGATATTTTCCTGAAACTGAGTACGGTAGCCGATGATTTCCCCCGTGGTAAAAGCCTGAAGCGAATGGCAGCGCCACTGTTCATCTGTAACAATTTCATCGGTACGTCCGTCCGCATAGGTGAGCTGGAGCACCGCTGCAAAGCCCGACCGGTTGTCGCCGCTGTTCCAGACCCGATTCACAAGTCCCTGGTAGTAGACATGCGCCGCCAGACTGTTCCTGCCTTTTTTCAGAAAAGAGCTGACGTCCATTTCGAGGCAATGATGTGCAAAATGATAGGAAGGTGCCGGACCCTGTACCGCAAAATAACCGTTAATATAAAACTTAACGTAGTCATCTGCCGTAATCAGCAGAATAGCACGTACGGGCGTATCCGCAAGCGTTACTTCCCGCCGGAAAAGTGTATGTACGTGCGCCGGGCCTTCAGCCTTAGGCGCCGGATCTTTTTCCCGATGAAAAAGATTCAGCACCGGCACGCCCTGAAAAACAGGATCACGAAGCCATGCGGCCTGACGCAGGGCGGTATCAGCAAAAGAGGCGCCACTGCAGAAAAAAAAACAGATGAGCAGCGGGATCCACCCAATGGACCGCATCGTAACCGGGACAGGAGTTTTGAACGGCATGCGGAAAATAATCCTGAGTAAGCATGTAAGCACACGATATAAAGAAGGGGTACTATGCCAATTATGATGGATCCATTGCAAAATGCGGCGCCGTTGTCCGAGCGATGGAAGACTTCTTCTTTTTTGTCAGAAGCCGTTTTTGGTCAGCACATAAACCGCTTCTTCCGCAAAGAGATTCGGCATAAGCCGGGCGCGTCCGTCGGCATTCAGCGCTATTTCCTGTTCGATACCGATGCCGAGGCTGTCGCAGAACTGGCGGAAGTCCTTGATGGTCAGGACATGGCGATTTGGCGAGTCATGCCACGAGTAGGGGAGATTCGGTGTTACCGGCGCTTTTCCTTTGAATGCCAGATTGGTGCGCACCCGCCAGTGACCGAAATTCGGGAAGGTGACAATGCATTTTTTCCCGACCCGCAGCATCTCTTTCAGGGCGAAGGCAGGGTTTTTCACCACCTGCAGCGTCATGCTCAGCACCACATAATCAAAGGAGTTGTCGGGCAGCTGGGTCAGCCCTTTGTCAAGATTCGCCTGAATCACATGGATACCGCAGCCGATGGCACGAATCACTTTTTCCTGATCGAGTTCTATACCGACTCCGGTGATGTTCTTCCGTCGCTGCAGACTGCAGAGCAGTTCGCCTTCCCCGCAGCCCGCATCCAGAACGCGACTGTTCTCTTCCACAAGATCCACAATCATTTCATAATCGACCCGCTTGAGTTTGCCGAGCCGGTCGTTCTTAATGGGCACCTGGTCTTGCGCACCGTCGCATGGCTTCGGAGGACAGTTCTCGCAGTCTCTTTCGGGGTAAAGGGTATGGATGAGGAAACCTGAAATGAGCCGGGATATTTCTTTCAGCTCCAGCAAAAAAGCGTCATGGCCCGCATCAGTGCGGATATTGCAGTACGCCACTTCTTTCTGATTTCGGGCGAGCGCATAGACAATATCCTGCGACATGTGCGGCGGGAACAGCCAGTCCGAGGTGAAGGATATTGCCAGTGTCCGCGGTTTGGCCCGCGCCAGCGATGCGTCCAGCGACTCAAAGCCGTTGCTGATATCGAAATAATCCATGGCTTTGGTCACATAAAGATAGGTGTTGGCGTCGAAACGGTTGACAAAGCGTTCGCCCTGATAATCCAGATAGGTCTCCACATTGAATTCACTGCCGAAACGATAGCCCAGCGATCCGGAACGGTGCAAAGTACGTCCGAATTTGCGATCCATGCTCTGATCGGACAGATAGGTGATATGGGCGAGCATACGCGCAATGGCAAGCCCTTTTCGGGGGCCCCGCGCGGGATTATAATCGCCGCCGTGAAATTCAGGGTCTGCCTGAATGGCGCTTCTGCCCACGGCATCGAAAGCAATCTGCTGGGCGCCTGTATAGTGACTTGTCGCCAGCAGGATAACGGAACGGGTATCATCCGGATAGCGGGTCGCCCATTCCAGTGCCTGCATACCGCCCAGCGATCCGCCCAGGACACAAAGCAGCTGATCGATGCCGAGCTGGCGGATCAGTGCATGCTGTACTCGTACCATGTCGCCGACGGTGAAAATAGGAAAGTCAAGATTGTACGCCTTTCCCGTTGCCGGATTCAGGCTCATCGGCCCGGTTGTTCCCTTGCATCCGCCCAGAAAGTTCGAGCAGATCACAAAATACTTGTTTGTGTCAATGCCTTTACCCGGCCCGATCATACCGTCCCACCACCCGGGCTTGGGATCGTTTTCCCGATGCCGTCCGGCTGCGTGTGCATCACCTGAGAGGGCATGACAGACAAGAATGGCGTTATTTTTTTCCTCGTTCAGCGTGCCGTAGCATTCATAGGCGACGGTCACCGGTCCGATGGCCGCACCGCTTTCCAGGGTGAAGCCGTCCCGGGTTTCCTCGAGAAGAAGGCTTTGGGTCTGCACCAGGCCGACAGACCCGGTCTCTGTGGTTGTTTCCGTACTCATGGACAATACTCTATCCGGCGAAGCGGGAATGAACTGAAAATCAGGATGGGCGGGCAACCCTTTTTAAAAGAATGGAAAAGGGGAAGCCTTTGCGCTTCTCTTTCATTTAAGCACAAAGTACTTCCCCGGAACAATCTTATCACCGCTTTTTCAAAAGATCGGCACCGCCTGCAGACGGCGTACAGACCTACTGCTGCGAGGCGGTCAGTGCCCGATCGAAATCCTCCAGAATATCTGCGATATCTTCCAGACCTACGGAGACGCGCACAAATTCAGGTGAAATGCCGGCGGCGCGCTGCTCTTCCTCAGACAGCTGCTGATGCGTTGTTGTTGCCGGGTGGATCACCAGCGTCTTGGCATCGAGGATGTTGGCAAGATGCGATGCAAGTTTGCATGAATTAATGAATTTCACTGCCGCCCCGGAACCGCCTTTAATCCCGAAGCCCAGAATGGCGCCCTGTCCTTTGGGCAGATACTTCTGTGCACGGGCGTAATCGGCATGGCTTGGAAGACCGGGGTAATTGACCCAGGCGACTGCCGGGTGTTTTTCGAGAAACTGTGCCGTTGCCAGCGCATTTTCACTGTGCCGGGGCACACGCAAGTGCAGCGTTTCCATGCCCTGAAGGAGCAGGAAAGCATTGAAAGGCGACAGGCAGGCGCCCATATCACGCAGCAGGGTGACCCGTGCTTTAATGATATAGCTGATATTGCCGATGCCTTTAAAGGCTTCGTAAAATTTCATGCCGTGATAACTGTCGTTAGGCTCCGTCAGCTCCGGAAACTTCCCGTTGTCCCAGTCGAACTTACCGCTGTCAACCAGAACGCCGCCGATGGAGGTGCCGTGACCGCCGAGTACTTTGGTCGCCGAATGTACCACAATATCCGCACCGTGGTCGAAGGGACGGAAAAGCAGGGGAGAGGCGACCGTATTGTCCACAATCAGCGGAATGCCATGTTTGTGGGCAACTGCCGACACGGCTTCAATATCCACTACGTCGTTCGCCGGGTTGCCGATGGTTTCCAGATAGAGAAAACGGGTGTTGCCGTCAATCTTTTTCTCGAAATTTGAAGCATCGGAAGCGTCCACAAAGCGCGCTTCAATACCCAGATCCTTTAAAGTATGCGCAAAAAGATTGTAGGTGCCGCCATACAGTGTCTGGGAGGAAACAAAATTCTGACCGGCGCGGGTAATGTTCAGCACTGCCGTTGTGATGGCTGCAGCACCGCTCGCAAGCGCCAGCGCGCCAACACCACCTTCAAGCGCCGCCACACGTTTTTCGAAAACATCTGTCGTCGGATTCATGAGCCGGGTATAGATGTTGCCGAACTCCTGCAGTGCGAACAGCTTCGCCGCATGATCGTGATCCCGAAATACATAGGAACTGGTCTGATAAATCGGTACGGCACGGGCGCCCGTGGTGGGATCCGGTTCCTGGCCCGCATGAAGGGCAAGTGTTCCGGGACGGTATGAATTGGATTCGGTGGACATGATGTTTCTCCTCAGTTGAAGTGGTGGTTTGCCGACGCAGCGTTCATATACAAGTAAAACAATCGGAATTATAAAGATAATCCCGGCAAAGTGCAAATTTTTATCCAGATACCCAAAAAAAACAGTTGTCAACCCGGGCGCAGAGGCTTCTGCATGATAAAAAGATAGTTGAAACCGCGCAGGAGAAAGTTTCCTTCCTGGGCTGCCTTGTGGTAATTTCCTTTTGACAGATCGGTGTTGTGCCGGGTCACGCAAACAATGTCCACGGGGGTGAAACGCTTGCGCAGCAGTCCGAAGAGTTCAAATCCGATAGGACAGAAGTGTTTTCCTTTTACGAGAGAGTCGCTGACGTACAGCGCCATATGCCGCCCAGGCCGGAGAATGCGTGCGATTTCACCGATTACCTGATCCATCGCTTCATAATAAGCGTTTTCCCGTGCATCCAGTTTTCCGATACACCGCGGATCGTCACTGTAATTTATATGAGTTGAGTAAGGCGGATCCACAAATACAAAAGCCGCCTTTTCATCTTCCAGCGGCAGCTTTCGTGCATCACAGTTGAAAATATCTTTCCGGGTTACATTGACATCATAGCCCAGTGCACGTCTGTCCAGCTCCCGTGCCACATCCAGCGTGGTACCGCTGCCTGCCATGGGATCTACCACCAGCTCTCCCGGACGGGTGTACCGCTGAATCAGGTTCCACTGGATATACGCCGGAGTTGCACCTTTGTACTGTTTGCTTCCCTGGGTTTCTTTGCCGTACTGCTGTGATGGAAAATCCCAAAGGGTCGTGGTCATGAGCGAAGGTTTGATTGCCATAATCTGTTTCTTTTCAGGGTTGTCAGCGTACCGTCCGGCAGGAGAGCTGTTTGTTTTTCACGAAAGACCGGATAACTATGGTACAATACCACCAATAGGGGTGTAAACAGACCATTATCTCGTGTCGGCTCTTTTGGCCGGATCCAACACATGCGGCGTATCATGACCAAAAAACAAGTGTATAGTTTTATTCCTGCAATGCTGCTGGCGCTTTTTCTGTCCGGCTGTGTTCATTCCACGCTGCCTCTCACGAAAATAAGCGCGCCCATGCCGCAGTCGCCTGTGACACTGAGCACTGTCAAAGCGCTTTTCGGCGGGTACAGCGACGGTAATTTCAGCGGGCGATCCTGGGAAGCCGCCTTTGACGCAATGCACCAGAAACTGTCCCGTGAATATGCCTTCACCGAGTGGAAGGGCGTTGACTGGGATGCGCTTTATGACCGCTTTAAAACCCGGCTGGATGAAGCATCAGCGAATAACGATGCGGAAGCCTATTATTTAACCCTGCGCGAATATATTTATTCCATTCCCGACGGCTCGCTGAGCATCACTACACCGCAGGAATATAAAGAAAGCCATATAGGCGGCGGTTACGGATTTTCTCTTCTTCCTCTGGAAGACGGCAGGGTGGTCATAGCCTGGCTGGATCCCGAGAGTCAGGCGGCAGTAACGGGGATTCAATGGGGCGCCGAAATTCTTGAATGGAACGGACTGCCCATAAATGAAGCCCTGAAACAGCAGCCTGTTTTATGGAATGATGTGCCTGTCGCCACATTGGAGAACGAGAAGTTTGTTCAGTGTGCCCTGCTGACCCGGGCATCTGTCGGCACCCCTGCGGAGTTCATGTTCCGCAATCCCGGTGCCGGTGATCTGTGGATCACCCGGCTTGAGGCACGCCGCGATTTTATGCAGGGTCTCAAGAACCTTTCCGATCAGGGGAAAAGTTTTACGGAGTTTGAGTCTCCTCTGGAAAGCAGGATTCTCGACGGAAACATCGGTTATATCCGCATCTACTGTCATGCCGCCACGCTGGCAATGCCTTTTCCTGTACGCGCCTTTCGCAAAAGTATGGAAAAATTTGTGCAGGCCCGTGTTACGGGCCTGATTATGGATTTGCGCGGCAATCCGGGCGGGCTTGACGAACTGGCAGCTGCCTATGCGGGGCACTTTACCCAAACGCCCCTGTCCTTCCGGAAAGTGGTTTCTTTTGACTCCGGGAAAGGGGGCTTTGCTCTCAATGAGTCACTGAACCTCTATGTGGAGCCTCGCTCTCCCTGCTTTTCAGCACCTGTTTGTGTTCTGATCAATCGCAATACCCGGGAAGGCGGCGAAGCGCTGGCAGCCGCTCTCCGAAAAATGCCGAAGGTTCAGCTGGTGGGCTCTACAGCAACAGAAGGCAGCTATGGACTTATGGATGGAACAATCACCATGCCCGGCGGGCATGTGATTCACTATCCCCGGGGGCGCATGCTCGAAGAGGACGGCTCGGTTCTTGTGACAGCCGGCACGAACCGTGTCAGTCCGGTCGCACCGGACGTGACGGTGCCTTATACCATGGAAAAATGTGAATCGCTCTTCAGGAAGGAAGAGGATCCTGTCCTGAAGCAGGCAATCGCTATTCTTTCCGCCGGTGAAGCGGATAGCCGCTAGTTTTTGTCACCTGGCTTTTGTGCCCGGTTATGCCTCTTCCAGCACCTGATACCCGATGGCATCGGCAAGTTCATGAACAGCCTCACGAAGATCACCGTAAAAAGTGACCCGGTGCCAACCGTAGCGATCCCATTGGGTAAAGAGTTTTTCCATGTCACCCAGTGGCTCCGCGCACAGCTTGGTTCTGCAGGCGCGGTCATCAGGATCATTGTCCACCGCCTTTGCCTGATGCATAAGGATTTCTTTTTCGTCCGGGTTCACTTCCAGCGTTGTGGTCAGATACCCCGACGGCAGCAGCGACCGGACAGCGGCGCCCTGACGGTCTTCGGAATGGGTGAGGATTGTAAAGGGATTGTCGCTGCCCTGTGGACCGAAAACACGTTTTGAGGCGACGCAGTGTGCGTAAATAATCTGCCTTTTCGATGTGTCAATCACAGGATCCGAAATCATACCCGGTCTGCCGCCGCTCAGAATGCCGAAGGCGGTCATGGTCGCTGTTGAGCGCACGTCCCCTTCACACGCGCCTACCAGCCCTTCATTGCACAACTCATGGAAGCCCAGGCAGGGATAGGCATGGATATGCCCGCCGTAAAATCCACCCAGACAGTTGATGGTGATGGCATTGGCGCCATGCTCTTTTAACAGCGCTTTGTTGGCAAGATACATGGCAGCCGACTGCTTCAGCACCTCCATCGGAACACCTTCCACCGCTTTCGCCTCGCGTACCCATTTCTCAGCAAGATGCGCGGATTCCTCCCGATCGGCCTTTTCCCAGGCAGCGTTCAGCTCTGCAAAAGGACGTTTCATAAGCGGGATGCCCATGTACGTCCCGAGATCGGCACTTTCCTGATCCTGATAAAGCAGAATCTTTGAGCCCGCAATACGTTCCTTCCATTCCGCAACGGGCAGAGTCTTCACAGGATCGTTCAGGCATGCTGTGTCTGACCGTGCGGCTGTGCGTTCCTGGCGGCACCGGGCAACCAGACCCGCAAAACCAGAAGCAGGAGCACCTTCAGCCACGGCATTGAAACAGCGTACCGCAGCGGTTAGATCTGCCGGGTCCGAAGAGGCGACAAAGCCGACATTGCCGCTTTGCGTCCGGAGAAAGTGCGCCGTGTAGACCAGAAAGCCGCCGCTGCCTCCATATTTGAAATCGACATACAGCACGGGCTTACCCTGAGCGGCTGCTGTCTGCGCTACCGGATTCCAGCAGTTCAGTTGAAAGACCAGATAGCCGAGGATGTCTTTCCCTTTGTCTTCATCGATAACCGCCTGGGTCGCTTCCGCACCGTTTACCATGGCTGGCAGATACTGGAATTCACCGCATTCTTTTTCCAGTTGTGTCATGAGCCGGTCCATGACCGGGCGGAACTCGAAGCCGACATTGGGCCAGTCGGGGCCCGGCTGTGTTTCCGCGTGAAGCGCAAAAAGTACACGCAGGGTTCCTTTGCTGCTATTGCCTGCTCCATAAACCCGGCGTACTGGAAGCGCCAGCCCCGCCGCTCCGGCACAGGCGGCACAACCGGCTGCCAAAAAATGACGCCTGCTGATCCCGCAGCAGGCGCAACCGCTGAGTATTTGTTTCTCCACCATGGCAAATCCTTTATAAATGATGATGCAGACCCGAGCAGAGGTAAAAAACACATGTATTCAATACTATACCCTCTCAGAGGGAATTTGTCCAGTGTTTTGATGTGCTGCAGATCCGGGCTTTCCTGCGGGTACCATGCCGCTTATTTCTCCTCAAGAAGCCTTTCCGCTTCCGAAGCAAACCAGGATCTGGATGCTTTCAGCCCCCCCGGTTCCGCATCCGGCCAGCGAAGAAAACGGCGGGGATGCTTGAACCGCGGCAGTCTTTCAGCGAGATAACGGCGCAGAAAAACCTCGTCAATGGCGGCTCCGTCTTCAGGATCGATAAAGGCGACCGGAATGGTTCCGTACTCAGCATGGGTTACCCCTGAAACCAGGACGCGGCGAATGCCCGGCGCAGTACAAAGGAGTTGTTCAATCTCTTCGGGGTGAATGTTCTCGCCACCACAGATGATCATGCTGTCTGCCCTGCCGTTGACATGCAAAAAACCCGCTTCATCAAAAAAGCCGCAGTCCCCGGTGGGGAACCAGCCGTCAGTGCTGAGCGGGAGATGCAGGCTTCCATCTTCCTGCAGATACCCCTGGAAAAGAGCATCCCCGTTGTACTGGATCATGCCCCGCTCATCAATACGCATGGAGCCCGGCTGCAGGGGACGCCCGCTCGTTTGCAGCAGGCTGAAATCGGAACCTGGCGGAACCGCACAACACTGCGCAGCTGTTTCCGTCATACCGTAGCTGGGGATCAGCGGAATTCCTGCTTCAAAAGCACGGCGCAGCAGAGATTCTGGCATCGGGGCACCGCCGAGAAGCACACCTTTCATCTTTCGAAGGCAAGGGACTGCTTCCGGATCATCCAGAAGGCGTTGCAGCTGTGTGGGTACCAGGGAAAGGTGTGTGGCATCATGCGCAAGCAGTCCTTGCGCCAATGTACTGCCTGCCTCAGGAAACACGGCACAGGCGCCTGCTGCCGCACAGCGGAAAAGAATGGACAGTCCTGAGACATGAAAAAAAGGAAGTGTGACCAGCCAGCGGTCGCCCTGCCGGAGCGGCATGTTTTGGTTGGCAAACCCGGCAGCGGCAAGAACAGCGGACAGAGTAAGCACAGCACCGCGCGCTGTGCCGGTGCTGCCGGAGGTTTGAATGATGACAGCATGCTGTAGTCCGTTCAGGGGCAGTTTTTTTCCCGGGTTCTCCTCCTCTGTTTCCTGAAAAGTCCCTGAAAACAGGAGGCGGGGCAGTGAAGGAGGAAGCAGATCGGCGTGCTCACCGTACACTGCCGCCGCACCGGTGAACCTCGCCCAATGCTCCATCGCTGCAGAGGGTAACGCAGAATTTACAGGGCAGGCGGTGATGCCTTCCCTGAAGCATGCCCAGAGCAGAGCGCAGTAAGCGGAGGAAGGCGTGCCGGTGAGCAGTATGCGGTCTCCTGCTTTGCAATGCTGCGCGCCCAGCATCGCCCGGTACTGTTCTATCGCTGCATCCAGGCTTGCATAATCCTGCACACCGCCCGCATCGCACAGAGCAGGCATACGGGGGTGCTTAAGAGCCTGTTCCCGGATCGGACAAGACAGAGCGGATGCCTTATTCACAGCAGCATTCCTCCAGATGCGTCACATCCACCGCCTGCCCCGCAGGAATAAACAGCCGGGCGTCTGCCCGGTTCCCTTCCAGATGAAGCGGGGTCAGAAGAAGGTCTTCCGCCAGGCGGCTGTAGGTATCCACACCTGCCGCCAGGGATGCTCCGCCACGACGCAGTGCTTCTTCCAGTACGGCCGCTGTACCCACGCCACTCTCATAAGCGCCGCTCAGGATACATCGCTTTCTTATATCAAGCCCCAGGGCTTCGGGAGGAAAGGAGAGTGAGGGCTTCCAGACCAAATAACAAGCCGCTTCCACCACTGTCCGGTATGCATGCATGAGCGCTTCCCGGTCATGGTCGGCACGAAAGAGAAGCAATGCGCTCATGTCCTGCAGGCATTCATCAACAGCACAGGCAATCCCGCTTTCTGTCTGCAGGCGGGGAATTTGCCGCCAGTCCTGAAGCGGCTCCTCAATAAATGCGATTTTTTCCAAAGGCACAGAGCAACAGAAAGCAAGCGCCTCGTCATAAGTCCAGCCCCGGTTTGCATCAAGACGAAGCGTACTGTCTGAAGGAAGCTGAGACAGGATGTGCGCCACCAGATCTGTTTCTTCGGCAAGAGAGCGTCGCGCCACTTTTAATTTAAAGCAGCGGCAGCCTTCTGCCAAGCCGGCCTGCAGCCGGGCTTCAGTTTCATTGAGGTCACCATCCAGAAGGGAACACAGCGCAACAGTGCAGGAATCCTTTTTTTCTTCCTCGTGCTCCTGTGCCAGGACGCGAAAAGCCTGATGAAAAGCAAAGTAAACAGAGGGATCGCCCGATTGTTCCGGGGTGAGCCAGTTCCGGGCATCTGCAATACTCCGGCCGGTGACTGCCTTTGCTGCGGCTCTGCCCAGTGCCTGTGCTTCCTGAAGAGTGATACGGGAGAAGCCGGGAAGGGGCGCCGCTTCGCCCCAGCCGATAAAATCCTCTTCGCCCTGCAGGAAAAAAAGAACGCCTTTCCGTCGCACCACCACCTCCTCTTTCCGTCGCAAAGGAGCTTTCAGCTGCAGCGAATAGGTATAGCTTCGGGCATCGCGGATAATCACAAAAGCCTTTCCTTTTTTAGCGGACCGCAAAATGCAAGATACATGCATTGTACGCCAGACCATAGTATGGTTAAGAACCCGAAGGAAAATCTACCCGGTCTCCCTGCTTATCAAAGTAATTTCTGATCAGAGGCTGTAGGAAGGGAGAAATTGCCGCCCTTTATCCGGGTCCATTTCTGTCTGCTGTTTTCGGGTTTGACAAGGATGAATTGTCTGTGTTATTATCACTCACACGGGGTGAGTGCTAACAGCCGCCCCGGGATTGTTGGCGCCCGGCGCAGTGGAGCGTGCGGGTTTTTTCAGTGTCGGTTGGATAGAAGCAACCGGAAAAACAAACGTTAAAAGAAGGAGTCACACCATGACAGTGCGTCCCCTTGCAGACCGTATCCTTGTCAAGCGTGAAGAGCCCAGCGAAACAGTTCGCGGCGGTATTATCATCCCGGATACAGCCAAGGAAAAGCCCCAGGAAGGGATCGTGATTGCGGTAGGTCCCGGCCGTATTGATGATCAGGGCAAACGCGTCGCTCTCGAAGTGAAAAAAGGCGACCGGATCCTGATGGGCAAATATGCCGGTACGGAAGTGAAGATCGACGGTGTAGAGCACATCATCATGCGTGAAGATGATGTTCTTGCAGTCATCGAGAAATAAGCAGGCCTCCTGCCTGAACATTGGAGAATCAAGAGTATGCCTAAGCAATTGGAATTCGGAGAAGGTGCACGCCGCAAGGTATTGGACGGTGTGACCCAGCTGAGCCGTGCTGTTCGCGTGACCCTGGGACCCAAAGGCCGGAACGTTGTTCTCGACAAGAAATGGGGCGCCCCCACAGTGACCAAAGACGGCGTGAGCGTTGCGAAAGAGATCGAACTGGAAGATAAATACGAGAACATGGGTGCCCAGATGGTGAAGGAAGTGGCGTCCAAGACTTCCGATGTCGCCGGTGACGGCACCACGACCGCCACAGTGCTTGCCGAAGCGATTTTCCGTGAAGGCCTGCGCAATGTGACTGCCGGTGCGAACCCCATGTCCCTGAAACGCGGTATTGATACGGCTGTCAGTGCTGTTGTGGAAAAACTTGCGGGTATGAGCAAACAGGTGCGCGACGACAAAGACGTGATCCGCAACGTTGCCTCCATCAGCGCCAATAGTGATGCAGAAATCGGCAATATCATTGCCGATGCCATGGACAAAGTCGGCAACGACGGCACCATCACCGTGGAAGAAGCCAAGAGCATCGAGACCACGCTGGATGTCGTTGAAGGCATGCAGTTCGACAAAGGATATCTGTCCCCCTACTTCGTGACAGATTCCGAAAATATGTCGGCTGTGCTTGAAGAAGCCTACATCCTGATTTACGAGAAGAAAATCTCCTCCCTCAAGGATCTGCTTCCCCTGCTTGAGAACGTTGCCAAGAGCAACAAACCCCTGCTTATCATTGCTGAAGATGTGGAAGGCGAAGCACTGGCAACGCTGGTTGTCAACAAGATTCGCGGCACTTTCCAGGCAGTGGCAGTGAAGGCCCCCGGCTTCGGCGACCGCCGAAAAGCCATGCTGGAAGACATCGCCATTCTGACCGGCGGTCTCTGCATTACCGAAGATCTCGGCCGTTCTCTGGAAAGCGTTGAGATGGCTGACCTCGGCCGTGCGAAACGTGTTGTTGTCGACAAAGACACGACCACCATCGTCGAAGGTGCCGGTGCGAGCGCCGACATTGTGGGCCGCATCAACCTGATCCGTAAACAGATTGAAGAGACGAGCAGCGATTACGACCGTGAGAAACTGCAGGAACGTCTGGCGAAGCTCGCCGGCGGTGTTGCCGTGATTAACGTCGGTGCTGCCACTGAAATCGAAATGAAAGAAAAGAAAGCCCGTGTGGAAGACGCGCTTCATGCGACCCGTGCGGCTGTGGAAGAAGGCATCGTTGCGGGAGGCGGTGTTGCCCTCCTTCGCTGTCAGGATGCCATCGACGGGCTTGCGCTGGAAGGCGATGAGAAAGTGGGTGCCGCCATTATCCGCCGCGCCCTCGAAGAGCCCATGCGCCAGCTTGCCATTAACGCCGGTGACGAAGGTGCCACTGTGGTACAGAACGTCCGTGCGAAAAAAGGCAATGTCGGTTATAACGCCGCTACCGGTGAATACGAAGACCTGTTCAAAGCGGGCGTGCTCGATCCTGCCAAGGTGACCCGCACCGCTCTGCAGAATGCCGCAAGTATTGCCGGTCTGCTGCTGACCACGGAAGTGCTGATTGCCGATCTGCCCGAGCCCGAGAAGGCGCCTGCAGGCCCTCCGGGAGGTGATATGGGCGGCATGTACTAAGCCGTATACTGATTCTGAGACTGTTTATTGCTGCCTGTCCTTCGGGGCAGGCAGCTTTTTTATGCCGCCGGGTAAAAGTCTTTTACAGGCTCAGTCCTGAAGGAGGTGTCCCCAGAAAGCGGCAGCTTCCACAACAAGACCGAAAGCCTCCTTTGCCAGAGGATCCAGATTAAACCAATTTTCGAGCACAGGCGCGAGGCTGTAGTATTCATCAATACAGCTTCTGCCCCAGCTGCTTTTTTCAAGGATGCCCGAGCGGAAACGGTAGAGATCCGCCAATGTTTCGCTGTTCAGACAGAACAGGCGGCGAAGGAAACAGCCGCTTGCGGTGCGGCCCACAGGGTCGGCGCACTTTTCGCCGGGAACGAGGTGGCATTTGATTTCAGGAAAATATTCGTGAAAAGCGGCGAAATGGTCGAAGTTGTTCTGAGACGAGCGGCAGCTGTGATCATTGCCGTTGCTCAGCATGCCGATGATCCGGAAGTTAAAATCAGGGAGCAGCAGAGGAGAGCCGGAAGAGCCTGCCTCGGCAATGCCTTCATACCAGTTGATTTTTATCTGGCGTTCAAAGGAAGAAGTGCATAGAATGTTTTTGCATACATCGGTTTTTGCAAGGCTGATGAGTCCCCGGGAGAGTTTCATGCTGGAGGCGACAGGATAATGAAAACACTGAACGAGGCTCTGGCGGACAGGGCGGAGGCTGTCCCAGCCTGCCCAGGCGCGACCGAATGGACCTGAGGGCACTTCGCCTTCCAGCCGGAGCAGGGCACCGTCAAGGACATGATTGACATGAACGAGGGAAGCACCGCTGCTTCGTGGCAGTGTGGCGGGATCATCCGTTTCACTGCGGTAATCCCAGAAGACTTCCATGCCCGCAACATCGGGGCCGCCTTCAAAACAGTGACCTGCACTGATCAGATAAGGTTCGGGAAGCGTTGCGTCATCGTGCCCCAGACTGTTGATCAGCGTACCGGTACAGAAACTTTGCGTATTTCCCCGGGGAATGATCAGGATCCCGACAGCTGTTGAAATTTCCTGTGCGCGAGGATCTTCCGCAGCTGATGCGTCCAGATGGCAGGGTTTGGGATCACGCAGAGAAGGATTAAAAATGGATTTGAAGAAATGGGAGTAAGACTGAATCTCCAGAAGGGGGCACTCTTTCCTGGGGGTGCGCAGTAGCAGCACCGCCCTGTCGCCGGCGGTAGTGGGCAGCCAGTTGCCTTCCGGGCGCGCATGCCTTTGCGTGAATGGACCGAATGCGGCATCGCCCCGGCTGTCCAGCAGCCAGAGTTCTTCGCCGGGCTGCAGCGCACATAAATTCACACGAAGGCGCAAAGCGGCCGCATCTTCCGAAGACAGTTCTGCCAGAAATATGTGCATGCCCTTTTCGGAGGGAACCTGTGCAAAGAAATCCGGTGCTTTTTCGTTCACAGATTTACCCAGAGCAATTTGGGTGGGCTCGACGTCGGCGCGCTTTTCTTCCATAAAGTAATCATGTCTGAACTCGGAAAAATGGAGTCTGCCTTTGTCAGCGGCAACATACCGCCGCACCTGCCTCTCCGGCATGGGATAGCGCCGGGCATAGGCAGGATCCTGCGCAGATTTATCTGTTGCTGTTTCCGGTGCCAGATAGAAATAGTCGGCAAAGAAACGCTCTTCTTCCGCCTGGCTTTGAAAGACGCTGAGAAAAGGCAGGAGAATATAAAAGAGGCAGCGTTGAAGTCTTCTTGAAAAAAACATTTTTGAAAATCTCCGGGAAGTGATCCGGCGCTGGAACAGGAGCGTAGAGGTTCCTTTATATACCCTGTCCCGGGGGTATGAAATTGTAGTTTATTCTGCGAAACAGTATTATATGCCTATGCATGAGAACAGGCAAAGTGTTATGGTTATTGCCGGACCGACGGCTTCCGGAAAGACAGGGCTCGGCGTACAACTGGCAGCTCTGCTTGACGGTGAAATTCTGTCTGCCGATTCGCGTCAGGTTTACCGCGGGCTGGACATCGGATCCGGCAAAGATCTGAACGAATATTCTTTCAACGGGCGTTCCATTCCCTACCATCTTATTGATATCGCCGATCCTTCCGATGAGTTCAGCCTCTTTCATTATCAGCAGGCTTTTTATCCGGCGCTGGCATCGGTGCAGGAGCGAAACAAGCTGCCGGTGATTGTTGGCGGCACCGGTCTTTATCTTGATGCGGTTCTTTCCGGGTATGCCATGGTGGAAGTGCCGCCGGACAAAACGCTTCGTGCCGCGCTCGCAGATCTGGAAATGCCGCAGCTGATTGCACGGCTGGAGAGCACCGGAAAGAATCTGCACAACCAGACTGATACGGAAGACCGGGAACGACTCATTCGCGCTATTGAAATTGCCGAATACACAGCCTCTCATCCGGCACCGCCCCTGCCGAAGATAAACGCATTTATTATGGTTATCGATCATGACAAGGAAGTGCTGCGGGAGCGTATTGCCCGACGGCTGAAGGAGCGTCTGGATCAGGGAATGATTGAAGAAGTGGCGCAGCTGCACGAATCCGGGCTCAGCTGGGAGCGGCTTGAACTGCTGGGTCTGGAATACAGGTATGTGGCGCAATATCTGCAGGGTGCCATCCTCAGTCCCAATGACCTTTTTCAGAAACTCAACAGTGCCATCGCCCGTTTTGCGAAACGGCAGCGCACCTGGTTTCGCGGCATGGAGCGTAAAGGACATGTCCTGCATTGGCTTCCTGATGCGGAACTCGGCACGGCGCTTAACGCCATCAAGTATGCCGTCAGGCAGCCGTAGCAGTGACCCGCACAGTTCAGAAATACCTTCGCACACGTTCCGTTCATTCGCAATTTAAACTGCTGGGTGCATCGCCGCCAGGCCACGTTTCCGCTGTCATAGTGATCCCCGCACTTGCGGAATCGCAGCATCTTGGAACCACGCTTGCTGCTCTCGCGCACTGTTCCACGGAAACGCTGTGCCGGAGCCTCGTAATCTGTGTAGTCAATAACAGGGATGAAAATCATTCTGATCCGTCCGACAGGGAAGACAACCGGAAAACACTGCTGCAGCTGGAACAGTGGGCACAGGATGGTTATTGTGCCCCTTTGACATTGAACTGGATTGATGCATCTTCGCCCGGTCAGTGCCTGCCTGCCGGGGAGGGCGTCGGGCTGGCACGAAAGATCGGACTCGATCATGGGCTTGCGCTTCTGTCCCGAAATGATTGTGCCTTCGGAGCCCCTCGTTATCTCGTAAACCTTGATGCTGATTCACATGCCCTTGACGGTTATCTGGATGCGCTCCATTCCTATTATGCTAGTGCGAAGCGCCACGGAGGATATGCCGCTTACGCCCACAGGCTCGAAGGTTCAGGGCAAGTGCAGGAAGCCATGATCGCCTATGAATTGTATATGCGCTACCATGAGCTGCACCTTCGCTGGGCGGGTTCGCCTTATGCCTGGCCTGCGCTGGGCTCTATTATCAGCTGCACCGCTGATGCTTATGCCGCTGCCGGTGGGATGAACCGCCACTGCGCCGGAGAAGATTTTTATTTCATGCAGCAGCTGCGGAAAACGGGTACGCTGGAACAAATACCGCACGCAACCATTTTCCCGTCGGGGCGACTCTCCAGCCGCACTCCTTTCGGCACGGGTCCTCACCTGAAAAGCGGAGCAGCCCGCCGATATCTGCATCACCCCGAGGCATATCAGATTCTGAAAGAGTGGCTTGCTCTTCCCGGGGACAACGCAGCGTTGAGCCCGGAAAGACTTATGCTTCGCAGTGAAGAACTGTCGCCGCTGCTCATGCAGTTTCTCACCGCCAAAGAATTTCCTCGTCACTGGGAAAAAATTTACCGCCAGCACGGACGGGGCAGGCAGCTGCACCGGCATTTTCACAGTTGGTTCGATGGACTTCGGACGATCCAGTGGCTTCATTATTTCCGTGATCATGGAAAAGCGGATCTGCTGGCAAAAGAAGCCTTTACTGTGCTGCAGCAGCGTATTTCTTTTCCGGAAAAAAGTTTGCAGCAGGGCAACCGGGAACTGCTCGAAACCTTGCGGTTGTGGAAATACACCGGATAGCAGGTCTTTGCGGCAGCATCTCCGCGGCTGTTGCAACGCATCTGGAAAGTTGTTATAGTGCTCTTCACAGATTCAACAAAAATTGTAACTGAAGGGAAAAAAATATGCGTTTCTTTTTGACAGCATTTTCTGTTCTGTACTGCCTTTCGCTGGCGTCCGGTGCTGCTGCTCAAAGCTCCTCCGACTGGGTCGCTGACAGCATTGAGCGTGTTTTTCAGCGCTTCGATGAAGTTCAGGAGCCGGCATTTACCGACGATTTTATTCTTGCGGATGTAAAACTGGATCCGGAATATCCGCGGCGCTTTGATGAATTCAGCGGTGACATATCAGGCCGTTTTATCGGTGCAGTGGCAATGGCATCGCGGGGAGAAGAAGATGATGCACGGCTGCAGCAGCTGATGGAAAAGATACTGCCCTGTCAGCGGGAAGACGGTCGTTTCGGTAATGCATCCCTGTCGTTTGATGCTGCGGACATCGGTCCGGATCAGATGGCGCTGCTTTGGGGCAACGGCCGTCTGCTGGTTGGGCTGCTCGAGTACGCCCAGCGATTTCCAGAAGAGAAAGCAGTGATTGAGGCGGCGGTGAAACTTGGCGATTTTCTGCTCAAAGTCTTTGATGAATGTGCCACGGAAGAGGTAATGGCTCGGGTGCGTGGAAAGGCGGCGAACGGTTTCATCTGCTTTACGCAGTTCAATGAAGGACTGGAGCTTCTTGCACGGGCGACAGGAAATGAGCACTACCGTGACTCGGCGAAAAAAATGGAGGCTCTTCTGGAACCGCGGGGGGTGCAGCATACCCATGGGTATCTGACCACTTTGCGCGGGCATATGATGATCTACGAAAGCACCGGTGACCCTGCTCTTCTGTCAGCAGTGGAAGCGCGCTTTGATGATATGGAAGCAAGTGGCTCCATCCTGATTACAGGCGGGCTCCTTGAATTCTTTAAAGAAGACTACGACCGGGACGAAGGATGTACGGAAGCAGATTTTTTGCGCTTGTGCCTTCAGCTCTGGCGTGCCACGGGCAAAGAGCAGTATCTTGCCCGGGCGGAACAGTGCCTCAATAATATTTTCTACGCAAACCAGTTTGAAACAGGCGACTTCGGGCACCGCTTCTTCAATAACCAGGGGTATATTCCTCATCCCGGTGCCGGGCGTGCCTGGTGGTGCTGTACGATGCACGGACTGCGCGCTCTGCAGGATTTGCACGACTACGATATTACGCCTGTGGAAAGAGACGGAAAAAAGGGGCTTTATATTGCTCTCTGGCAGGAGACAGCTTGCGAGGATGGGGATTTCCGGGCGAAAGTGGAGCGGGTCATTCTGCCGGAAAAACCATATATGCTTGCTTTTCAGATCGAAGTGATCGATGCGCCGCAAGATACACGGGTTCTCTCCTTGCGTGTGCCCGGCTGGGCGAAGGATCTTTCCGCCACAGTCAGCCTGGACGGCAGGACAGTAGGCAATACAATTTCACAACAGCCTTCGGCGGAAGCGGCTTCGCAGCTGATCAGCCGGAGCATCAGCTCACTGGATCTGGAGCGTGTCTGGCAGGCAGGAGAACGGGTAACGGTCGGTATTGAGTGTGCACTGCGTTTTGCTGACCGTCAGGGACAGGTGCATCTTTTGGACGGGCTGCCTGAAAACGGTGCGGAAGAACGGGCTGTTTTTTTCGGGCCCTGGCTGCTCGGAGTGGATGCGCACCGTAACCCTATGTTTCATGGTGAGCCGTATTCCAAAAACATTCTGCTGCTCCCGAAAGACCAGGAGGAACTCCGGAAACATGTTTCTATGCACAGCGATCTGCCGGGAGCTGTGCAGGCACCGGAAGTGACCCTGTCCTATATCCATGACGGATTCCCGGATCGGTGTACGGCGACGCTCCAGCCTGTTGCCGCCCAAAACGCCCGTCCCCAGACTACCGTCAGTTACTGGCACTGGATGCGCAGGCAATAAAAAGGCGCACTGTTAACGGGCGGGGAGATCTCCCGTTGCTTTCATACGCTGCAGGTTCTTCCGAATTTCGGGGGAATGCGGCAGCAAACGGGATGCTTCTTCGAAGTAGGCAAGCGCCTCCGCCTGATAGCCGCATCGGGCGACGAGGGTGCCGACATTATTCAGAGCGGCGGCGTCCCGCGTGTAATGATAAAGCCCTTTTTCCACTGCTTCAAGCACTTCTGCTTTGACCGATTCAGGATTTGTGCCGTCCTGTCGAATGGAAAGAAAGAGGCGCAGTGCACGGTTCATCGATTCCTCATACAGAATGGCATCGGCGGTGTAGTCGCCCCGTGTATCGTCGCTCCTGTTACGCCTGTCGGTGCGGATTGTGTCCGGCAGGCTGAAGTTTTCTCCGTGACGCAGCGCACGAAATACCGGGCCGCATGCCTCATAACGGGCGAAGAGCTGTGAGGGAAGCGGGCGCGGACATGCCACATAAAGAGGGCGCGTTGTATGATCGAGCAGCCAGGCGATCAGCTCGGCATCGTATCGCCGCGGCGGGAAAGCACCGGTCTTTTCTTTCAGTTCCTTCGGCAGCCCGTCAAAAAGAGGTGTCTGTAAATATCCGTAGCGCCGGATATTTTCCACATCTCTTCGTTCGCCGAGCACAGCCTGAAAATAGAGCAGGCTGAAACTGGCATGATCCGATTCGGATATGAAAAGAGCACCCGGCTCCAGATGATCTGCCAGATTCCTTGCATAATCTTCCACCCAGTAATAATCCGATTTGTCATTATATCGATAGTTTCTGACAAGAGGGAAAAGGATAAAAGAAACGGCAAACAGCCAAAAAAACGGCTTCATCTTTTGCGAAGTTTCAGAAAGCCGATGCAGAAAAATACCGCAGCCCAGAGCGAGGATGTACCAGGAAGGAATCCCGAAAACACGCATGACCCAGAGCCATTCTCTGGTTATTTCAAAGTTCTGCCAGAACGAAAAGGCCGCCGGAATCAGCAGAAGCGAAAAAAGAAGAAACAGCGCATAGTCTTTCCGTTGGCGAAGCAGCAGCAGCAATCCCGTCAGACCGCACACAGCCGGGATCAGCCCGGCCTGTTCCCGGGCAAAGCGCAGAAAAACCCGGAGCTGTTCCAGAAAACGCCCCAAATCTCTCGGATACTGGTCGACCATGAAGGCATACTGACTCCGGAAAATGTGACGCAGCATCAGCGGGAGTGTTTCCGGGTTGCCCCAATCCAGAAGGGGATTGGCGCGGGAACGAAGGGGCAGATACAGATACAGGAGGAACGGCAGAGCAGCGCAGCAGCAGGCGTAAAAAAGCAGAGCCGGAGAAGTGCGTTCTTTCGCTTTGTATTCCGAATGCAGAAAAAATAACGCAGCAGGAGGCAGGATGAGAAGCATCGTATTGTGTACGGTTATGCCGGTTCCGCAAAGCGCAGCAAAAAAAAGCAGATACCGGCTTTCACCTCGGTCGCTCCAGAGCAGAAGGGTAAGAAAAGACGCTGCCAGAACAAAAAGGGTCAGCGTATATACCTCTGCAACAACCGATTGAGACCACAGATCCCGTGTGCAGGCGAGCATCAGCCCTGCCATGAGGGCAGCCCGTCGGTTGCGTGTCAGATAGATGACGGTGAGTATGGCAAGAGAAATGGAAGCAGCGGAGAAAAAAGCCGACATGAAATTGATGCGCCAGGCAGGAGTGCCTAAAGGCATCCAGCTGAAGAGGTGCCCCAGAAGGCAGTACAGCGGATAGCCGGGCGGATGGGCAATGCCCAGCGTGGCGGCTGCCGTAATAAACTCGCCGCTGTCCTCTCCGCTAATGGTCGGCGCCAGGGTAAGGAGATAGAGGGTTAAAGCGGCAAGACCGCCGACAAAGGCAATGACAAGATCGGCGGCGGTAAAAAAAGGTTTACTGTCCGGGTCGGGAGAAGAGAGCATGGCATCAACCTGCTGCATGGAGGCTGTACTGCCCGGCATGCATCACAGCCGGGGCTCTTCGCGCTTCAGAATGCGCTTGATATTCGAATGATGCCGGAGAATGATCAGCGCTGCGACCAGTACGGCAACAATTCGGACCGGACCGGATACAGGAAAGAAAAAAACGGACACGGCTGCTACTGCCGCGGCAGTGATTGATCCCAGACTGACCATGCGGGTAATTCCGACAATGACCAGAAAGACTGCACCGGCGATCAGCATGGGCATGGGTGCGAGTCCGAGAAACGCACCGGCACTTGTGGCAACGCCTTTCCCGCCGCGGAAACGGACAAAGAGCGAGAAAGTATGCCCTAAAATCGCTGCCAGCCCGCAGATGATCGGCAAATAGAGCCAGGGATTGAGCAGCGAAAAAACAGTGACAGCCACCCACCCTTTGAATACGTCTACAGCCAGTGCAACGGCGCCGAAAGGCTTACCCAGTACGCGGAGCGTGTTCGTGGCGCCGATATTGCCGCTCCCTTCCTTACGAATGTCAATGCCCCGAAAACGCAGACCGAGCCAGAGTCCCGTCGGAATGGATCCGGCAAGATAAGAAAGCAGGATGGCAAGGGGGATGGTCATCGTGGTTTTCTCTCCTTCCGTTTTTCCTCGCGCAATTCCAGCCGGAGGGGTACTCCTTCAAAAGCCCACCGCTCCCGAATCTGATTTTCAATGAACCGAAGGTAACTGAAATGAAAAAGACGTTTCTGATTGACGAAGATAACAAAGGTCGTCGGCTGAACACTTGCCTGCGTGGCGTAAAGGATCTTGGCGTGCTTTCCTTTCTGGCTGGGCGGATTGTGCTTTGTTTTGATTTCTTCAATCAGCCGGTTAAGCTCGCCTGTACCGACACGTTTTTTTGCTGCTCCTGCGACCCGATCGACGATTTCAAAGGCAGAGAAGAGCCGTTTGCGGGTAATGTTGGAAATGGTGAGGCGGGGCGCGTACTGGATTTGCGGCATTTTAAGATCAAGATCGTCTTCCAGTGCTTTAAAACGCCGTTCCTTGTTTTCTATCAAGTCCCATTTTGTCCAGACCAGGATAAAAGCGGTACCCTGCTCCAGAGCATAACCGATAATGCGCTTGTCCTGCTCCGACATGCCTTCGGTTGCTTCCATCATGACCAGACACACGTCTGCCCGGCGGATAGCACGAAGGGAGCGGGCAACGCTGAAGTGCTCAGCATGCTGGCGGATGCCTGCTTTTTTCCGGAGCCCTGCCGTGTCGATAAGAATGTAGTCTTTCCCGTGCCAGTGGAATTCAATATCAATGGCATCCCGTGTGGTGCCGGGGATATCTGTAACGATAGTCCGCTCTTCATTCAGAAGCGCATTGATAAAAGAAGATTTGCCTACGTTCGGCCTGCCGATAATGGCAACTTTGATCGGCTGAGGTTCATCGGCTGTATCAGTTTCTTCTGTGTCGTCTGTCGTTTCATTATCATCGTCCCCATCTTCAGGGGCTGCTTTCGCTTCTTCCGCAGGCGGAGCGGGCAGATGGGTAACAAGAGCATCCATAAGAGCTTCGATACCCAGATTATGCCCTGAAGAGATGGGGAAAGGATCACCCAATCCCAGGCGGTAGTATTCGTACTGGTTCATAGCCAGCTGATGGTTGTCGAGTTTGTTGACTGCAAGCACAACAGGCTTGCCGGTCTTTTGCAGCAGCTCCGCCACCTGCTCATCGGCACGGGTAATTTCCTGCTGCCCGTCCAACACAAAAAGAATGGCACGGGCTTCCTCAATGGCGTGAAAGACCTGTTCCTGCATCTTCCGGGTAATTTCGTCGATGGGATTTTCAACGAGTCCGCCTGTATCTACCAGTCGAAAAGGGCAGTCCTTCCAGACAGCTTCATTGATAAAACGATCCCGGGTAATCCCCTCTATATCATGAACAATGGCACGCTGCTTCCCGATAATCCTGTTAAAGAGGGTGGATTTTCCAACATTCGGTCTGCCGACTATGGCGACAAGAGGAAGCGTTTTTTTTCTTCGGGCTTTCATGTAAAAAGAAGTCCTGATTTGGCATTACGGATGAGAGAGAAAAGCCGCAGCCCCGCGCGACAGCTCAAAAAAGAAACAGAAAGCAGAAGAGAAACTCACTCTATTCCGGGCAACAGATGAAGCTTCAGTGCAGCGGGGTATCCTGAGCATTTTGCCTTTCCCGCCCGCTTCGACTTGATTAAAAAACGCCGGGAAAAAAGGAAGCACGGGGGCGATACAGAGCCATCAGAAATCATTTTCTTTGGGCAGATGTCTTCGGATCTGTGCAATCAGTTCTTTCAGCAGGAACGGCTTTTTGATCAGTTCCGCTGCGCCGACCCGGATGGACTGCGCACGGGCTTCCGGCGTATGGGCGGATGAAATGCACAGCACCGGAATCTGCTGGGTCATGGGATTTGCTTTGATCTGCTCGCACACTTCGTAACCGCTCATCATGGGCATCATAATATCGAGCAGTACCAGATCCGGTTTTTCCGTGCTGCACAGATCAAGTGCCGCAATACCGTCGTAGGCAGTCAGTACGTTGAAGCCGTCTCCCTTAAGAGTCGCTTCCAGGAGTGATACCACATCGGGCTCATCATCCACGACGAGAATCGTTTTATCGTACGCCATTTTTTCCTCCTGTTCTATCGTCTGCGGTCAAACAGCATGGCAGCTTATGCATACAGTATAACACGATACAGCGTTTGCTGCTACTGTTTACTCAGGATCAGGCTTTTTTGCCCGTTTTGCCCGGCGGCGCAAAAGGAATCATATCCTGAAGTTCAAGCATGAATTCATTCACATCACGGAACTGGCGGTAAACAGACGCAAAACGGACATAAGCGACTTCGTCCAGATAGCGCAGTTTGGTCATCACCGCCTCGCCCAGATCCCGGGTGAAAATCTCATGCTCGCCACCGTTGTAAAGCTCCCGCTCCACATCATTAATCAGTGCATCCACCTGCTCAAGACTGACGGGCCGTTTTTCTATTGCCTTCATGATGCCGCTTTTCAGTTTCCAGCGGTCAAAGTTTTCCCGGCGTCCATCTTTTTTGATCACCATCTGCGCCACTTCCTCAATCCGCTCGTAAGTGGTAAAGCGCTTGGTACAGCTGATGCATTCGCGTCGCCGACGGGTTGAATCGCCTTCTTTAGACACACGCGAATCCACAACTTTGCTGTCGTCAAAGCCGCAAAAGGGACACCGCATAGTTATGACTTTCTCTGTTGCTGCTTTTACACCCGAATAAAATAATCAGGGTAAATGCAAGATATGGTATACACTTCTTCTATATTAGGATAACAGATACTATATCCTGTGTCAAGAGTAAAAGTGCAAAACACTGTCGCCGTAAGTACGGGTGTCTTTTCTGGCGAGAGATTCAACAGAGTCCGGCAGCACGGCTTTTTTGCCACTTTCCACCACAACGATGGCGTCCGGGCAGAGCAGACGATGGGTGCATAGGGCGCGCAGCAGCTGCTCCTGGCAGGGCAGGGCATAGGGAGGGTCCGCAAAAACAATATGGTACGGCGTGGTCAGACGGCTCAGCTTTCCCGGCAGTTGCAGACGCGCAAGATCCGCCTGTCCCTCCATTTTGCATAGCCGAAGGTTCCGGCGAACCAGATCCAGCGCATCCGCCTGCTGGTCGACAAAGGTGGCGTGGAGGGCACCCCGGCTCAACGCTTCAATTCCAACCGCCCCGGCGCCGCAGAAGAGGTCAAGGAAGTGTGATCCTTCGATGATGTCCTGCAGGATGTTGAAAAGGCTCTCGCGCACTCTAGCGGCAGTTGGGCGCGTGTTGTGATCGGGAGGAGAAAAGAGCCGCCTTCCTTTGGCACTGCCGCCGATGATGTGAAGAGTCATCTGTAATCCTCCCTGACGTGTTTCAGATGAAAGCGGAAAATGGGGATGGGCTGCCTGGCACTAAACACAGACAAGGTGCAGCACTGAAAAAACTCGTTTTCGCCATACTGACGGCGTATTTGTTCCGGACAGCGTTTTCACCTCTTTTTTCTTTTGTCGCCGGCTGACACAATTTCTTCTCTGATGGCAGCCAGAGCTTCCAGGCTGCGGCTGTTCAATCTGTCTTCAATAAGGGTCGCACGGCTTTTAACACGGCTGCTAAGCTGTTCCTGTGTACGCTGCTGCATTTGTTTTATGGTGGAGATAAAACTGTCTGCTTCCATGGTCATGGCACCCATGCCACGGCATTGCTCACGGAGTGAGCGGTCGTTGCTGACCACGATGCAGCGCATTCTGTTCTGCGCCTGATAGATCTTGCGCTCAATCACCGTGTCGGCTGTTGTGCCGTGCGGTGAAAAAAAGATGTGCAGATTGGGCGCATTGCCGAGCCGGTGGAGAATCGGAATGTCATACTGCAGTTCTTTTCCGTCAAAAACCACCGTGATTTCGTTTTGACCGACCAGACTGAAGGCGAAGGACATTTCCAGCAGCGTTTCCCGTGCCAATTCCAGATCTCTTTGCGCCTGCTGGCGCAAATAAGAAGACTTATGAATGACATTGTAGGCATCGATGAAATAGTGATCCAGCATGGATTCTGCCCCGATTAACCGGTAGTGAACAAAGTGATGTGTACAACAGGTTTGTTTGCGCGGTAAAAACGCCCCTCAATGGTCTGTTTTTGTCTCATGCAGGTATTCCCGATGCACCCGGGTGCCGATGCCCGTCAGAATATCGTAGGGAATCGTTCCGGCTTTTGCCGCCATCTCCTCTGCGGTGATTTCCTGAGTGCCGTCTTTGCCGATCAGTGTTGCCACATCCCCAACCGCCACATTGGGCAGTGCCGACACGTCTACGACTATCTGATCCATGGATACAGCGCCGCGTACCGGGCAGCGTCTGCCCCGGATCAGTACGTCTGCCTTGTTCGACAGGGAATGGCGGAATCCATCTGCGTAGCCCACAGGAAGAATCGCCGTGCGTGTATTGCCGAAGGTCGTATAAGTCCTGCCGTAGCCGATGGTGGATCCCGGCGCCAGATCGCGCAAATAAACGATTCTTGTTTCCCAGCGAAGTACCGGCTTTAATTGCGGTGTGGCATTTTTTTCCCGGGAAGGCCATACACCGTAAGTAATCAGGCCGGGGCGTACGGCGTCCAGAATGCTTTTACGGTAATTAACAATAGCGGCGCTGTTGGCGGCATGGGTCACTTCATAGGGAACCCCCGCCTTGTCGACCTGCTTGAGCAGCGCCTTAAAACTTTTGATCTGTCCATGGGTAAATCCGTCGTCCTGGATTTCTGAAGTGGACATATGGGTGCAGATACCCTGAATATCCACATGGACAATGCGGGAAATATACTGGATTGTCTGTAAAGCATCGGCGAGGGAAACACCTTGCCGTCCCATGCCTGTATCAACTTTGATGTGCACCGGCACTACGGTATTCGTCTGCGCAGCAAGCCGTCCCAGTGTTTCAGCGAGCCCTGTGTCGGAGATCATCAGTGTCAGTCTGTACTGGATACACAAAGGAAGGGCTTCCTGGTTGGGCTGAAGCATCAACAGGATGGGGGCTTCAATGCCCGCTTCGCGCAGCTGAATTCCTTCTTCGACCGTTGCAACTCCCAAAAGCAGCGGGTTTGCTTCCAGCGCTTTTCGTGCCAGCGGTATTGCGCCATGCCCGTACGCATTCGCCTTGAGAATCGGGATCAGCGCAATCTCTTTCCCGGCGAAACGCTGCACCAGCGTGAGATTGGAGGCATAGGCGTTTAAATCAACAATGGCACGGGATGGGTGACGTGATATCATAAACGAAACCCCGTTTTAAATATCGTGCAGTTTCAGAGCGTTCCAGTTTGCCCAGGTAAACTGAATGCCTGAAACAACGGTGTAGATTGAAACAAGAATAATGCCGCCAAAAGAAAGATAATGCAGGGTTTGTGCGCACATTTCCCTTGTGTAAGGGATGGCATCGCGCAGTGCCGGAACAGAAAAGACAAAGCGCAGCAGAATGACCAGTGCCAGCACAACAAAAACATAAGCCATCTGGATGACTGTTTTCGCCTTGCCCCATACATTGGCGGGCAGGATCGCCCCTTCTGATGCCGCAAGTGTCCGCGCACCCGTGATCAGGTATTCACGAGCAAGAATTGCCACAACAGTCCAGGCGGGAATGGTCAGATCCGGCACACGCATCAGCATGATAAAACCGGCAACCATTAATATCTTATCGGCAACGGGATCGAGCAGCTTGCCGAAATTGGTGATCAGGTTCTGCTCCCGTGCAATTTTACCGTCAAAGTAATCGGTCAGTGCCGCAAGTATAAAAACAAGATAGGCGATGAAGTAACACAGGTTGTGATCAAAAGACATGAGCACAACAAAAATGCCTGCAAGGATGCAGCGGGCAACAGTTAATGTATTGGGTAGGTTCATGCCCGTATTTTAGCAGAATCTCAGGAGCGCTTTCGAATAGCGAAGAAACGGAAGGAATCAACAGCATACAGTGTCGGAAACTTTGCGGCGCATCACGATGACCTGGACTTCCGTTCCGGCGATGCAGCCGCTTTCAACAGGCTCAAAACCGAACTGCCGGTAAAAAGGAACATTTGCGGGATTGTGCGTGATAACCCGTGCGGGCTTGCCCGCCTTGTCGGCGTGCTGCAGTCCCTGCCTGACCAGCGCTGAGGCGATGCCTTTTCCCTGGGCTTCCGGTGCAACGCCCAGTGTATCCAGCACCCAATGCTCTTCTGTTTCTTCATTTTCTGTACGCTTTTTCAGATCCCGAAAAAAACGGATGCCTCTGTATTGCTCCGCCGGAGTCATGTAAAGAGGCAGGCGCCAGAGGCCTGTTTGGAAAAGTGCAGCACAAGCAAGGGCAGGTTTGGCCGCGGAGCTGTACCACACGGCAACGCCTGAACAGTCCGGTACGGTCCAGCAGGCTTTATGTGCTGCCATGACACGGAGCCAGCTCCGGAAAATCCGGCGCATCCCTTTTTCGCAGCGTTCCGGCGTGGAAAAAACAAAGAGACAGCCCGGGTCGTTCCGGAAGGAACGGGCAAGTGCTTCAGCGGCCTTCCTGCAGTCTGTTTCAGGAAGATGCCGGATATCACTTTCCATGAGCAGGTTCTTTCTGCGTTCAGTTTCTTTTTTGTGGCTTTAAAGAGGAACGTGCTACAATACCGATCCCGCCTTCGGGGCGTAGCGTAGCCCGGTTATCGCGCCTGGTTTGGGACCAGGAGGTCGGCGGTTCGAATCCGCCCGCCCCGACCATTTCATTACAGATTTTGTGTTTGCCAGCCCCGGGCAGCACCCGCTTCCACCAGTGTCCTGTTTGCAGTCACCACAAGTGTCTGCCAATGGCGGGGCAGGGCATCCAGTAAAGTGAAAAACTCATCCGTCCCTGCCGGCAGCTCTTCCTGCTGTAAAGCCGCGTCTACAATGAAAAGTCTGTTTCCGGCTTCGCCTGCGAGAACAAGTGCCGCGGCAATTTTTACAGCCATATAAAGCGTGAGTGGGGAGGGCATCTCTGTCGCTGTATCTGCGTGTGCTGTAATGGATGCTTTTCCTTCCGCATTGAGTGCGATCTGCACCCGGGCAGATGACAAACCTGCTGTCTGCAGCAGCTCTGTAGCCCGGGCGGCAATAAGCGCACAGCGTTCCGGTCTGTCTGTCAGCAGGCTTTCCTGAATCAGAGACACAACAAGCGCTCCGGCGCTGATGATTTTCTGCACCTGTTGCAGGTTTTTTTCTGTCCACAGCAGTTCTTCTGCTATGACGCCGGAGGGGCGCTGCTCCGTGGTGAGCCTGCTGTAGCGGAGCCAGGCGTCCTGCCAGCGCTGCCGCACAGCGGCACATTCCTTCTCCACCTGATTCAAGGAGGCGTTCAGTTGCCGCAGTGCACCTTCCTCTTCATCCCCTGCCAGCCCTTCAGGCAGCAGCAGCTCTCCCTGTACTCTGATTGGTCCCTGCCGGTAAGTATTGAGTTTTGCCTTCAGAAGATCAATTTCTGCTTGGATCGCTTTGAATTTGGCACCCTGGTCACCTGCTTCTGCGGCTTCTTCCAGTGTGGAGAAGCCCAGCGCTTTCAGAAGCGTCTGACGCTGTTCTTCATAGCGTGCCAATTGTTCCCTGTCGTTCCGTTCTCTTTCCTGCAGTTTTTGTGCCTGACGTGCCAGGAGTTCCGATGAATCCATGGAAGTCAGGGCATCGTCAAGAAAAGACCGGTAATTTGCGCAAAGGTCGTCCAGTTCAGTGTATACGACTTCCTGTGCGAAGCCGTTTTCACGCATAAGCGTTCTGAATTGCTCCATCTGCTGGTTGAATTTGTCTCTTTGCGCGTGCTGTTCATTATCAAAAAAGGTTTTTCGTGCGAAAAGGCTTTGGCGGCAGTTCTGTCGGTTCGCCAGCTGGAGCTTGACATCTTTGCAGCGACGGTAATTTGCGATGGCATCGGCAACATACGAATCCATGATGCTCGTGCTTTCAGGCACCTTCCCCACCAGTGCAAGATGGGCACAGAGCGTTTCAAAGAGAGCAGGCACGCGTTCCTCGCATTCCAAACACAGCTGGCGTGCCTGTTCCACTTCTTTGGATGTGTCGATGATCTGCTGCGTGATTTCTCTGTGATTTTCATAAAGAGTTGAGAGTTCTCTGGGTGATTGGCAGCCTAACTGCTGCATCAGATCTTCAATATACGTGTCTCTATGATTGATTGTCTCCTGCAGTAAATCCAGTTCGGCGTGATCTTCGGCAATGGCCTGATTCAGGTTTCGTACCTGCCGGTCAGCAAAAAAAGCGTGCAGAAAAAAATAGACCACACATATGAGCAAAGCCGCAACTACCAGCAGAATCGGAGTTTTCTCCAAAAAGAAATAAGCGCCGGCAGCACCACACATGAGGAGAAAACAACCGATGGCAAGCCATTGCTGGCTCTGCTGAAAATCCTGCTGCTCATCACGGATGCTTTGCTTCTTGTCCACTTCTTCCGCTATCAGCGGATAGCGTTCCCGGGCTGCTTTCCGCTTCTGCTCGTTCTGAACCATGATGGAGGTGAAGTCACCCGCCTGTTCAAAGATGGGCCCATGTATTTCCCATGCCCGCTGAAGCCTGTCCAGTTCTTTTTCCAGACTTGCACAGCGCTCGGCTTCATTCTTTTGTTCCTCGATGGCATTTTTGCAGGACTGCAGCACGATATTCAGGAAGTCCGCCGGATCGGGCGGCAGTTTGCTGAAGTCAGGTAGGCTGCTGAGTTCCGCCTGTGCCTGCGTGATGAACCTGTCTTCCCGATCCATCTGCTGTTGTATTTCATCGAGCCGCACTTCATTTTCAGCGATCTTGTTGGACGTTTGCCGAATGGAACGCTCAAGCGCTTCAGGATAAGTTGCCGGTGCTTTATATTTATGACTGCTTTCCCCCGGCAGCAGCTCCAGTTTCTCCTGCACCAGCCGCAGTTCATCGCCGGTTTTTTCCAGTTGGCACTGAACGGTTTTGACCAGCGTTGTCATGCGGTTCAGTTCAGCCATCTGCTCTGAACTCAGGAGCGGTGTGGTGCCGAGTGCATCCCGGGCGGATTCCAGATCAGCAATTTCTTTTTCAAGGTTCTTCACATTTCTGGCTGTCAGAAGATCGATCTGTTTCTGCAGCGCTGCCCGCCGACTGCCCAGTTCCTTCAGACGGCAGCGATTTTCTTTCAGTGTTTTGGCGACCGCAAAAAGCTCCGACGGCATGGACACAGTCTGTTTTTTCTCTTCAGCAAGTTTATGGATCTTTTCCTTCAGGCTGGTGAGATAAGATCCCGGGCGGTTGCCGCGCCCCAGCGACACTGCCAGTTCATCCAACATCCTCATGGCTTCAGTGAGCCCTTTGGCAGAGCTGCCGCTTTCAATGAGCGGAGCGAGCTGTGTCACCAGCAGGGCTTCTTTTTCATGTTCTGCCTGCAGTGCATCTCCTAATGACAGGTGAAACAAATCCTGCTGACCCCGAAAAAAAGCGTCACTGTCCGGATCATCCGGAGCGGGATTGCTGTCCGAAACTTCAGCAAAAAGGCTGTCCTGAAGACCTGCAGTAATTCTTTTCCGGTAGTCCAGTCGAACGCTGGAGTAACCGGGCAAAGAGAAAACTTGAGATGCTTCATTGGCAGTTTCCAGGGGGGCGGGCTGCTGCTGATGGATTTCTGTGCTGAGGAAACGGGCAGTTTCAGAAGCAGGACAATACAGCAGGCATCGCTCGGTACCCAAAGCCCGGACGACAGATTCGCGCGTTTCCGGATGCAGATATGAAAGAGTCGTGAGAATCATGGCTCGCTCAATCCCTCAGCATTCAGGCCGGCATGAGTGTCATAAACTGCCTTAAACAGAAGACGAAGACTCATTTCCAGCCGCTGTTTTTCTTCATAATCGGTACAGTCCCGGAGGCGCTGCAAAATCTGTGCTGCAATATCCCGTGTCAGGATTTCTGTTCCTGCCGCCGAAAGAGAATCAGGATTCAGCCGGGACATGTCTTCCACTTCCAGATGTTGAAGTTTTGGACGTAAGTGCTTGATAAAACCGTGCAGGTGATCGATCATACGCCCGTTTTTAGTCCCTGTGATGACAAGTTTTAAAAGAACTCGTTTGAGATGCTGTTCTGGCAGTGCGAGCAGCTGCGCCGCGTTTTCATCCGGTGAAGGAAGATCAGCGATATCGAGGCTGCGCTTTTCAAAAAGCAAGGAGGAGGAAGGCAGTGTTTCCACAGTTGTATGTATGGAAGCGTGGTCGTCCAGTGTTATATTCACTTTGAAGAAATGCTTCTCTCCGCATTCATCGAAAGAGAGTGCCTGCGGTGCAGCTGCAGCACACCCGCATACGCCTGCCTTTTCTTTAAGATCAGCGGTTATCTGGCAGGTTCCAAGCGCCAGATAGGCCAATCGGGAAGGGACTTCCTGCAGTTCGTCCAGGGATGTATTGCCGCAATCGATACCGGCAATATGGATCCGCCCGTCTTCAGGGAAATGCAGATTCCTGAAATCAAGAGGCGTGGCTGCGTCCGTCCTGCCATGTATCGTTACGGGCAGGTGCGGATGATCAACACTTGACCATGCAGTGCCGGAAAAAACAGTTACGTTGTCAGGCACCAGAGCAAAGTCCCAGGGGGAAAGATCATGAAGTCCTTCATGTGCCCCCGGAAAAATATAAACAGGAGTGGGGGCGACCTGTTCCAGGCACTCGAGAACCCGCAGCAGCAAATCAGCGCGGACAGGAAGGGTCGCAAAGAGTCCGCCGCTGAGAATGATCATATCAGCGGGCAAGCTTTGCGCCTGCTGTGCGAGCTTTTCAAGCACATCCTTCTGAGCCGCCCGAAGTGCATCGCCGGTTTCCGGAGATACACCCAAAGCCTCAAAAGTGTTGTTGAGACGCAAGGCCCCGGCATGCAGAAGTCTGACATGTTTCATAATAAAATGGGGATCCTCTTATTGACTGCAAGTAGAATACAGTATGTTCATAGTGTGTCACAAATCAAAATGAATTCCAAACTTTCCGGACTGCACGAGGACTGCTGCCGGGCGCTTTCATAGCGGTGCCATCGGGAAAATCATTGCAGGAATGGATCAGCCGCTTCCGGTGAAAAGGCAATACGGTGACAGGGTTTTGCTGATAAAATTGAAACAGCGGTGCAGGGCTATTATACTGAAGTATTCCGCCTGTATGCCCGCAGCGGATTCTGATCGTTATAAAGGAACCTCTCCTGGCCAGTCGATGGAGAGTCATGTCAATACCGTCCTTTTAAACACCCAAAACCCTGGAGAGATCCCTTATGCGGTACCCGCAGCTTTATATTGCATTACTGTGCCTGATAGCTGTTCCGTGTCTTTTTGCACAGACAGAGGAAGGCGCGGAGCCGCCTGCAGTTTTGACTGATATCCCGACAAGTGCAGAGGTTCAGCCGGGTCAGGAGCAGGCGCCTGTATTTACAAGTCTCCTTCAGGCAGTAGCTGCGAAAAATATTTATGCTTCTCTTGTGTTGATTGAAAAGGGAGCCGCAGATAATGAGACTGACGAAACAGGTAAAAATGCGCTGCTTCTTGCTGCCGGGTCGAACATGCCTGCTGTTGTCGATCTGCTGATAGAAAAGGGCGACAATCTGCTGGCGAAGGATGCGCTGGGAAACACGGCACTCCATCTGGCGGCACGGGCAAATGATGTGTATACCACGGCGATGCTGCTTGATAAGGGAATTCCCATAGAGAGCCTTAACGAGCGTATTTATGCACCTCTTCTGGAAGCTGCAGATGCTGGAAGCCTGGACACATGCAGATTTCTTGTGGAAAAAGGGGAAAGCCCTCTGACGAGTTATGATGAAGAAACTTATTTTTCGGCTTTTCATGCGGCAGCAAAAAATCATCGCTGGGATGTTACGGCACTGTTTCGCGAGATGGGCTACCGTCCCGACGTTTTTCAGGATGCGGCTTTGGGTGATTTGCCCCGCCTGCAAAAGTATGCGGATGAGGATCCGGCGCAATTTTCGCTGGTCTCCAGGACGGGGATGACCCCTCTCATCGCATCGATGGCTTCGAACAGCCCTGAGGCAGTCGAAATTATCCTGAAAACGGGCATCCGTCAGACCTCCAATCTGGAAGGGGAGACACCCGCTGTTCTGGCTGTAAAAGCGGGACGTCAGGATTACCTGGCTCTTTTTTTTAAGTACGGAGCAAGCCCGGACGGTCGGGACGGTGGGTTTTACGGATGGACTTTACTAGCCCATGCCACTATGACAGAGGATCTGGAGATGATGGATTTTCTGCTCAGAAATGGTGCCCATATCGGATACCTTTCAGCGAAAGGCGAAGCACCGATTCATGTGGCGGCGGCTCGCAATTTAGAATCTGCGCTGCGTTTTCTGCTGGAACGAGGTGCTATTGTGGATACACGTAGTGGCGCGGCGCAGACGCCACTGCATCTGGCGGCTGAGAAAAACAATACCGTTTTCGCAGAACTGCTTCTTGCCAATGGCGCCAAAATACAGGCGACAGACAAACGACGATGGACACCGCTTCATATAGCGGCCGATGCCGGAAACGAAGCGATGATCCGTCTTTTGCTTGCCAACAATGCCGATGTAAATGCGCAGGATAAGCAGGGGCGTACCCCTTTGAATCTGGCGACAGCGAAAGGAAACCACGCCATTGCCGCCTTGCTTCTGGAATCGGGAACCGATCCGGATTTGTCGGATCAGAAGGAGCAAACACCGCTGCACCGTGCCGCCGCTCTGGGTGATATGCAGCTTTCAAAAACGCTTCTGGATTCCAATGCAATCGTGGACAGTACGGATGTGACCGGCAAAACACCTCTTTTTGTTGCGCTGGAAGAGGATCATTATGAACTGGCGCGCATGCTGGCTGAAGCAGGCGCTTCACTGGGGATCAAAGACAACGAAGGGGCTACGCTGCTGTTTCCGGCTGCCTCCAATGAGAACGATTCCGCTGTACGCTGGCTGGTCGGACAGCAATTGGATGTTAATGCTGTGGACGAAAAAGGTACTGCCCCGCTGCATGTTGCCGCCCGGTTTGGATGTGAGGATTCCATCAAATTTCTTGTTGCGCAAGGTGCCAGTGTAAATGCGGCAGATAAGGATGGATGCACCCCGCTGCATCTGGCGGCGGCCCGCGGGCACATGATGAATATCAACGCATTGCTCGATAAAGGGGCTGACATGCGTGCCCGGGATCATCAGGGATGGCTGCCGCTGCACTACAGTGCCGCAAAAGGGCATTGGGGGCCGCTGCAGCTTTTTATACTTCGAGGGATCCCTGTCAATGAGCCTGCTAATGACGGCAATACAGCGCTTCATCTGATCGTTCAGGGAGGCTTTCACCGCACAGCCTCGCTTTTGCTGACCCGGGGTGCGGATTTTACCGCCAGGAATGCCGCGGGCGAAACGCCCATGGATCTGATTAAGAAAGCCAGGGAGGATTATGAAGCCAGAAACGACCTGAGTTCTCTGGAAAAGGCGACCCGTGTAGCCCTCGCCCAGACACAGGTTTTCTTTCAGGCGGTGCTGCTCGACGAATTGAGCAATGCGGTCGAGAGAAAAGACAAAGCATTTCTCCAGAGCTTCCTCGATTCTTATCCTGAATTGGTGAACGGGTCACTTTTCGGCCGGTCGGTCCTGTACCGTGCCGTCACAGGGGGTGATGTACCCGTGGTGACACTTCTGCTGGAACGCGGCGCAGATCCGAATGTGCCTGCCGTCACTAAAAACAAATCGACGCCGCTGCATCTTGCCGCCGAGCGCAGTAACAAAGAATTGATTGAGCTGCTGCTGAAAGCGGGGGCTGATGTCGATCAGCCCGATGCCACCGGCGTGACACCTCTTGCGGTTGCCCGGCGTATTGGTCGTACTGATATAATAGACCGCATGAGCGAATTCTCCGGTAAACAGGGAAAAACGCTGCAGGAGGGCGCCGCTGCAGAACAGAAATAAGGTGGGTTTGTTATGACAGATGACGGGGCGCAAGGTGGTCGTTTTTTTGCCCGGACGGGCTTTTGGCTGACAACAGCTTTGCTCTGGCTTTTATGCGGCGTCTGGTATTTTCTTCCCCGGCAGTCCGGGCAGGTGGAACTGTGGTATTCCCGGGGGCTTTTCAAAAGCCTGGCTTTTCTGATTGTGCCTTTAACAGACAGCCTTCCCTTTTCTCTGGCAATAACATTGCTTGTTGCCTTCCCTCTGGTGCTGGCGGGTGTTTTTGTCGCTGAAGTGATTTCCGCTCTCCGCCAAAAAGAAAAAGTGACAATACGCGTCCTTTCCCGCGGAATAAAAATTCTGCTTTTCCTCCTTCCTTTTCTCTGGTGCTGGTTTCTGCTTTTCTGGGGCATCGGATATGGCAGGGACCCGATGGAAACCCGGCTGCATATGGACAATGAAGCTGTAGCGGAGAGCGAACTGCTGCAGATTGCCGACACGCTTTACGGTGTTCTTACCCGGGATCTCCCCCGGGATGCGGAAGAACGTAATATTAGCCGTGCAGTTCGATCCATTTCGTATGCCATGCAGCGGGTTGTTCTGCGCTGGGAAGGACGAAGTGCCGCTGTACCCCGCCGTGTCAAGGCGACCCCGCCCGGGCTTCTGCTGTTAAACGGAACTTCAGGCATCTGTTCTCCTTATACATTGGAGGCGCATGTGGATGGCGCACTGCCCGACACCTTTTTTGTGGCTGTCGCTGCGCACGAACTGGGACATATCGCCGGAGTATGCGATGAAGGCGAAACCAATCTGATAGGCTATGCTGCCGGTCTTCAGGCGGAAAACAGTTATGCGCGGTACTGCGTTGCGCTGGATCTTTACGTTGATGTCGCCCGCCAGTTAAGCCCTGAATTGCGCCAGGCGGCTATGGCACGCCTTCCTCAAAGCGCTCTGGATGATATCCGGAAAGCCGGAGAGGCGAGCCGCCGGTATCGTATCGAATTTTTTCACAAGTGGAGCTGGCGCATGTACAACCATTACCTGAAGTCGCAGGGAGTGAAAGACGGGGTGCGCAGCTATGGTCGCGGGGTGCAACTCGTGGTAAAAGCGTGGCGTGCCGGTATGCTTCCTCTTGCGGGCTGACTGACAAATCAGTGCCACAGCCCGGGGATGGAGGTGCTGCAGTCCGGACATCTGCCCTGATGAAGTCTGTTGCGCACCACAAAAAATCCCTGCCTTTCGATCAGCAGTATGCCACAGCCGGGGCAGAGGGTATGTTCACGTGCCTGCCTGCACAACCCGGTATTTCCGGTGTAAACAAAGTGCAGCCCTTCATCACGCCCGATATTCCACGCCCGGGTCAGTACATCAGCGGAGGTGGCATCTGCATCCTGATATCTGTATTGCGGGCGGAAGCCGGTGATATGCCAGGGAATGTCCGGGCTGAGTGAGGCGAGAAATGCCGCTATGGCGGAGAGTTCTTTTTCATCGTCGTTAAATCCGGGTACGATTAAAGTGACTACTTCCAGCCAAACATCCGATGCCGCCAATCGGGTTATCGTGTCCAGCACAGGTGCAAGCCGTCCGCCCAGTTTGCGGTAGCCTTCAGCGGTAAAGCACTTCAGATCCACCTTGAACATATCCATAAAAGGAAGCAGTCGGGAGAGGAGCTCCGGCGTGGCAAAGCCATTGCTCACAAAACCGCATTTAATCCCGGCAGCGTGTGCCTCTTCAAAAAGGGCGAGTGCCCAGTCGCTCGTAATCAGCGGTTCGTTATAGGTACTTATGAGAGCGGGAAGCCCGTTTTTCTGTGCAAGTGCCAGAACTTGCTCCGGGGTATTCGGCGTCAAACCTGTGCAGGCATCGTGATCACGGAGCGCCTGACTGCTCTGCCAGTTCTGGCAGAAATCGCAGCGAAAATTGCAGCCCAGCATACCGAAAGAGAGAGAAGAGCGTCCGGGAAGCACATGGAAAAAAGGCTTTTTTTCGACAGGATCAACGGCAAGCCCGGCGAGATATCCATAAGGAACCCGCAGTTCTCCGTCCTGGTTAAAGCGAAGACGGCAGATGCCGCGCTGCCCGGGTGACAGTGTGCAGCGGTGGGCACAGGCAAGGCATCTTACTGCCTTGTCGGGTAGTTTCTCGACCAGCAGCCTGTCCGCCGGTGCTGTGTAAGCGTCCAGCAGGGCCTGATAATCCGCCGATGGTTGTGAACTTTGACCCATTGCATGCTCCAGGTTAAAGGCGCATCCAACACGCACAAACCCAATGTCATTATTCCTCTGCGGCGGGGCTGATCGTTTTGCGATAAATGTGGCCTGCCGCAACAAGCAAAGTAAAAACAGTCATGACTACAGCAGTCCAGCGACCGCCGATCTTGCCGTAAATGCCCCAGAGGCTTCCGAAAAAGGCGCAAAAGAGGGAAAGGGACATGAGCGAATTCCACAGGATTCTTTTTCCGCCCCGGGGCATGGCATCTTTCAGCACCTTTTTCTGATTCATCAGCAGGAAGAAAGTCAGATAGGCAAGAGGAAGCAAGGTCATACAGAAGACAGAAGTCGGGGTTGCAACCGCCATGAGCGCTCCATCCCACGAGAGCATGACAAAGAGGGAAATAGAAGTCATGGCCCCACCCACAAACTGCGGCCATCCTCTGGCAGGACGGTTCAGAAGTTCGCAGAAGCAGAGGCTGTTGATTACCATCAGCATCGTTGCCGCTGAAATGCCCATTCCCAGAATACCCAGACCAAAAATATACCGGGCGATAAGCGATCCGGTCAGAGGCTCTAGCGATGCCGCAAGCTGCGGGGCATCCCGTCGCGCAAGCATGGCGGCAAGAGTCTTTTCAGAGATATCCAGCGTAGAAATCCGATCTGCCAATGCCTCGTTTTCCGGCGACGCACCGCCTGCCTGCGCGCGCTCCCATTGAATCCGCTCAGTCAGCAGCCCGTCATAGCTTTTTTGCAGACTTGCGTCTACAGTGATTTTCTTGCCGGACGCATCCACAGGCGAGATAAGTCCCGCCGGTACTTTGGCGTGCAGCTGCGTGGAAGCCGCAATTACCACACAGGATGTGGCGAGCATAAAAGGAATGAAAAGCCCCGTGGACAAATCAAATATGGCAAGCCCCCGGAAATCGCGATCCCACCCTTTGCGCAGCATGGAATAGGGGAACATGATCGTCATGTTGATGCCGACGGCTGTGGCAAAGGCGGCGATGATGAAATCGCGCTGGTCGCTCAGAATCTTTCCCGTCCAGAAAGCGCGGAACTGTTCCGGAACTTCAGACAGGTAGGGGGCCAGTTTAGGACCGGGCTCAAACATCATATTTACCCGGGGAATAAACCCGCCCATATATTCACGCCAGTCGGCAAGTCCGTCCCGGGTAATGACAAAGACCACACCGAAAAAACAGAAAACCGTAAGACCCACCATGCATTTCATGATTGTCTCGAAGATTTTCATGCCTTTGCCGCCGGAGCTGTAAAGGCTTAAAAAAAGGATGTTCAGGATCAGAATGCAGAGGGCTGCGGCCAGTCGGCCGTGAGAGCCGAAGAGCCCTGCCTGGCCCAGGACTTGCGGAAAAAGGAGTTTGGTCAAAGAGGCAAGTGCCAGTCCGAACTGAGGCATGCTCCACACCAGATTGGCGACCATGGAAGCAAAAAGCCAGCTCCAGCCCAGTACAGGATTAATGTGGCGGTTAATCATCCGCAGCGGTCGCTCTCCGGTCGACAGGGTGACATAGGAGATGGCGCTGAGCATGATGATCCCTACAGCCATTGCTACCGGCTGAAGCCAGAGAAAAGTAAAGCCGGTGAGCACTGCCAGATACAGGCTGTTCGATAAGGTGCCACCGCCCAGTGTGATGGCGCTTTGCAGCCAGCCGGGGCCGGAGAGGCGTATTAGAACGCCGAGAAAAGGAAGTCTGCCTTTGGCACGCGCCGTGTTGAGAAGCGCCCGGTCACGCTCAATGGTGGTGTTTACTGAAAAGCTGACAGGCGGTTTACTGGAAGAGGATGACATCTTTTTTCCTTCCTCATGCTGAATCGGAACAGATCCTGCAGACCTGAAAAAGACCGGTTTGAGAATAGCACATTGATTTGGAAGAGTTCCAGAAACAAGGCGTGCACAAATAATTCGGAAATAAAGCAGGCTGCCCGAACTTCCGGAAGAAGCATAAAGGTAAATTGAAGAAGTGCGGGTGCAGATCCCGCACCCGGTTACCACTTATAGGTGTACCCCAATGCTGCCGACACCGCTTTTGATTCTATAGTCGTGTTGCGTCCCAAAATGGAAAGCAAATCGCCGCATCCTGCTTCCCGTTCCCGATTCCTGAACGCATAGACCCCCGATAAATGAATCTCATTCTTCTCATTAATGGCATGAGATACACCCAAAGTGGCGTGGTGCTCTACGACGACCGGAACGAGTGCTGAAAGGAAAACAGCATCCTTCTGTACAGGTGTGTTGCTGTAGGCGTAGCCGGCGGCAAGTGTCCATTTCGGATGCACTTTCCATTCTGCGCCGAGTTTTATGCCGTTTTGATTTGTCCAGCCGAACCCGCCGGAGCGGAACATGGGGGAGCCGTACGTGCGGATGCGTCGCCAATGCAGCCATTTGTAATCAGCCGTCACTTCAAATTTAGGGGTGAAGCGATATGCAAAACCGACTTGAAGCGTTCGGGGAGTATCCAGAGGAGCACTCAGCAAATCAGCATATTTGCTCATTGCCTCCGTCCAGTGACGCGAACTGTAGTTTAATCCTACTGAAAGCTTGTCCCAGGCGCGATAGACACCGAAGCCCAGCCCTGCACCTAAAGCGCTGTCCCATTTATTGTTGTACTCGGCGCCGGAAAGTCCCAGAGTGATGTGATCTGTCCTGAAGCGGTTCAATGAAAGATGAAGCCCCAGACCCACAGACCACCCATTATCAAAACGATAGGCATAACTGAGCACGCCGCGAATGTGCTGATACGACAGCCGCCGATCGGTATTGCCCAAAAGCCGGCCCATGATGGTTCTGGAATGAGGATAATCCACACCGGCGCCGCTTGGGGTAAAAAGACCACCGCCCAGCGTGCCCGTTTTCAAAGGGAGGATAAAGCCCGTCGATACAATATTGAAAAGGTTCTCAGATTCTTGCGTGCCGTCGAAAGGATTGCTGATTAAGCCGCGGGCGGTCATGCGGGAGGTGGCAAGCACGCTGTACCAGTTCACATCCAGCCGGCGTTCCAGATCAACCATGGAAGCCGGGTTCATATAACTCCAGTACGCACTGCGCGGGCTTGCCACGCCACTGGAAGCTCGCCCCAGCTGCAAAGCATCGTTGCCCAGAAGAAAAACACCTTCTCCCGCATGGGAGCTAAGCGTAATCCCTGTAAAAGTGAGGAAAAAGAGTAAGCCCGCAAGGGCTGCCCGGAAAAGGGCATTTTGAGAATGGCTCATGAGAGCGCTCCTTGGATTAAAAGTATAAAAAGATTAAATAATAATAGGATGAAGCCCGCTGCTATAATGCTCGGCTCTGGCATAATTTAACCGGATGGGAAGACTGTCCGATTTTAAGCAAAATCTGAATATTTATAACATAGTGCTTTTAGTGGATTCAAAAGGAATTCGGAAGTTCTATAATGAATGTCAATATTATTAGTATTGTGCAATGAGATACAATCCCTTCACATTCTATTGCTGTTTTAGAATTACATGGTTACGACTTATGTTAGATTGATAAAAAGAAAAAAAAGATTCAGACATCCACTTGATAGAGAACAGCCAGGGCAGGATGCACGCAAAAAAAGTCCGAAATACCCCGAAACAGTGCAGCAACACTGCTTAAACCTGATTTGAGGAAACGCTTTCCTTTAAAGTAAACCTAAGTGCTTATAAAACAGCAAGATACGGGATAAAAATTATGGCACGTTAGTTGCTCTTAGAAGTGTATGAAAAAAATCTTCCTATATTTTGCTATCCTGGCGCTTCTGCCAATGCTGAATACCTTCGGTGCAGACGTAACCGTTGAAGTGGACCCTTTGCCCCGTGATTTTCCTTTGAATATTGAAAGCCGGATCAGCTGGACTTTTTCCTGGACGGATGCCGATGCATCTCGTGCGCTTCTGCCCCCGGTACTTCCGGAAATTGAATGGGGCAGACTGAGAGTACTGTCAGCCAGGATCCACAAAAATGGCGCTCAGATGAAAGCTGTGACTGTTCTTGGTATAACGCCTGTGCAGCCGGGCAATCATGTGTTGCCTGCCTTGACTTTTCAATTCTTTCCCCTTGAAGAAAAAGACAAGGGAGAACAGAGCGTAACTGAGTTGCTGCCTGCTGCATCTGAAAGCGTGATAACTGAAGCGCTGGATATTCATGCGGGGGGAAAGACACCCTTTCTTTTCCCTGCGGGACTGGGCGGTTCAGCGCTGTTTCTCGCCTGTTTTCTCCTGTATTTGCGGCGCAGAGCAAAAAAGCGGAGCAGTTCTGCCGTGGCTGAACCGACATTGGATGAAAGGCTGAGCAGCCTGTTGCATCAGGCACGACGCCTGCGCCTGGACGGCAGTTACTACGAATGCTACCGTTTGCTGCACAGCATCGCACTGCAATGCAATGACAACGGTCGTACTGTACCGCCTGCCCTTCTTTCCCGTCTGGAAAAAGGGATGAATGACACGGGATACCGTGGTAAGCGCCCCTCCGGGACCGATCTTGAGGGCGACTTTAAGGATGTCGAACAAGTGTGTGCCCTCTCCCGGGCACATGAAACACAAGGAGTCTGATAAGCCATGTCGGTGAATGTAGATGCAGTCCGCCGCAGTGTGGAAGAACACGCTGCTTTCGTAAACCGCCTGCGTGAAGAGATCGGCCGCATTATTGTGGGGCAGCAGTATATGATAGATCGTCTGCTGACGGCGATGCTTGCCAACGGCCATGTGCTGATCGAAGGTGTGCCCGGCCTTGCAAAAACAACTGCCGTCACCACGTTGGCGCATGCCATGGACTGCAGTTTCCGCCGGATCCAATTTACGCCGGATCTTCTGCCTGCGGATCTCATCGGTACTTTGATATATACGCCTAAGACCGGTGAATTTGTCACCCGCAAAGGGCCTGTTTTCGGCAATATTATCCTTGCCGATGAAATCAACAGAGCACCGGCAAAAGTCCAGAGCGCCCTTCTTGAAGCCATGCAGGAACGTCAGGTGACTATAGGCGAAAATACCTATGCGCTGGATGAGCCCTTTATGGTTCTGGCAACGCAGAATCCCATAGAGCAGGAAGGCACCTACCCGCTCCCGGAAGCCCAGGTGGACCGTTTTATGCTAAAGCTTCGGGTAACCTATCCCAGCCGTCAGGAAGAGCGGGAAATTATGGACCGCGTGGATTTGCTGCATCCGGCTGGTGTTTCCACCGTCGTCACCAAAGAGCAGCTGCTGCAGGCGCGGGAAGTGGTGAACCGCATTTATGTCGATGACAAGGCAAAAAATTACATTGTTGATCTGGTCTATGCTACCCGGGAGCCTGAGGCCTTTGATATTCCCATCCGGAATCTCATTGAATACGGTGCCTCTCCCCGGGCGTCCATTTATCTGCAGCAGGCATCCCGCGCCATGGCATTTCTTCAGGGCGAAGGGAATGTCTTTCCCAATGATGTCAAACAGGTTGCCATGGATGTACTCAGGCACCGCATCAAAGTGAGTTACGAGGCGGAAGCGGAAAATATTACCAGCGAAGATATTATCCGCCGGATTCTTGAAAATGTGCCTGTGCCCTGATGATTCCGAACTACCGTAAAAATGAAAGTACCGCAGTTATGGCAGCAAAAAAGAAAGAATTCAGTTCCAAGGCGCTGATTGCCCTTGCCGAAGCAACGGGTGCGGATATTGCCGCACAGGCTGAAGCGCCGCCGGATCGGAACACCCTCTTTGCATTGCTTGAAAAAGCCTGGAGCAAAGCAGGGGTTCCCTCCAAATCCGATGTCTGGTTTCCCGAATATCTGGACGGCATGAAGCTGAACTGTGGCTTTGCTGTCGACTTTCTTCTGGATAAGCGGCTTGCCGTCATGATTGCCAGTCCGGAAAAACCGAAATCCGTTGTTGAAGAGGAACTCGGTTTTTGCACAGACAACCACAATTTTGAAGCCTGCGTAATGTTGAACTTCGGAAAAAAATTCCGATGCATCCCTTTCGAGTACAACACAATTACCGGAAGCTGGCTGAGAGTTCCTGAACAGAGCCAGAATATTCTTCGAGAACAAGGCAAAAAATAGACTCCGGGCAGGAGACAGGATTCCATGATTTCACAGGATGCCATCAAAAAAATAAGGCGCATTCAGATCCGCACCCGCCGGACAGTTAATGAGATTCTGGCGGGGCAGTATCAGAGCGCCTTCAAAGGGCAGGGCATGGAATTCCGTGAAGTGTGTTCCTATGTGCCGGGCGACGATATCCGCTCGATTGACTGGAATGTCACAGCGCGAACGGGCGAGCCTCATGTGAAAGTAATGGCGGAAGAACGGGAGCTGACGGTGGCGCTTTTGGTGGATATGAGCGGTTCCGGCCGGTTTGGAAGCGTGTCCCGTCTGAAAAACGAGCTCGCAGCGGAACTTTGTGCCGTGCTGGCGCTTTCAGCGATCAACAATAACGATAAAGTCAGCCTTCTGATCTTTACCGATGATCTGGAGCTTTATGTCCCGCCGCAGAAAGGGAGCCGCCATGTACTGCGTATCATTAGGGAAGTCCTTTACTTTCAGCCCAAAGGCAGGGCAACGAATATTACGCGTGCTCTGAATTATCTGAACAGGGTCATCTCCAGAAAAGCTGTGGTCTTTCTTGTTTCAGATTTCATGGATCAGGGTTATGAAGATGCTTTGCGGGTGACAGCGAAACGGCATGACGTTATTGCGGTCTCTGTTTCCGATCCCAGAGAAATGAGTTTGCCTGATGTGGGGCGGGTCGCTGTTGCTGATGCTGAAACAGGGAGAGAAATACTGATCAATACAGGCGACAGAAAACTCAGGGAAGCCTATGCGCAAAAAGCGCGGGAAGAGACTGCGGCACGGGAAGAAATTTTCCGGCGTAACCGGATTGACAGCCTCCGCCTTTCAACGGACAAATCCTATGTGGATGAGCTGTACCGCTTTTTTAAACTCCGTGAACGTCGCCGGGCAGGGAGGGCAGCCCTGTGATGCGAAGTGTCCGGATTCTGATCCTTTCTTTTCTGGCGGTACTGCCTGCCGCGTCGGATTTTCCCATCGATGCGCTGCTTGAACCGCCTGAAGCCCCCTGGCATCGCTCCATTGCCGTGGAGTTGTCTGTGCAGGCACCGGCATCGGCGCAGATTACTTTTCCTGATGTTGCTGAAAAAAAAGGACAGGTTCAGGTTCGGAAGTCTGAAAAAAACGTGGAGCATTTGGATGATGGCACGCTCCGGCACCGGCAGCAGTATGTGATTGATCCCTTGTCTGCGGGCAACTGGCTTTTCCCGCCTCTGAATATTGGCTGGGCGGACGGAGAAAACACAGGTGTTCTGGAAAGCGCACCGCTTGCATTTACCGCCCGAGAATTGACTCCCGAAGAAAAGGAGTTCGCCTCGCATTTTGAAGGGCTTACTTCGCCGTCGTTTTTCCTGAAAGAAAGACGGAATTACAGATGGCTGTATTTGTTTCCGGTGCTGGCTGCAGCAGCGGTCTGTGTCCTGCTCGCATTGTGGTGGAAGCGCCGTCGGGCATATCAGCCCGCGCCGCCTCCGTTGCCGCCGTGGACGATGGCACTGAACCGGCTCCGTGAGCTGCAGACTAGAGATCTGCCGGGGCAGGGGCGATCGGATCTTTATTACGTCGATCTCAGTGCCATTATGCGGTATTACTTTGAAGACCGGTTTCAGATTCCTGCTCCCGAGCAGACCACGCCGGAACTGCTGGAAGCGGCTCAGAAAGAAACGGAACTCCGAGACGACCAGCATCTGTTTCTCAAGTCCTTTCTCTGTCAATGTGATCGGGTCAAGTTTGCCCGGTATAACCCCGGCATTGCGGAAATGGAGGAGCATTTCACCGGCGTTAAAACGCTTGTACAGCAGACCATTCCGGATACAGTATTCCGAACAGAAGGGGATGACCGCTTATGAACTGGCTGTCCCGACTTCTGGCTTCACCCGGATTTTCATCACCGGAAATGCTCTGGCTGCTTCTGCCTGTGCTGGCGTTGTTCATTTGGGAATGTTTCCCGGCCGCCTCCGGCGTGATTCATATCTCCACAGGAGAGCGGATCCGTTCGCTTTACCGGTATCACTCAGGCGTTCTTTCCCGGCTGACAGCTTTGGGGCGTGCCCTTGGACTTGCCTTGCTGACTGTTGCGCTGGCGGGCCCGTTGGAAGGCTGGCAGTTGAATAAAGAACGTGCCGGTATTATTGACATTGTTTTATGTCTGGACGTGTCAGGCAGTATGCGTGAAACGGACTTTCTCGTCGGCGGACGCCCGCGGGATCGTATGTATGTTGCCCGGGAAGCCGCACGGAGCTTTATTGACAGTCGCCGGGAAACGGCGGGCTCACGCTACGGTCTGGATCGTGTGGGGCTGGTTCTTTTTTCAGGACTGGCGTGGACACAGTGTCCCCTGACGCTTGATTATGATGTTCTGGAGCACGAACTGGATCGCGCTGAGATAGCAGACGAACGGAAGCAGGGTACTGCCATCGGTTCAGCATTGGGCCTGGCAGTGCGCCGTCTCAGCAAATCAGAGGCAAAATCAAAGGTCGTCATTCTGCTGACGGACGGCCAGAACAACCGGGGCGATCTTGATCCTATGACGGCGGCGCGGCTCGCCAAAGAATACGGGATACGCGTTTATACCATCGGTGCCGGATCAGAAGAAGAAAAAATTGTCGGGCAGGGCTTTTTCTCGCGGCGGACAGAAGCCATCGACGGAAAAATGCTGAGCGGGATTGCTTCCATGACCGGAGGAAAATATTATCTTGCCTCGGATACACGCTCTCTCATGAATGCCTATGATGAGATCAGCGAAATGGAAGCAACGGAAATCGAGATCGGTGACTACAAAGAAGCAGGTGTGATGTATTTGCCTTTTCTGACGGCAGGCGCACTGGTGCTGGTTTTTTCAGGACTGGCGCGGCGCCATTGGTTCGAACAAATTCCATGAGGCACACTATGTGGTTTTTTGCTGAAATAAAAAAATATTCACCCGGGCGGAAACGGAAGCGGTAAGTATATGCAATTCTCTTTTCCGCTCCATCAATGGCCGCTTTGGACAGCACTGGCCGTTCTTATTCTGGCAGTGTGTGCTGTGCTGCTGTACATGCTGGAAAAAAGACGGGGTGCACGGCTTAACCGCTTCGTTGAGTCCGGACTTGCTGCGCAATTGATGCCCGGCTGGTCGCCTGAGCGGCGCAGGCCGCTCGCCTGGATTTTTCTGCTGGGCATACTTTTTGTGCTTCTGGCGGAGGCCGGACCGCGCTGGGGCAAAAAATGGGCTCCTGTTACCCGGGTAAGCCGGGATGTGCTGGTAGTGCTGGATGTTTCGCTTAGCATGGATGCGGAAAATCCGCCGCCGACGCGTCTGGTTCGTGCACGCCAGAAAATAGAATCACTGCTGGAGCGTTCGCCGGCTGACCGTTTCGGTCTGGTGGCTTTTTCCGGTGAGGCGGCTACGCTGTGTCCCCTCACGCTGGATCATGGTTATTTCCGGTCTGTGCTGGATGCAATTAATACCAACACGCTCAGCACGGACGGATCAGATATCAGTGCTGCATTGAAAGAGGCGCTCGATGTCTTTCAGGAAGATGCGCAGCGCTTTGGCGAAGACAATAGCGGCGACCGCGTGGTGCTGCTGCTCAGTGATGGCGAAGAAACAGCAGGGGATGCCCTGGCGCTGGCAGAGCAAATCGGACGCTATGCGCGTATTTATGTTATTGGTATTGGAGATCCGCAGGGAGCCGTCGTTACCTATCCCGCCTGGCTGCGTCAGTATGTGCGTATTCCCGAAGATAAACTCACCCGTCTTTCAAAACTGGATGAAGAGAACCTGTCCAGGATTGCTGTGCAAAGCGGCGGCGCCTATGTCCGGATAACGCCGGACAACAGCGACGTTGACTTTATCCAGCAGGAGCTGAAGCAGCTGAGAAGCCGGGTTACAGCAGGAGAAGTGCGCTTTCAAATGACGGAGAGGTATCAGTGGCCTTTGATACTTGCCTGGTTTTTCTTTTTCCTGGAAGGTGTCTGGATGCTGATGCTGGCACCCATGCGAAAACGGCGCATGCGTCTGGAGGCACAGAATCATGGCTGACAAACGGTATCAGATTTCGGGCGTCCTCTGTGTCGTTTTCCTTTTGATGACCGGCATTGCTCAGGCGGCGGGGCTGCAGGATGCCATCCGGGAAGCGATGAACCATCTTGACACGGGAGACGCAGACGGAGCGCTGGCACAGCTGCAGGAACTGCAGGTGGAACACCCGCTGTCATCGGAACTTCGCTTTGCGCTTGGATACGCCTGGGCAGTGCAGGCGCAGAGACTCGCACAAAGCGGTGATGCGGAAAAGCAAAAAAGTGCGGTGGCGGAAGCGCTCGCTTTTTTTGACGGTCTGCTTTATGATCCGCAAAAAAATATTGCGCAGGAAGCTGCTTTTAACCGTGCGACCCTGCTGGCACAGGAAGCAATGCGCCTTGATCCCGCCGCAGACTTTAAGGCCGCTGTGGCTGCCCTGCAGCGTGCTGTCGCAGCTTTCGAAGAAGCGGCGAAACGTTATCCCGATTCTTCTAAAATTTACAGGAATCTGGAGCATCTGCGCCTCAAGCTGAAAGAATTGCTTAAGCAGCAGCCGGACGAAGAGCAACAAGAGGAAGAAAAGCCGGAGAAAGAAGAGCAGCCGCCGATTCTGTCCCGTTTCGGACAGGCATCCACTGATATTCCCGGTGCCCGTGCGGAAATGACAGACAACACAGTACAACTGATAACGCCCGAAGCAAAGGAGGGCGAATCATGAAACGCACTGCCTTGATCGTTCTCCAGTTCTTGCTGATGTCGTTGACAGCCGTGGCACAGGACAACGCCCCTACGCCGCCGTCGGAGGTGTCTTTTATGCTGCCTCCCTCCGCCACGGCAGGCACGCCGCCTCAGCCACCAGCAGCCACATCAGGGCATGCTTCTTCACCTTCTGGGACTGGAGCCGTGCCACCTGGCACGGCACCGGTGAATGCGGTGCCTTCTCCGGGTATGATGGTGCAGCCCCAGACACCGCCCGTTGTTTCAGGCAGGCTTTATGCCGTCCATGCCTCCGGCGGTATCCCGCAGAAATTAAAAATTGATAAAAGACTCAAGTCTTTAAAACCGCTGTTTTCCTCTCTGCCTTTCACAAGCTATGAAGCAGTCGCTGTGCACGATAAAGAATTGCCCTGGGGAGAGGAAACACTCTTTCCTGTCAATGCCGTTTATACATTGAAAGTCATGCCGTTGAGCATGAGCCAGGAAGGGGCGGTTGCTCTGCAGGCGCGTGTGGAAATGCTTCAGGATAGCACTTATGTAAATGCCCTGAATACGCTGGCGGAAGCACACATGAACCAGGCGCTGCTTTTTAGAGGGCTGCCTGCTGGGGCAGATGAACTGCTTCTTGTCTTTATAGTGACGATGCCCTCCGATGATCAGAATCAACAGGATCAACAGGATCAACAGGATCAGCAGGATCAACAGGATCAGGATCAGGATCAGGATCAGGATCAGGAAGGTGAAACATCGGATGCCGAGGATCCGGCTGCGCGAGAAGGAGAAGAAGAATCTCCTGAGACAACTGACCTTTCCGATGCCGAAGAGAATGAGGAAACAAAAGAGGAAAATAATGAAAATCTGGAGGCTTTGCTTCA
>Ga0116174_10000195_pt1 | contig 61853 bp, 55 predicted proteins | sample AD_UKC087_MetaG_FD_89801 | JGI IMG/M metagenome (GOLD analysis project Ga0116174, IMG submission 89801) | Active sludge microbial communities of municipal wastewater-treating anaerobic digesters from USA - AD_UKC087_MetaG | ecosystem: Engineered > Bioreactor > Anaerobic > Digestate | place: USA...
CGAGCTTCTCTTGAAGCTTTTCACCAGGCTTGAACTTGACCGGATAAAGTCCGTCTGCTCCACTGATATTGTAGCCGCCAAGAAGCTCATGGCTTATGAGATCACCAAGCTGGTACACGGCAAGGAAGAGGCCGACAAAGTCGTGGATGCGGTTTCGACTCTGTTCGGGAAGAACGACAGCGTCGAGAACCTTCCGTTCGTGAAAGTGCCTTTCGAAAGGATAAGCAACGGAGCCAAGCTGGTAGACCTTCTAGTCGAAGTGGGCTTCCTCCCCTCAAGGTCGGAGGCAAGAAGGATGATCGACCAGGGCGCGATAACGCTGGACGGCGAAAAGGTAGGAAGCATCGACCAGACAGTAGGCAAGTCCGATTTCGGCAAGGGTTATATTATAGTGAAGAGAGGGAAGAAGAACTTCCTGAAGATTGAAGTTTAGCTACAAAGAACGGAAACAAGGAAGATGCGGCACAAAGTCGCATCTTCATTGTTTCAGTAGGCGAACTGCAGCAGAACCGCGTCATTTAGCTGTACAAGACGGCAGGCATGAAATCAGCCGGAAACCACGTATTCTTCAGCCTATTTCAGCTTTCCCCTGCAGTCGATCGGTATTTCTTCTACTACCTGTCCTTCAGAACAGATATATGCCATCTCGTGCAGGTTTACGACAGGGCAGATGTGATTCGGGATTATCTCCAGCTTATCCCCCACTTTAAGCGAATCGTGCAGCTCTTTGCTGTAGATTATCGCGTGCTCGTCGAAAACCTTGAATACCTGTACCTCCGGCCAGCCCTTGACCTGCCCGAGCCCTTTGGTGGCAGTGAAACCCTTCGCCCTCGTCTGTGCTGTAATGCCTTTTGCCCCTACGTCCGTTATGATTCTTTCGGGCGTCGGCAGGCTTATCACCGTAGTAAGGACGGAAGCTGCGTTGCGATCATATCCCCCATAGGCGTTTGCCTGGGCCGCGTCCATGAAGATGTAGGTGCCCGGCCTTATCTCGGTAACGCCATCAAGCACCGGGAAATCGTGCAACAAAGAAGGAGTGGAGCCTATGCTGACAGTCTCAAGCGGGAAGCCCATTTCCCTTGCTACATCCGCAAACCTTAAAGTCCTCTTCTGGGATTCCATGTGTATGTTTTCGCATTCTGAAACGTCCTTCGCACCATAGGAATGCCCATCGTGGGAGAAGATGCCCTTTAGATGTATGCTATCGCAGGTTTTGAGGTAATTCAGCAGCCCAATGAAGCTTTTTTCCTCTATTACGCCGGAGCGCTCCTCTCCTACTTCTATCTCTATAAGAACCTCGGCCTTCTTCCCGAAGCCGTCGAACGCGTTTTGTACCTGGTTCGCCTGGGCTATGCTGTCCAGTCCGAAAGAGACGTCTGCTTTCTCAGCAAGCTTTCTTATGCGAAGTAGCTTGGCCTCGCCGACTATCTCATTGGCGATGAATATGTCGCTGAGGCCATTCGCAGCCATTACCTCCGCCTCGCCTACTTTGGCCACCGTAATGCCTTTTGCGCCGAGCTTCTCCTGCAGAAGAGCCAGACGTGAGGATTTATGTGTCTTAGTATGCGGCCTCAAGGAAACCCCGCATCGGTCTGCGTAACCCTGCATGTCCGACAGGTTGCGCAACATGATTTCCCTGTCTATCAATAGTGCCGGTGTATCCAGGTCAAATGCTTTCATGCGGTGCCTCCCATAAGAAAAGTGATTCGCTGATACGTTTCCTGTTTTAGTGCCATTGTTTTGTTTCTACGATTCTATCATGCAGTTCCCCCGATAGATGCTTCTGTATCATCTTGCAGGTATGGACATAATTGAATCTCGATTTGAACACAGTTACGATGGGAAAAGAAACCCTGTAGAATTGAGATGCTTGGGCTGCAGTCCATGGAAATGGAAAGGTTGTGTATGCATGAAGGTCATTATAATAGGCGGCGTAGCAGGAGGAGCTTCTGCCGCTGCCAGGTTGAGAAGGCTAAACGAGGAAGCGGAGATCATAATCCTGGAAAGGGGACAGCATATTTCGTACGCCAACTGCGGCCTCCCATACCATATCGGAGGGGTCATCGAAGACGTAAGCCAGCTGCTCCTTCAGACGCCCGAAAGCTTCAAGGCCCGTTTCAACGTGGATGTAAGGGTATTGAACGAAGCGGTCAGGATCGACAGGGTTAATAAGACCGTTACAGTCAAGGATTTGTCCACAGGGCGTGTTTACGAGGAAAGCTACGATAAGCTTATCCTGTCCCCCGGAGCTAAGCCTATTAGGCCGGGTATCAAGGGCCTGGACCAGGAAAAGGTCTTCATGCTTAGGGATGTGGCAGATACAGTGAGGATATCCGCATTCGTAGAAAGGACTAGGCCAAGGAAGGCGGCGATAATAGGCGGAGGCTATATCGGGATCGAGCTTGCCGAGAACCTTCATAACAAGGGGTTGGATGTCACCGTACTAGAGATGGCTGACCACATCATAGCGCCTTTGGACATAGAAATGGCCCATATAGTGGAAGACCACATACGCCAGCTTGGCGTGGACCTCCAGCTTGGCTGCCAAGCGTCCGTTATCGAAGACAAGGGCAACTGCATGCTCCTTTCTTATAGCAAGGGTGCCTTGGATGCCGATATGGTTTTGGTATGTACGGGAGTGGTTCCTGAAAACGCCCTTGCAGTCGGATGTGGGCTTGAACTCGGCTTCCGCGGAACGGTCGCAGTTGATGACCGCATGTTGACCAGCGATCCGGACATTTACGCAGTCGGCGACGTGGTGGAAATCGACGAATTCCTGACGAAGGACAAACGGCACATACCGCTTGCAGGGCCTGCCAATAAGCAGGGGCGGATCGCTGCGGACCAGATATGCGGGATTGATTCCCGGTACAAGGGTACGCAAGGGTCGACCGTTTTGAAGGTCTTTGACCTTACAGTCGCATGTACAGGCATCAATGAGGCTACGGCAAAGAGAGCCGGGCTCAACTACGACAAAGTCTATCTGAGCGCAGGTTCGCATGCAGGTTATTACCCGGGGGCCAAGGCTTTGGCGATGAAAGTCCTGTTCGACAAATCTGATGGCAGGATTTTGGGTGCCCAGATAATCGGAGAAGAGGGCGCTGACAAGAGGTGCGATGTCTTGGCTGTGGCGATCCGAGCCGGGATGAAATCAGCCGACCTTACAGAGCTGGAGCTTTGTTATGCGCCGCCCTACTCCTCGGCTAAGGACCCCGTGAACATGGCCGGGTATGTCATTGAGAATATCCTGGGCGGCAAGGTCAAGAATTTCCACTGGGATGAGCTCCATAAGCTTGACCCAAAAGAGGTGACACTGCTGGATGTAAGGGACAGATATGAGTTTGCCTTCGGCCGGGCAGACGGCTTCAAGAACATCCCCCTGGATCAGCTGCGCTCAAGGATCAATGAGCTGGATGCGAACAAAAAGACCTATGTTTGCTGTCGCAGCGGGCTAAGGAGCTACATCGCCTGCCGCATCCTGACGGCTCACGGGATAGACTGCTACAATATTTCAGGGGGCTTTTCTTTCTATGAGCATGTCGTCAGGTGACGCATCAAGCCCGGATGAGCTGACGGGCAGTCGCGGAATACGGAAGTAGAGCAAACGACAGTATTGTTCCTTACAATGATCGGGGAAAAGCCGGAAGAGAAATCGTCCGCTGGCATTGTTAAAGGAAGCACAGCTGGATATAATACTTAATGTCTGTTTCCAGAAAGACCTTGATGCGCCTGTAGCTCAGTGGATAGAGCAACTGCCTTCTAAGCAGTGGGTCGTAGGTTCGATTCCTACCAGGCGCGCCAACGATGCCGATTACCTGAAATCCATTGGAATGAGCCAACGTGGGTTTCCTGTTGGTTTACTTCTATACAGCCTCTGCGCTGTAGATCACGCCCAGTTGATTGATTTCGCTTATGTGCCAGTCTGCTTCGTTTAATCTGATTAACCCGTCCTCGTCCACCAGCACAGTCCCCATGCCGAAGTCCAGCTTTGCGACGCTTATCGTCTTGGGCATGTCGTCAACCATGATGCACTCTACACCCTTGGCCCCGACTAAATCCAGCATGGCTTGGAACCCGTCTATCAGGGGCTTTGCCCTGCATCCGGTGCTTAGGAAATCCACAATCTTCGTGAAGATGCCTCCGTCCAGCCCTAGAGCGTCAATTACCCTTCTCGTATGGTACTCCGAAGAGTTGGTATAGAGCACCTTTTCGTACGGAAGGTCATCAAGAATGCTGGCAAGTACTGGATTGGGCTTGATATATCTGGCCAGGTCTACATCATGGATGTACTCCTGGTACTCTCCCACATCGACGTCGAAATCTTCCATAATCCCGGGAAGAGACAACCCATACTTCCTGACATATCTTTCCCTGGCTTCTTCGGCCTCCTTCAGCGTCAGGCCGTGCTTCTCCGACAGATACTGTATGATCCTGTTCCTTAGCACCTTGTCCAGCCCGCTGGATTTCGGATACAGGGTGTTGTCCACGTCCAACAGAAGGTATTTCCTGTCCTTCATCCTCCACCTCAAATAAAAAATGGCCGTGCACGGCCATGTGCGTCCCGGCACATCAAACTATCTTTAGCCTTCCCTCTTCTCCAGGTACTTCTCGACCTTGCGCTTAATCCTCTGCAAGGCGTTGTCTATGGATTTTATATGCCTGTCGAGGTCGTCCGCTATCTCCTGGTACGACCTTCCGTCCAGGTAAGATACGAGCACTTTCATCTCGAGGTCGGACAGGGCTCCGGTCATCTCGGATTCCATGTCCTGCATCTCCTCGTGGCTGATGAACATCTCCTCGGGATCCGCCACATGGTTTCCGGAGAGCACGTCCATCAGCGTCCTGTCCGACTCTTCGTCGTATATCGGCTTGTTGAGCGAAACGTATGAGTTGAGGGGTATGTGCTTCTGCCTTGTCGCAGTCTTTATCGCAGTGATTATCTGCCGTGTTACGCACAGCTCCGCGAAGGATCTGAAATAGACCTGCTTGTCACGCCTGAAATCCCTTATGGCCTTATACAGCCCGATCATTCCCTCCTGGATTATGTCCTCGCGGTCGGCGCCGACAAGGAAGTACGACCTCGCCTTGGACCTTACGAAGTTCTTGTACTTGTGTATGAGATACTCGGCCGCCTCCGTATTGCCGTCCCTGGCATACTCCACGATGGTCTCGTCGGTCAGCATGTTGAAATCGCTATTCGTTTCTTCCTGGTAATCGGCCAAGTGGCACCTCCGGATGCTTGAGACCAACTTAAGCGCCTTTTGAACAAATTGTATAATCCTCTCAAGGCCAAGTCAACGACGCCACAGGGTCATCTGCTAGTCTGCCTGACCCTTTCATATGCTACCAGAGCAAACGAAACGGCAGCGTTGAGCGAAGAGATCTTGCCTAGCATCGGGATCTTCAGTGTGAAATCGCACTTCTCTTCCACCAGCCTGGACATGCCCGTGCCCTCAGAGCCGATAACCACGGCCAAAGGCACCTTCAGGTCCGCCTCCCATATGGTCTGTTCCCCCCCCATGTCGAGCCCGGCCACCCAAAGGCCTGCAGCCTTGGCCTTTTCTATCGCGAAGCTCAGGTTGCTGACCCTGGCGACTGGCGTGTGCTCCAGCGCCCCGGCGCTTGCCCTGGCCACTGCCGACGTCATCTGTGCGCATCTTCTCGATGTGATAACCACGCCGTCCGCCCCCGCAGCGTTGGCGGTCCTTATAATTGAACCCAGGTTGCCAGGGTCCATGATGCCGTCAAGAAACACGAGGAACAAAGGCTCCTTCCTTCCCAGCGCAAGGTTGAAAAGGTCGTCGAGCTCCGCATAGTCGAAAGGCGCCACAGAGCCTACGACGCCCTGGTGGGTCATGCCTCCCGACATCCTGTCCAGGGCGGCCCTTTCCACTAACTGGACGATGACCCCGGCCTGTTTGGCCAGCGCTCTTATCTCCGATGCCTCCCCTGCCTTCTCGGAACCGATGGCGATGGATATGCGGTTGAACTGCCTTCCTGCAAGCAGTGCCTCCTTTACGGCGCGCGGCCCCATCAGAAGGTCCCTGTCCTCATGAACCTCTGTCGCCTTGCTCTCTACCCTATTCGGCACCACCGGCTTCGTTGCCCGTTTCGGCGCAGCACTCCTTTCAGGATTCGCCGGCCTCTCCCTCCTCGCCTTCCTTCCTTCGCCGGCTACCCACGGTTTGCGGTCCCATGGCTCTGCAATGCCATTCCTGTCGCTACGGTCTCTCGTGCCCATTTGCACTCTCCAGTTCATAAGCTTTGTCCATCAATTCGACTAGCCTTGCTTGCCTATCGCTCAGCTCAAGGTATCCGAGCAGCGCCTCAAAGCCCGTGCTGTTCCTGTACTCCGACATGGTGGAAGGGTGGTTGCTCCTCCTGGCCCTGGTCCTTCTGCCCCTTTTCATGACTGCGAGCTCTTCTTCCGTCAGAAGCTTCTCGAATTCCCCGAGAAGCCGGGCCTGCCCTGCGGCGCTGGTCAGCTTCAGGGCCTTGGTATGAAGCGACCTTGCAGTTACGCAGATGCCTTCTTCTAATATCAGCCTGCGCCTTACATATGCCTCCCATACGGCATCGCCAAGGTAGGCGAGCGCAAGGGCTGAGATCTCGCACGGCTTGAAGCTATTTCCGCTCAAGCTTCCACCTCGCCCCGTCCCTTGTATCCTCAACCGTGATGCCCAGCTCCTTGAGCCCGTCCCTGATGAAGTCCGACATGCCCCAGTCCTTCTTCGACCTGGCCTGGGCCCTGATGCTTAATATCAGCTCCATGAGCGAGCCTGAAAGGTCTTCGCACACGGGAAGCCCGGCTGCAGCCTTCGTCTCCAGGGTGGCCTCGTCCATGAAGCCCAGCACCGAACCCATGGTCCAGAGCTTGGATGCAGCATATGCCGCCGCCTTGGCCGCTTCCGGACGCCTGTCACCGGACGCCGTCCACGAATTGACCGCCCTTGAGAGCTCATGCAGCATGGACATGGCTCCCGAGGTGTTGAAATCGTCGTCCATGAAATCGCAGAAGGTCTTCATGGATGAATCTGCCGCTTCCGTCAGGGCTTTGGCAGCCTCATCCTTTACTGGCAAAGCATCGCGCCCAATCTTCGCCGCGTCTTTGATGTCCTGAGGCGACAGCCCGAAGGCCTTCATGGCGTTCGTGATGCATTCTTCCAGCTTGGTCAGTGCTTTTAGGCACATCTCCAGCTCATCAAGCCCGAAGCTTATCGGCTGGCGGTAGTGGCTTGCAACCAGGTAGTACCTCACTGCCTTGCCGGGAAATTCCTTCAGTATGTCCCTGACGGTGAAGAAGTTGCCCATGGATTTGCCCATGCGTTCCCCGTCGACGTTCACCATCGCGTTGTGCATCCAGTACTTGACGAACTCACCGTTCCCGAGGCTTTCGCTCTGGGCTATCTCGTTTTCATGATGGGGGAATATCAAATCGCTGCCGCCCAGGTGTATGTCCACCTTGCCTCCAAGATAGCCCGCTGACATAACCGAGCATTCGATGTGCCACCCGGGCCGTCCCGGGCCCCATGGGCTGTCCCATGACGGCTCGCCAGGCTTTGCGCTCTTCCACAGCACGAAGTCCAGTGGGTCGTCCTTCTGTTCGGACACGTCCACCCGGGCCCCCGACTTCAGCTCGTCCGGGTTCTGCCCTGACAGCTTGCCGTAACCTTCGAAGCTTGACACGTCGAAATATACATCTCCGCCGCTTTCATAGGCATGACCCTTGGCCATAAGGTCTGCGACGGTCTTCACTATGTCTTCCACGTGCTCAGTGGCCCTCGGCTGGAAGTCTGGCGCTCCCACGCCAAGAGCTGCCCTGTCGTCGAAGAAAGCCTTGGTGTACTGCTCGACCACATCCTTGGTCGAAACGCCTCGCTCTTTGGCGCGCGCTATTATCTTGTCCTCGATGTCCGTCACGTTCTGCACATATGTGACTTCATAGCCCCTGAACTTCAGGTATTTCCTTATCATGTCGGGGATTACGAAGGCCCTTGCGTTGCCTATGTGGAAATAGTCGTATACGGTGGGCCCACAGCAGTACATCCCTACCTTGCCTTCGCGGTAGGGCGAGAAGTCCTCCTTGCGCCTGGTCATCGTGTTGTAAATCCTGATTGCCATGGATATACCTCCGGAAGCGGGCTTATGCCTTCTTCTTGTCCGCCTTCTTAGGCCTGGTCTGGAAGTACGCTATGATAATGGACAATGCAGCGGCAACCACGACCAGGCCGGCTGGAAACAGCCAGGAGGAGTTCTTCTCCAGGAAGGTGGGTTCCTTCTCCTCCTTGTCTAGGTAGCTTAGGAGCTTCTCCAGCTCCTCATCCGCCTGGGCAAGCGTCTCGGGGTCTACCATCCTCTCCATCGGTTCCACCAGCCACAGCTGTTCGGCCCTCAACGCTGCCAGCTGCACCGGCATGTCCTGGTGGTCGTCGCCGTTCGCCGCGTACCTGACTATGTACTCCGATATCGTCTTCAGGTCGGCTCCTTCCGATGACCTTTCGTAAAGGGCTATCCTGTCTTTTATCACGTCGGCTATCTCCGCGGCGTCGGCTCCTTCGTTCTTCTCTGCGTGCTCCTTGGCGAACGCCACCACCTCAGCTCCCATTTCATAGTGCCCTATCTGCCTTCCCAGCTCGTTGGTGAGAATCAGCTCCTCGGCAGCCATTTTCACATCCTCGTCGGAAAGGTCTACGCCATTCAGCTTCTCGTATGCCTCAATGGCTATTCCGAGCACCATGAAGCCCGGGACCGGTTCCGCCGAGCTCAGGCTGAAGATTGTGTTCCGGGCTCCGGCAGTATACAGCGCGTTTGCGTAGGCCACAGGCGCGATGTCGTTGTTGGACTTCGTCACCCAGACTCCGCCGTTCTCGTTCTTCTTAAGGAAAGCGGCGGACACCCCGACGGGCCCCATCTCCTCAGGCGTGAGAAGGCCCTGGTAGGGTTCAGTCTCTCTGTCCCTTGCCACGACGAAAGGTTCGACCCCCTCGCCTGCCTTCTCCTGGCCGCTCTGCGTCGATGCGCCAAGCTGTACCTTCATGAGCGCCTTCTGCGGGTCGGTGAGCTTCTCGCCGTAACCCAGGATCATATCCTTCGCGTATCCAGCCCCGAAAGCGGTGCCTATGGCCGCCATTGAGAGGATCAGGACAAGTGCCGTTGTTAAACTCTTCTTCATTCGAACACCTCACCTAGCATAAGCATATAATACAACAAAAGGGCGCCGGTTTCTCGCCGGCGCCCTGATATGGTCCCGTCCCTACTCCCTGATCAACAGCAGCACCGCATATGCCTGCATTCCCTCTCCCCGCCCTACGCCGTCCATGCCTTCGTTGGTCTTCCCCTTCACGTTTACCGCATCCTCTTCTATGCCCAGCGCATCGGCTATGTTCCTTGCCATGAGGTCGGCATATCCTGATATCTTGGGCCTTTCGGCAATAAGGGTGCAGTCGCAGTTGATCGCACGATAACCCATCGAGCCTGCCGCAGAAACCGCCCTTTTCAGCAGTTTGAGGCTGTCGGCGTCCCTGAACTCCGGGTCGTCGTCCGGGAACATCCTTCCGATGTCGCCCAGCTTCGCCGCCGATATGATGGCGTCGGCGACCGCATGGCATATCAGGTCGGCGTCCGAATGGCCCTTCAAGCCGGCGGCGCCGGGAATTTCCACTCCTCCCAGCACGAGTTTCCTGGTCTGGTCGATCCTGTGCGAGTCGTAGCCGAAAGCCACTTTGAGGCCCAGATGCTTACTCATCGTAACCCGCCTCCCTGTTCCTCCTCTGCGCTATGTGCTCGGCTATGGCAAGGTCGAGCGGGCTGGTTATCTTGATGTTCTCCTCGGAGCCATGCACCAGCGCCGGCCTTATCCCCTGGTTCATGACAAGGGTGCAATCGTCTGTGGCATATGAGCCGGAACCGATGGCCTCTGCATGCGCGGCCATTATTAGGTCCCTCTTGAAGGCCTGGGGCGTCTGTATGTGCCACAACCTGGACCTGTCGGGTATCTCGGCGAGGCGTTCCCCGTCGGTCGATATCCCGATCGTATCCTTGGCCGGCATGGCTGCAGTGGCGGCGCCGTGCCTCCATGCCGCCTCCAGCACGTCCCTCATGGTCTCTTTCCGCACAAAGGGCCTTACTGCGTCATGGATAAGCACGATATCTATGTCGCCGTCGGTCTGCATGATTCCGTTGTATACGGAAATCTGCCTCCTTGCGCCGCCCTCCGCCACCCTTGCTTCCAGGTTAAGTCCTTCCAGAAGCTCCTCCGCCCTGGAAAGCCAGCCCTGCGGAAGGACCAGCACAAGTTCGTCGAACAACCCGCTTTCGGAAATCTTCTGCAGCGTCCACCACATTATCGGCTTTCCTGATATCCTGAGGAACTGCTTGGGCACATTGGAACCCATCCTCAGGCCGGAGCCGCCGGCGACTATGATCGCCGCGCATTTGAGGCGGGCCTGGCCCGCTTCATGATCCATTCGTACTCATCCTTCCTTGAGCTTAGTGAAAATCATCCGGCCCGCAGAGGTCTGCAGCACACTTGTTACGGTGACGCTGAGCTCCTGTCCCAGCATCTTCTTTGCCCCTTCGATGACTATCATGGTCCCGTCGTCCAGGTAACCGACGCCCTGGCCGTGCTCCTTGCCCTCCTTGATGACTGTCACGCGGATCTCTTCCCCCGGCAGCACCATGGGTTTGACCGCGTTGCTCAGCTCGTTGACGTTGAGCACACTGGCCCCCTGGAGGGTGGCGGCCTTGTTAAGGTTGTAATCAGTTGTCACAAGGGACGCTGAAAGGCTCCTCGACAGCTTTACCAGGCTGACGTCCGTGTCCTGGTCCTCCTGGGGGAACGCCATCACCCTCAGGTCCAGCGAGGCGTCGTCCTGCATCCTCTTTAACACGTCGAGCCCTCTCCTGCCCCTTGCCCTCTTGAACTGGTCGGAGCTGTCCGCGACCTTCTGCAGCTCGTTTATTACGAACTCGGGGACTATTAGGGTGCCGTCGAGGAAGCCGCTCCTTGCTATATCCAGGACCCTCCCGTCGATGAGCGAGCTCGTATCCAGGATCTTCGCCCCTGTCCTGCTATAAGGCTTGTATCCCCCGTACCTGCCGGGCCCCCCGCCGGGGACGGTCCCTCTCATCCTGTCTTGGATGTCGTCTTTGAGCGACACCGCTATGATCAGGCCGAGTATGCCCGAGATGATGTTCAGGGCTAATGCTACGTACCCCCCTACGACAGGGATGTCGCTTACTGGGAGCACTATCAGGTTGGCCAGGACGAGGCCTAGTATCGCTCCAATCGCAGCGATGAAGAAGTCGTAGAGGCTGACCGTGCTCATGGCGTTGTATATCCTCTTGGTCAGCCCCCTGACGAGGCCGGAGCCCAGTATGGCAAGTATGATGCCTATGAGCGATCCGCAGAGCACCATCACCATCATTAAATTGTTCCTGTCGGCCCCCGTGAGGTTCTTCATAAGCGAGTTGCCGGACATAAGGGCCAGGTAGCCCAGATAGCCCGCCAGGGAGCTGAACATAATCAGCAGGACTTTAAGGAACCTCTGCATCATCTTCAACACCTTCGCTGCATGTTGGCGAAATGAGACTCTTATGAGTTTGACAACCTGCCTTCGTTTCCTGATAATTAAGCTAGTAGCCATTAAAGGAGGCTTTTCGCATGGACAGGACCACGGTCGATTCCTTCCAGGATGCGGTGCACGAGAACCTCTTCCGCCATAAGAGCATATTGGATACCATGTCCAAGTTGCACGAATCCTGCGCCAGGCTCAATCGCGCGGTTGTGAAGGCGGTAACCGTCTGCGGATGCCTCAAAATCTGCGCATCAGAAAGGCAGCATTTCCCCGAGGACATGCCTTTCGAGAAGATCAAAGAGCAGCTATCCAGCCACCTTCAGGGCTCTTTGTGCACGGAATGCCGTGAACACGTCGAAGAAGAGGCGGGCCGCGTCACTTTCTACCTGACCGCGCTCTGCGATACCCTGGGGATGAAGCTCGACGACATAATCGCCGCCGAACAGGGGAAGGTCAAAGCCCTCGGCAAGTTCAGCCTGAGGTAGGCTAGCTGCTTACCTGGTCTCTTATCCTCCTCAGGCCGTCGTAAAGGGTGACCGCCCTGCTCTTGCCTATCCCCTCCACCTCATCCAGCTCCTCGACGCTGGCCCTGAATATGTTGTGCAGGTTGCCGAACGACTTCACCAGGTTCTCTACCACCTGTTCCGGCATGCGGGAAGCCAATTGCGCAAGCGTCCTGTAACCTCTGGGCGAGACCTCAGTATCAGGGCCGATGTCGTCCTGCTTCCATATCGCCCTTTCTATGATCCCGTTTTCCATGACGTCGTCCAGGTCCCATTCCTCTATGGCTGAAAGCAGCCTTTCAGGGAACTTGTGCTCCCCCTCCTCCATGTAGTCCATGAGCAGGTACTCCGTCTCCTCGCGCCTTCCCTTTATGAGCTCCTGCATCTGCATCCTGATGAGCCGGCCTTCTATGCCCAGCTCGATTATATAGCTGTTGACCTCTTCGCCTACGCGCCTGGCCAGTTCCCAGCGCCTCACGCATTCTGCTACATCGGCTACAGTCGAATAGTCCTCGAATTCATACGCCGACAGCCTTATCAGTGACTTGTCCAGGACCTCCCTGTATTTGGCCAGCGTCTGCAGCGCCTGGTTTGCCATGTCCAGTATGTACCCAATGTCCCTTATTATGTATTTCTGCTTGTTGTGGAACACCGTTATGACGTTCCTTCTGCTGGATATCGCAACGACGGGCTTACCGGTGGCCCTCGCAGTCCTTTCGGCAGAAGCGTGCCTTGTGCCCGTCTCGTTCGTCGGAAGGGCAGGGTCTGGGAAGAGGTGGACGTTGGCGTACATTATCCTGTCCAGCCCCGATGAAAGTATTATCGCGCCGTCCATCTTCGCCAGCTCGTATAGGCTGTTGGGCAGGAAGGGGGCATCCAGCTTGAATCCGCCCTTTATAAGCTGCATGACCTCAGGGCTGTCGCCCATGACGATCAACGCGCCGGTCCTCGCGCGGAGTATGAACTCTATCCCCTCATGAAGGGTCGTGCCCGGCGCCAGCTGCGCTACTACCTGCCTTAAGGCCTTGGGTATCAACCTTTCCCACCTCCACTGGACAAACGAATCCTTACCAAGTATTAATTCTCAGTCGGACGGCCCTTTTCCTTCCGGAAAATACCTAACTGAGCAAATAATCGATGCTTTCCGCTAGCGTGCCCGCCCCGAAGGCCTCGACCTCACCCGTGAACTGCCTTGCCGCCTTCATCCTTTGGAAGTTCGCCTTCGGCATCACCACCCTGGTGAACCCGAGCCTGGTCGCCTCGGCTAACCTTGCTTCCGCCTTGTGCACGGACCTGAGCTCACCCGACAGGCCGACCTCCCCGAAGACCGCGGTCCTGGAGTCGAGGGGCCTGTTCCTGTAACTTGAAGCAAGCGCCAGCGCGATGCCCAGGTCTGCTGCGGGTTCATCCACGGAGATCCCGCCAGCCACGTTCATGTACGTGTCGTTGGCCTCAACCGGTATGCCGATGCGCCTTCCGAGTACCGCCAGCATTATGGCAACCCTGCCGGCGTCGACGCCCGATGAGGTCCTCCTGGGGAAGCTCGCTCCGGGGGATCCCACCAGGGCCTGCAGCTCCACAAGGAATGGCCTGGTCCCTTCCATGCAAGGCACTACCACAGACCCTGCCATGCCGGCCACCCTTTCTCGCAGGAATGCCTCGGATGGGTTCGCCACTTCTACAAGGCCCCTTTCGCCCATCTCGAAGACCCCTACCTCATCCGTCGAGCCGAACCTGTTCTTAAGGGTCCTGACCACCCTGTATGACTGGTGTATGCCGCCTTCGAACTGCAACACAGTATCCACCATGTGTTCTAGGACCTTGGGCCCGGCCACTGCTCCGGTCTTCGTGACGTGGCCCACCATTATCGATGCCATGCCGGTCGACTTGCTCTCTTCGATTATCGAGGCCGCACACTGCCTCACCTGCCCCACGCTCCCCGACGCAGAGGAGAGCGATGCGTGCTGGGCCGTCTGTATCGAGTCCACCATCAGTACGGCCGGCTTTATCCTCCTTGAAGCCTCGATGACGGCCTCTATGTCGGTCTCGGGCAGGACCAACACGTTGGATCTGTCGGCCTTAAGTCGCCTTGCCCTCATCCCCACCTGTTCGACCGATTCCTCGCCGGACACGTAAAGCACAGGGGAGGATAACGATAACCCCACCGCAGCCTGCATCAGGAGCGTGGATTTCCCGATCCCGGGTTCTCCGGAGATTAGCACGGCTGAGCCTGCCACAAGCCCGCCGCCCAACACCCGGTCAAGCTCGGCTATGCCTGTAGAGAGCCTCTTGGATTCCGCTTCCCCGGTCTGCGAGAGCTTCACCGCCTTGGCTGTTGACGTTGACCGCCCTGCCTTTAAAGAGGGCGCCTCATCTTGCTGGACGGCCTCTTCCACTAGGCTGTTCCAACTGGAGCAAGATGGGCACTTCCCATACCAGCTGGCAGATTCCGCTCCGCATTGCTGGCACACGTATCTGGTCCTTGCTTTCTTCATATGGAAACCTCTCCGCTGTCCTTCCTCTTGCCTTCCTTGTCGAAGGTCGATGACAGCTTCCTTTCGGTAAAAGGCACGGTAAGGGAAGCGAAAAGGGTGCTTATCAGCATCGAGGCGAGGTACGCCGTGCTTCCCTCCAGTATTTTGTAACATGCGATGCCTGCAAGATTCCCCGCGATGCCCGCTTCCAGCATGGCCACCCCCCAAACCCTCTGGGCGGCTTTCCATGTGGCTATGTTCTTCATAGCCAGCGTGCTCCTGTATCCTGACCAGGCGGTGGGCTCCGGCGGGGGCAAGAATAACTGCCTTAGCCCGGTGATCAATACAAAGGCCGGCATGACAAAGCACAGGAAGAACTGCATTTGTCACCTCCAGATGAAAAGCCCCGGGCGCGCTGCCCGGGGCCTGTACGGTCTTCCAGCCGGGCCTACTTCTTGGAGCTTACGCTCACCCCTTGCACCAGCATGTGAGGCGCAAGGCACATCGTCATGCTGAAGCCTCTCTCCGAGCTGAGGTCCACCAGTCCGTCCTTCAGCACGTCGTAGGCGTTGCCGGCTATCATCAGGTCCTTGACGCGGCCGACGACTTTGCCCCCCTTGACCCTGTAGCCGAGCCCTACGTTGTTCGAAAACTCGCCGGCCATGTAGTTGCCCTGCCCGACGCCCAGGCAGTAGTCGATGTACAGGCCGTCTTCTATAGATGATAGCAGCTCGGCGACATCCTTCGTCCCCGGTTCGATGGATACGAGCGCCGGCGAGATCGCAGGGGGCGCCTCGAAGCTTCCCCTGTACCCCGAACCTGTGCTCCTTTTCCCATACATATCGGCCGTAAGCAGGTCATAAATCGGATTTCCGATTACCCCTTTATCCACAAGGGCCGACTTTTGCGTGGGCACGCCTTCGTTGTCAAGAGCACCCGAGCGGAACCAGTATTTGACCGTCGGGTCGTTCCATACCGTCAGCTTCTCCGAGAGCGCCTTCTTTCCTACCAGCGCCTTTATGGGAGACACGCCCATCTCCACCGCCTTGCCGTTGAAGCCTGCTCCGATCGATATGAGCATGCTGTCCAGGCCCATGGGCGAGAAGAGCACCGTTGTGGGGCCGCTTTGGGCATCTACCACTGTCTCAGCCAACCTCAGCTTCTCGGCCACCTGTTCGGCCGCCAGGATCGGGTCGTATTCGTCGTCGAGCGGGATCTTGAAGGCCGGCACCATGAGCACGTCCGACCCTTTGACAACGGTCGCGCCGAAGTAAACCTCATACATCGCGCCCTCGGATTCGTAATCCAGCCCGGAGGAGTTCAATATCCTGGTCCTGCTCTGCTCCACTGTGATGCTGGTCTCCGGGTAGCACTCCGGGACCAGCTTCTTCAGCTTATCTACGTATTTCGCGCCCATCTCCACAAGCTCGCTGATGCCGAGCTTCGTCGCGGTCTGCTTTATGGTCTCCACTTCAATTAGCCCGGACTTGGGGCCGGGGAAGTCGAACCCGGCCTTCGGGCCTGCCGCAGCGGTATCCAAAGCCATATCTACAAGCCTGTCCGCCTGGGAGAAGTCGGTGGTCGATGCGAAGCCCAACCTGCCGTCCTTAATAAGCCTCAAGCCCGCCCCTGTCATCCTGACGGAGTTTACGGTCTTCAGTTTGCCGCTCTCGTAGGCAGCCTCCGCCTTCCTGTAGTCGCCGTAGAACACCTCTGCCTTGCCGGCCCCGGACAATGCCTTCCTGAGTATCTTCTCCATCTTACCTTCCTCCAACGACTACGTTCTTGATCCTGATCGAAGGCGCGCCCATCATGACCGGAAGAGGGGCCTGCCCTCCCTTTCCACAGCCTCCCGTATGCCCGGTCCATTTGAAGTCGGAGCCTATGCCTTCGATGTTCATCAGCGTTTCGAAGAGGTTGCCGGCCATGACCACGTCCCTGACCCTTTCGGCCAGCTTGCCGTCCCTAATCATGAAAGCTTCCCTCGATGAGAAGGAGAACTGCTCTATCATGGTCTGGCCGCCGTATGCGGCAATGGCGAATATCCCCAGCTTTATATCACCGATAAGATCGTCGAAGCTGGACTTCCCCGGCCTTATTACGGTGTTCCTCATCCTGACTATCGGGGCGAACCTGTAGTTGACCGCCCTTGCATTGCCGGTAGTCCCCTCGCCCAGCCTTGCCGCCGTTTCCCTGGAATGCAGCCTCCCGACGAGAAGCCCGTTCGTTATGAGGGGGGCGGACACCGCGGGGGTGCCCTCGTCGTCGTACTTGAGAGACCCTCTTAGCCCTTCCGGGACGGGCTCGTCGGCGATGTTGAGGAAGTCCTGGCCGAACCTGCGGCCCAGGGTCATCATCTTCCTTGCGTCCTCGTTCTCGGCTATGAAATCCGACTCAGACAGGTGCCCGAAGGCCTCGTGCACGAACACGCCTGCCAGGTGCGGGTCGCAGACAACCGTGTATACTCCCGCTTTCACAGGATCCGCTCCCAATGCTTCTACGCAGGTGTCCACAACCTTCCTGGCGACATCGTGCCTGCCGGTCAGGTCCGAGAAATCCAAGCTGCTGCCTATCCCCTCGAAGGCTTCCACCGGGCGGCCGTCCTTCATCGCGGTTGCGTTGAGGCTGGCGTTCATGTCCGAGCTTTCCGTGGCTATGAAGGCCCCTTCCGAGTTTGCGAAGTATTTCCTGACGTAGAAGTCGCTGTACCTTACCATGGACGAGACCACTTTGGGGTCGGTCTTCGAAAGTATCTCTGCGTATTCGCCCATCACCTTCATCTTCTCGGCCAGGCTTACGTCTTTGGCCCCTCTCTTGATGCCCAGGCTGCATTCGTCATAGGCGGTCGTAACCCTGGCGAGCCTGACCTTGTCCTCGGCCGGGATGAAGGAACCTACGTACCTTGCCGACGTAATGGCGTCATCGCATGCTTTGTCCAGCGCCGATATGTCGTTGAACGCCGCAAAACCCCATCCTCCGTTTACAAGCGCCCTTACGTTGCCGCCGAGGTCCACCCTCGCCGTAGCGCTGTCGACGTTGGTAAGGCGGAAAAGCAGGGACGTCGCTTCCCTCTGCTCAAGCCTGATCTCCATGTATTCGACTTTTTCCTTGTGGGATGAAATGGCCGCCGACATGATTCCCTTGAAGTCCACTGGATCGACCTCCTGCCGCCGGCAGGCTTAAGGGAGCCACTGGCCGGCGCTACTTCTTGATATAGTTCAACGGATTGTAGGTTCTGTTGTTTATCCTGATCTCGAAATGGAGGTGAGGTCCGGTGGACCTTCCGGTGTTGCCGGAATAGGCGATTGCCTCGCCCTGTTCCACCCAATCGCCTTCCGAGACCAGAAGCGTCGAGTTGTGGGCATAATAGGTCTTGGTCCCTTGGCCGTGGTCGATGATGATGAGCTTGCCGTAGCCGGTGCCCCATCCGGACTTAGTCACCCTTCCTGCTGCCGCGGCTCTGACAATGGTGCCCGTCGGTACCCCGAAGTCCGTTCCGCTGTGCATGGAGCCGCTGCGCATTCCGTAGTTCGAGGTGACCCTCGTGCCGCTTGATATCGGGTGTATGAACTTCACGTCCGTGCTCGCTGACTTGCCCGACGCCTTGGAAGAGGAGGAAATGGTCGTCGACTTGGCGCTGGACTTGGGCAGCTTTCCGCCCGGTATGACCAGGACCTGACCTGCTTGTATCGTACTGCTGCTTGTAAGCTCGTTAGCCTCGAGTATGATCTGCGATGTGACCTGGTAGGTCTTGGCCAGGTCGAATATTGTGTCGCCCTTCTTTACAGTGTGGGTGAGTCCTGTAACCGACGGGAACGTCAGCTTCTGACCCACTTTGAGCCTTGATGCGTTGGTCAGGTTGTTGGCGTTGACTATCGTCGCTTCATCGACGTTGTATGCCTTCATGATGGACCATATCGTATCGCCCGGCTCGACGACGTGCTCGATTATATAGGGCTTCTTCTCCAGTATGCCCCTCAGGTTCTCAAGCGGGGAGCCTGTAGTGATAGCCTCGTCGTCCATAGAGAAGAGGTTCTCGTCTGTGCCATGGCCTCCGGGGCTGAGCGAGAAAGGCTCCGTCAGCATGTCGAATACATTTGCCGCTATCCTCGCTATGCCTGAACCCGAAACGGTGTCGGCGCCGCCGCCGACGCCGATGTCAGCCGAAGATGGCGTAAGCAGTAGGAATATGAAACAGAAGACGAGCAATGCGAACATTGTCGCCACTGACTTCGGTATCTTCGGCATCTCTTGCCTGTACCTCAAGATCTCTCCCCTTCGCTGACCATAGATAAAATATTTTACACCATCTGGAGGCTATCTGAAAACCCCGTGAGCCATCCGGGTCACTTCCTGATAACGACCCATATTAGTAAACGGTCCCGCGTTCCTTCATGTTGCTTGCGTATTTCGAATTGACGATCGTGTCTATGAGCTCGTCGTTCGACGCAGTCTTCCTCACCCTTCCGAACAGGAATTCGGTCTGCTCCTGCGGGCTCATGCTCGCCATGGCCACCCTCAGCACCCATGCAGCCTCCCTCTCCTTGGGGGTGTATAATAGCTCGTCCCTCCTGGTCGAAGAGGCTTTTATGTCGATGGCAGGGAAGATCCTCCTGTCTGCGAGCTCTCTTTCCAGGTGTATTTCCATGTTGCCGGTACCCTTGAATTCCTCGTATATCATGTCGTCCATCCTGCTTCCCGTATCCACGAGGCAGGTGGCGAGTATCGTCAGGGATCCCCCGTCTTGTATGTTCCTGGCCGCCCCGAAGAACCTTTTGGCCGGATGCAGGGCTGAAGGGTCCAATCCGCCCGACAGTGTCCTGCCCGATGAAGGCGTCGTCGTGTTGTACGCCCTTGTGAGCCTAGTCAGGGAGTCTAGCAGTATGCAGACGTTCTTCCTGTGCTCAACCTGCCGTTTGGCGATTTCCAGGACAATTTCTGCGACCCTTGTGTGGTTTTCGGCCGGTTGGTCGAAGGTTGACGAGAAGACCTGTCCCTTATCCCCGATCCACTGTATCCAGTCGGTTACTTCCTCCGGCCTTTCGTCCACAAGAAGGACTATCAGCCGGATATCGGGGCTGTTGTCCATCAGCGCCCTGGCAACGGTCTTCATTACCGTCGTCTTGCCGACCTTGGGCTGGGCAACTATCATGCCCCTCTGCCCCATGCCAATGGGCACCATGAGGTCGATCACCCTGCCTGTTATCTCGGAGCTCTGCGTTTCGAGCTTTATCCTCTGCTTGGGGAATATCGGGGTGAGGTCTTCGAAGTACTTGCGAGTCTCGCAGTACTCCGGCGGATCGTCGTTTACGCTTTCGACCCTTATAAGGGCCGAGTTCTTCTCGCCCTCGTTCGGAGGCCTTACGTATCCTGCCACCTCGTCGCCGTTTCTCAGCCTGAACCTCTTTATCTGGGACGGCGATATGTATATGTCGTCGAAACCCTGCGTATTAGGCTGATTGGCCCTCAGGAAGCCGTATCCTTCCGGCTTTATCACCAGGACTCCCTTCGCCGACATCGCTCCGTCCTTCATATGGGACGGCAGCTGGGCTTCCCTTTGGGGTGCAGCCTGCGCTGCTGCTGCCGGCTCCTCCCGGACCGAGGTTTCCTCTTCGGAGGGCAGTGCCGTAGTCGCCGGCCCCTGATCGGGTTCAGCCGCCTCGCCTGCTTTGCTGCGCCTTCTCAGCACAGGCCTGGACGATATGATGGTTTCGGGGCCGTCCAGCTTGCCCGATGCCAGCATCCTCGAGACGTCCTCTATGTCCTTGGCCGAACCGAGCTCGCCGTCGTCTCCAACTACGCCGATTATCTTGAAGGATACGGGCTCGACGGTCCTGGCTTCCTCAGTTTCCGTCCTGTTCTTCCTTGGCCTTCCCCTCTGCGCGGCTTTTGCGGCAGGGACCTGGGGTTTTGCGCCCTCTTCCCTGTATATGGCAGTCAAGGCGTCTATGAGCTCTGCCTTCCTCAAAGTCCTGAACCCTTTGACGCCGTGCGCCTTCGCCTCGTCCTTGAGCTCAAGGACGCTTTTGGCGCCCAACTCTGATATTCTGTCTTTCATTATGTTCCTCCATCCGGAATCGTGGGAATTACCTGTGGGAAATGCGGTGCAAACAATTACAACCTGCGCAGGCGGCAGATTTGCATCAAAAGACCTTCTTCACATGATAAAAAGAAAGGAATGCGAACGTCGATGTTTACACAATTCTTTCGATATCCGATGCGCTTCTCCTTCATCAGGAAGGATTATTTCCTGTTCTCCTTGGCTGCTTTTATGAATGCGTCGAAAAGCGGATGCGGCCTGTTGGGCCTCGACTTGAACTCGGGATGGAACTGCGTACCGACGAAGAAAGGATGCCCTGGCAGCTCACAGATTTCCACAAGGTCCCTCTCCGGGTTCCTTCCCGAGAGCACAAGCCCTTTGTCTATGAGGGCCTGCCTTAATGAGTTGTTGACTTCATAGCGGTGGCGGTGCCTCTCGTTCACCGAGGCCACCTTCCCGTATATCCCGTGGGCGATGCTGCCCTCCTTGAATTCGCATTCGTAGATTCCGAGCCTCATGGTGCCGCCCTTGTTGTCTATCCCCTTCTGGTCGCTCATCAGGTCTATCACCGGGAACTTGGTGTCCGGCCTGAACTCCGTGGAATGTGCGTCGGCCATTCCGCATACGTGCCTTGCGTAATCGATTATCGCCATCTGCATGCCCAGGCAAAGTCCCAGGAAGGGGACCTTCCTCTCCCTTGCGTATGCCACGGCCTTTATCTTGCCCTCTATGCCGCGGTCCCCGAAACCTCCGGGCACCAGGATGCCGTCTGCTTCGGACAGGAACCCGTCAAGGTCCTTGTCCCCTTCCAGGTCTCCCGAGTAGATGTAGTCTATCTTTACGCAGACATCGTTCTTTATGCCCGCATGCTTTAGCGCCTCGACGACGCTCAGGTACGCGTCGGGCAACGCCACATATTTGCCCACAAGCGCGATTCTGACCTTTTCGGTGGCTCCCTTGGCCTTTTGCACCATGGCTTCCCAGTCGACCAGGTCCGGCTTCCTGTCCTCCATGCCCAGCCTGGCTAGGACTATCCTTGCAAGGCCCTCCCTTTCGAGCTGGAGCGGCACTTCATAAAGCGATTCCAGGTCGGGGTTGAAGATTACGGCGCTTGGGTCGATGTCGCAGAAGAGGGCGATCTTGTTCTTTATCTCCGCCGGAAGGGGCACTTCAGACCTGCATACTATGGCGTCCGGCTGAATGCCCTCGGACCTCAGCTCCTTGACGGAATGCTGAGTCGGCTTCGTCTTGAATTCTCCCGACATCCTGAGGTAGGGGACAAGCGTCACGTGGACGAAGAAAGTGTTCTCGCGGCCCACTTCGCGCCTCAACTGCCTTACCGCCTCCAGGTAAGGCTGGCTTTCGATGTCGCCTACCGTCCCGCCTATCTCAACTATGATGAAATCGGGCCTGTCGGCCTCCAGGGCTTTTATCCTTCTTTTTATCTCGTTCGTTATATGGGGGATCACCTGGACGGTACCGCCGAGGTAGTCGCCTCTTCTCTCGTTGGCCAGGACCTGTGAGTATATCATACCTGTAGTGATGTTGTTGCTGCGCTTTACGTTGATGTCGATGAACCTCTCGTAGTGGCCGAGGTCGAGGTCGGTCTCGGCGCCGTCCTCGGTGACGAAAACCTCCCCGTGCTGATAGGGGCTCATCGTCCCCGGGTCGACGTTTATGTAGGGGTCGAATTTGAGGATGCTAAGCGTGTAGCCCCTGGATTTGAGGAGCCTGCCGAGGGATGCGGCGGTGATGCCCTTTCCGAGGCCTGAAACCACCCCGCCAGTAACGATAACGAGCCTAGCCATATGGTCCTCCCGGGTAGTCAGCTAAAAACATTAAGATTATACATCAGGGCAGAGCCCGATTCAAATGAGCTTGCCAAAATCACACCTGTGGCTTGGGCGACATCACAAGGTACGAGGTGCCTTCGGCCGCCGCCGGTTTCTTGAGCTCTACTTCACCCGGCTCGGCGTATGTTATGCGTTCCTTGCCCTCAAGGAACGCAGATAGCGGAAGCAGCCTCTCTATGCCTGGCTTCATCCCGTAGTGCATCGGGACTGCGACCCTGGGCCTGATGAGTTTTATGAGCCTGTCGGCGCCTGCCGGGTCCAGCGTGTAGGTGCCTCCTACAGGTATCAGCAAATAATCGAGGTTTCCCATCCTCAGGAGCTCGTCCTTGCTCGGCACGTCTCCGAGGTCCCCCAGATGGCAAATCCTGAGCCCGTCGACTTCGAAGATGTTGATGATGTTCGAGCCCCGCTTTGCGCCCATCTGGTCGTCATGCCAGCTCATAATCCCGTTTATGGCAATTTCGCCTATCTTGCGGTGCCCGGCCGTGTCGACCAGGGAGTATCTACCCCTGACACCCTTCAGGTAGTTGTGGTCGAAATGCTGATGGCTGACCGTCACTATCTCAGCGGCCAGGTCGCCCGGCAGCGTCCCCACTGTAGGGTCGTAAGGGTCCATGACCACCCTGGTGCCGTCCGAGGCCTTAAGGACGAAACATGAATGCCCGAGCCATGTCAATCTCACACCCACTATAAAGCCCCCTTCAGTTGACTTTGCCGCCTCCTGCGAGCTCCTCTTGCATCTCTTCCCTGCCGCTCTTCCTGTCTAGGGCGTACCTCGACAGCAGCCTCCTTACGGCTAATGCCAGGAAATAGGCGTTGACCGATCCGTACAGGAACACGCCTATTATGACAAGTACCAGATAGGCCCAGGACGGCCATGCCATCGACGCCAGTGGGAGCAGGTATCCAGCGAAAGCGAGAAACAGCATCAACGCCCCCGACGCAAGGCTGTATCCGGGATTGTCGATCATCAGCAGGAAGCCCTTCTTTATCGCGCTAAATAGCCTTTCGTCGCGCTCCACGATAATTCCTGCCGCATAGGCGGCGGTGACGAACGAGAACAACCCGACCCATGTCGCCACGCCGAAGGCCAGGTAGGTAAGAAGGCCCGGCACGGTCGGAAGGTAGAGCATGAGCGGGATGTAAAGCAGCAGGGCGACGGCGGACAATGAGAAAAGGCCCAGAAACCTGACATAGGACTTCATGAATGACCTGAAGAAGGACCGCATTTCGAAGTCCTCCTTGTGAACCGGCCCGTTCGCCATGCACAGCGCCATGCATGACGCCGCCGCAAGCAGGAAGACGGCCGGCACCAGGAGCAATGGGTTGGCCAGGGCCAGCTGGGCGGCCACGAAGCCGAGCGCCCACCATGTCGAAGCGAACACGAAAGACAGCGTTATCCTCTCGTACCACAGCTTGAAGGACCTGCCCAGGTCCTTTGCGGCATCCAGCGCGCCGGGCATCCTCCCCTGCGGCCTCGTCTCCAAGCCCGTCACATCCTCTCGGGGGCGTCTATGCCCATAAGGGGCAGAAGGTTTGCAAGGGTGATCCTTGTGGCGTCGACCAGGGCTAGCCTTGCCGCGGTCCGGCCCTTGTCCTCGCTTACCACCCTGCATTCCGTGTAGAACCTGTGGAACTCGGCCGCCAGCTCGTAAGAGTACCTTGCCATCCTGGAGGGCTGCAGTTCCTCTACCGCGGCCCACAGCTCGTCGGGGAATACGGAGAGCCTTCTTACCAACGCTGTCTCGGTAGGATGCGACAGCTTAGAGCAGTCCGCGGCATCCAAAGACGAGAGGTCCTCGCCCTCCCTTGAAGCCTTCTCGAATATGGAACAGCATCTGGCATGAGCGTACTGCACGTACCAGACCGGGTTGTCGGGGGTGTTCCTCGCCGCCACTTCCATGTCGAACTCAAGATGTGAGTTAGTGTTGCGCATGATGAAGAAATAGCGGGCGGCGTCCTTCGGGACCTCCTCGAGCAGGTCGTCCATGGTTATGAACTCCCCCGCCCTCTTGGACATCTTAACCGCCTCCCCTCCTCTCAGAAGGGTCACCAGCTGCAGGATGAGCACATAGAGCGTGTCGTCCGGATATCCCATGGACTTGATGCCGGCCTGCATGCGGCCCTGATATCCGTGATGGTCCGGCCCTAGTATGTCTATGAGCTTTGTGAAGCCCCTCTCCAGCTTGTCGAGGTGGTATGCGAAATCTGGAGCTACATATGTGTACTCCCCGTCGCTTTTTATCATCACGCGGTCCTTGTCGTCCCCGTACCTCGTGGACCTGAACCAGACTGCTCCCTCCCGCTCGTACAGGTCCCCGTTGTCCCGCATCCTGCCCAGGGCCTCTTCAACCTTTCCCTTTTCCCTTATCGACCTCTCCGATGTCCAGGTGTCGAAGAATACGTTATAGGCCTCGAGCGACTTCCTCTGCCAGGCCAGCATCGCCCCCAGGGCGTATTCCCTGAGCCTTGCCTTGGCCTCTTCCGCAGGCAGGTCCAAGATCCCCGGGCCCAGGTCCTCCCCCGCCTTCATTGCGATGTCCTTCACGTACAGCCCTCGGTAGCCATCCTCCGGGAACGGGTAGTCCTTACCGTGCGCTTCGGCCAGCCTGGCGTACACCGACTCGGCAAGGACGTTGACCTGGTTTCCCGCGTCGTTTATGTAGAACTCCCTTTCCGCATTGTAGCCTGTGAAATTCATCATCCTGGAAAGCGAATCGCCAACTGCGGCGGCCCTTGCGTTCACGATGTTAAGAGGGCCCACCGGATTGGCCGATACGAACTCGACGTTGACCTTCCTGCCCTCACCCTTGTCGCTCCTGCCGTAATCCGCCCCAGCCCGCCTTATCGCCTTGATAGCCAGGTCCAGCCAGGCGTCGGCCAGGAAGAAGTTCAGGAAGCCAGGGCCGGCTACTTCAGCCCTTGCTATGAGGGGGTCTTTCTCGTCAGAGATCTGCGCAGCCAGCAGCTCCGCCAGCTCGCGCGGCTTCATGCCGGCCCTCTTCGCCAGCGAAAGAGCCACTGGAGTCGCGAAATCGCCGAACTTGGGATCCTTGGGGATCTCCAGCGGGATATCATAATCGGGCATCTCCATGAATATGCCCTTCCTGACGAGTCCTTCTAGGGCCCTGAGCACAGCAGCCCCGATAGCCTTCCTCAGTTGGTCCGATATGTTCACATGCTGCGTAGCAGGCATCTTTACCTCCGTAGCCGGCGGTGTTGCGCCGGTTTTACTATCACCTATTATCTTAGTATAATAAACAAATGGGTCTGTTTGGAACGATTTTGAATCGAGGATGGCGCCCATGGGCATCTCCATTTCCATAAACGATGTGTCCAAGAAGTTCGGAGAACGCACCGCGCTCAGGAAGGTGAGCGCCAATGCCGCGTCCGGCAGGGTGCTTGTAGTGACCGGACAGAACGGCACGGGCAAATCGACCCTCCTCAAAGTGGTGGCAGGGCTCATAAGGCCCAGCACAGGCGAAGTCAGGTATTCGGACGGGACGTCGACCCGGGATGCGGCTCGTTTCAGGGACAGGATAGGTTTCATCTCTCCCGAGCTTGCGCTGTATGAGGAGCTCACTGCCCTCGACAACCTCGCTTTCTTCGCAGGCCTGAAGGGCGTGCAGGACCCTGTCGCAGCCGGAGAAGCCCTCCTCAAGAGGGTCGGGCTGCTTGACCGAGCTGACGATCCGCTGGGCAGCTTCTCGTCAGGCATGAAGCAGAGGGTCAAATTCTGCTTCTCCCTTGTGAACGACCCCGACGTGTGGCTGATAGACGAGCCCACTGCCAACCTGGACGACCCGGGCAAGGAGCTTGCATATTCCCTGATCTCCGAAAGGCGCGGGAGGAGCGCGATAATAATTGCGACGAACGAGAAGGAGGAGGTGCCCCTAGGAGATGAAGCCGTCATCCTTGGCAAGTAAGGCCCTCCTTGTCTTCATGAAGGACGTCAGGTCTGAGGCGAGGACCCGTTACGGAGTCGGAAGCATCGCCCTTTTCGCCGTGACTTCGCTAGTGGTGGCAAGCTTCGCTGTGAGCCCTTACGCCCTGGAGCCTGACGCGCAGTCGGCATTCCTCTGGGTGGTCCTCTTCTTCTCGTCGATGTCCGGCCTGTCAAGGTCCTTCGTCAAGGAGGAGGAGACCAGGACCTCGGTCGCCCTGAGGATGTCTGCCGAGCCGCTGGCCGTGTTCTTCGGGAAGCTCATGTTCAACCTCGCACTCATGGCCGGCGTGGAGATTGTCGTGGTGCCGATGTTCCTGCTGTTCATGGACATTTCGCCGGCGACGCCTTCCCTGTTCTTCGCATCAGTCGCCCTGGGGACGGTTTTCATTTCGGCGGCCACGACGATTGTCGCGGCCATAATATCAAAGGCGAACTCGAAAGGCGCGCTTTTCGCCGTGCTTTCGTTCCCGGTGACGATGCCGGGGCTAATAATGGCGGTCAGGATGACCAACGCGTCGCTTGCCGGCATGGGTTTCGCTTCCGCATTAAGCGAGGTCGCAGGCATCCTCGCATTCACTGTCATCCTGACGACCCTTTCGGCGCTGCTGTTCGAGTTCGTATGGAACGACTGATGCGCCTGTGACGTATAATTACTGTCCGGAGGTAGTAATGTTCCTGAAATACTTGTTGGGTTTATGGATGGCAGCGGTGTCACTTGCCGCCTTCGTCTGGGCCCCGGCGGACGCGACGCTGGGGGAGATATCGAGGATAATATTCTTCCACATACCGACGGCATGGGTTTCGGTGGTCGGCTTCCTTGCATGCATGATTCATGGGGCAAGGTACCTGAAGAACAGGGACCTCAAGGAGGACGCGGCAGCCGCCATATGGGCCGAGATAGGCCTGCTTTTCATAGTGATAGCGACTGTGAGCGGCGCGATATTCGCCAAGGCGACCTGGGGCGCCTACTGGAGCTGGGACCCGAGGCAGACGTCAATATTCGTGCTTTTCCTGATCTACATGGCATACCTTGCGTTGAGGAGCGCGATAGACGATCCCGACCGCAGGGCGGCGCTTTCCTCGGTATACTCGGTAATCGCCTTCGTGACGGTGCCGCTTCTGGTGTTCGTTATACCCAGGCTTCCGGGCATACAGGGCCTGCACCCGGACGATGCAATAATATCCAGGGACCTTAACATGGATACAAGGATGCTGGCTGTCTTCATTGCGTCCCTGATAGGTTTCACAGGGGTCTCCGCCTGGATGTTCGGCTTGAAGATGAGGATGATGGGGCTCAGGATGGCGGACAGGGCTTCGTCGGAGGAGGAATAGATGGATTTCGCATCGGCAGGTTCGCTTTGGATAACAGGGTTGGTGGCGGTTGTCACTTGGGCCGCGGTTTTCTTCTACATGCTGAAGGTCGACAGGGACCTCTCGAAGGCGGAGAAAAGGCGCGGAAGGGCAAAGTAGGATCGGCCCTGGGCGCAGACCCCGTTCCTTACCGGAGGGGCATTTGGCCGTAGAACGGCCGTTTTGAGGAGGTCGTACCCGGAAGTGGCGAAGAAGAAGACATTCGGCCTTGTGGCCGCGATAATCATCCTGGCTGCCATGGCGGCAGTCGTCCTTATAGCTTTCTCAGGTTCGCTCACGCCCTATGTGACGCTCGCCGAAGCCAGGCAGAAGGGAACCACGGTGCAGGTGGCCGGCGTCCCTGACTTCGCCAGCCAGCGGTATGAGGAAGGCACCAACGACTTTCTCTTCGAGATGACCGACCACGTCGGCGAGTCTGTGACCGTCAGGTTCCAGGGCGCAAAGCCTTCGAACTTCGACGAAGCCGAAAACGTGGTTGTGATAGGAAAGCATTCTGGCACTGAGTTCGTCTCCAGGAAGATGCTGGTCAAATGCCCGTCCAAGTACCAGGCCGGGGGTGGAGGTAAATAATGAACGTTTGGAACCTGGCGCTTGCGGCAGCCTTCATAGCGGCGGCAGCTTCGGGCGCATTCTATGTCATGGCCGGGAACATATCCCGGCACGGCGACCCTTCCGCATTGTCACCCGTAAAGTCCAGGGACCGCGCCCGCAACATAGCCATGGCAAGGGCGATGATGGGGACATCATTCGCCCTCGTCGCAGTGGCTTCGGCGGGGCTCCTGTCCATGTTCTTAAGGCATGATTTCCGCTTCGAATACGTGGCCAACAACTCCAGCAGGGGCCTGGACAACATCTACCTGGTGTCGGCCTTCTGGGCGGGCCAGGAGGGAAGCCTGCTGCTCTGGGCGCTGTTTTCGGGCTTCTTCGGCTGTATGCTCATGCTCACCGCAAAGAAGAACGAGGAATCCTCGATGCCTTGGTACGCCCTGGCTCACCTTATGATACTGGCGGTCACGCTGAGGATGAGCCCGTTTACGATGCTTGCGGAGCCGGCGGCGGACGGCATAGGGTTAAACCCGCTGCTCATGAACCCATGGATGGCCATCCACCCTCCGGTAATATTCGCAGGATACGCCGCCATAGCAGCGCCTTACGCGCTTGCGATGGGCGCATTGGTGAGGAAGGACTACCACGGTTGGGTGCCCGTGGCCACCTGGTGGAACCTACTTGCCTGGCTTCTGCTCGGCGCCGGTATAATGATAGGCGCAAGGTGGGCTTACGCCGTGCTCGGCTGGGGCGGCTACTGGGGCTGGGACCCGGTCGAGAACGCATCCCTTGTGCCCTGGATCTTCGGCGGCGCGCTGCTGCACACTTTCCTCAGCCAGAAGGCCCGCGGAAAGATGGTCAGGACTAACATCGCACTGTCGGTGGTAACCTACCTGCTGATAGCCTACGGCACCTTCCTCACCCGCTCCGGGGTGCTCTCTGACTTCTCGGTCCACTCCTTCTCGGACTTGGGCCTTTCATCGTACCTCCTGCTGTTCATCCTCTTGATCGGCGCGCCGGCGCTCGTCCTTTACCTGGCGAGGTTCAAGGACATGACGGCGGCGAGGAAGTACGAGGAAGTCTACGAGAGGTGGACCAGCCGTGACTTCGGCGTGTTCATAGGGGCTTCGGTGCTTCTGGCTTCAGGGCTCATAACCCTTCTGGGCACATCGGCCCCAATATTGACCGGAACAGTCGGCGAGGCGCAGGCCGTGGACACAAGCTTCTATAACATCACCAACTATCCGCTCGGCATACTCATCGCCGTGATAATGGGCGCATTCCCTATGTTCAGATGGGGCATGGACATGCTCAGGTCGGCGAAGGCCGGGCTCATCGCCTCTTTCGCGCTTGCAGCGGCAGTGACAGCAGGCATAATGCTCACGGGGGCCGGCGGGGCGGCCTATCTGGCCTTCATGTTCGCCTCCCTGTTCGGGTTTTTTTCCAACCTGTACATGTTCGCCAAAGTCTTGAGGAACGGCATCAGGCACGTCGGTGGATATATGACGCACCTCGGCGTGGCCCTGGTGTTCGCGGGCATAATCGCCACCGCCGGTTGGGCCGTGTCGGAGAGGGCCATGGTGCCAATAGGAGGCTCTGTCGAAGTTGCGGGTCTCACCGTCGAAGCATCGTCACCTGTGACGTCGCAGGACGGCAACACCGTGCATGTGCCGTTGAAGCTGTACAAGGACGGCACCCTATTCCAGGAGGGCAGCCCGTACATGCAGATGACGCGAATGAACAGCATCCTGCACGGGCCTATGATACATTCCAGCCTCACCGAAGACATATATATCTCACCTCTTACGCTAGAAGGCTCTTCATCCGGGATGTCCACCCTGCCCGGCAAGAAGATGGAAATCGGGAAGGGGCAGACAGTCGCCTCGGGAGGCTTTGAAGTATCGTTCTCGACGTTCGACCTTACGGAGATGAGCCTGGGCAAAGTCGGAGCAGGCGTCAAGGTCGCTGAGGAAGGCACCGTGCTGTTCGACGGCAAGCTCTTCATATCGGTCGCAGGCACAGGAGGCGACGAGTCTTACGCAGTCTTTCAGTCGAAGGAAGGCAGATACGTCCTGACGCTCGAATCGATTAACGCAAGCTCCGGAAAGGTATTCATGGACCTGGCCAAGGCAAGCGAAGAGAAGTCCGCATCCGGAGGCTCCTTCCTGATTGAGGTGAGCCGCAAGCCGTTCGTTTCCCTGCTGTGGATCGGCGCCATATTGATTACGCTAGGGACAGCCATAGCGACGGTCAAGAGGTTCATGGAGGCTAAGTAGCAGCTGCATAGGCGCTGCCATCAGGACGGCCGCCCTCCGGGGCGGCCGTCCTGTACTATTCCGTGCACAATCCAGTATGTCTATTAACATGCGGCATCCCAAGTGATACAATATAGTCGTAAATAATTTCAGAATCTTTCGTGCTGCTAAATTAGATAATATAAAATTTTTACTGAAAATAGGCGGGGTTATGGGGAGGAAACTGAAATTAATTCGGGGCGGACAGGCAAGGGCGGCAGCGATTGCATTGGCGCCATCTTTCGCCGTGTTCCTTGTCTTCACCTTGTATCCCATGCTGTACTCACTTTACATAAGCTTCACCGACGCAGGGCTGCTGAAGGCGGGGTACGATTTTATCGGGTTTGGGAATTACGCTGCTTTGATAAAGGACAGTTCCTTCAGAAGGGCGATGCTGAACACACTGGCCTATACCCTTGCGGTCGTTCCTTTCACAAATGCCATTTCGTTCGCGCTGGCGCTTGCCCTGAACAGGAAGCTAAGGCTCACCCCCTTTTACAGGACGGCCTTCTTCATGCCCGTGGTGGCTTCCATGGCTTCCGTGGCGACGGTCTGGTTCCTCTTCTACGACCCCTACTACGGGGGCTTCAACGGGCTCCTGGCGAAGCTCGGAATCACAGGGCCCGCATGGCTTTCCGATCCGTCGTGGGCGCTGTTCGGGATAATCTTGATGGCCATCTGGAAGAACCTGGGCTACAGCATGGTCATCTACCTCGCGGGCCTCCAGGACATACCCCAGGACATCTACGACGCAGCGGCGCTCGACGGCGCTGGCGGCTTCAGGCTGACGAGGTACATAACAGTTCCGATGATGGCCAGGATAACGGCCTTCACGCTGATAATGAGCACGATAAGGTCATTTCAGGTCTTCGGCCAGGTGAGGATTATGACCGGGGGCGGGCCTACCGATTCCACCCTCGTCGCAGTCTATTACATCTACAAGCAGGCCTTCGAATCCCCCTACAGGCTAGGCTACGCATCTGCGGCCGCCTGGGTCGTCTTCCTTGTGGTCGGCGCGCTTGCCGTCGTCCAGTCCCGTTTCGCAAGGAGGCTGGAATCATGAGCGGCGGCGCGGCGAAGAAGATAGGCAGGGGATTTGTGGCGATCATCGCCGAGGCGGCGCTTCTTGCAGGCAGCGCCATGATGTTGGTGCCCTTCTCGTGGATGCTCACCGTATCCCTCAAAGGCAGGCGCGAGGTCTTCTCGGGATCCAACTTCCTGCCCCAGATTAAAATCGCCCTCGACGGGCTTCCGAGGGATCCGGCACTTATCGCGCTCATGGCCGCCGCGGGCGCGGCTAGCATTCTTTGGATTTACCTAAAGACGATGAAGAGGGGCGCCCTCATGCCCGGAATCGCCGCCGCCGTGCTTTGGATTGCGGCCATCGCCAGGGCCTTCGCCTCAGGAGTCCTCGGCGGGCTGGTGTTCGACTCCTACGTTGACATATGGTCGAGGGTGCCGTTCGCCAGGATGTTCGTAAACAGCACAGCCGTCGCCCTTGCCGTAACGGCGCTGCAGCTGGTCACTAGCTCCCTTGCAGGCTTCGCCTTCTCAAGGCTGAATTTCCCCGGGCGAGACAGGCTGTTCTGGGCTTATGCAGCCCTCATGCTGATACCCCAGCAGGCTACCCTCATCCCCGCTTTCATGCTGATAAGGAACTTAGGCATGATGGATACCTACGCGGCGCTCATATTGCCGTTCGCAGCGGCGCCGTTCGGGGCCTTCCTTATGAGGCAGTTCTTCCTCGGCCTGCCGAAGGAGCTCGAGGAGGCGGCCGTACTGGACGGATGCTCCAGGCTCGGGGTTCTTTTCAGGATCTTCATGCCGCTTGCCAAGCCCGGTCTTTCGACGCTGGGCCTTTTCAGCTTCATGGCCAGCTGGAACGAATTCCTGTGGCCGCTTATGGTTACGACGAAAAGGGAAATGTTCACGCTCCAGGTGGGGCTCGACATGCTCAAATGGGAGGCCGGCTCCGACTGGCCGATCATAATGGCGGCATCTGTTATGGTGACTATTCCCGTGATAGCGGCTTTCCTGTTCGCGCAGGGAAGGTTCACAAGGAGCATAGCCGTGAGCGGGATCAACATGTAAAGGAGCAAACGAATGAGACGCATTGTAAAACTGATCGCGGTGTCGGCATTGATCTTTGCCATGGCGGCGTCGGCTGCGATCGCTGCCCCGCGTACTACTCTCAGCCTGTGGCATTACCTCGGAAGCGACACCAGCTCCATGTTCAAGTCGCTTGTGGACGAGTGGAACGCAAAGAACCCCGCCGTGTTCGTAGAGCTGACGTACGGCGGCAACAACAGGACGATGCAGGACAAGCTGCTTGCGTCCATAGTCGCCAAGGCGCAGCCGGATATGGCCCTGATGGACCAGTTCTGGGTGCCGGAGCTGGCCAATTCGGGAGCCCTCTTGAACCTGGACGGCTTGTTGAGCGAAACGGAAGAGGCCGACTTCCTGGCGCCGGCAAGGCAGGCGGCCAGCTACGCAGGCAGCCTCTGGACGATGCCCCTGGGGATGTCGAACCAGGCCCTATATTACAACAAGGACCTGTTCAGGGCGGCAGGGTTGAATCCGAACGTCCCTCCCTCAACGTGGGAGGAGATGTTCGAGGCGGGCCTCAAGCTATCCAAGGACACCAACAAGGACGGCAAGGTCGACCAGTTCGGTCTTTATATGCCCGTGACGGTCAACACAGGCATGGTCTACTACTTCGTTACCTTCCTGTGGCAGGCTGGAGCCGAGCTTTACAACAAGGACTACAGCGCGGCGACGTTCAATTCGGCGGCGGCCGTCAAGGCTGTGCAATACCTGCAGAAGCTGGTAGCCTACCAGGTACTGCCGCTTGCCAACATCGCCGACGCCTTCCTGAACGGAAGGGCGGCCATGGCGCTGGCAAGCACATCCTCCCTGGGTTATTACAAATCCGCTGCCAAGTTCGACCTCGGGGTGGCCCACATGCCGTCTGGCGCCAAGAAAGTCACCGGAGTCGGCGGCAACAGCCTCGGCATATTCAAATCCGACAGGGACCGCGAGGCGGCGGCCTTTTCGTTCGTCAAATGGATGACCAGCGCCGAGGTTTCGACCAAGTGGGCCATCGCAACGGGATATACACCGACAAGGAAGAGCGCCCTCGAATCGAAGGAATACAAGGAGCTGGTGGCGGCCGACCCGATGGTGGCTACGATAATATCCCAGCTGGATTACGCAAGGCCCAGGCCGAACGTGCTTTCATACTCACGCGTATCGAACATAATCAGCGCTGCCGGCGAGAGGGTTTTGTTCGAGTACACGAAAGACCCTGTGGCCACCCTTGACAAGGCAGTTGCAGATGCTAACGCAGTAATCCGAGAACTGGCGAAGAAGTAGCCGCAACAATGAGCTTTACAGGCAATTAGCCGTTACGTGCCGCCTGTGAGATAATGTAATCGTGAACCAAACCCGGCATTATCCGCAAAGGGGGGTGGACCAACTGCAGCAGAGGAAAGGCCATCTGGTCAGGGTGGAGAGCCTTCTTGCGCGGCTTGCCCCCAGCGAGCAGAAAGTGGCAGTCGCAGTGCTCAAAGACCCTTCGATGGTGATGGACTCCGGCATAAGCGACCTGGCAGGCAAGAGCGGGGCTTCAGAAGCCGCGGTAGTGCGATTCTGCAAGAAGGCTGGCTATTCCGGCTACAAGCAATTCAAAATGGCGATGACCCAGGAGCTTGGGACTTACCACTTGCTCGGGCTGGAAAACAGCATCGACGAGAAGATCAAGTCCTATGGCTGCATAGACGAGATAATCAACGCGGTCAGGGACCAGGAGGTGTCTGTACTGGGCTCCGCCCTGTCGACCATCGACAGGGAACAGCTGAACATGGCCGCCGATGCGATAATCAACTGCAAGAGGGTCACCATATTCGCAACAGGGCTTTCCGGCATGATCGCCAACGAGCTGAACAACAGGCTTATGAGGCTTGGGTTCGACACTCAGTTCGAATCGTCCCTTTACGCCCAGCTGCTGCAGGCGTCGAAGCTGACGCCGGACGACGTGGCCATAGGGATATCCTACTCGGGCACCACCAAGGAGGTAGTCGATGCCGTGGGCTTAGCTGGAAAATCCGGGGCGCGGACTATAGCCATAACGAACTATCCAGACATGGACCTGGCGAAGAAATCCGACATAGTGATAGCAGCTGGCATAGAGACCACATTCACAGACGTCGGGATGTGGTCCATGCCCAGGATAGTAGGCCTTGCTATCATTGACATCTACATGGCGGCTGTGGCATTCAAGATGCAAGGCGGCATAGGCAGCGAAGCCGAGGCCTCTCGGAGGGCGTTGCTTACGACGCTCGGCATCGCAATCTAGCATCGGAGGAAGGTCAATGGCTGAAGTCAAGCTGGAAGGCGTAACGAAGAAGTACGGGAAGACCACTGCCTTGAAATCGCTGGACCTGCTGGTCAGGGACAAGGAGCTGCTTGTGCTGGTAGGCCCTTCAGGTTGCGGGAAGACGACGACGCTTCGGATGATAGCCGGGCTCGACGACCCGGACGAGGGTGACATTTTCATCGACGGGAAGTCCATGCGCGGTGTCGAACCGAAGGACCGCGACATAGCCATGGTATTCCAGAACTACGCACTTTACCCTCATATGGACGTCTTCAACAACATGGCCTTCGGCCTTAAGATGCAGAAGGTCCCTTCCAAGGAGATCGAGCAGAGGGTCAAGGAGGCGGCGCGCATCCTCGGCATCGAGGACCTCCTGGACCGCAAGCCCAAGGCCCTTTCGGGCGGACAGAGGCAGAGAGTGGCCCTGGGGCGGGCAATAGTAAGGAAGCCCAGGGTGTTCCTGATGGACGAGCCTTTATCTAACCTGGACGCAAAGCTCAGGATACAGATGAGGGCTGAGATATCCAGGATCCACAAGAGGATAGGGGCAACGATAATCTACGTCACCCACGACCAGACAGAGGCGATGACCATGGGCGAGCGGATAGTGCTCATGAAAGACGGGCTCATACAGCAGCAGGGCGCCCCCATGGAACTGTACGACGCACCTGCTAACCTCTTCGTTGCCGGTTTCATAGGTGCCCCCGCCATGAACCTCATGGAGGGGACCATAGTCCGCGACGGCGGCTCCTTCGGCTTCGATTCGGGGGACGGGGTGTTGTTTCCGCTTCCTGCCGAAAGGTTCGGGGGATTGTCCGAGAGGGCCGGCACAGAGGCCGTGCTCGGGATTAGGCCGGAGGACATTGAAGATTCCGAGTTCGCCGAAGAGGGCCCACTTAAGGCTTTCCTGGAAGGGCTGGTCGAGGTCGTCGAGCCGATGGGGTCTGAGACTATGGTATATCTGAGCATGAGGCGCGGCAGGCAGATCGTGGCCAAGGTAGACCCGGGCACAAAGGCCGCTTTCGGCAGGAGCATGAGCCTCGTGGCCGACCTTTCGAAAGCCCACCTTTTCGACAAGGCCACGGGCCTGTCGTTGAGGTAGCAGTTTAAAAGAGGGAAGGCGCCCCTTTGAAAGGGGCGCCTTCCCTCTTTAGTTTATGCTTCAGACGTTCTTGGCCCTGACTATCTCCTTCACCTTCATGAGCCTCGTTAGATTGCCCCTTTCCATCTCGTCGAGCTTCATCCTTATGTACTTTATGTCGGCCTCAAGCTGGGGTATCATGACGTGCTCCAGGGCATTGACCCTGCGCCTCGTGCTTTCTATAGCCTCGGCCAGCAGCTCGACGCTCTTTTCGACCTCGGCCAGCTCGATTAGGAGCGGCATCGTGTCCGAAAGGAGCCTTATCGCCCTGTCGAGCTCATAGCTTGTCAACGCAAACCCGTAAGGATATATCTTGCTGCGGTCGGACTGTCCCTCCAGGTCCCATTTCAGCTGAGGTACCTGTACGCTCATGAGGTTCCTCGAAGAGGCCGTCACCGTGGCCCTCTCCTTCGGGTACATGAGGGCCTCCTCGACCGCTTCCGAGGACATGACGGCCCTGGCAACCGCGAAGCCGGTGAATGCCTCAGCCAGGGCAGAGTCAACGGCCGCCCTTAGGTCCCTGTTCCTTTTGACCAGCTCCAGGAAGTTCTTGAGAAGCTCGTCCAGCTTGTCCTTGAGCAGCTTATGCCCTCTTCTGGCTACTATGTAACGCTTCTTGAGCTTCTGGAGCTGCATCCTCGTCGGGCTTACCGAACCATGCAAGGATGCCACCTCCCATTCAGCTAGACCTGCTCGCCGCCGTCTCCTGCCGCCGGCATGTACCTGGCTATGTATTCTTCGCGGACCCTCTTCAGCTCGCCTTTCGGCAGCATGGAAAGGAGGTTCCAGCCGATGCCCAGCGTCTCGAATATGGTGCGGTCCTCGTTCTGTCCCTGCGCGACGTATTTCCTCTCGAATTCGTCCGAGAACTTCGCAAAGACCCTGTCTGCTGGCGAAAGGGCCGCCTCGCCCAGGATTACCGCCAGCTCCTTGGCCTCCTTGCCCCTCGCGTAGGCGGCGTACAGCTGGTTAAGTGTGTCCGCATGGTCCTCCCTTGTCTTGTCCTTGCCTATGCCCTTGTCCTTCAGCCTCGAAAGCGAAGGAAGGGTGTCGACCGGCGGGTATATGCCCTTGCGGTGCAGCTCCCTGGAAAGGACTATCTGCCCCTCGGTTATGTACCCGGTCAGGTCGGGTATGGGATGGGTCTTGTCGTCCTCGGGCATGGAAAGTATCGGTATCTGCGTGATCGAGCCCTTGCGGCCCTTGATCCTGCCGGCCCTCTCGTAGAGCGTTGCAAGGTCGGTGTATAGATAGCCGGGATATCCGCGGCGGCCGGGGACTTCCTTCCTTGCGGCCGATATCTCCCTCAGGGCTTCGCAGTAGTTGGTCATGTCAGTCATAATCACCAGGACGTGCATGTCCTCCTCATAGGCCAGGTATTCGGCCGCAGTGAGCGCCATCCTCGGGGTTGCTATCCTTTCGATGGCCGGGTCGTTGGCTAGGTTGAGGAAAAGGACTGCCCTTTCGATGGCCCCCGTGCGCTGGAAGTCCTTGATGAAGAAGTCCGCCTCCTCGAAGGTGATGCCCATTGCTGCGAAGACGACCGCGAAGCTCTCCGATGTCCCCAGGACCTTCGCCTGCCTTGCTATCTGGGCCGCCATCTGCGAGTGGGGAAGCCCTGAGCCGGAGAATATCGGCAGCTTCTGGCCGCGCACCAGCGTATTGAGGCCGTCAATGGTCGATATTCCGGTCTGGATGAACTCCGACGGGTAGTCCCTTGCGAAAGGATTAACAGGAAGGCCGTTTATATCGCGCCTCTTGTCGGTTATGATGGCCGGGCCTTCGTCCCTGGGCTTGCCCATGCCGGTGAATATCCTGCCTAGCATGTCCTTCGAAACGCCGAGCTCGATGCCGTGCCCTAGGAATCGCACGCTGGCAGACCTGAGGTTTATGCCCGTTGAACCCTCGAAGAGCTGCACCAGGGCGTTCGTGCCGGAGGCCTCCAGCACCCTGCCTCGCCTTGACGACCCGTCGGCCGTCTTTATCTCGACCAGCTCGCCGTATTTTACCCCTTCTACCATCTCGACTAGCATCAGGGGGCCCGCAACTTCCTTGATTGTCCTGTATTCCTTAAGCAATCTGCCCACCACCCTCGGCGATAAGTCTGTTCACCTGCTCGGCGATCTCGCCTTCGATAGCCTGTATCTTGGCCAGCTCGCCTTCTTCTATGTACTTCATGCGCCCGATCTTCTCCCTTGCGGGCAGGGCCAGGAATTTGTCCAGCTCGACGCCGGAAGCGGAGCCTCTTCTCATCTCGCGGTCCATGCTCAGTATTGCTGAGAGCATGGCCTTCTGCTTGTTGAGCGAAGTATATGTGTCGATTTCATGGAAGGCGTTCTGGTGCAGGAAGTCCTCCCTAATTGACTTTGCCGTCTCCAGGGTTATCCTGTCCATCGGCCCCAGAGAGTCAATTCCGACCAGCCTTACTATCTCGCTCAGCTCGGCCTCCTCCTGCAGTATCCGCATGGCCGCCTTCTTCATTTCGAGGAAATCCCTTCCGATGGTCTTCTCCATGTAGTCAGAAATCTGCCCCTCGTAGAGCGAATAGCTTGTGAGCCAGTTGATCGCCGGGAAATGCCTCGCGTAGGCCAGGTTCGCCTCCAGGCTCCAGAAGACCTTCACTATCCTCAGCGTCGCCTGCGTGACCGGCTCCGAGAGGTCGCCGCCGGCAGGGCTGACGGCGCCTACTACGGTGAGGTACCCTTCCCTGCCGTCTGAGCAGGTGCACTTAACCCTTCCTGACCTCTCGTAGAACTCCGCAGCGCGGCTTCCCAGGTAGGCAGGGTAGCCTTCCTCTCCGGGCATCTCCTCCAGCCTTCCTGACATCTCCCTCAGCGCTTCCGCCCAGCGGCTCGTAGAGTCCGCCATTAGGGCCACCGAATAGCCCATGTCCCTGTAGTATTCAGCTATCGTGATGCCCGTATAGACGGAAGATTCCCTTGCCGCGACGGGCATGTCCGACGTGTTGGCTATGAGCACCGTGCGCTTCATCAGCGATTCACCGCTTTTGGGGTCCAGGAGGTGCGGGAACTCCATGAGGACGTCGGTCATCTCGTTGCCGCGCTCGCCGCAGCCCACATATACGATTATGTCAGCGTCGGCCCATTTTGCGAGCTGATGCTGCACCACAGTCTTGCCCGAGCCGAAGGGGCCGGGCACGCAGGCCGTGCCGCCCTTTGCGACCGGGAAGAATGTGTCGATTACCCTCTGCCCAGTTATCATGGGCTGGTCGGGGGACAGCTTCTTGGATATCGGCCTTCCCTTCCTTACGGGCCAGCGCTGGAGCATAGTGACTTGCCTGACGGTTCCGTCCTGCGTCCTTACCTTCGCTATCACATCGTCGATGGTGAAGGAGCCCGATTCTATCGACATGAGTGTCCCGGAGACGCCGTAGGGCACCATCACCCTGTGTTCGACGATGCTGGTCTCCATGACGGTCCCTATGATGTCACCCGGCATCAGCTGCGCACCGGGCTGCACCTTGGGCACGAAATCCCATTTTCTCTCATGGTCCAGGCCTGGGGCTTCCACGCCCTTGGTGATCCTGTCGCCCACCTTCTCGTAGACCTTCTCCAGAGGCCTCTGGATCCCGTCATATATCGAGCTTATAAGGCCGGGGCCCAATTCCACGGAGAGCGGCTCTCCTGTAGTGATGACCCGTTCGCCGGGCCCGAGCCCGAAGGTCTCCTCATACACCTGGATGGACGCCTTGTCGCCCCTGATTTCAATTATCTCTCCCACGAGCCTCTTGTCCGACACCCTCACCACGTCGTACATCTTGGCCCCGGACATGCCCTCGGCCACCACAAGCGGGCCGCTGACCTTGATTATCCTCCCAGAAATCGTATCGGTGCTCACTGCCCAGAACCTTCTTTCCCGAAAAGTATGTCAGCCCCCAGGGCCTTCTCTACCGTGCGCCTCAGCTTGGCCATCGCAGCCCCGGTATCCCCTCCGCTGTCCGGTATGGTAAGAACTATGGGCAGCGGCTTCTTGGCATATTTCACGAATTCGTCCAGCATGTCCTTGGCCAGGCCCTCGGTTACGAAGATCACGGCGTGCCCTTCGTCAGCGGCCCTTTTTACCAGGGCCGCCGCCTCGACCGGGTCCCCGGCTGGGAGCACGGTGAAGCCCAGGGCCATGAAGCCCGCAATCGAGGACGATTCTCCTATGACAGCCATTCTATGCATCGCCTTCACTCAACCTCTCACGGATAAACTTCGGTGGAAGTGACTTGGCCTTGCCTGAGAGCACGCGCCTTAGTATCTCGGACTCCCTCTGCTTCATAAGCAAATAGCCCATGACAGGCACATAGCCTTCGGTTACGACCTTCGCCTCTTTCTCGATGCCTGAAACCAGCCTCTCGAAGGCCATCTCAAGGGGCCTTATGGCAGAATCCCTCGCCCATTCCTCGTACTTTGCGGATATCCTGCCCCAGTAGGCTGACCCTTCCAGCGCGCGCCTTATCCTGGGTTCCCCCTCGATGGAGCATCCCATAAGGACATCTTCGTCGAATGAGCCGCCCGGCACAATCGCAGACCTCACGTACGCTGGGTCCTTGCCGGATGCCGCAGCCCTTATGACCAGCATTATGTTCGCCATGTCCGCCCTTGCAGCCAGGAGCTTCTGCGCCCAAACAGCGCGCCTTGAAGACGCCATGTCGCTCAGGTAGGCGAAGAACTCCCTGTCTATGGCTATGTCGATTTCCAGCGGGTCCCCGCCCTGAGCCCTGTATCCGCGCACTGCAGAGAATGCTGCCTGCTTCAGCGACCTAGACAGCCTGTCAGCCTCGCTGAGCTGGGCCTCCTCAACATTCATCAGTCCTGATGCAGGAGAATCCTGCTCATCTTCGACCGCAGCGTGAGCTATGCTGTCGGTCTCCTCCCTGGGCGTCCATCCGTAGATGTCCGGCACCCCGGCTATCCTATCAAGCCCCGCCCTTGCAAGCAGTTCGCCCTTCAAGGCAGCCTTGAGGCGAAGGAAGTCCTGCCCTGCGTGGAACATTCCTGTGAAGTAAGGATCAGGGGAGAAGGAGGCCACCTCGATGTTCACTTCCCTGATGACTTCGCTGACCGCGGCTTCGAAATCGCTCTTTCCCAGCTTGCCGCTGTAATCCGTGTCGCCAAGGAACCTGAGCGCCTCTTCGAAGTCGGGCGCGTCAATCATCCTCTGTATAGCGTTCGGGTCCATGAGCTTTGATTCAAGGGCCTTGACCTTGCCGACCGCGTATGAGTAACCGTCCGATCCTCTCATCTCCAAAGCTCCTTATCGGGCGTCCCTTCCGGGAACAGCGCCTCAAGGATTATCGGCTCAAGGACTTCAGTATGGTACTCGCATATGGACGCAAGGGAGCAGTCCACGGAGACGTTCTCCCCTAGAAGGAGCAAGCCCCCTTCGAAGTCATCGGTCTCCCCCGGCAGGACGAAAGTGGTGTCCTGTCCCCTGGCCTCCATGACCTCGTTCAGGCCTTTGACGAACGACGAGTTGAAAAGCGCCTTGTCTGCTTCGGCCGGCACCACCCTCACAAGCCCCGTGGGGGCCACGGAGAGGACAAAGCCCCTTATCATCGCTGAGTAGTCCTTGTCGTTCAGGGAGTGCAGCTTCCCGGGCAGGGCGTCAAGGACTTTGCGGACCCATTCGCCCTTCTTCTCCAAAGCGCCGTTTCTGAGGGAAAGCGATGCCTGCACCCTGGCCCTTCTGACCATCTCCTGGCCCTTGGACTCGGCTTCCCTCAGGATTGCGGCGACCTTGTCCAGGCTCTGCGCCCCGGCCGCCTCCAGCGTTTTTAGGGCTGCTTCCTCGGCTTCGGCGATTATCGATGCCGCCTCGGCCTGCGCCCTTTCGGTTATCTTCTTCACCAAAGGTGATAGGTTTTCCATCTTGCCCTCCGTAGGAGCTCGTTACAGCCTCAGTATGAGAAGCAGGCTTACCAGCAGGGAAAGTATCGCGTAGGTCTCGACCATCGCAGCGAAGAGGATGGCCTTGCCCATCTCGCCGGGCTTCTTTGCGATGATCCCTACGCCTGATGCTGCGACCTTTCCCTGGTAAATGGCCGAAATGAAACCGACGAGGCCTATCGGCAGCGCCGCCATCATGTATGCCATGCCCTTGACGGTATCGAAGTTCGGTAGGTTGCCCGACAGGAAGCCCGCCCTTAGCATGATCATCAGCCCCGCCAGCACTCCGTATATGCCCTGTGTGCCTGGGACGATCTGCAGCAGCAGTATCTGGCCGAACTTGTCGGGGTCCTCGGACACCACACCCGAGCCCGCCTGGCCCACGAGGCCGACGCCATAGGAAGAGCCGCAGCCTGGGAGCCCGACGGCGATTGCAATCGACAGAAGAGTTAGTACGTCACCGATAGTCATTTCAGTTTGCCTCCTTGAAGTCTATGTCAACATACTTGTTGAACCTGCGGAAAGGTGTGAACTTGCTGCCGCCGAAGTCCGCGAACTTGCCGAAGAACTCGACGTACTGCAACCTGGACGAATGTATGAATGCGCCCGTTATGTTAATGAAGAGGTTGAACATGTGGCCGAAGATAAGGAGCGCTGCGAAAAGCACATAACCGATCACAGGGATGCCCAGCATCATTTTCGCCATGTAGTTAATGACCATGCCTATGACTATGCTCGTGAAGCCGAGGCCGAACAGCCTCGAGTATGATACAATGTCGCTCATGTATGAAGTTATGTTATAGAGGCTCACTATTCCCGACCCGAGCCTGACGACCGGGTTCTTGTGGTGCCTGCCCTGCGTCAGCATAAGTCCTACGGCGCCGACGATGGACATCCACTTGCCGGCGGAAGAGAACCCCGGCCCGAGGGCCCCTCCTCCCATAAGGAGGCCGACTCCCAGCAGCAGCAGCACCCAGAAGCCCTGGTCGTATATTGCTGAAAGCCATCTGCCGTTGCGGGCGTTGTCCCAGGCTTTAATCGCCATGCCGAAGAGGATCTGGACCACTCCCATCCCGAAGGAGAAGCCAAGGAAGATGAGCGGCCCGTTCTCGCTCATCGGATCGAACCAGAGGGGCCTGATGTATTTGGAGAGCAGGTCCCCGAAATACCCGCCGAACATTACGCCCATCACAACTGTGGCTATTCCGCCCACCACCAGAAGCTGCAGGAGCTGAGTGCCCATGCCGGCTGTCTTCAGCTTCTTGAGCATCAGGATGCCTATTGCGGTCATTATTATCCCGTATACAACATCGCCCATGCATGTCCCGAAATAGATGAAGAAGAACACGGCCAGAAGGGGCGTCGGGTCTATAGTCCCCTGCTTCGGCAGGCCCATTATCCTGGTAACGGCCTCGAAGGGATTGAAAATGCCCTTGTTTACCAGGTCGACGGGCACGTCCTCCCCCTCTTCAGGCTGCCTGGTCATTACCACCGCCGTCGGGGCGGCGGAGTAAACGGCTTTCTTTAGTCCCTCGAGCCTGTCTTTCCTCACCCAACCGTCCAAAACGAAGGCTGATTCGGTCGAAAGGAAGCTCCCTGCAGCCTCCAGCCTGGCCTTCTCGTTGGCGAAGTGGTCGTGCAGGCAGTATGCCTCCGGCCTCATCTCACACAGCTTCAAGGCATTGCCGGATGCTTCCGACAGGGCCCTGCCCAGCTCCTCCTTCCTGGTTTCCAGCCTTTTTATCTCAAGTGCCGGCGGAAGGGTCGATTCGGGAATCTGAGCCTGTTCGAAGCCCATGGAGGACAGCTTCCTGAGTGCCTCGGGGGCATCTTCTTTGTTTAAGGCCACAACCGAGAAACGCCTGTTTCCTGATGAACCAAGGTCCGCGTATGCAATGTCGGCGCCGAGCCCAGATGCTATTTCGCCCAGTTCAGGGGATTTCTTCGCATTCTCGTTGGAAAGGAAATAGAAATCGTGCCTTTTTAGCGTGTGGAGCTCAGAAGCGGGCAAAGTAAGGGAAGACCACGGCCTCAGCTGCTCTATCTCGGAATCGATCCTCTTCAGCTCGTTGTTGATGTCGTTGATCAGCGACTCCTGGGCGGAGCAAAGTTCCGCAATCTCCTTCGCCCTCGCCTCGCCGCCGGCGACGAACCTGTTATAGCCGTCCTCGTCTATCCTGTAGTGCCATCCGATGAAGGTCCCGAGGGCGCCCTTCTTGACCTGCTTCTGCCTGTCCATGAAATCTATTGCCGACTTGAGCCCGGAAACCAGCGAATCCGTCTCGAGTGCCCTGCTATTGAGGTCGACGACTTCCCCGAGCCTCTTTTCAGGCTCCTCCGTTATGGGCGTTTCGATCTGTATTACGCCTTTGTCATGTATCGCCTCGGTGATCCTGACGGAGTCCTCTACGAGTCCTACGATGGTCACCCTGAGCATCTCAGCGATGGCCATTCTTCCTCACTATCCTCTCGACGGCTCTGTTGAGGGCCCTGCCCCTGTTCGCCTCCGCGATCCTGTCCAGCTCTTCAGCCTGCTTCGCGCCTTCGATTTCGGCAGCAGCCATTATCCCGTCGGCCTCCGCTTTGTACCTTGCGAGCACTGAAGCCGCCTCGTACCTTGCGGACTCCACCTTCTCTTCTTCCATGGCGGCCCTCTTCACCTCGGCGGCCTTCCTGATTTCGAGGGCGCGTATTCTCGCCGACGCCACTAGCTGCTCCGCATCGGTTTCCGCCTTCTTCAGCGAGTCGAGCGCTTGCTTGAGCAAACTGCACACCTCCAAATTGAGCGCGCAAATTACACCAATTTATATAATACTCTTCGATATTGCACTCTAGCAAGAAGATTCTGATTGGCAAGGTTAGAAGGAATGGCGCGCCTAGCAGGAATCGAACCTGCGCATCCGGCTCCGGAGGCCGGCGCTCTGTCCCCTGAGCTATAGGCGCACAGCAATAAGATTATAGACCTTTGGAAGTGTCAGCACCACACCGATCGCTTTAAAAAACGAGTGAGGCGCCGAGCTCGAAGCCGAATATCCCCTTTGGGGCTTCGTACAGCCGTGCGGCTCCCAACCCCGCTTCGGCCGCAGCCTTGACCGACCATCTTTGATTGATCCTGTATTCCAGGGAAGAGCTTACCGATGCCCTGTAAGACGAGGCCTGGATGTCGTCCTGGAGCAGGCCGGCCGATCCGCTGATCCCGGCGCCGAAGCTCATCCTCCCGTCCATAAGGGGCATCGTAATCCATTCGGAAATGCCTATGTCATGCCTTCCGCCCTTCAGGCTCGAATACGAATAGGACGCGAATGCCTTGTTGGCAACTTTCCCTGTGCCGGATAATCCTACCTTGGCGCTAGCCTTCCAGCTTCCGCTGGCCTCGGCGTACGGCCCGCCGTCCACTGAGTATGAGCCGCCCAGCTGCACGTAAGGGCGGACGGTCCATCCAGGCACTGAGAGATAGGCGGTCATGCTCCCGTCGCCGGAATCTATGACCCGCCTTGATTCGATGATGTATGACAGCTTGTTGGACAGGCTCATTTCGGCGCTGAAGATCCCGAACGACATCCCGGCCGAAAACTTGAGGTACGCATTAAGCCTGCTTTCCGCGCCCTGCGGGACGAGGTATGAAACCGATGCTTCCAGCCTGGGCAGGAACGACCTTCCGAGGAAGATGAGCTGCCTTGCCGAGTATATGCCCGAAACCGACAGTTCGGCCGAATCCGATGCGTTCCTTATATCCCGTCTGTAGCTGCCCTTGGCAGATAATGTGACGCTTCCCGTATTGACGTGAGCGAAGTACCTGAAGCTTGAAGACAGCGACCTGTAGCTTCCCCCGGGGGACAGCATCAGGCCGAGAGGTGTCGGTTCGCTGTACGAGACGCTCAGCGACGAATTGCTCCCGATCTGCAGATATGCGCCCAACGCAGCGCTTGAGGATGCGTAGGAACCGGTGGAGGGTGAGTTCTTGTAGGCTGCCGAAAGCGCCCCTGTAGCCCTGAAGCCAGCGAGGGAGTACTGCAGCTTTGCGCTCATCCCCAACGTGTGGCCGATAGTGCCAGGTTCGCTGCCCTTGCCCTCAATGTTGTAGTTTGCAGATACATCTAGCGAGACAGGGCCGTTCCATGTCATGCCGGCGCGCGTAGAATTCGAAAAACGGATGCCTGTGGCATTAGCCATGCCGGACCAGAGGCTCGAGAACTCAAGGGTGTCGCCCAGTCCCAGCCTGAGATTCCCAAGAGGTTTCCATGCAAGGTCGATCTCCATTGACGCCGAGTCGGGCTTTCCGGGTCCCGTGCCTGCTATGCTGCCTGAGCTCCTGGCCTTCAGGGCAGCGCCCGCGGAAAGCCTCTCGCCCCTGTAGTCCAACGCAAGCAGCCCCCCGATGCCCCATACTGTGTTCTCCGAGGGGTCCTTGGGCAAGTAGCGGGATCCGTCCTCACCCGGTATCATGTGGATTTCCGGGCCGATTGTCTGCGCCGTGCCCATCGGGTAATGGATGGAATAGACCGACAGCAGGTAACCGTCTTCTGCTGTTCCGGCTGCATAGACCGCCTTACCGTCTGTCGCCACGGAAATGAGGCCCTCCTTATCGATGAGCCTGGTCTCCAGGCCCAGAGAAAAGTCGAAGGCATGCAGCCCGTCGGCAGTGACCGCGTAGGCGAAGCCGCCATGCCCGTCCGATGAGGTCACGTCCTTTCCGTCGAACAGCCTCCCTGATATCGCGCCTCCCGTCAGAAGAATCGCCCCGTCCGATGTTGAGGCGATGGCATCTGCGCCCGCATCCACGTCCGCCTTCTGCAACGAGCGCGCCGGGTTTGGGTCAAGGAGGGTGAAATCTGTCCCGTCGAATATCGAAGTGCCGGCAGAAGTCGCAACATACAGGAAGAAGGTCGATGACGCAAGCCCCGTCACCCTACCGTCTCCAAGTTCAGGATGCTCTGTGTACCTGTACAGCTGCCATTTGCCCTCCATGTCGGCCGGGCCAGATACAAGTCCGATCGGAGTGCCTGCGTATATCCTTCCGCCGTAGACTTCGAGTGAGAGTATTTCGCCTGACGGCAATCCCTGCCTTGTCCCTGCGACCTTCCAGAGCGACGTTACGCCCGGGAAGCCCTCCCCGTACGAGGAAAATGAGGGATCGAGCCTCGCAATCCCGGCTTCCGTTCCGAAATACCAGAATTCGCCGTCCGATGCGGCCGACAGCACCGCCGATCCCGCGAGCGCTGCGGGCAGGCCGACCTGCCGCCATGTGCCGGTGTATGGGGACAGCAGGGTTATGCCTGCCTTATGCAGGAAAGCCCACCACACACCACCGGAATCGTCGGCAAGGTCCGATATCCACATTATTGAGTTGGGAGCATGCGGCCTCTTTGCCGAATCTCCGGGGAATGTTGACGCGTTAAGCACCGCCCCGGCCTTAAGCTGGAGCTCGTCTGACAGGTCCCATGCTAGCTCAGCTGCCATGACGTTGTCGTAACTGCGTTCCATAGGCACCTTCTCCTGGTCCTCTGCGAGGTATGGCGAAACGGAGGAATAGGCATAATCGATGCTGACGCGGACATCCTCGGCGGGCTTATAAACTATGCTTGCCGCGGCAAGCCAGGATTTCATGCCGGCTACTTCATACTCGAACTCCACCGTCAGAAGCCCCTCGGCGCCCGTCTGCGGCATCGTGAAAAGGAAAAGGACGCCCGTTTCGTAGTCCAGCTCGTAGTCTTCGCCCTCGCGAAGCGGCGCACCGTCCAGCCGGGCTGTCACGCTGCCCCTCACTATTCCGGAACCGAGGAAGTATATGCCCTCGGAGAGGCTGTAGGAGTAATCCGCCCTTACGTATGCGTAGTTTTCCGTGTAATCCGCAGGCAAAGTCATCTCGAGGTAGTCCCTGCCCTCATAATATGCCCACGAGGCTCCCGCAACTGCCGAAAGGGGGATGTCGCCCCCTGCCTTGGTAACGGCCGTCACCTCCAGCGTCTCTGGAAGTACCGCGCCCGAGCCGAGCGGGTATATCCTGCCCCTTTCGAAATCCGCCAACGCCATCTTTGCATGGACGGCGCCCGTGGCCTTCGAAGCGCTCGACGGGCTCATCCATCCGGCCGCAAGTGCGGACAGGAAGTCCCTTTCAGCCTGACTGCCCGGAATATATGGGTATTTGAGGGCTGCACCGCCTGCAAGGGCGTTTTTCTCGTTGTACTGCCTTATCAGCCGCATCAGCATGCCCCTTGCTATGTCCTCGGGCATTCCCCTCAATATGATGTATGCGTAGCTTATGCCCGACAGCCCGTCTACAGATGACTCCGGGTAGAATTCGCCCGGCACCAGGGTGCCTCTTGTGTTACCGGGACCATATACCAGCTCTGAAAGCGAGTGCAGCGCCATGAAGTCTGACAGCGCCCCGGATGCCGAGCCCTCCTCCCAGATGATGCCCCCTTCGTCGAGCTCGGGGTCGAAATCTGCGCCGCTGACGGCGCTTAACAGCCCCTCGATCGAGCTGCTGAGCCCTTCTTCTGACCTCGTGGGCATGTAGGGCCCGCTTGGGACGTATGATATGGCCTCTTCCGAGGCCATGCCCCTGAACGTCCTGCTTCCCTTCCCCCCCGAGGCCTTGCCGCCCGTCAGCCTGACCTCAAGCGATTCGGCTGCATAACCGAATGACAACCCCATTATAGACGACTTGCGCTGGCCCATATACTGGATGTATGGCGAATACTGTATGTTGCCCCCCTCGGCCCAGAGGTCCCGCCAGGAGAGCCCCACCGTCAGCTGCTGGAATATGTCCCCTTTGGTGTTGTCTATATGCGCCTCGAGCGAAAGGCCCTCTGTTACTTCCCCCTCAACGTCGAGCCTTATCTCCTGCGAAGCCAGAAAGCCTCCCAGGTCCAGCTTCCAGCCATAATCGCTGAAGTACCTGCTGCCATAGCCAAGCCGCCAGACGCTCTCCCCGGAGAGCTCCAGCTTCGCTGAGGCAGCCAGGCTTATGGATGCAATCAGAAGGATGGAGATGGTGAGTATGCGCCGGAGCTTCAATGAGGTACCTCCTGGTGTAGTCTGATCAGGGAAGCACTGCTACCCCGAATGGATCCGGGCCCGTATGTATGCTTACTACGGGCCCTAGGTCGGTCCTGAATATGTCATCGCACTTGACGGATCTCATGATGAGTTCCTCCAGCTCCCTGGCATTGCCCGGATCATCCCCGTGGACGAAGACGAGCGCCTGAGCCTTGCCTCCGCAAGAATCCAGGGCGAGGTCCCTGAGCTTCCCGAAAGCGAGGGAAGAAGACCTGTATTTGTCCTCCAGCTGGACTTCCCCGCCTTCCATGCGCAGTATTACCTTCACAGAAAGAAGCGTGCTCAGTCCCGAGAGCACCTTTGACACCCTGCCGGACTGCGCCAGGTGCTTGAGCGACGGGACGGCAAGCCATCCTCTGATCCTCGACAGCGTGTCCTCGACTATCGCCGCCGCCTCCTCCAGTATGCATCCGGTTGCGGCCTTCCTCGCCGCTTTGATGCACGCTAGGCCGTACATCATGGTAAGTGTGGAGCTGTCAACCACCCTGATCCTGTCGGGGGCCATCGATTCTGCCACCATCCGGCAGGTCTGCACCGTGCTTGTGAGCCTTGACCCTATGTGGACGGAAAGCACCTTGTCGGCCATCGACAGGGCTTTCTCATATCCTTCCTTGATGTCCGGTACAAGCGGCTGGGTGGTCTTCAAGACCTTTCCTCCCCTCATGGCGGAATAAACCTCTTGCGAGCTTATGTCCTTTCCGCTCGTATAGGCCTTCCCGTCCATGACGACCTGCAGAGGGATCCTGACTATCCCCAGCTCTTCCGCTATCTCTCTTGGTATGCCTGACGCACAGTCGGTGACAATCGCGACTTTCTGCATCATGCCCTCCGTAAGCTTATTTGCGCTAGAGAAGGTCGCTCATCATGGAAAGGGGCGAACCTACGAAGACATGCCCCCCGAGGCTTTCGACCTTTTCGCCTTCCACCATTATCTGGGCCTTTTCTATCCCCGGCAGGGATACAAGCGTGTTTACGATGCACGATACCATCGCAAGCTCCCCTTCGCTGCCGAAGCCCGCGTACATTATCTCCTCTGAGAAGTCCGCATAGGCCGTGCCCCCCTCAGTCGTCACGGAGAGGACCTTGACGCCCTCAGGAATGGGGGCATATAGGTCCCCGTCCCCCTGCGGCCCCTGCAACAGCGCGTTGATGGCGTTCAGGGGCAGGTTGTCGCCTTTTTCGACCACTTTTTTCAATGGGACCACCTTCATAGCCGTCTCGGTGACCTTGGCGAAGTAGAGGTCCACCCTGACGAAGCCCATCTTGGCGATTTCCTCGTCGAGGAGCCTGAGCTTGTATTCGAGCTCCTCCACCCCGGATTTCGCCTCATCCAGGCTTAGCCTCAGATCGCCGAGGTTGCGCGAGCTGCGCACGAGCCCGGCGACCTGCCATCCTGCGACGGCCATCAGGGCGACCGCCACAGCAGCCAGGGCCCATATGCCTTTCCAGTTGGACGATGAGGGCATCTTCCTACCGCCTTAATATATCCTGTTCACGCTGCTGCCCTTATAGTAGAAGGCCAGTATCTCGATATAGCCCCTGCCCAGCTTCGCAAGCGCCTGCGCCCCCTCCTGGCACATCCCTACCCCGTGGCCGTAACCTGCGCCTATGAGCTCGACCTTGCCCGGCTTCGAGGGGGGGAGGATGACGAAGACGCCGCTTTTCACCACTGTCGAACCGCCCAGGAGCTTCCTTATGTTCAACTCTCCTTTGATTATATATTCGCAGGAGGAGTAAGGCACGATAAACTCGAGGGCGGCCCCCCTTGAGGTTCGCTTTGCGACCCTCAGGCCCGCTCCTCCTCCGCTGTTTGTGTACGGCAAGGCGGCACCGGACTTGATCATCCTTTCAAGCTCGGCCTCCACCGCCTTCAAGTCCACAGTGGCCTTCCACCTGTAGCCGTTGGCTCCGTAACACAGATCGGACTTGTTCTCGGTTTCGATGTACTTCCTCAGCGTGGCCTCGTCCTTGAGGTCTGGCATGGTGCCCGCTTTCACCCTGTCCCCTACGTTGCTCAGGTGGGGCAGCGCCGAGCCCCATATATCCTGGGAGGACTCGGTCCAGCCGCCGCAGGCGGAATGGAAGCTCGCTGTCCTCACCATCGACCCGCCATAGAAGAGGACCATTCCCTCCGTCTCGTTTACCGCCGCCCTTATGTCCTGGTTGGGCGCCTGGCCGTACAATCCTTTGAACACCTGGCAGTGGGTGCTGTCGCAGATGTCCCATCCGGTGCCCGCATGCCTTCCGGCCGAGGACAGGGCCTCCGTCCTCGCCACTACAGCCTGGGCCTTGTATGCCTCCTTCGGCGCGTTCTTGCCTATCTCGGACGGCAGCACAGAGAGCAGGTAGTCCTCCACGTCCAGTACGTTCGCCGCATAAAGCGAATCGGCCCCGTCTTTTGCGTCCACCTTTATCCTGCCCTTGTAGACCCTGTATGGGTCTTCTAGCCAGATTGCATCGACGGCCGCTTCGATGATCACAGGAGGCTTCATCGTCATGCCTTCGTCGTCATCCGCAAGGAATAGCGTAAGTCCTTCCGCACCTGCCTTAAGCTCGGCGGCCCGGTCGGCGGTTATTGACAGCTCCTGCCCCGTAACAGGGCATGTCCCCGTTATCGTGAGCTCGCCTTCGGTTCCGAACAGCAGCTTGCTTCCGCCGACCCAAGTGAGCCCAACAGTGATGGTCCTCGATCTTACCCCTGTCAAATCCTCTGTCGATTGCCCATCAAGGGAGGCATCCTGATCCTTCGGCATCGGCGTCGTCTCCTGCTCGACTAGCAGCCAGGCGTCGGGCCATCCGGCCTTCCTTATCCTGTCCCTCGCCTCCTCTGCCTCGGGCCGGGAGTAATAGGGGCCGGACGCCGAACGGTAATATGTTGTGCCGTTCAGCTGGGCGACGAGCACCCTGGACTGGCCCCCCGCGGCATCGATGATGCCGCCCAGTATCCCTTCGGCCTGGGCTAGGTCCTGGAACGACGCGGCCACGGCCCAATAGACTGTGTTCCCCGACGCAATGCCGAAAGTGAGCAGCATGCAGATCATCAGCGCCAAGCCGCCGGCAGCCGCCTTAGTGAGCTTTATAGCAAGTCCGGGCCCGTTGTGCATCGGTACAAGCACGCTCCCATTGCAAGATTCACCGCGTCCTGCCACATTACCTCCATTCGGCATGCCCCGGCGTCTTTCGAAGATGTGGGAAAGCCCCGGCCGCAGCGACCGGGGCTCTCCGGGATTACGCCTGATGCTATTTTATCAGAGGCAGTATCCTGTCGTTTATTATCTTCTCCACGATGTCCGTTTCTCCGCTATAGCCCTTCACCTTGCCGTCCACCTTCACGCATGGCGATTCGTGGCAGTTTTCGAAGCAGAATGTCCCGTGCAGGTTTACCTTGTCCTGCAGGCCCATGTCGGTGAGCTTGGCCATCAGCGAGTGCATCACATTGTAGCTGCCCTTGAGGTAGCACGACGTACCCAGGCAGACCGCGACGTCCACCACGCCTTCCCGGTCCCCTGCCCCGACCATGACATTGATGTCCCCTCCCGATATCCTCTTCCTGTGGCCATAGCTCGTATGCAGGCTCTCGTGCGCCTCGTGGGAGTTGGCCTCCCCCAGGTGCCTGTTATAGAGGTCGGTGATGTAGGGATTCTCGTGGGACCGCCTCAGCATCTGGCCCTTGTCCACGTCGTAGAGGCCCTTCGCCCTCTTCATCCTGAAGTCGGGGTCGGCCGAGATCGGCTGCCCGCCGCCGCCTATGCAGCCTCCTGGGCAGGCCATAACCTCTATTAGGTGGTATCTCTTCTCGCCCTCCTTCATCTTCTCGATCAGCCCTTCGGCCGCCGAAAGCGAGTTTGCTATGGCGAGGTTGATCTCGATGCCCGCAAGGTTGACGGATGCCTCCTTGATGCCGTCTAGGCCCCTGACCTCGTTGTAGACTATCTTGCTGTCGGTGCCCAGGCCGAGCAGCTGCTGCGCCGACCTTAGGACGGCTTCGGTGACTCCGCCCGTGTTCCCGAAGATCATGCCGGCCCCCGAACCCAGGCCCAGGGGCAGGTCGAAGGACTCAACTTCGAGGTCGTCCCAGCTGAAGCCGGCCTCTTTAATCATCCTTGCCAGCTCCCTCGTGCTCAGCACATAGTCTACGTCCGGTACGCCGTCGTGGACGAACTCGGGCCTCTGTGCTTCGAATTTTTTGGCCGTGCAGGGCATTATGGATACCACCACCACGTCCTCCGGCTTCCAGCCGAGGTCCTTAGCGAGGTATCTCTTCGCCACCGAGCCGAACATCTGCTGCGGCGATTTACACGAGGAGATGTTCGGTATCAGCTCGGGGTGATACTGCTCCACATACTTCACCCAGCCCGGGCAGCAGGAAGTGAACTGGGGCAGCACGCCGCCGTTTCTGACCCTGCCTATGAACTCGTTGCCCTCCTCGATGATGGTGAGGTCGGCAGTGAAGCTCGTGTCATATACCTGGTCGAAGCCCAGCCTGCGCAAAGCAGCTACTATCTTCCCGGTCACGATCGCCCCGGGCGCCATGCCGAACTCCTCGCCCAGCGCCACCCTCACCGCGGGGGCGATTTGCACTATGACCTTCTTGTTGGCATCGTCGAGCGCCTTCCAGACTTCGGAGGTAACGCTCTTGACCATAAGGGCGCCGGTCGGGCATACGGTGGTGCACTGCCCGCACTGCACGCAGTCCACTTCGTTGAGGTTCTTCCCGAAGGCAGGACCCACCGTGCTCTTCGATCCCCTGAACGAGAAGTCGAGAATGCCGACTCCCTGCACTTCGGCGCACATCCTCACGCAGTCGCCGCAGAGTATGCACTTGTTGGGATCGCGCACTATCGCAGGCGTCGAAGCGTCGATCGGGAACCTCTTGTCCCCGTGGCCGAACCTCAATGTAGAGACGGCGAACCTCTCCGACAGCTCCTGCAGCTTGCACTGGCTGCTCTTGCCGCAGGTGGTGCATTCGCGGTCGTGGTTTGCCAGGAGCAGCTCCAGTATTGTCCTTCTGATCTTCCTCAGCCTTTCGGTATTGGTCTTTACGTTCATCCCGTCCTGAGGAGGCACGGAGCACGACGCCACCACGCCCATACGGTCTACCTCGACGACGCACATCCTGCATGCGCCGTATACCGATAGCTGGGAGTGGTAGCAGAACGTCGGAAGGTCGATCCCCGCTTTGCGCACGACCTTCAGCAGGCTCTCCTCCCCTTCGAGGGGAATTTTCACATTGTCTACTGTAACGAAACCAGTCGCCGGCATCTCACTTACCCCCTCACCTTATGACCACGGCGTTGAAAGCGCAGCTCTCCGCGCAGGCGCCGCATTTGATGCATTTGTCGAAGTCTATCACATGAAGGCTCCTCATATCCCCGGATATGGCGTCGACCGGGCAGTACCTCTTGCACTTGCCGCATCCCTTGCAGAGCTCGGCTACTATCACGTAGTGCTCGAATGCCTTGCAGACGTGTGAAGGGCATACCCTGTCCACTATGTGGGCGTAGTACTCGTCCTTGAAGTACTTGAAAGTCGTAAGGACGGGGTTGGGCGCCGTCTTGCCCAGGTTGCAAAGCGAGCTGTCCTTAACCACCATGGCTATGTCCTCGAGCGTCTCCAGGTCCTCTGGCTTCGCCCTGTCGGACGTGACCTTTGTCAGAAGCTCCAGCATGCGTCTTGTTCCCTCGCGGCAGGGCACGCACTTGCCGCAGGATTCGTTCTGGGTGAAGTTCATGAAGAACCTAGCCATCTCGACCATGCATGTCGTCTCGTCCACGACCACCATGCCGCCGGAGCCCATCATGGCGCCGGCCTTCTGGAGGGAGTCGTAGTCCAGGGGAAGGTCCAGGTGCTCCTCGGTGAGGCATCCTCCCGACGGGCCCCCTATCTGCACCGCCTTGAACTTCCTGCCGTTTTTGATGCCGCCGCCGATGTCGAAGACGACCTCCCTGAGCGTTATGCCCATCGGCACTTCTATCAGGCCCGTGTTGTTGACCTGCCCGGTGAGGGCGAAGGTCTTCGTGCCCGTGCTTGTCGGCGTGCCCATGCCCTTGAACCATGCGGCGCCCCTGTTTATGATCTCGGCCACGTTCGCAAGCGTCTCCACGTTGTTTATTATCGTCGGCTTGCCGAACAGCCCGCTGACCGCCGGGAACGGGGGCCTCGGCCTGGGCATTCCGCGCTTGCCCTCGATCGACGCCATCAGCGCGGTCTCCTCTCCGCAGACGAAGGCGCCTGCGCCCTCCTTTATCTTGAGGTGGAAGTCGAAATCAGTGCCCAGTATCCCGTCGCCGAGAAGGCCAGCCTGCTCAGCCTGATCGATGGCCCTCCTGAGCCTCTGTATCGCTATCGGGTACTCCGCCCTGACGTATATGTAGCCGTGGTTCGCGCCTATGGCGTATCCGGCTATGGCGAGGCCCTCTATCACCCTGTGCGGGTCGCCCTCCATGACGGCCCTGTCCATGAAGGCCCCCGGGTCCCCCTCGTCTCCGTTGCAGATCATGTACTTCACGTCGCTCTGCTGGACTGCAGCGAAGCCCCATTTCTTGCCGGTGGGGAAGCCTCCTCCTCCTCTTCCCCTCAGGCCTGACTCAGTTACGATGTCGATGACCTGCTTGGGTGCCATCGAAGTCAGGCACTTGGCAAGCGCCGAGTATCCGCCCCCTGCGATGTATTCCCTGAGGTCCTCGGCGTTCTGCCTGCCGCATCCCGAAAGGGCGATCTTTATCTGCCTCTTGTAGAACGGAATCTCGCACTCGTGCGCTATCGGCTCCCCCGTGGCCGGGTCGACGTAAAGCAGCCTTTCCACCAAGTCGCCCCTCAGGATGGTGCGCTCGATTATCTCGTAGACGTCGGCGGGCTTGACATGGCAATAGGTTACTCCGCCCGGCTCTATCCTTACCAAGGGGCCTATGTCGCAGAAGCCGTGGCATCCGGTCTTCACCGCGTTGACCGAGCTTGGACCGGCCGGCGCGTCGTCGAACTCGGCGTCCAGGCCCCTGGCCTTCAAGCCCTCCCTGAACGCCTCGTACACTTCATTGCCTCCCGAGAGTATGCAGCCAGGTCCCACGCACACGAAGATCCTCCTGCCGAACGAGGAAAGCTTCGCCAAGTATTCCGTCCTGAGTTCCGAGAGGTGCCTCTCGTCCCTGATCCTAGTCATGCCAGTCCCTCCTCTTTAAGCAGCGCATCTATGATGGCCTCTGCCGCCTCCTCGGTCATCTGGCCATAGACCTTGTCGTTTACCATGAGCACGGGAGCCAGGCCGCACGCGCCCAGGCATGCGACCGTCTCAACGGTGAACCTCAGGTCTGGTGTCGTGAACTTGCCATCCTTGAGGTCGACCTTCTTCCTGATCGCGTTGTAGACCGGCATGGACCCCCTTACGTGGCATGCTGTGCCGTCGCAGCACCTTACCACATACTTGCCCTTCGGTTCGAGCGAGAACTGCGCATAGAACGTCGCCACCCCGAACACAGTGGCTGTGGGCAGGCCCAGGGCGGTCGATACATATGTGAGTATCTCCTCCGGCAGGTACCTGTACTCGGCCTGTATGGCCTGCAATATCGGTATTAGCGAGCTCTGGCTCTTCCCGTTCTTCTCGATGATGCCGTTTATCTTCTCGAATTTCCTGGCTGCGCTGAAGTCCTGGACCATAGGCATGACCTCCTCGGATATATCAATAGTAAGTTACGTTGACGTCTTTACCCAATGCCCTCATCATCCTTATGACCGCGTCTATCGCCTGCCCTTTGAACCTGTAATCCACAAGTGACGCCCCGTCAGTGTGGGCCGTGTTCTCTGCCCTGCCGATCAGGAAATCCAGCCTGTCGGAGTCGAGTAGCGCCCTGGCCAGGAGCGACGCCGCGTCGCGGCCCACAAGCCCGCCTTTGGTCATCTCGCCCGAGTCGACGGAGCCTAATATGTCAAGCGCCCTGGTGAGTGTGATAATGCCCTCGGTGACCATGTCCACTCCCCTCATCCTGGCCATCGGAGGTATCCCGTCCCCCCCAGTGCTGAGGTCGATCTCCATGTTCGCCCCTAGCTCCCTTGCGAACAGGTTCCCGGTGGCCCCCCCGCAGATGATCTTCCGGCCGGGTTTGAGCATGAACTTCTTCACCATCTCGGCGTCGAGCTCCCTCTTCCTTGGCGGGCCTATGGCAACTGCAGTCATCCTGGGCTGCCTTGCGGCTATGCAGACCGCTGTCGTGTCGTCCCCCGGCTTGCCGGCGTAGAACTGGTCGCAGACGCCTGTCAGCTGCCTTGAGAGCTGCGCGCTGTCGCCCCTTGCCTTGGGGACGGCCCTTCTGAGGTACTCTGCAACGTTCTCCCACTGCCAGCCCAGGTTCATTACGTCCCCCAAGCCTGCGTGCATCACCCCGTCCGACACCATGAAGATGTGGTCCCCGTCCTTTACCGCAAACTCCCCCTCAAGGACCTGTTTCTGCGCCACTTTGCGGGGTCTGGTGCTGATCTTCGTGACCGTCCCCTCCCTGTAAAGGAAGGCGTCGGGCGTATCGAACTCCACAATGTTGCCCAGCCCGTCGGGCGTAAGCCTAACTATCGAAAAGGTCGAGTAGGCTACTCCCCTTACCTGGCATATGGGGAGCGTCTTCCCTATCGTGTCGACCACGTCGTCTATGTCGGATCCCTCTTTTAGCATATAGGACGCTATCCTGGTCGTGAGCGTGGACAGCACGTTCGCCTTGATGCCCGAGCCCAGCCCGTCGGACAGGACCGCCATGACCGAACCTGCGGACTTGACTATCTCGACCTTGTCGCCGCAGACGGATTCGCCGTCCTTGCACAGGGACGAATACGAGGCCTCGTAGAAAAGGCCCTGACTCATCTGCCCTGGTCCTCCTCCAGCTGCTTGACGAGCTTGCTGAGCAGCACCTTCGTCTCGGCGGCGGCTTCGCCCATCAGCCCTGCAACCTGCTGGGCCACCCTCATCTGGTTTTCGATGACGCGGGTGGCCTTCTCGGCAGTCTCGCGCCGGGCCTTTGCAAGGGCTTCCCTGTCGCGGAACTCCTGGCTCATGTCAGTCACGATCAGCACTGCCATGTCCTTGGACCTGAGGAACATGTATGTCTCCTTGGCCCTTGCAAGGCCGCAGTTGCCGCTCGTCTGCCTGGTAAGCGAGGTCCTGCTCTCGAACACTTTCCTGAACGGCTCCTTCTCCAGGGAACCCGGAAGCGTCTTGCCCACGAGGGACGCTGCATCAACCCCGAGGAACCTGCAAAGCGCAGGATTCGCGAGGGCGACGGTCATGTCTTCCCTCACACCGATTATCCCGTTTGGGCTTTCGTTGACCACCAGGTTCCCCATGGCTTCGGCGCCCGACTTGGCGTACGGTATGCACATCTCGGCCTCCGCCATGCCGGCGAGGACCGCCGCCCCTAGGTCCCTGCAGGTGAAATAGCCGCAGGCGCCGCAATCGGTCCTGTCCTTGGGGTCTGACCTGCCTATTGCGGAAAGCACTCTGGCTATTTCAGCTTCTGACGGCTCCGGCCTCCTTGCGTCCTTTGCGGAATATGAGGCGCCCACGTCGTACACAATGCCGTCTTCAGGATATGAGCCCAGCATATGGGCTATGCCGCTGTCGCAGGCGAAGGAGGCCTTAACGGGGCAGCCGCTGCATCCCCTCATGTCCAGCACCTTGATGCCTGAGCGCTCCCCCCCGCTGGCCGCGGCCTTGAGGCATTCTCCGGCCCCCGTTATCACCACAATGCCCTCGGGCCTTCGGAAGGCAGCCCCGTCAGCCGCCGCCACCTGGTTGCCGGCTTCCGAAGGGTCGCACTCTGACGGGTCGATGCCCCTCTTCTCCAGGATAGAGAAAAATTCAGTTGGCGTAAGGACGGCGTTTACCAGGCCTTTGTATTCAGGCCTCTCCGATTCGTGCTTCGCGGCTGAGCAGTGTGCAGCGAAGGCTACGAAGCAATCGCCGCCGAGTTCGGATCTGACCCACCTGGCCTGGGCTATCATGGGCGAGCAGACCGGAGCGAGCCTTTTGAGCTCCTGCGGCGCGAACTTCTCGACGATGTTCACGGTGACCGGGCAGTAGGACGCTATGATGGGGGCGATGTCGGATCCCTCCGCGAAAGCCATCGTCGCAAGCCCCACAGCATGGGCCGCCCCCGCAGCATCGTAGACTTCTGAGAAGCCCAGCTTCCTTGCGGACGATACGATGCGCCCGGGTTCGATGCCGGGGAAAGACTCCGCAAAGCCGCGGTCCATTGCAAGGACCGTTGCCCTCCCTGACGCTATCGAACTTAATACCGCGCCCCTGTCGTCGCGCGCCACCTTGGCCTTCTGGGGGCAGACTTCGACGCAAATGCCGCAGGCTATGCATAGGGCCTCTTCTATGTCGGTCCTGTTGCCGTGGGCCCTTATTGCCTTCACGGGGCAGTAACGTATGCACTTATAGCAGTCCCTGCAGTTGGAAGGGATGCTCTGGAACGCGGGCATGGGCCCTCACTCCCCCATAATTATGCTTCTGAAATGGGCTTCTGCTTCCTCGGGGCTGAGCCCCTTGAAAGGTATGCCGTCGATTTCCACCGATACTCCGTCGGAACAGTTCTGCTGACAGAAAGAGCCCTTGAGCACGACTTCGCAACCGAGCGAGTTCTCTTCGATGAGCCGCTTGAGCCTTTCGATGACCTCGGGGGCGCCCTTTATGTAACACGCGCTGCCTACGCATATCTTCACAGTCTTCATCTCTACCCTACACCCCAAGCTTTTTGTCCCAATAGAGTATAAGCACTTGTACTAAAAATCACAATATCGTCGCTGTCCTAATCTTGATACGAAAAAGGGCGCACCACCCGAAGGCGACGCGCCCTAGGCTCCTATGCTCCTGCTGCTTCGTCTATACCTTGATGAAGCTTTCCACTTCCATGACAAACACCGTCGCCCCCCCGTGCGCCACCTTTACGGGCGGAGGGATGAACCCCCCCTGGGACGGGATGGGCACGCCCAGCGACATGTACTCCTGCCTTACTTTGCAGCAGTCCTTTATCATCGCGAGGACCTCTTCCACCTTTGCGTCCTCTACGCCCATAAGGAGGGTCGTATTGCCCAGCTTCAAAAAGCCGCCGCTGCTGGCCACCTTCGTGAACATGTAGCCCGCATCGGTAAGAGTCTCGTTCAAGGCCCTCATCGTATCGTCCCTGACGATAGCCAGAATGAGCTTCATATCCACTCCCCCTCTTGGTTGCCTGTACAGGGACCGGTCAGTCCCCGTTTTTTATTTGTTTCGACTCGAACCTGGATAATACCTTCACGACTGCCCTGTAAGGTTGAAAAACCGCAAGGAATGACGCCCAGCCCGATATCCTGACCAGTGTAGAGGCCAGCATGGCATTACCGACGCCGTATACCTCAGTCAGGGGCCCTGCTATGAGCGAACCGATCGCAGCTGCGGAGAATATGACCGTATTAGTCACGGCGATCCCGTTCTTCCTCTCCGATTCCTCCACGTATTCCAGCCCCAGGTTGAACAGAGACAGGTTGTATCCCGCCACTCCGAATCCCAGTATCGCCTGCCACACGAACATCATCGGAAGGCTCTTTCCGGACAAGTAATAGAAATACGGGAAAAGTGCCTGCCAAATGGTCGAATATGCGAATACTATGGCGTTTCCGTACTTCCTGGATATCCTGCCCCAGAAGGGCGATGCGACCACTACCAGCAGCGTCCCTGTCGTTATCAGCAGGCTGATCGTGGACTTGGACAAATCAAGGACTTTGACGTAGAAAAGCGAGAAAGCCGGCGCCGCCATGTATATCCCGAGGTTGTAAAGGAACAGCCCCAGCGAGAAGTAAGTGAAGCTCCTTCCCAGCTCCCTGTCCCTGAACGGCATCGAGAGCCTCTTGAATACGGAGATCCTCCTCGGTTTCATCTGCGGGCCGGGGACCTCCTTCATCCGCTGGAGGGCGAATATGGACATGATGCCCGTTGCGCCCGAAATGGCGAATATTGCGATGTAGCCCGATTCGCCCGGCAGCCAGTCTATCAGAAGGCCGGCGAGCAGCGTGCCGACCACCGAGGCGAAGTTTGCGGCGGCGTTCCTCTTCGAGAACACCGCCCCCCATTCTCCCTGCGGGAAGGCCCCTCCCATCATGTCGGTCCATACGATCATGTAGATTACCGCCGGAATGGCCTGCAATGCGTTAAGGGCGATGAGCGCGGTCGCCTTCCAAGGCCAGGGAAGGAAGGGCACCAGCGCCATGGCCAAAAACGCCGACCTTGTCAGATACCCCGAAGATATGACCATGCGCTTCACGCTGCCGCTCCTTTCGGCTATGGACGCGAACGGAAGGAACAGCAGCATGTTGATGAGGGACGGCAGGAGGTTAAGCAGCGATATGCCCACTCCGCTCGCCCCGTAAGAAAGGGCCATTATGGATATGAACGGGGGTACCATGCCCGAGGAGACGTAGGCGAGCACGCCGTCGGTAACGGCGCAGCGGTAGTTGTGCCTCAGGCTTTTCCTTCTGAGGGTCTCCGGCTGTACGCCGGATGGCGCAACCCCCTTTTCGGCGACGGCTGCATTCGCTTCTGCCATGTGGTGGGTGCGGGTTATCTTAAACCCGCCATCTCCTTGAGCTTCCTTAACGTAGGGGCCTTTCCGCATGACATCGAACCTTCGGGGCAGTATCCGAGCTCCTCGCACGAGGCGCCCGTCCTCCAGAATATGTTCGGGGCTATTCTCCTGTATTCAGCAAGAAGCCCCTTAAACAGAGCCCTGATCTCCCACTGAGCCCTTTCGCAGCACCTGAG
>Ga0116174_10000200_pt1 | contig 61373 bp, 61 predicted proteins | sample AD_UKC087_MetaG_FD_89801 | JGI IMG/M metagenome (GOLD analysis project Ga0116174, IMG submission 89801) | Active sludge microbial communities of municipal wastewater-treating anaerobic digesters from USA - AD_UKC087_MetaG | ecosystem: Engineered > Bioreactor > Anaerobic > Digestate | place: USA...
AACAGGCGGTATCACAGACGAGTCAGTGCCCCTTAACTGAGAATAAATATACAGCCCCGGGCATAACCTTTAGTATATGATCATACGGAGGTGTGCCCATGAAATGGCTCGTTTCTATATCTGCGGCGGCGGTGATGGCTGCTGCTGCGGTGTGTCCGTTAGGCTCTCTCGGAGCCGAATACCCTCAGGTACAGGCTAAGGCTGCGGCGGTGATATCCGCCGATACAGGCGAGGTGGTCTATGCCCTCAACGCATCTATGAAGCTTCCCATGGCAAGCACCACCAAGATAATGACCACTCTGCTCTGTCTCGAAAGCGGAGGGCTCTATGAGGAGTTCACCGTGGACAGTGATGCCATTAAGGTGGAGGGCTCGTCTATGGGCTTGCAGGAGGGGGACATTGTCACAAAGTACGCGCTGTGCTGCGGTATGCTGCTTCCATCTGGGAATGACGCTGCCAATGCTGCTGCCGTAAGGATAGCAGGCAGCATGGAGGCTTTCGCGGAGATGATGAACGACCGCGCCCGTGAAATGGGACTTTCAAGGACCTATTTCGTCACGCCCTCTGGTCTTGAGGGTGAGGGACACGGCTCATCGGCGGCTGATATGGCTCTCCTTGCCCGTGAGGCGCTGAGGAACGATGTTTTCCGCAGTATCTGCTCACAGAGCAGCATGAAGGTGAAGTTCGGCTCGCCGCCCTATGACAGGTGGCTGAGGAACACCAATAAGCTCCTGGGTATGTTCGACGGAGTTTACGGCGTTAAGACCGGCTTTACCGACGAGGCGGGACGGTGTCTGGTGTCTGCCTGCGAAAGAGAGGGCAAGGATCTCATCTGCGTTACCCTCAATGACAGAAATGACTGGAACGACCATATGGCGCTGTATGACAGCTGCTTTGAAAATGTGAGACTGGCGGAGATAGGTCTGCCGCGGGATATGACTGCGGATATAGTAGGCGGAAATGCTGATAAACTGCGGATAGTCCCCGAAAAGGACACGGTATCCGTGACTGCTCTCTCGGCAAATGAGGAGGACTTCACCTTTACGGTGCTGAGCCGCCCATTTATGTACGCTCCCGTAAGGGAAGGGGAGAAGGTGGGAAGCCTATCTGTCAGATACCTGGGGCGGGAAGTGGAAAGAGTTGACCTTCTCGCCGGGGAGACTGTGGACGCATCTCACGGAGATAAGGGCAGCAAAAGTCTCTTTCAGAAAATAATGGATAAGATCGGGAGCTTTTTCTCCCATTAAGGATAGGATAACTTTGGAAAAAATAAGAATTCAGAAAATGATCGCCGACTGCGGCGTATGCTCCCGCCGAAAGGCTGAGGAGCTCATTACCAAGGGCAGGGTAAAGGTCAACGGCCACCCTGTCAAGCTGGGCGACAAGTGCGGCTTCAAGGATATCATCACCGTTGACGGTGAGAGGATATATATGCCTAAGAAGCGCAGCTTTGTCTACCTGATGATGAACAAGCCCAGAGGCTATGTGACCACCGTTTCCGACGAGCTGGACAGGCGATGTGTCATGGACCTCCTTACCGATGTGGAGGAGAGAGTATATCCCGTGGGACGCCTTGACAGGAACTCAGAGGGACTTCTTCTCTTTACCAATGACGGCGAGTTCGCCAACAGCATAATGCACCCCAGCCGCCATATCTCCAAGACCTACCGCGTTACGGTCCGTCCCGACATCACCGACGAGCAGCTGGTAAGGCTCTCAGAGGGCGTTGAGATAGACGGCAGGAAAACTCTCCCTGCTACCGTAGTAGTAAAGGAAAAAGCTGAGGGCAGAGTGGTCCTCCTCATGACCATCAAGGAGGGCAGGAACCGCCAGATAAGAAAGATGTGCGAGGCTGTGGGACTGGAAGTGGCAAGGCTCCGCCGTATAAGCATAGGTCCCCTGAAGCTGGGTATGCTGAAGCCCGGTGCTTACCGCGACCTGACCGCCGAGGAGCTCCGCGCCATCAGAAATGCCATAGGCAAGGAGGAGTGATATGCTGGAGATACAGGAAAGGTTCGATACCAATGGGTATGAGAGACTTGTCGAGGCTGCGGGGAGCAGTCAGCTCCATATCACGGAAGCTCTTGACAGGGGCGAGACTATCGGATTTATCGCCTATTCCTACGGCAGCGAGAGGACCGTGGTCTATGACTATGAGGACTGCGGGGATATGATGCTCTGTGACGGGCTTGTACGCTCAGTCATGCTCAAGAGCGTGCTGAAGGGCATAAACCATATACTCTTTCAGCTGGAGGACGATAAAAAGTTTGATACCCTGAAAAAACTCAGGTTTTTAAGCGGCGACAGCAGACAGTGCGGCGATCTTGAAAGCTTCATGAACGGCTGTCAGAGCTGCAAGAGCAAGAAAGATGAAAAGAAAGGATAGATTTGAGTGCCCATCAGGATTTCTTCAGAGCTCCCTGCATTCAAGACTCTCGGCGAGGAGAATATCTTCGTTATGTCAAAGGAGAGAGCGGAGCATCAGGACATCCGTCCGCTGAAGGTGATTATTCTCAATATAATGCCTAAAAAAATAGAGACCGAGAGTCAGCTCATGAGGCTCCTCAGTAATACGCCATTACAGGTGGATGTGGAGCTGCTCCAGATGGCTTCCCATGTGTCAAAGAATACCTCCTCAAGCCACCTTGCCTCATTCTACAAGACCTTCGACGAGATAGCCGATTACCGCTATGACGGCATGATAATCACAGGCGCCCCCGTTGAGCTTCTTGACTTCGAGCAGGTGGATTACTGGAAGGAGATATGCAGTATCATGGAGTGGTCAAAGACCCACGTCTTTTCCACTATCTATATTTGCTGGGCTGCACAGGCAGGTCTCTACTATCACTACGGTATACCCAAGTATACCCTTGACCATAAGATGTTCGGCATCTTCCCCCACAGGGCTGAGGTGAGCAACTGTCAGCTCCTCAGGGGCTTCGACGATGTTTTCTATGTGCCCCATTCAAGAAATACAGAGGTACGCAGAGAGGATATAGAGCGTATTCCTCAGCTGGAGATACTTACCTCCTCGGATATCTCGGGAGTACACATCGTCGCAAACAAAAACGGAAGGCAGTACTTCATCACAGGACATTCCGAGTACGACAGGGACACCATCGCCAACGAGTACAGGAGAGACCTGGAAAAGGGCATCGATATACAGCTGCCATACAATTATTTCCCGGGAGACAATCCCGACAATATGCCTGTTTTCTCATGGAGATGCACGGCTAACCTCATGTTCTCAAACTGGCTGAATTACTGCGTATATCAGAAGACACCATATAATCTGGACGAGCTGGAGGTCCGTAACTGGAACTGGCAGACAAGTCTGTAAGAAAAGGAGCTGAAAAGCAATGGATGATTTCTACGGAAACAACAATGGCGGTTACAACAACAACGGCGGTTACAACAATAGTTATAACAATAACGGTTATAACAGCGGCGGCTACAATAACGGCTACAATAACGGCTATAACAATGGCTACGGCAGCAGCGGCTACAACAGCGGCTACAATAATAACGGCTACGGCGGTTATAACAACGGACAGAATTTCGGCTATAACAACGGCTATCAGCCCGAGGAAAAGGGCGGAGCAGGTCTCGCAATTGCTTCATTCGTTATATCCCTTGTCAACCTGACCCTCTGCTGTACTCTGCTGAGCTTCATCACTGCGCCTCTCTGTATCATTTTCTCTATCGTTTCTCTTGTTAAAAAGAGAAAGGGAACTGTACTGGCTATATTCGGTATCATATTCTCACTTCTGGCAGCAGTTGCGCTGATCGTCTACGGCAAGACCTTTTACGATGTGTCAAAGGATATGGTATACTTCGCAGAGCATGAGGAGCAGATCATTGAGGACTACGACAGAGACGGCACTATACCTCACAGATTTGACAAGTACAGGGACAGCAAGTACGACGATGTATGGGGCGAGGGCAAGACCTTCGACGACTTCTTCGATGAGTTCGTAAAGCGCCGCAAGGAGGAGAATAACAGCACCAGCCGCACCTATACCTACACCTATGACGAGGACTCCTCTGACCTTGCACTTGGCTTTCAGCCTGCACTTTTAGTATAACTGAACAACACGAGCCCCTGAGCGCAGCTGCGTCCGGGGGCTTTGCTTATTGTGTCAGCTGCTCCATGTACTCCTCAGTGGTAAGAAGTCCGCTGCGGTTATATCGGAAAATGCCGTAGAGACAGTCAGGGTCACGGGTGATGAGATTCATGCCCTCGCGGCAGGTAAGGGTCATGAGTATGCCGCTGTCACGGAGGACGGGAAGGCTCTCGGGACAGAGCGAGCCGAAGGGATAGGCAAAGACTACGGGGGAGACTCCGCAGTTAAGGTGCAGCTCTGTGCTGAGAAGTCCCACATCAGCGGCAAGCATGGCGGAGTAGTCCTCCACAGTCTCATCGGGAAGTCTTGCACAGCCCTTGCGGACAGTGTCGGAGTGAAGGTCGTAGGTGTGGCTGCCTATCTCAATGCGTCCCGAGGCGAGAAGTGCGGAAACGTCCTCCCAGATGAGGTAGGAGTAGCTGTCGGCATGAGGGTCGGCGGCTGCATAATCGTCGGTGTACCTGCCAACAATAGACACAAGGGCGGTCATATCGTATTTCTCCAGCAGGGGCAGGGCAAGGGAGAGGTTATTGTAGAAGCCGTCATCAAAGGTTATGAGCACGGGCTTTTCGGGGAGCTGTCCGATACCACTTGTGTAGTCTATGAGCTGCTCTGCGGTGACGGTCTTGCAGCCGTGGTCTCTCAGCCAGGCAAGGTCGCTTTCAAGCTGTGCGGGAGTCACCGTGTAAGCGGAGGGCTCCTTCTCACACACGCTGTGGTACATTATGACGGGCAGAGACACGGGAGGCTCGGGAGAGTTCTCCGCAAAGACCGGGATAAGTGCAAAGCCTGCACCTATAAGCACAAGGAGGGCGGAGACTGCCGAAAGAAGCCTTTTCAGGCGGAAACAACTGTACATGGTATCACCTCACAGTATCATATGCGGAAAAATGCGGAAGAATGACGATAAAACGGGGACATAGTTCCGTCAGACGACGAATATACTTATCTCAAAGGAATTACTTGTGAGGTGAGTGCTTATGACGCGCCGCAGACGCAGAAAGCTGAGAGGAATATTGAAATGCACCGCAGCGGTGATACTGCCCCTGATAGTGGCGGCAGGTGCAAGGGGGGCAAAATTTGCAGGCAGGGCTGTGAAGGGTGAAGCCCTGATTATGGACAGCACGGGCAGTGCGGAGGCTCCCCCTAAGGAGGACAGGCAGGAGGTGAGCCGCGTCACCTTTCCGGAGCTCCCCGACGAGAGCATAATGCTTTCACAGGGCTATGGCATAGAGGACGAGAGCGGCGGCAACGGTGAACTGCTGCGGCTTCCCTCGCCCCTGGACATGAGGGCTGATAATGCAGGAGATAAGCCCTATCCCTCACACTGGGACATGGGTGACGGGGAGATAATACGCACAACCTACGGGCGGTACAGCGGCAATGCCTTCTTCGACCTTGAGGGAGGGGGACAGGTGAACAACAAGACCGATATCCCCAACGATGAGCTTATCCGTGAGAGCGGCTATCTGCCTAATTTTACCGTGGAGGACTCCGACGAGCCTCTGGTGCTCCTCTACCATACCCACACCACCGAGAGCTTCGAGCCCTACGTCAGGGAGCACTATGACAGCAGCTTCAACTACCGTACCACCGACGATACCAAAAACGTGGTAATGGTCGGGGACGCCATTCAGGCGGAACTTGAGGCTCAGGGTATAGGCGTCATACACGCTGAGGAGATCCACGATTATCCAAGCTATAACGGCTCATACGGGCGCAGCCGCGAGACTATCACTCCCATTCTGGAGAAGTACCCAAGCATAAAGGTGGTCCTTGACATTCACAGGGACGCCATTTCGGGTGAGGGCTACGCCTATCAGCCCTTTGTGGAGGTGGACGGCAGAGAGGCGGCTCAGATAATGATAATATCGGGCTGTGATGACGGGACTCTGGGTATGCCTGACTGTATGCAGAATTTTCACTTTGCCTGTGCCCTTCAGCAGAAGCTTGAGAGGGACCACGAGGGCTTTACCCGTCCCATTCTGTTCGATTACCGCCACTATAACCAGGACCTTACCAACGGAAGTCTCCTCATCGAGGTAGGCTCCCACGGCAATACACTTGAGCAGGTCCAGTACGCAGGGCAGCTTTTCGGCAGGTCCCTGGGAGAGCTGCTCAATTCCATGAAAAGGAGATAATATGCGCAGAAAAAGAAAAAAAGCCGCACTCAGAGCAGTTTTGATGTATCTGCTCCTGAGCGGCGGCTCATGGATGTTCATTTATTCCTATGCCAATACCAGCAGCCGGCTGAGCGGCGAATATATCGTTCCTGCTCAGATGGTGGTGGAGGAGGAAAAAGCCTCCATCGACATTCTCGGTCACAGTGCTGAGTTCAGCCTGTCGGGTATAGCTGCCCACAGCAAGCTCTACTGCGGAGCCTATCTGCTTTCCCCTGATGAGCTGAGGCTGGCGGCTTATGTGGTGTCATTATGTATATAGCTTGGACTGCTTTGCGTAGTAAAATGTGTTCAGCTCGCCCGTGTAGATAAGGTCTGCACCGGGGAAGCTGCGGAAATCGTCGGGCTTATACAGTGAGAATGCCTTGTCCAGCGGTATGCCTATCTTGTCCATAGTGTAAGCGACGAACTGTGAACAGACGAAGCTCCTCTCGCGCTTCCACTCGATATTGAAGTAAACGGCGAGGAGTCCGAGAAGGTTATATGAATATATCTTCCTGTGCTGTGAGAAGTGGCTGATTATTTTATTATAGGCTTCCTTCTGCTCATGAGTTACACTGATGCGGTATATCTCACAGGGGATATTGTGAAACTGTCCCAGTGTGCCCTGTCCCACTATTTCCTTGTTGAAGGTGGCAGGCAATGGAAAGGGACGGTATGTACGGCAGAAGCTGTACATCTCCGAAAGCTGTATATCTCCTGAAAGAGAAACATGATTATATGGCTTTTTTGTTAGAAATTTGAAGAATCGTGCGGGTCTTGTACCTGTCTGTGCGACTACCAGATAAATGTAGTCCCCCAAAACGTTCCCTCCTAATTTATTTTTATAATTATATCATAAACACTTGCAAATTTCAAGACTTTTTGCTATAATTATATAGTCGCATGATTTTTTATATGCAATATGCGCCTGTAGCTCAGAGGATAGAGCATCGGCCTCCGACGCCGTGTGCGCTGGTTCGATTCCAGTCAGGCGTACCAGCGGGGAGCCCCCGCGGGCAAACCACGTTGTCGCTCGCGAGCTCGCTCCCATTTTCAAATGACATATTGTGACATCGCTTACGGTACTTTTTTGACAGCAGGTACAGTAAATGAGAGCTGAGCCAGCTTGACCGCGACCACGTTGTCGCTCGCAAGCTCGCTCACTTTTATCGGAAATGATAGTTGTACATCGCTTACGGTACTTTTTTGACAGCAGGTACAGCAAATCAGAGCAGAGCTGTTTTTCGGCAAAGTCATCAGTGAATAGTGAATAGTGCATAGCTGTGCTGTTTGCTGTTCACTTTTCGTTATATACTAAGCGCTTACAGGAAGGGGAGAGTCGCATGATAGACCTTGAAAACATTGAAAAGTACAAGGAAAACAACAGAATAGAAGCCAAGAAGGCTACAGGCGGACTTCCCATAAGTCTGTGGGAGACCTATTCCGCCTTCGCAAATACTCTCGGCGGTATCATACTGCTTGGAGTTGAGGAGTACCCCGACAAGTCCCTGCACCCCGTTGACCTGCCCGACCCTCAGTGGCTTATCAGCGACTTCTGGGACATTATCCGCGACAAAAAGCGTGTCAGCAGGAATATCCTCACGGAAAAAGACGTCAGGATAGTGGAGACCGAGGGCAAGCACATCATTGTAATAAACGTACCAAGAATTGCCAGAGGCGAGGAGCCCGTCTACATAGGAGGAAGCCTCTATACAGGCACCTACAGGCGCAGCGGCGACGGCGATTACCGCTGCAGCGTGGAGGAAGTCGCAGCTATGCTAAGAGAGATGAGAGATTAGTGCTTAGTTATAGTGACAGCAGCATACTTCGCTCCATCGCCGAAGGCGGCTCAACAAGAGGACGTCCCTACAAGCTAACGGCTCGGAACTATGCACTAAGCACTATTAACTAATCACTAAAGAGATTGACTTTAAGGCGGGACTGTGATATAATAGTAAGGTAAAATTTAAATCCAATGGAGGTATCTCAAAATGGGAATGTTTGACAAGCTTATTGCAAACCTTAAATCCAGCAAGAAAACCATCGTCTTCACTGAGGGAAGCGATCCCCGTATCCTCTCCGCTGCTGACAGACTTATCAAGGAAGACCTTATGGGCGTTATCCTCTGCGGCAACGTTGACGAGGTAAAGGCTGCTGCTAAGAACGGCGGCTTCAATATCGACAGCGCAGAGATCCTTGACCCTGCTACATACCCCGAGATGGACGCTCTCGTTGCTCAGATGGTAGAGCTCAGAAAGGGCAAGATGACTGAGGAGGAGTGCCGTGCTGCTCTGGCTAAGTCCAACTACTTCGGAACAATGCTCGTTAAGGCAGGAAAGGCTGACGCTCTTCTCGGAGGCGCTACATACTCCACAGCCGATACAGTAAGACCTGCTCTCCAGATAATCAAGACCAAGAAGGGCTCAAATCTGGTAAGCTCCTCATTCATTCTCTTCAGAGAGAAGGACGGCAAGGAAGAAAAGATAGCTATGGGTGACTGCGCTATCAACCTCAGCTATGAGGATACAGTTGACAAGGAGGGCAATGTTGTTCTCTCAGGCGCAAGAAAGCTTGCAGAGGTTGCTGTTGAGACTGCAAAGACAGCTGATTTCTTCGGCATTGATCCTAAGGTAGCTGTTCTCAGCTTCTCTACATACGGCTCAGGCAAGGGCGGCACAGTTCAGCTCAGCCACGACGCTGTTATCGAGGCAAGAAACATCGACCCCAACCTTGTAATCGACGGTGAGTTCCAGTTCGACGCTGCTGTTTCAGCAGAAGTTGCAAAGACAAAGTGCCCCGACTCAAAGGTTGCAGGACAGGCTAACACATTCATCTTCCCCCTCATCGAGGCAGGAAACATCGGCTACAAGATAGCTCAGAGACTTGGCGGCTACGAGGCATACGGTCCTATCCTTCAGGGACTTAACGCTCCTATCAACGACCTTTCAAGAGGCTGCAACGCTGACGAAGTTTACAAGATGGCTATCATCACAGCAGGCATGGCGTAAGCAATGCTTTGCATTGCTTAATGCATAATTCATAATGCATAATGCATAATTATGGTTGAGCTAAATCTTAATAAAGCGGGATTATATGTAGGGGACGGCGTCCTCGACGTCCCGTAAGTAACAGTAAGATCATATTAAATCAGAAAAAAGGGACTGCGTTTATTGCAGTCCCGTTTTTTTGCTAATGGCTAATGGCTAAAGGCTAACGGCTGATTATGCAGTCCCGTTTTGTTTTATTCGGCTTCGGTGCTGTCCTGAGAATGGAGTTTACATTACTCTTCCTCAGCCTTGCTGATACGCCAGCCGCTCTCGGTCTTTACGATAGTAAACTTTGTCTTATAAGTACGATTGGGGTCAATGTCTAAATCAATATGGCTTCGTGTCGTAATTATATTTCCGTTCTCGTCGAACTCGCCCTTTACTTCGTCATCTAACCACTTGTACAGCCTGTCGCTTGTGTCGCAGGTCTCTGTATTAACATAATACCCGTCATCTGTTGTAAATATCAGAGTCGTGTAGTCTATATCCTCTTCCCTTGCGCAGCCACAAGCGTCAAGGACTATCTTTCCGAGTTCTGCATCGCAGACCTCATAGCATCTTTTTTCCAGATCTTCCCATGTTGGGTATCTCGGATCAATAACACGATAAAAGTCTCTCGTGAACTCACTTCCATCGTCAAATTTAATTGTCTTGGTAACAACCGATGACCTGTCGACCTCAAGAGTTCTTCCGTGAATATCAAATAAGCACTCCATCCAATCATCTGTAAGCTCCTTGGCTATAGCGTCTGCGTCGGTGCTGTCCTCGTTTTCTTCATCAAGGAGCTTTTCCGTGACATCGCTTATGCGCCAGCCATTTTCGGTGTTCACGATAGTGAATGTGGTCTCGGGGATCGGATAATCATGGACTTCGCGGAGCTCTGTCTCTACAATTGTTGCGATTATATTGCCGCTGTAATCGGTATGGACGTCCATGTCATATTCGCTGGTCGATAACGGGTCTATGCCATTATCATGCAGACCTGTTTCGACGTAGTAGCCGTCCTCAGTGACACAGAAAAACGGATTGCCCATAATATCTTCTGTATTCTCGGTACTAATTTCGAGTATTCTCTGTGCAAGCTCGGTATCGAGTATCTCATAGCAGCGCTTTTCTATATCTGCCCATGTAGGGAATCTCGTGTCGGTAACGCGATAGAACTCTCTGTCAAAGGTAACGTCGTTGTCGGGAATTGTTATTGCCCTTGTGATAATATCAGACTTGTCAACTTCAAGGTCTCCTCCATAAAGGACGCACATAAACTCTCTGTAATTGTCAATGAGAGTCTTTGCAACAGTCTCTGTGTCGGCTTCCTCGGCTTCGGTCTGCGCCTCGGTAAGGGCTTCTGTTGTGATCTCGGTGGTCTCTGAAATGCTCTCCTCCACCTCAGCTGCGGGAGCCTGACCGTTACGGCTGATATAGTACATACTGCCGCCTATGCCTGTAACAAGGAGCAAAGCCGCTGCTGCCACACTTACGCCCTTGAACCACTTTGGTCTGCGGTATTTCTCAACTCCCGATACGTCAATACTGCTGTTGTCGATCTTTATATCAAACTTTCTTTTACTCATGGCGTACAGCCTCTCTTTCTGCTCGTCTCTGAGGACGGGATACTCTTTTGCGAGCCTGTCTGCTGTTCTGCTGTCGATGTCATTGAATACATCGTCTGTTCTCATTGTGATCCCTCCTCTGTGATACCTGCCGCGCTGAGAAGTTCCCTGAGCTTTTTCCTTGACCTGCTGAGCCTTTTCTGCACAGCAATGTCGCTCAGTCCCACAAGTGCGGCTATCTGTCTGGTTTTCATTCCGTAGTAATAGAAGTAAACGATGATGGAAGAATCGGTCTCCCCGAGTTTTTTTATGCAGTCGAGAACTGTCTCGCGCAGAGCCGAAAGCTCCGCGGACTCATCGACTCTGATGTTGGAAGAAAGCTCCCCGAGGGTCTCCGACTCCATAGATACGGTAGTATCCTTTTTTGCGGAAAGCCGCCTGAAATAGCTTACCGCAGTACGCTTTGCAATGGTGCCTATCAGGGCTTTCAGGTCTCCGTCGGCAGCCTTGTGGCTTTCGAGATAGCGGAATACCGCCGCAAATGTATCGCTGAGACACTCGTCCGTGTCCTCTGGACTTCCGCAGCCTTTGAGCTTGTTGGCGCATATTGCATAGACGTAGCCGCAGTATTCATCAAACAGAGCCCGTCTGCCTTCCTCGGCGGACTGCTCCATCATGCGGCTCAGCTCTTTGTCTGTCATCGTTTCACTCCTTTGAATGCATTCATATATTACACTCGCATTGCCACGAGAATTTCTGACCGGTTTCTTTTAAATGCATAGTGATTAGTGCTTAGTGCATAGTTCCGAGCCGTCAGCCTTACAGGGACGCCTTTGGTGACGGAACGGATTATGTCGCCGCCCACATAACTAAGCACTAAGCACTAACCACTAACAACTCAACAGTATCACCTTCGGCGATGGATCAAAGTATGCAGCCGTCGAATCAGCCCGTCCCTTACCCGAAAGGCTTGCCGACACTTGTATTCACACCCCGTACTTGGTCTTGATACGGGATAGCTTCTCGCCGAAGGGTTTTGCAAGGAGATACAGGAACAGAACGTTTGACACCGCATAGCTTATCGTATAGGGCACAGCGGACACCAGTGCCGCCAGATAGAGCTTTATGTCAAAGCCCCGGTTGTACCAGAGGACTGTCCAGACGTCCATTATAAATGAGTAGGCGATACCCGTTGCGGCTCCGTAGATGAGGAGCAGGGCACGGCTTTTCAGCAGCTTATCCGAGAGTATGCCCGCAAAGAGCCCGATAAGTCCCCAGGCAAGCATCTGAAAGGCAGTCCAGGGACCCTGTCCGAAGTAGAAGTTTGAGAGTATGGCGGACATGGCTCCCACAAGGAAGCCTGCTTCTCCGCCCAGATAGAGGGCAGTGATTATGGTGAGGGCTGCAACGGGCTTGAGTATGGGTATGAACCTTCCTGCGAAGCACAGGGCTGTCATAACGGCTGCTATGACCATGCGGCGCGTTCCCGTGGACTTCTTCTCGAAGCCTGCCGCAAAGAGCAGCAGTGCCGACACCGCAACTGCAAGGGCGATGATTATGTGCTTTTTCTCGTCGAAGGCGAGGGCTCCAATGACTGTAATGAGGGGAACCGCTATGAAGGGCACCACCACGCGGATAGTGTCGCGGAGCCTTTTGCTTTTTATCAGCAGCATATCAGCTCTCCTTCCTGCCGTTTAAGCGGCAAAGCTCTGCGGCGTCGGAAAGGGTGACGGCTCCGTCGAAATAGCCCCTTGTCATGCGGCTCACCGCGGTGGTATAGAAGCTGTTTTCCGAGAAGAACTCACGGGGAGCTCCCTCAGAGACTATCTTTCCCCCGAAGAACATGGCGCACCTGTCGGCGCAGAGGGCTGCGAACTCCACATCGTGGGTGACGGTGACAACGGTGAGACCGTCGGCTTTGAGCCTTTTCAGCAGCTCTATGAAGCTCTCCTTTGCCGCCGCGTCAAGTCCCTTTGTGGGCTCGTCCAGAAGCAGCAGACGGGGATGTGCAGCCAGTACCTTTGCAAGGGCGACAAGCTGCTGCTGACCTCCCGATAAGTCGTAGGGGTGCTGCTCCAGCAGGGGAGAGAGGTCGTAGGGAAGCTCTTTCAGCTCCGCATTGCAATCCTCCAGCTCCTCCCTGACGGTGTTCCTGAGAAAGACAGTCTGAACGTCCTGTGGCAGCATGGCAAGGCACTCACGGTACAGTGAGCGGTTCTTGTAGTCTTTGAGCTTTTTGCCGAAAACCCGTATTTTGCCGCTGTACGGCTTCAGCAGTCCTGCCGCCGCCGAGAGAGCCGTGGTCTTGCCCGAGCCGTTGCCCCCGAGGATACAGAAAAGCTCCCCCGTGTTCACCCTGAGACTGAGACTGTCCAGAACGTCCGCCCCGTTTTTAGCGTAGCGGAAGCAGACTCCCTCATATTCCAGCGCAGCTTCTCCATCGTGAGGAGCTGTTTTACTTTCAAGGGCTCTTACGGAGTTTGCGTAGGTGGATTCTATGAAGTTCCTGCCCTCACGGACTGTAAGGGGAGCCTTGCCCTGTTCTCCCAGAGCCGCGAAAAGCCGTGATGCCGCAGGCATACCGCACATTATGTCCTTCCTGTCACCCAGCCCTGCCAGTACCTCCGAGGGAGAGCCCTCTCCGATGAGCTTGCCGCCGTCCATTACAAGGAGCCTGTCGCACAGGGGGACCACCTCCTCCAGACGGTGCTCCGCCATGAGAATGGTTATGGAGAAATCGTTGGCGATACGCCTCAGAGTTGCAATGAAGTCCGAGGCGGCAATGGGGTCAAGCTGAGCCGTGGGCTCGTCCAGAATGAGGAGCTTTGGCTGCATGACAAGAACGGAAGCCAGGTTGAGGAGCTGCTTCTGACCGCCCGAAAGCTCCGCAGTGTCCCTGCCGAACCAGTCACCGATACCGAAATAGCTTGCCATTTCCGCTATCCTGCGTGATATATGAGCAGGGGGAGTACCCAGATTTTCCAGTCCGAAGGCAAGCTCGTGCCAGACCTTGTCGGTGACTATCTGCTGCTCAGGCTTCTGCATGACGAAGCCTATCTCCGAGGCGGACTCCCTGTCGGAGAGCTCCCCGAGAGCCTTTCCGCAGAAAATGACACTGCCCGAGACCTGTCCCATGGGAGACAGCTCCCGTTTCAGCATACGCAGGAGAGTGGACTTGCCGCTTCCCGTAGCCCCGCAGAGCACAGCCAGCTCCCCACGTTCAAGGGTGAGGGAGATATTCTCAATGGCAGGCTTTTTACAATTGGGGTAGGTGAAGGTCATATCCCTGACCGCAAGTATTTCCATCTCAGTTCCGCCTCCGTTTCTATGAATATGGGCAGCATAACCAGTGCTGCGTAGGAAATTATCCCCGAAATACCGGGGAATGTGAGCTCTTTCATCTCCATGGACGGATAGAACTCAAAGCTGAGGGCTCCCGTACCGATGGCGGCAGCTGTCACCCCAAGAAGCAGCAGCGTCGCTGTCAGGAGCAGTATATCTCCCGTTCGGAAGCCGAAGCGCCGCAGCTGAGTACGTCTGCCTGTGCCGAAGCCCCTTGCCTCCATGCTGTCGGCGGTGATAATGCCGTTCTCCAGCGCCCAGGTGACCATAATGGAGAAGATACGGGATTTGCCCCTTATGTCGTCCACGATATTGTCCTCTTTGTATAGTCCCATGGCAGTCTGTGCAGCGCTTATCTTTGCGGACTGCCTGCTGAACAGTGGGACGAACCTCAGCGCCATTGACAGCACCAGTGAAAGCTTGGGGGAGAGAGCTCCCGTGATGTAGAGGAGCTTCTCTGAGGTCATTATCTGTGTGAAGGAGCGGAACCAGTACAGGACGCCGATTATCATAACTGCCGAATTTACGCCGTAAAGCGCCGCTTCCAGAGTGACGGGATTGTGGTTCATGACGAAGAGCACCGTCTTGCCGTTGTGTGAGATAAGTGGGTTTGCCAGTGCAAGGACTGCGAAAAGCAGCCAGAAAAACAGGTGAGTCTTCCCGTGGGTGAAGCCGTTGCGCTTTAGGAAGAACAGCACTCCTCCCGCCAGTGATATTACCATGAGTACAGGGTAGCTGCAAAACATTGCCACCCCCGTGACGCTGAAAAACCACACCGCCACTGCTATGGGATTGTATTCGGAAAAGCTTCTCATTCCTCGTATACCTCGTTAAGGTCGTGACCCACCTCGCAGGTGTAGAGCCATTCTATGCGGTCTCCGTCGCTGAGGACATACTCTCCGCAGTTACGCGAGGGAGTGATGCCGTTGACATGATAGACCCAGCCCGAAAGGTCGCCGAAATCGAATTCGTAGATGTAGTTTATGCCCGAGATGTAGACCATGCCGTGAGAGCTGCCTGCGCTGCCCTTGTTCTCCACCTGTATGCCGTAGGTCTGTGCAGCCTCGGTGAGTATGTCGAAGACCGTGTCGCCGCTCTCAATGTCGAAGGCTGTGGGAGCTAGTATCACGCCGTCCGCAGGGATATGCTCAGAGTCGGACCTGCCTGCGATAGTGTCGCAGCGTATCTCCATGGTGACAGAGCCGATGACATTGTCCTTCTCCTTCTTCTCGCCGCTGTAATACTCCTCGGGTGAGCGGATGTCCGTCAGGAGAATGACCGCTATCGCCGCAGCCGCCGCTGCTCCCAGGAAGATGAAGTTCTTGTAGCTGCGTTTGCCCATGATGAAGATGATGAGTGCGATGACCGCCGCCGCTGCCAGTACAATAAGTATGGCAAAGGGCTTGTAGCTTCTCCGTGACTGCTTCTCGGTAAGCTCCTGTGCTGCTGTTACGGCAGTCCCGGTCTGTGAAGCCCCCGATGTTGCAGAAAGGGAAGTTACCGTTTCAGTCTGCTTTGCAGTGGTAGTCCCTGTGCCCGTGGAGGTCGTACCCGTGGACTTGCCTGCATTTGCTGTGGTGGAGATTGTTCCCGTTGTGGGAGCCGTTGTGCCTGCGCTTCCCCCCTCATTTGCTGAGGAGCCGCCGCCCTGAGAGCTGACCTTACTGCTGCCGCCGCCCTCATTACTGCCGCCCTGTGAGGGCTGAGCCGTCTGCTTGTTGTCAAGCACCAGCAGGGGAGACTTCCCCTCGGTCATTCGCCTGAATGCCACAAAGGAGTAATATGCCTGCACCGTGGCGGTCTCGTTGAAGCCCCCGTCCTTTGTGTGGCAGAAGCTTCCGTCGGGCAGACGGTACTGTGCTATGCCGTCGATGAGGTCGTTGCCCTCCTTGATGAAGCGGTCATCGTACCGGCAGTCTATGCCCAGAGCCGATACTGCCATAAGCACCTGCGCCGTGCTCTCTGCATTGGGATTGCCGAAGCTCTCGTAGCCGCCGTCCTCCTTCTGACGCTCCGAGAGGAAGTCCACAGCCCTGTCCACCGCCTCTGAAACAGCGCCGCTGCTGTCATACTGAGGAGCAAGAGCCTGAATGGTCATGGCGGTAACGTCAATGTCGCCGTAGTCTCCCCCACAGCGCCCAACCCCCGTCATCAAGCTGCAGGGACAGGATATAGTCCGCCACGGACTCAGCCGTGTAGGAGGGGCAGGTGTAGCCGTTATTGAGGATATGGAGCCCGTAGACCCAGCTCATGATACCCTGCCTGCCTATGGAGCTTTCAAGGGTATCGGTGATGTAGCTGCTTGTGCTTCCAGAGGCACAGAGTCCCAGTGCGTACTTCTCCCGTGAGGTTGCGGAGGACACATTGTTGCTGCTGAGATAGCTCTCAAGGGCGCTCCTGTATGCGGAGAGGTCGCTGTATCCGCTCTGGCTGAGGGTGAGTGCATACCAGTCCGTGGAGGTCTCTGCACCTGCGGCAATATCCCCCGACAGCCAGTCTTCAACGCTTCCCGAGCCCGTCTGATTAAGCTTATAATCAACGATACCGCCGATAAGGTCATCGACCTCACCGACGGTATGCTCACAGTATGCCGACTGTATGGGAACAACGTTCGGCAATACTGCAAATATCAGTGCGGTACTCAGGCAAGCCGTGAGTATCTTACTTTTCATTTCTGCGTCTGAGAGTGAATGCTGCTGCGGCTGCTGCGCCCAGTACAGCTACAGCCATAGCTGCGCCTGAGTCTCCTGTTTTGGGGGAGTTGCTCTTGCTTGCGGTAGTGGTCTTTGCAGCCTGTGACTTTGAAGTAGCCTTTGCGGTAGTTGTAGTAGTGGTGGTTGTGGAAGAAGTTGTTGTGGCAGTAGTTGTTGTAGTTGTAGTCTCGGCAGACTCGCCGCTGATGTTCATTATATAAGAGGGAGGAGCTATCTTGGTATTGCCGCCCTTAGCGCTTACAACGTTCTTTCCTGCCTCTGTGAACTTTACTGTGACCTTGCCCTCAGCATCGGTAACGAAGTCTGTATCATTGCCGTTGATAGTTATCTTAGCGCCCTCCACGGGGTTCTCAACAGGAGCCCATGAAGCGTCGAAGGAGAGAGCCTTGAGCTGGAGAGTTACTTCCTTGTCGGCTTCACCCTCGCCCTCTCTTGCGTCGAACCAGCTGTAGTGATAGTCAAGGTCGGAGGGATCGGGGAAGGTGAGAGCATCAAGGTAGTCGCCGTCCTTGACCTCGTCGGTAAGACCATTAGCCATCTTTGAGTTTACATAGTAGCCGAAGGACTGCTGATTTTCCTTGCCCCAGAGTACGTCAAGACCCAGACCGTACTGTCCCACAGATGTCTTGTAGCCTGCTGCTGCGCCGCCCTCGTAGTTGTTCTCGTGAGCGATGTAGAGAGCATCGTTGACAGTGAGCTTGCCGTCGCCGTCGATATCGGTAACATTTACGGGCTCCTGTGTCAGTACCAGTGCACTGTTGCTGTCAGAGATAGTGACATAGACCTTTGTCTCGCCCTCTGCTGAGGCGTTCATAGCTACAGCTGAGAATGACATTACCAGAGCTGCTGCCATAGCGAATGATTTTTTCATAATACCTACTCCTTAAAATTTATTTACAGGCAACAAAAAAGGCCTTTCCGCGGTGCAGAAAAGCGCAGCAAAACAGCTCCGCAGGGGTACTGCGAAGTTTTTGGCATACGTTTCCCCTTGCCCGAAAACGTTCATTACCTGCTCTGAGCCTGACGAGCGATCCGACTGTACGGCAGTGACTGCTGCGACGGATTTTCACCGTGCTTCCCTCAGTTTCAGACTCCATATTACAGGTTCATTATAACACAGGGCAAATACGCTGTCAAGTTAAAAAAGGGTTACAGCGCATGAAAAAGGGCGGAGTTACCGCCCTCTGTGCTTATGATTTCTTCTCGTATGCGTAGCCGAAGTTTATGGGAGGAGCTGTCACGGAGACATAGATGAATTCCTCATCGCCGTCATTGAGGAGTCCGTGGACGTCCCTGTCCGCAAAACGCACCACATCGCCTGCCCTGAAGGGCTTCGTTTTATCGTCCGCAAGAAGGAGAGTGCCGCTGCCTTTGGTGGCGTACCATATCTGCTCGGAAGCCTCATGGGTATGCCTGGGCTGGCTTGCTCCCACCTCAAGATGGACCTCTGTGATGGTCACTCTTGTGCTGGCGGAGTTCTCGGGATTGAGAAGCTGACGGGAGACAACTCCCGGGTTTGAGAGCTCCTTTATTTCGTGAGCGCTTATGAATTCCATATAATATCCTCCTGTCTTTAATATAATAATACAATTATGTCGCAGAAAGGGGAGAGTTTCAAGACGTAAAATGTCCCATAAAAGGCTGTTGAGAACTTTGCGGGTATTATGTAAAATAATAAAATTATATCTCAGGGCTTGCAATGGGGAGAAATATGTGGTAAAATATAACTTGTAATGTGTCCCAATAGCTCAGTAGGATAGAGCGACTGCCTCCTAAGCAGTAGGCCGGAGGTTCGACTCCTCTTTGGGACGCCACACAGAGCCTGTGTCCCGACCCCCCCCGTTGTCGCTCGCAGGCTCGCTTTCTTTTATGAGGGGGGCATAGTCGTACATCGCTTACGGCACATTACGTTTACGGTAACAGTTCGTTTTTGCAGAGCCTGTGCCCCCCCGACCATGTTGTCACTCTCAGGCTCGCTTTCTTTTATCAGGGGGCATAGTCGTACATCGCTTACGGCTCTGTGATAAGTACATATAACAAATGACTGACGCTTTACTGTGGGGCGTCAGTTTTTATTTATTGCGGCAGACGGAAAGGAGACTGCCTCTCATATAGCAATAATTGGTTTGACAGCATAATATCAAAGTGATATAATACTATATGTATTTGATGTGGGTAGCAATGTCCCTCAGATACCTACTGCAAAGGAGGAACTTTAATGAACTACACTCACAAAAAGATAGCGGCAGCACTGCTTTCGCTGCTCATCATCGGCGGAACAGCTCCCGTACTTGGCAGAGCAGACGTTTTCAGACCCGTTGTGGCTTCGGCAGTCGATAATGCAACTGTCACATACGATGAGGACACCCATGTGCTCACCATCGGAGGAGAAATTGAAAATAATACTCTTGATGATTACAAAAAAGAAGACGTAAAGACTATTGTGGCAGAGAAAGGCACTGTTCTTAAGGAATATGTATATTATCTGTTCAGTGATTTTGGTAACGTAGAGAAGATAGATCTTTCAAACGCAGACGGCTCCCTTGTAAAATATGCCAATGGTATGTTTTATAAATGCAGTTCTCTGAAGGAGCTGAGACTCTGTAATTTCGATGCCGGCAAGCTCGCAGATGTTTCTTATATGTTCTATAAATGCAGTTCTCTTGAGAGCCTCGATCTGAGTAAGCTGGATACTTCATATACTCAGAAATTCAACTGTATGTTTGAGGACTGTACATCACTTAAAGAGCTTGATGCTTCCTGCCTGAGCACATCGTCCGGAATTAACTGTGATAATATGTTTTCAAACTGCAGCGTTCTGAAAACCCTTGACCTTTCGTCCTGGGATTTTACCAGAGTTCAGAATACGGACTATATGTTCAGAGGATGCAGCTCTCTTGAATCCCTCGATCTTTCAGGCCTTACAGCTCCTGAGCTGATAAGTGCACGTTCCATGTTCAATGGCTGTAAAAATCTGAGTACCCTTGATCTTTCCGGCTTCAGTACTCCGAAGCTGGAAAATGCGGAATATATGTTTGCAAACTGTTCCGGTCTTGAAAATATTGATCTGAGCGGTCTTGATACCTCAAAGGTGAAAGTTATGTCTTCAATGTTCGAAGGCTGCTCAAAGATTAAAGAACTGGATATCAGCACTTTCCGCACACCTGAAATCGAAGTAATGGGATCTATGTTTGCTTATTGTACAGCCCTGGAAGATCTTGATATAAGCAATTTTGACACTTCAAAGGCAGAGCATGTTCAGTTAATGTTCTATGGTGATAAGAACCTGAAATACATTGACTTCAGTAACTTCAATTTCAACCATGTGAACTCTGGCGATTTTATGTTTAAGGATTGCGATACTCTTGCTCCCTATATCTCCACCATCAACGGCGCAAGCATCAGCCTTGACGGCGACATCAGCGTGAACTACTATGTGACCCTCGGAAGCTCTGCTTCAAAGGCAGTCCTCATCGGTCCCAAGGGCGCTGTCCTCATAGACGACCTTGCTTCCTGCAAGCGCGAAAACGGCTCATACAAGTTCAGCTATCCCGTTAACGCTGTACAGATGAGCGATGAGGTCACTCTGAAAATATACAGTGACGACGGAAAACAGCACATTATCCTCAAGAGCAGCGGCAAACCTGCTTCCTATGCAAAGGGAGATTACAGCGTAAGGAGCTATGTTGCTGATTCGGGCAAGTATCTGTCTGATACAAAACTCACCGCACTGGTCGAGGCTCTTAACAATTACGGCTATGCTGCCGAGAATTACTTCTTTGACAAAGGCTTCACAGTCAGCGGCGTAGACGGCGTCGGAAAGAGCGATGTTGAGGATTACAAGCCCGCATTCGGCACCGATCCTGCTGTATCACTTGTACTGGGCTCAGAGACTTCTCTCAGGTTCTATACCGACGTCGATAATGTAAGGCTTGATGACGCAAAGGCAACTGCAAAGACAGGTCAGTTCGGCAGATATTACGAGATAAAGAATATCCCCGCACATGAGCTCCTGAAGCCTCACAAGCTCACTGTCGGCGGCAATGAATACATGGTTACTCCCATGGCGTATGTATACAGAGTGCTGAACAACAGTGCCGCTTCCGATAAGCTCAAAGAAGTCGCAAAGGCAATTTATGTCTACGCACAGGCTGCAAACGCCTACAATTCCTGAGGAGGTAACAGATAATGGAAAAGTACACCGCTCCCGAGATGGAGCTTATCGAGTTTGAGAACGAGGACGTTATCACAACAAGCGATCCCGAGCTTGAGCCCCAGTAAACCGAATAAACAGACAAAGCCCCGTGGTTATCCCCGGGGCTTGTTTTCGTCTGTATACTTTTATTTCGTTATTATTCAATAAATTCTCATTCCTTCCCAAATTTTGCCTTGTACATAAAAAGTACTTGACTTTTTCGCGCTGTGGGTATATAATGTATAGCACTGTGATGTGAAAAAACAGCATTTTTACGGGTAAAATGAGATTTATGGAGTGTATTATGGAAGACGTTGAGATCTATCTTAGCAGACTTTCGGCAGCTGATAAGCTCTATGCCGAGACTGCGAAAAAGCTTGGAAAAACGGAAATAACCGACAGGTTCACACTGGCAGGAGCTGTTGCCGAAACAGGCACACCTGCTTCATATAAGCTGTATATCTCCGATGAGGAGATCGAAAACAGCACCATCGACGAGATAAAGGCGGTCTTTACCGAGGCTGCCGAGGCAGAGCCGGATATAAAGGTGGAGTTCATATCTGATGAGTTCCTCAACCTCATCGACGACAAGGCAAGGATAACTGCCGAGAGCAAGCCCAGGACTGCTGTCCACAGGGACGGCGACCTTCACCCAACTGTCCATATATGGATGATAAAGCGCCGCGATATGGGAGTTTTCGTGCTTCTGCAGAAGCGTGCCCATGAGAAGGACATCAATCCCGACTGCTATGACGTTTCCGCAGCAGGTCACGTTACTCAGGGTGAGGAGTTCCGCCACACCGCCCTAAAGGAGGTACGTGAAGAGCTGGGACTTGACATCGACCGCAGTCAGCTGGAGTTCATCGGTCTCAGGAGAGCCTGCTACTCCAAGGGCAATATAAAGGACAACGAGCTGGCAGCCGTTTATATCTGCCGCGAGAAGATAAACATCGAGGATCTCACTCTCCAGTCCTCCGAAGTGGCAGAGGTGTGCTGGGCAGAGATAGACGAGCTTCTCTCCATAATGAAATATGAGGATATACCCAACTGCATCTCCATTGAGGAGCTTAACATGATAAAGAAAGCGGTATTCTGATAAAAAAGGGCTTCCGATAATTCGGAAGCCTTTATTGTTTCGTTCAGTGTCCCTGCTGCTCAGTTCACCAGGGGAGCTGCGCCGCTGTCTGCGGGAGCAGGTGTGCCGCCGCCCTCTACGGGAGCGGGTGTGCCGCCGCCGGCAGGTTCTTCGCCTGTGCCGCCGCCGGGATTTTCTGTACCTGTGCCGCCGCCGGGTATCTCTGCGCCAGTACCGCCGCCGGGTATCTCTGTACCTGTGCCGCCGCCGGGTATCTCTGTACCCGTTCCGCCCTGGAGTCCGCCCTGACTGCCTTCGCCCTGGAAGCCGCCTTCACCTGCAAAGCCGCCCTCGGCTGATGTAGTGGTGGTGGGGACGTAATACTCATTGGGGAATACTCCTGTGGGGATTCGCTGGTCCATATAGAAGCCCGAGCCCGATGTGAGCCTGTGGGTGGTATATTTCTTTGCTGTTGTTCTTGATGCAGTAGTGGCCTTTGTTCCCTTAGCCACAACGATGTCATCGTTCATTGTGGTGGTAACTGCTGTGGTTACAGCCGTACCGGTAGTGTCCTGCTTGTAGATGCTCTCGCGTCCGAAGCTGGAGATCACCTTTTCAGAGGGGGTGATGGGGGACATTACAAAGAAGAGAAGTATTAAAGCCGTAAGTGCAATGAAACAGCCGCACGAGACGAGGGTTATCTTTGTGGATCTTTTCAGGTTGCTGAAAAAGCCGTTTCCTTTACTCATTAAAAAAACACACTCCTATAAGAATAGATATAAGATATTATACTACTATCTGTTCAAAAAGTCAAGCCAAAAGACAGCATTTCTCTGTGATAGAAGAATGAAAATTACATTTAGTACAAAAAAGAACAGGATACCGCTCCGAAATGGGAGGGTATCCTGCTTTTTGTTTATTTACTGCCCTTTTTCAGCTTTGCCATTTTGTAGATGAAAAGCTCCAGAGAGATAAGACCGATGACTGCGGCGCCTGATATGAGACCTATCTTCCACAGTCCGCTGTTGTCCTTATCCTTTGTGTCTGTGTCCTTGTCGGACTTTTCTTCCTTGGCGGTGGTTTCCTCCGCCTTGTTGTTCTTCTTCTTTGTGGTGGTGGGGCTTCTCCTCGTCATCGTCCTTGTCGGACTTCTTTCCGTTGGTGTGAGGAGTTACGATTATTCCCTCGTCGCTTGCCTCCTGGGCGATGAAGCCTGTGAGCCATGCCAGCGAGCCGTTCCAGTTGATGGTACACTCGTTTACCGACCATGCCTCGATATTGTCAAGGTAGCACTTCTGGGGAGCTATCTCGCCCTTCTTCCAGCCCGAGCCTCTTACCCAGGGGTCCTGCATACCCGAATTGGGTCCGCCCGACATTACTCCGCTGGGAGCCATGGGGAAGGTCTGGTCTATCTGATATGCCCAGAAGCGGTGGTGGGGGTACTCGATAGCGTGGGTGCCGTAGCCTGTGACATAGGAGTAGTCCATGGGGTTTCTGCCCAGTATGTAGTCCATACCGCCGATAGCGCCGTCAAGGTACTGTTCGTCCTCGGTGAGGAGGTATGCGTAAGCCATGATGATTGAGTTGTCTGTTACAAAGGAGTTTGAGCCCCAGAGATAGCCCTCGTCATCGTCATTGTAGCTGAGGGTGCTGGGACCGTAGGGGAGTCCGTAGCCCTGATTTTCCTCAAGGGAGATATAGCTGTCGGAGGCGGATACTATTGCCTCGTTGATTATCTCAACGTCGCCCTTGTCGAACTTATCGGGATTGAGGGCTGCACTGAGAGTTCCGAGAGCGCCTGTGTTGCCCCAGTCAAAGCTTCCCACGGTATCAACGCTCTCGCCGCCGCTCAGGCTCTTTGGTATGTCCAGGAAGAACTTGTTCTCGGTGGCTTCATCGTAGTAGTCCTCGTTGCCTGTGGTGATGAACAGCTCAAGGGCTGCCCAGCAGAATTCGTCCTCAACATCGGTATCGCCGTAGGCTCCGCCGCCTATGGACTCGTCAAGGGGAGCGAACATATCGGGGTGCTCCTTTGCGGCTGCGAAAGCCTTCTCGGCAGCCTCAAGACACTCATCGGCGAAATCGCTGTCATAGTCCTTCCAGAGACGGGCTGCCTGAGCGCCGCAGGCTGCAAGGTTAAGGGTAGCAGCTGTTGTGGGAGGCTTTACGATACGCTTCATATCATCGTCCGCAGGGGCTATTCCCAGAGCCGTCCATTTCTCGTCATGTGCCTTGTGGTAGACCATGCCCTCGTACTTGCCGCTGTCCACCATCATTTTCAGCATCCACTCCATCTCCCAGCGAGCCTCGTCCAGAAGGTCGGGGGAGCCGTTGACGTTTTCGGGAAGGAGCATGGTGCCATCGGCATAGGCGTCCTCAAAGCCGTATTTCAGGGCAGTCTCGTACTGGTTCTGCATGAGCCACAGTGAGAGTCCGCCGTTTACAACGTATTTTCCGTGGTCGCCTGCGTCATACCAGCCGCCTGTGACATCTATGGTTCCGCTGCTTCCGCTGTAGCTCCAGGTCTGTTCTATTTCTGCGGAGTCCTTGGTGTGGCCTGCCGCACGGGCAAGTGACTTTGCATCGCCCGAGGAGATGAAGTTCTCCTCTATCTCGATGCCGCTGCGGTTCTGGTAGAAGTAATTCAGTGAGTCATAGAGCAGGGCGGAGTACTTCTCAGAGCCGTCAATATCGAATTCGCGGCTAACATTGCCGTCCTCGTCCTCAAGGTAGTAGGTGCCTGCCTTGTCGAAGTCGCTGAAGTCAAGGATATGGACATTGTCACCCGAGTCCTTGTCCTCGCCGAAGGGAATGCTCTCGCCCTCATATACAGCCTTGCCGTTCTCGTCCATAAGGGAGAATTCAACAGCCTTCTTTGAGTCTGAGAGGAGGGTAGCTCTCTTGGCTCTGTCTGTGAAGTAGCCTACCTGATTGGTGAGGATATCCGCGCGCTCGTAGGGCTCTGCCTCGGGGTAGTCGTTCTCATCGCTTGTAAGGTCGATGAGGGACATATTGTCAAAGGTGATGACTGTTCCGGCAGGGAAGCACTTGTCGGGGGTGTACTGTCCGTCGCCGCCCAGGTGGAATGCCCATTCAGCTACCTCCAGGGTCTGGTTTGCAGTGAAGGTGTGCTCCTCCTTCTTGGTCTCGCCCTTGTTTATCTGGAGGCGCTCCCAGGTGGAGTCAAGGTTTGCGCCGTTGTCATCCATGTTGTTGTGCCATATCTCCACATCGCCGTCCAGATTACCTATCTTGGTGTAGTACTTTCCGCTCTCGGAAGCCGTTATCTCGTAGGATACCTTGTACTGGTGACCCGAGACTATGGTAAGTCCTCTGTGGCGGAACTGGCAGTCCCAGCGGTCCTCGCCGCCCTCAGAGGCGCCGCCTGTGTTGACTATCTTGATGGAGTAAACGCCGTCATCGATGTCGAATTCCATCTTTCCCGGGTCTGACTCGACGATATGCCAGGGGAGACCTACTCCCTCGTCGAAATCTGTCTGACCAAGCTGCTGACCTGCGTATGTATAAATGGGTGTGAACTGTGCTCCCGCGGGTATGAGAGCTCCGAAAGTCACAGCGGCTGCTGCCAGTGCCGACAGCGTCCTGTGTATGAGTCTGTCTTTCATTCTCATAAAAAAAGACCTCCGTTTGGTAAAATGTTGTTTTATCCCCATACTACTTTAATACTTTTTTTCAAAGTTGTAAAGTGAAGCAAAAGAAAATTTACAAATTGCGCCGGCAAAACGGCATTTTTGCTCAAAAAAACAGTCCCGGAGCCGAGATTTCGGTGATTTGGACTATTTGTGCCCGAAATGAGCGGAAATGCGTAAAATCTGGTCGGTTATACTTGATTTATTTGCTCGGGTGTGTTATAATGGTCATAAAGTGGAGTAATCTGCTTTCATCAAGATTTTTTATCTGCGGAGCTTTGATATGAACCATATCTTTTATCTGATGGGAAAAAGTTCGTCGGGAAAGGACACCGTTTACAGGCGTATCCTGGCTGAAACTGAGCTTATACCAGTCATACTGTATACTACACGCCCCGTCAGGGAGGGCGAGCAGGACGGGATAGAATATCATTTCGTCGATGAGGACCGCTTCCGCGAGATGCAGGAGAGCGGCAGCATAATCGAATACCGCGTTTACCATACCGTTTACGGCGACTGGATATACTTCACCGCCGCCGACAGCATTCCCCTCAGTGAGGGCAGCTGCATCGGCATCGGTACTCTGGAGTCCTATCTGAAGATAAGGGATTATTTCGGGGAGGGCGTTGTTGTGCCGGTCTATATAGAGGTGGACGACGATATAAGGTTCCTCCGTGCGGTGGAGAGGGAGAAGTCCCAGAAAAAACCGAAATACCTTGAACTATGCAGGCGCTTCGTTGCTGACAGCGCCGATTTTTCCGTGGAAAAGCTGGCAGAGGCAGGCATATCGGTAAGGTTCGGGAATAACGGTTCTCCCGAGGAGTGCGCCGAGCGCATAAAAAGATACATATCAGAGATAAAATAAGGCTTGTTTATAATTTTTCCGCCTATGGAAGCGGAGTTTGGGAGGTTTATTGTGGAATCGGAGATAAAATACCCTATCAATGCAAGAAGGGCCATGATAATAGGAGGCGGCGGAGCCTGTAAAATGCTCCTTACGGAGATATTCAACGCTCAGAAGTCACCCTATAAGGACGATAAGTATTCCGCACAGTTCAACCCTGTGTGTATTATCGACAATGATCCCGAAAAGATCGGCAAGGACGTGCTGGGAGTAAAGGTAGTGGGCAAATCTGACGATATCGTGAAGTACGCCAGGGAATACGACATCGAGCAGCTCATACTGGCTATCCCGTCACTTACATCAGACGAGCGTAAAGGTATAATCGACTTATGCAACGATACTAAGCTCCCGCTGAAGATCGTGCCCTTTATCGGTACCCTTATCCTCGACGATAAATCTACCCTTCTCGGACAGGTCCGTGACATCAAGGTCGAGGAACTCCTGGGACGTGACCCCATAAAGTTTGACAATAAGGACATCAGGGACTTTATCAGCGGCAAGGTCTGCATGGTAACAGGCGGCGGCGGAAGCATCGGCTCAGAGCTGGTCCGCCAGATCGCAAAGTATAATCCCGAGAGAGTCATAATCGTTGATATATACGAGAATAATGCTTATGAGATACAGCAGGAGCTGGTGATGGAGTACGGCGAAAAGCTGGACCTTGTAACTCTAATCGCCTCTGTCCGCGACTATTACCGTATGAACCAGATCTTGAGAAGTACAAGCCTCAGATCGTGTTCCATGCGGCTGCCCACAAGCACGTTCCCCTCATGGAGGATTCCCCCATGGAGGCTATCAAGAACAACGTTGTGGGTACCTTCAATGTGGCTACTCTGGCTCAGTTCCATGACGCAGAGAAGTTCGTCATGATATCCACCGATAAGGCTGTAAACCCCACAAATGCTATGGGAGCTTCAAAGCGCTGCTGCGAAATGATCGTGCAATACCTCTCTCAGCAGCATGAGGGCAGGACTGAGTTCGTCACCACAAGATTCGGCAACGTCCTCGGCTCAAACGGCTCTGTTATCCCGCTTTTCAAGAAGCAGATAGAGCAGGGCAAGCCCGTTACCGTTACCCATGAGGATATCATCAGATACTTCATGACTATCCCCGAGGCTGTAAGTCTTGTTATGGAGGCTGCTGCCATCGCTCACGGCGGCGAGATCTTCGTCCTTGATATGGGACAGCCCGTCAAGATAGTCACACTTGCCGAGAACCTTATCCGTATGTACGGAAAGGTGCCATATAAAGACGTCCCCATCGTGTTCACAGGTCTCCGTCCCGGCGAGAAGATCAAGGAGGAGCTCCTTATGAATGAGGAGGGTCTGAAGAAGACCTCAAACAAGCTCATCTTCATCGGCAGGCAGATCGAGATAGAGGAGGACGTTTTTGCGGAAAGACTGAGAGCTCTCCGTGATGCGGCTCTGGAAAATGACGAGGAAGTGGCTATAAACGCCCTTCATGAGATGGTGCCCACATTCATAAACCCCAATGACTTCAACAAGAAGCAGCTTCAGACTATCGGCGGAGCTCCTGAAAATAAGTAAATCCTACTGCACTGCGGCGTTTTGGCTGCGGTGCAGTTTTTTGTTTATTTGGTTTACATATTGACCTTTCTGCTCAAATCTGTTATAATAAATTATAAGTATACTTTTTTAATAGCAGTACTGCTGTGTACTGCAAGAATTTACCATATGCGGAGATGATCTCATTGTTCCATATATTACTGCCCGCCGAGGAGGCTGTGACCGAGGATAAGCAGATACTGGGAAATATACAGGATTCTGTTGAAAAGACCTCGGGACTGTTTTCCGATGCCCTGGGGTACCTGCAAAAGGGGCTCCCGCTGCTCATTATCGCACTCATCATTCTGGTGGTGGGCTTTCTCATTTCAAAGCTGATCGCCAAGATAGTAGGGAAGGCTGTCTCAAAGTCAAATGTGAACGGGGCTGCAAAGAGCTTCCTGGTGTCGCTGATAAAGATAATCCTCTATATCGCCGTGGTGATAATGGCGCTGTCGGTGCTGAATGTGCCCATGTCCTCCATAATCACCATTCTGGGTGCAGCAGGACTTGCCATAAGCCTTGCCCTCCAGAGCTGCCTGTCAAATCTCAGCGGCAGCTTCATAATCCTGTTCACCAAGCCCTTCACTACGGGTGACATCATCGAGGTGGACGGCTCCGTGGGAACTGTCAGGGACATCGGTATCTTTTACACCAAGATAGCCACCTTCGATGGCAAGACGGTGCTCCTTCCAAACGGCAAGGTCACAGATGCAAAGATAGTCAACTACACCGAGACGCCCCTGCGAAGGGTGGACCTCAGCTTTGATATAAGCTACGGCTCTGACTTTGAGCAGGCACAGTCCGCTGTGCTGGGGGTCATCAACGAGGAGAAGCAGATACTTGGCGACCCTGCACCTATCGTGCGCATGAGCTCACACAATAACAGCTCGGTATCCATAGATGTTCTGGTATGGGTGAAGAATGAGGACTTCCTCACCGTGAAATACGATATGACGGAAAAGGTGAAGGCTGCCTTTGAGCAGAACGGTATCGAGATACCCTTTGACCAGCTGGATATTCATGTAAAGGACAAAATATAATGGCAGAGACAAAACAGAAGAAAGAGGCTTCTCAGAAGAAGTCCGACAGCAAAACAAAGAAAAAATCACATTTCTGGCTCTGGGTCATAGTTATCCTGCTGGTGTGGTGGTTCAATAACTACACTCTCAGGACTAATGACACGGAAATAGCCAGCAGCAGCGTTCACAGCACTGTGAAGCTGGCGGTCATCAGCGATCTCCACGCCACAAAGCACGGCATAAAGAACAAGACCATCTTTGAAGCCGTTGACAAGGAGCACCCCGATGTGGTGTTCTTCCTGGGAGATATGTACACCAGACAGAGCGAGTGGGAGCTGATACAGAAGCCCGTTGACCTGGCGGATATGCTGGTCTCGGCAGGCTATCCGCTGTACTGCGTAACAGGTGAGCATGACTACGACGACAGGTACGTGGAGGAACTGAAAAAAGCGGGAGCAAGAGTTCTCTCCTATGATGAGGACACCATTGAGGTCAGGGGCAGCAGGCTCCATATCATGGGTATAGACAATGTTTACTACAGTCCCACATTCGACCTTAACAATGCCTTCGCTCTTGACGAAAACAGCTTCGATATACTGCTGGCGCACATTCCGAATTACGAGAAGTTTGCCGAATTCGGCGCTGAGCTGACTCTCTGCGGCGATACCCACGGAGAAATGGCAAGGCTGCCTTTCGGTCTCGGACCCGTTTACTGCTCCGAGAAAAAGGTATGGTTTCCAAAGCTTCTGCACAAGGAGCTTGAGATATATGACAAAGGCTGCTTCAGCTATGACGGCGGAAGGATGTTCATAACCTCGGGTATAGGAGTTTATCCCGCACCTGTGAGATTGTGCAACCGTCCCGAGATAGCCGTTATCGAAGTAAAGCCAAAGGGGTGAAAATATGAGTAAGGACAATATCACTGATATCGCTGTTATCGGCGGTGGAGCTTCCGGCTTTGCAGCTGCAATAGAGGCAAAGACCGCTCTGCCCAAGGCAAAGGTGGTCATTCTGGAAAAGCTTGACCGCGTGGGCAGGAAGATACTCGCCACAGGCAACGGCAGATGCAATCTCAGCAACATCAATCTCAGCGCCGACCACTACCATGGAAGCGTGAAGAACGTCATGCGCATTATCGGTGCAACTCCCTCAGCAAAGGAATTTTTCGGAAGCATCGGAGTGATATGCACGGCAGATACGAAGGGGCGTATCTACCCTAAGAGCAACAGCGCGGCTACTGTTCTGTCCGCACTGAGGCTTCGCGCAGAGGAGCTGTGTATCAGCGAGCGCTGCAACTTTGAAGCCACATTTATCGAAAGCACCAATGATGGTTTCAGGATACACTCCGCATCGGGTGAGAAGTATCCGTGCAGGAGAGTCATCGTTGCCGCCGGAGGCTATGCAGCCCCTCAGTTCGGCACCGACGGAAGCGTCATAAGACTTCTCCGCAGCAAGGGCTGCCACACTACGAAAATATGCCCCGCAGTTGCGCCCCTGAGAGTTCGTCCCGAGCTCCTCAAGGGACTCAAGGGCGTCCGCGCAAAGGGCAGGGTAATGGCTTATTCCGCAGGCAGGCTCCTCAAGGAGGAGGTGGGCGAGATACAGTTCACCGATAATGCTCTGTCGGGTATCTGCGTTTTCAACACGGCTCACCTGTTCTCACAGTACGAGGGCAAGCTGAAGCTCAGACTTGATCTGGCTGCCGATATGGACGCGGAACAGCTCGAGGGCTACCTCCGCGTTATACAGTACCAGCGCAGCAGACAGACCACAGAGGAGCTCCTGACGGGTATCTTCCCCAGGAACCTCTCATCATACATAACCAAAAGGGCTCTCGGCAAGCCCCTGACAGTGCTTATCTCGGAGCTCCGCGACTCAGACCTGAGACAGGTGGTGCAGCTCATAAAGTGCCTTGAATTTGACGTTACGGGAACAGCTCCCTGGAAGGACGCTCAGGTAACATCGGGCGGTATCAGCGGCGAGTGTGTTGACGAAAGGCTCCAGCTGAGAAGCGAGAAGGGCATCTTCCTCTGCGGTGAGATACTTGACGTGGACGGCGACTGCGGAGGCTATAATCTCCAGTGGGCATGGTCCTCGGGAATACTGGCAGGCAGGAGCTGCGCCGACTCACTGAGAGGAGGGCTCTCATGATAAGAGTCGGCGGCATAAGAGTACCGCTGGACACCGATCTTTCCAACCTTGTTTCTCTCTGCGAGAAAAAGCTGAAGCTGAGCCGTGAAAGGATAATCAGCGTGAAGCTGGGAAAGAAGTCGGTGGACGCAAGAAAGAAGTCCGATGTTCATTTCCTCATCTCCCTTGACATTGAGGCAAAGGGGGAGGAGAAGCTGCTCCGCACGCTGAAAAATGCGTCAAAGCATGAGCCTGTGCACTACGATGTGCCCACAGTAGGCAATGTGGACTACCGCCCCGTCATAGTGGGATTTGGCCCCGCGGGTATGTTTGCGGCACTGGTGCTGGCTATGGCAGGCGCAAAGCCCATAGTCCTCGAAAGAGGCGGCGACGTTGACAGCAGAGTCAAGGCTGTTGAGGAGTTTCAGAGCGGCGGCAGACTGGACACCGAATGCAATGTACAGTTCGGTGAGGGCGGTGCAGGCGCCTTTTCCGACGGCAAGCTGACCACGGGCATAAAGGACAGGCGCATAGGCTGGGTATTTGAGCGGCTGGTGGAGTTCGGCGCTCCCGAAGAGATACTGTATCTTGCCAAGCCACACATCGGTACGGACAAGCTCCGCGGCGCAGTAAAAGCCCTGAGGGAGAGAGTCATCGCCCTGGGCGGCGAGGTCAGGTTCAATTCCCGTTTCTGCGGATTTGAGGCGGAAAACGGCAGGCTTGCGGCAGTTTCATACAGCTGCGGCGGCGAAGTGCAGCGCATTGAGACAAAGAGTCTCATTCTGGCAACAGGCCACAGCGCAAGGGACGTCTTTGAGCTGCTTTATAATGAAAAAATCGACCTCTCACAGAAGAATTTTTCCGTGGGAGTCAGAGCGGAGCACCTCCGCACAGATATAGACAGGGCGATGTACGGCGATTTCGCAGGACATCCTGCCCTCAAGGCTGCCGACTATAAGCTGGCGGTGCACCTTCCCAACGGACGCACGCTCTACACCTTCTGTATGCGTCCCGGGGGATATGTGGTCGCGGCTTCCTCAGAGGAGGGCAGGCTTGCGGTCAATGGCATGAGCTGTTTTGCCCGTGACGCCGAGAACTCCAACAGCGCTCTCCTTGTGAACGTGGGGCCGGGGGACTACGGCAGCGAACACCCTCTGGCAGGTATGTGGTTCCAGCGTGACCTTGAGGAGAAGGCTTTCAGGGCAGGGGGCAGCGATTACCGCGCTCCTGCGGCTGTTCTCGGGGACTTCCTGGAAGGTCGTGTCAGCACGGATTACGGCAGGGTAAAGCCCTCGTACCGTCCCGGGGTACGCTTTGCCGCTCCAGAGGAGTATCTTCCCGATTTCGTCTGTGAGTCCCTGAAGCTTGGTATTCAGGAAATGGGAAGGAAGATAAAGGGCTTTGATGACAGGGACACCCTGCTCACAGGCATTGAGAGCAGGAGCAGCTCTCCCGTAAGGATAAACAGGGGAGAGAATATGCAGTCTCTTTCCCTCAGGGGACTTTTTCCCTGCGGCGAGGGAGCGGGCTATGCAGGCGGTATAGTCTCCGCAGCAGTTGACGGAATGAAGTGCGCGGAGGCAGTTTGCAGAGAAATGGAGGGAGCGGAGAGACAATGAAGATAGTTTACGTTTCAAGGAACAAGATGTATGTCTGCAATAACGGCAAGGTCTCGGAGCTTCCCTGTGAAAGGGCGGAGAAGTACACCACCGCCGTAAATGAGATAAACAGGAACAAGGAGTGGAAGCACCAGGGCGCAGGAGCGTTCTTCCGTGAGGATATCCAGCCGGGCGAGGCAGACCCCGGAAAGATGATAAGTATAAACGGTATCTCCGCTGCGGAGGAGGGCTTCATTTACTCTGCAAGACTGGGTGAAATGGGGGCTGTGTACAGAAAGAGTGCCGATTCGCCAAAGGCTCCCGAGGGACATATCTATACGGGTATGGACAGGAGCATCGGTGATATCTCCTACAAGGAGGGCAGGATAGCTGCTGTTCTTGACGGCCACCTTGCCATATTCGACGAGCGTGGCGACTACAATGAGCTCACGGACGGGCAGTCCGTGGAGGAAAGCCCCTCATGGTCAGCTACCGACGGCAGGATATTCTGCACCACCAAGGGACGCTCCGTTGAGGACCCGGGAGTCTTTTCCGCAGGCTCTATACTGGCTGTGGACGAGGAGGCAGGTACTATCGATACCCTCTATGAGGACGAGGCAAACGACCTGCTGAAGCCGAAAAATGACGCAGAGGGCAATTTCTGGTTCATACGCCAGCCCTATAAGCAGCCAAAAGTGGAAAAGAAGCCTATCTTGAAGTCGGTTCTGCTTTTCCCTGTGAGACTGATAAAAGCCATATTCGGCTTCATCAACGCTTTCAGTGTCATCTTCGGCGGCGAGCCTCTGAGGAAGTCTCAGAAAAAGGGCGATGTCAAGACCAGAAACAAGTCGCCCAGGGAGATATTCTTCGAGCAGAGACTTCTTGAGGCTGAGAAGAATGAGAAGGAGAACGCTGCGGCAGGGGACGCAAATCCCGGTATTTTTCCCAGGAGCCGCGTGTTGGTAAGGATAAGTCCCGACGGTACCGAGACCGTGGTGCGCAAGGGTGTCATGGACTATACTCTGTGCAGTGAGGGCGTTATCTGCTCCAACGGCAAGGAGATACTTCTCATCGGCAGCGACGGCAGCGAACAGGTCATCGCAAAGGCTGAGCTGGCAGAAAAGCTCAGCGTCATAAACGAAAACACTGACACCGACAGTAAGAAGTCGGAGTGATATTTTTATACTGAACAGGAGGCTTGGAAATGAAAATTAATGTTATCGGCGGAGAAATGGACAGAGCTGAGATAGACGAGTACATAAAGTATGCGGGACAGAAGTACAGAGGGCGTCAGATTGGCGAGCTTGACATAGTCATTGACGGCGAATTCGTAGACCTGAAGGTCCACTTCAAGGACATGGATTTTCAGAGAGCCTACCGTTCGGCAGACTATCTTGTAAACAATATGGAAAAGCTCAATGACGCAAAGCAAAAGGAGTTTTCCGAAAAAGAAAGGCATAAGGTCTAAGGAGTACTGAATGAATCTTACAAACATCGGCACCGTTAAGGATATACTTTCCCGACACGGTTTCAGCTTCTCAAAGGGGCTGGGACAGAACTTCATCATCAATCCCGACATCTGCCCGAAAATAGCCGAAAACGGCAATGCCTGCAAGGGCTTCGGAGTGCTGGAGATAGGCACGGGTATAGGCGTTCTTACGGCAGAACTCGCCAAAAGAGCAGACAAGGTCACGGCAGTTGAGATAGACACCCGTCTGCTCCCCATTCTTGAGGAGACACTGGCGGACTTTGACAACGTGAAGATAATCAACGAGGACGTAATGAAATGCGACCTCCACAAGCTCATAGAGGAGGAGTTTGACGGACTGAAAGTGGCTGTCTGCGCAAATCTGCCCTACTACATAACATCGCCCATCATAATGATGCTTCTGGAGAGCAGGCTTCCCATTGAGTCTATTACCGTTATGGTTCAGAAGGAAGCTGCACAGCGCCTCTGCGCAAAGGTGGGCACAAGAGAGTCGGGAGCTATCACCGTGGGAGTAAACTACTACGGCACCGTGAAGAATCTTTTCGGCGTCTCACGGGGAAGCTTCATGCCTGCGCCAAATGTGGACTCCGCTGTCATAAGGATAGACCTTAACCGTGAGCACCGTCTTGACGAGGAGAGTGAGAGGTTCTTCTTCCGCGTGGTAAAGGCAGGCTTCTCACAGCGCCGCAAGACCCTTGCAAACTCCCTTGCTTCCGTTATGGGTATACCCAAGGACAGAGTTTACTCTGCACTTATGGGTATGGGGCTTCCTGAGGCTGCAAGGATAGAGCAGCTGGATATGGAGCAGCTCATTGCGCTCTCGGCTGAGCTGATGAAGGGCTGATGGGAACTCTATACGGCGTAAGCGTGGGCTCAGGTGATCCTGAGCTCATGACGGTGAAGGCTGTACGCATACTGGAGAGCTGCGGCGTTATCGCGGTTCCACGTACTCACGGGGAGAACAGTCTGGCTCTGTCGATTGCGGAGCAGGCTGCGGACATGTCGGGCAAGCGTAAGGTGTATCTGGACTTTCCTATGTGCAGGGACAGGGAAGCCCTTGACAGAAACTACGACGAGATTGCGGAAATACTCTGCGGACTTCTGAAAAGTGATGACGTTGCAGTTCCTACACTTGGGGATATTTCCGTGTATTCCACATTCAGCCGTATTGCGCAGCGCGTGGAGGAACGAGGCTTCAAAGCAGAGATATGCGCAGGAGTCACAAGTTTCAGCGCTGCTGCTGCCTCTCTCGGAAAGCCACTGTGTCTGGGCAGCGAGCCTTTGCACATACTGCCCTATGGCTGTGAGGACTTTGAGAAACTCCTCGACCTCAGGGGCACAAAGGTCATCATGAAAACAGGCAGCAAAAGCGGTGAGCTTATTGCATTACTGCGAAAAAAGGGACTTGCCCTGCGTACTTCTGTAATAGAGAACTGCGGACTTGATAACGAGAGGATATTCGGAAGCCTTGACCAGGTACCCGATGACCTTGGCTATTTTACGGTGTTCATTGTCGGGGAGTGCAGAGATGAGACTTGAGGAATATGTTTACAGGGGCGCGGAGAAACTCAGATGCGGATATACCACGGGCTCCTGCGCGGCAGCAGCTGCAAAGGCTGCGGCTGAGATGATATTCACGGGGCATGAGGTCACGGGGGTGAAGCTCATGACTCCCAAGGGCATATTGCTTGACCTTGATGTGGTGGATGCTGAGCTGAATGAGGGAAGCGCTTCCTGCGCCATAGTAAAGGACAGCGGCGACGACCCCGACATCACCAATGGCATAAGAGTTTACTCCCGTGTGAGACTTATCCCCGAAGGAACTGTTATACTCGGCGGCGAGGGCGTGGGAGTTGTCACAAAGGCAGGGCTTGACCGTCCCGTGGGGGACGCTGCCATAAATACGGTGCCGAGGCGCATGATAAGTGGGGCTGTTGCGGAAATTGCCGAGAAATACGGCTACTCGGGAGGTTTTGAGGTTACGGTCTCCATACCTCAGGGGGTGGAGCTGGCGAAAAAGACCTTCAACCCTCGCATGGGGATAGAGGACGGTATCTCCGTCATTGGTACCAGCGGTATCGTGGAGCCCATGAGCAATACCGCAGTTATAGAAACTATACGCACGGAGGCTAATATCCGCCGTGCCGCAGGTCAGCGGAATATGCTGCTTACTATCGGCAATTACAGCGAGGACTTCGTTCAGAGAGAGCTGCCCTTTTCACTGGAGAGGAGCGTCACTTGCAGCAACTTCATCGGCGATGCCATCGACATAGGCATGGAGTTGGGCTTTGAGTCCATACTTATCGTGGGTCACATCGGAAAGCTGGTAAAGCTGGGTGCAGGTATTATGAACACCCACTCCTCATGGGCGGACGGCAGAATGGACGTCCTTGTCACCTGCGGTGTGCTTGCGGGAGCTGATACGGAGACCCTGAAAAGGCTGCCCGACTGTGCTACTGCGGACGCTGCCATGGATATACTTGATAAAGGCGGATACCTTGAAAAAACTGCGGAGATACTTTCTCAGCGCATGGACAGCTACCTCCGCGCGAGAGTAAAGGACTCTGTTCCTATTGCGGCTCTGGCGTTTTCCTATAAGCGTCAGCTGCAAGTGAGGACGGCTCTTGCGGAGGAGCTCATAAAGGCTATCACGGAGGAAGAAAATGGTTGATTTTGTGGGAGCAGGCTGCGGTGCTGCTGACCTTATAACTCTCAGAGGAAAGCGGCTGCTGGAGCAGGCTGATGTTATAATCTACGCAGGCTCGCTTGTGAACCCTCAGCTCCTTGACTATGCAAAGCAGGAGTGCAGGATATACAACAGCGCCCTCATGCACCTTGATGAGGTCATAGAGGTCATGGAAAAGGCTGAGGCTGAGGGACTTCACACCGTAAGGCTCCACACGGGAGACCCTTCGGTTTACGGCGCCATAAGGGAGCAGATGGACAGACTGGACGCTCTGGGTATATCATACAATGTCACTCCCGGCGTCAGCTCCTTCTGCGGAGCTGCTGCGGCTCTGAAGGCGGAATACACACTGCCTGATGTGTCACAGACGGTGATACTCACCCGAATGGCAGGACGGACTCCCGTCCCCGAAAGGGAGAGCATTGAGAGCCTTGCCGCTCACCATGCGACTATGGTCATTTTCCTCAGCGCCTCAATGACAGAGGAGCTGTCAGGAAAGCTTATTGAGGGCGGCTACAGCACCGAAACTCCTGCGGCGATAGTCTACAAAGCTACATGGCAGGACGAGAAGGTAGTGCGCTGTACCGTGGGAACTCTTGCAAAGGCTGCCCGTGAAAACGGCATAAGCAAGACTGCTCTCATAACTGTGGGAGACTTCCTGGGAGACGATTACGAGCTTTCAAAGCTCTATGACAAAAATTTTGAAACTGAGTTCAGAAAGGCAGAAGCCAAAATGAATATAGCGATTTTTTCCGTCACGGAGAAGGGCAGACAGCTCTCGGAAAGGGCTGCGGAGGTCCTCAGCGGTGAGCATAAGGTCAGCCGCTACTGTTTTCACAAGCACACCGATGACAATTCTGCGGTGTTCTGGAATATGGGAAGCATGGTGGGGCGGCTTTTCAAGCGCTCCGACGCCTTTATTTTCGTCTGTGCCTGCGGTATTGCGGTGAGAGCGGTGGCTCCTCTGCTGGGCACAAAGGCTGACGACCCTGCGGTCATAGTCATGGACGACTGCGGACGCTTCGTTATCCCCGTGCTTTCCGGTCATATCGGCGGTGCCAACCGACTGGCGGAGGTGCTGGCGGAGGCTCTGGGAAATACTCCCGTAATAACTACGGCTACGGACGTTGGCGGACAGTTCTCGCCTGACAGCTTCGCAGTGGCAAACGGGCTTATCATCACCGACCTTGCTGCTGCAAAGGAGATAGCTGCGGAGGTGCTGGACGATGAAAAGGTGGGCTTTTCCACGGAGTACAGACACGGCGGACTGCCCGACGAGCTGACAGAGTTCGGCGTGTGCAGAACCGGTATCTATGTTGGTACAGAGCCCGGTGTGAAACCCTTTGACGTTACTCTCAGGCTTGTCCCGAGGAATATAGTTCTGGGTATAGGCTGTAAAAAGGATACCTCTGCCGAAGCAATCGAAAGTGCAGTGAATTCAGCTCTCAGTCAGGCGGGGATAGACCCTGAGAGAGTTTGCGGTGTGGCTTCCATTGACCTGAAAGCGCGGGAGGAGGGGCTTCTCAAATTCTGTGAGCGCAGGGATATTGAGCTGCGGACCTATACCGCCGATGAGCTTATGGCGGTGAGCGGCGATTTTGCCTCCTCTGACTTTGTCCGCGAGACCACAGGTGCGGACAATGTCTGCGAGCGCAGTGCGGTGCTGCGCAGCGGCGGCAGGCTGGTGCTTCATAAGACTGCCTTTGACGGAGTTACCGTGGCGGCGGCTGAGGCTCCCGTATATCTGGATTTTGAGAGGAACGTGCTATGAAGCTTTACGTTGTGGGCATTGGCTGCGGCAGCCGTCAGGGCATGACTCTGGAAGCTCAGCAGGCTGTGATGAACAGCGATGTTGTGGTTGGCTACACCGTCTATGCGGAGCAGATAAAGGGCTTCTTTCCCGAAAAGGAGTGCCTTTCCACAGGCATGAGACAGGAGCGTGACCGCGTTGCCCTTGCACTTGACCTTGCACAGAGCGGAAAGACCGTGTCTCTGGTTTGCAGCGGCGACAGTCAGCTATACGGTATGGCTGGGCTTGCCTATGAGCTTTCTGCGGACTATCCCGACGCGGATATTGAGGTGGTGGCTGGTGTTTCGGCAGCCTTCAGCGGCGGAGCTGTCCTTGGCTCGCCAATGACCCACGACCTTGCCATCATCAGCCTTTCCGACCTGCTTACCCCCATGGAGAAGATAGAGAAGCGGCTTCGCTGTGCGGCGGAGGGGGACTTCGTCATCGCCCTGTACAATCCCTCATCGAAAAAACGTGCGGACTACCTTATGCGAGCCTGCGATATTATCCTTCAGTACCGCCATTCGGATACGGTCTGCGGATATGTGCGGAATATCGGCAGAGAGGGGCAGGAGAGCAAAGTCCTCACTCTCGGGGAGCTCCGCGGGACTGACGTTGATATGTTCACCACCGTGTTCATCGGCAACTCAGAGACCAGAGTAATAGACGGAAAAATGGTGACGCCAAGGGGCTACAGAAATGTGTGAGCTGCTTATATTCGGCGGAACTACCGAGGGCAGAGAGCTTGCTCAGTATTGCTGTTCCTGCGGAGTTACTGCGGCGATTTCCGTGGCTACGGAATACGGGGGAAAGCTGCTACCTCACGAAAATGGAATTCGTATCCTTGTGGGAAGGCTTGACAGCGGTGAAATGGCAGACCTCATGAGAGAGCTGGAGTGCAGGGCGGTCATTGACGCCACCCACCCATACGCCACTGAGGTCACAGCTAATATTATCGCCGCCTGCAAGGCTGCGGAACTGCCCTATCACAGACTCCTGCGCAGCTCATCGGAGCTTGGGGACTGCGTTGCCGTCAGGGACATGGACGAGCTGGTGAAGCTCATAAACAGCAGCAGCGGAAGTGTGCTCAGCACTCTCGGCAGCAAGGAACTGCCGAAGCTTACGGAAGTTGAAAACTACGCCGAAAGGGTCTGGGTGAGAGCACTTCCCACGGACAGCGTAAGGGCGCTGTGCAGTGAAATGGGCTATCCTGATGAGCACCTTATCCTGGAAAAGGGACCCTTTAGCGTTGAGCAGAACATGGCTCATATAAAACGGAGCAGTTCGGCGCTTCTGGTGACAAAGGAGAGCGGTGCTGCGGGTGGCTTTCCCGAGAAGCTGGAGGCTGCGGAAAAGTGCGGTATAAAGGCGATAGTGCTTGCCCGTCCCGAGGAAAAGGGCAGCACCATTGAGGAGATAAAGTCCCTGATTTACGCCATGAGGAGGTGACAATATGAAGGTATACATAGTAGGTACGGGAGCCGACGGCAGCAGGACGCTGACTGCCGAAGGGAGAGCTGCAATTGAAGCCGCCGAGGTCATTATCGGTGCAAAACGAATGGTGGAGGACTACCGCTCCTGCGGAAAGCCTGTCCTTGAGGAGTACAGGAGCGCCGAAATAGCTCGATATCTTGAAGAGAACAGCTTTTCTACAGCGGCGGTTCTGATGTCGGGAGACTGCGGCTTTTTCAGCGGTGCAGCGCAGCTTGCGGAGGCGCTTGCTGACCATGATGTGGAGTTCATCTGCGGTATAGCTTCACCTGTTTACCTTTTCTCAAAGCTGAAAATGGATTGGTCGGACTGCAATTTTGTCAGCCTTCACGGCAAAAGCGGCAACATTGTCAGGGCGGTCAGAGCCCACAGGCTGACATTTTTTCTCCTTGGCGGAGATATAACGGCGGCTGAGGTGTGCAGGCGGCTCTGTGACTACGGCATGGGCGGAGTTATGGTGCATATCGGCGAAAGACTTGGATATGCCGACGAGAGGATAAGGAGCGGAACAGCTTCAGAGCTTTCAGATATAACTACCGCGGAGCTGTGTGTGCTGCTGGCGGAAAATCCTGACTATGAGCGCAGTGTACCGGGCTGTATCCCCGATGAAAGGTTCGACAGGGGAAAGGTACCCATGACTAAGGCGGAGGTACGCGCAATTGCCGTTTCCGGACTTGACATCGGCAGGACGGACGTATGCTGGGACATCGGCGGCGGAACGGGCTCTGTGTCCGTGGAGATGGCTGTGCGCTGTGAGCGGGGAACTGTCCACTCCGTTGAGAAGTCGCCCGAGGCTGCGGAGCTCATTGACCGCAACAGGCGTAAATTCGGCTGCGATAACATTGTCATACATACTGGCAGAGCGGCGGAGATCGTCGGAGACCTGCCCCGTCCCGACTGCATTTTCATTGGCGGTTCGGGGGGAGAGCTGAGGCAGATAGTTCAGGCAGCCTATGAAAAAAACAGCAATATCAGACTGACCGTTACTGCGGTCTCACTGGAAACTCTTGCAGAGTGTACAGCAGTATTTGATGAGCTCGGATTTGAAGCCGAAATTGCCCAGATAGCAGTCGCAAGGACTAATAAAGTTGGCTCGCATACGATGATGTCTGCACTTAACCCTGTATTTATTATAAAAAGGAAGCTTGTATGAAAAGAATACTCATTGGCGGAACTCACAGTGGCTGCGGAAAGACCACGGTCACCTGTGCAGTTCTTGCGGCACTGAAGGCGCGGGGGCTGACGGTCGCCTCCTTCAAATGCGGACCCGATTATATCGATCCCATGTTCCACAGCAGTATCATCGGCACGGACGCTCATAATCTGGACAGCTTTTTCTGTGGCGATGACTGCATAAGGAAGCTTCTGTGGGAGAACGGTCAGAATTCCGATATATCCGTGATAGAGGGCGTTATGGGCTACTATGACGGCGCTGACGGAAGGGGCTCGGCACACTCTGTGGCTGACATTACCGACACTCCTGCTGTTGTAGTCCTGGACTGCAAGGGCTCGGGGGAGTCTATCGGCGCTGTCATGAAGGGCTTTCTCGCATACAAGGTCCCCAATAATATAGCTGGCTTCGTTTTTAACAGGCTCCCTGAAAGACTCATTCCCATGGCGGAGAGGCTGTGCAGTGAGCTGGAGACTGAGTATTTCGGCTGTATGCCGCCGAAAAGTCCGGGTATAGAGAGTCGCAGACTGGGACTTGTCACCGCTGCGGAGATAGCTGACCTCAGGGAGAAAACTGCGGAGCTTGGAAGGCTTGCGGAGCAGCATATTCGCCTTGACAGGCTCATAGAAGTGTCCGAAAAAAGCTTTCCGCAGTTTACAGCGCAAGAATTGCACAGAGTATGTACGGATTTCTCGCCAAAGGTAGCTGTAGCGGCGGACCGTGCTTTCTGCTTTACCTACTCCGAGAATATCAGCCTGCTGAAGAAGCTTGGCTGCACCGTTGAATACTTTTCACCCATTGAGGACGAAAAGCTGCCCGAAAACTGCTGCGGACTCATCCTCAGCGGCGGCTATCCCGAGCTTCACGGGGAGGAACTGGCGGCAAACGGCTCCATGAGAGAGTGCATAAAGACGGCGGTCGAAAGCGGACTTCCAACTATTGCCGAGTGCGGCGGCTTCATGTATCTCCATGACAGTATAAGAACTGCTGACGGTGCGGAATTCCCAATGGTCGGTGTAATAAAGGGCACCGCCTTTGAGACCGGCAGGCTTCAGCGTTTCGGCTATGTCACTTTGACTGCCGAAAAGGATTGTCTTCTCTGTCGCAAGGGGGACAGCTTTCCTGCCCACGAATTCCACTACTGGGACAGCACGGACTGCGGAGCAGACTTCACCGCTGCCAAGTCCGACGGAAGAAGCTGGAAGTGTGTTCACGCGACTTCCGAAATGTACGCGGGATTTCCACATCTCTACTTTTATTCGGACGTCAGACTGGCTGAGCGCTTTGCTGCTTCCTGCGCCGCCTACGGAGGTGTCAAATGGAAAGGTTGAAGCTTATCCGACCTGCGGACAGGTCATTCGCTGCAAAGGCTCAGGAGCACTGGGACGGCGTGGCTAAGCCCCTCGGCAGCTTCGGTGTCCTGGAGAAAATGTGGGACAGGATAGCTGCGGTGCAGAAAACCGACAGCCCCGATATTTCGCGGCGTGCGGTGGTAGTCATGTGCGGCGACAACGGCGTGACCGCAGAGGGCGTTACCCAGACCGACAGCTCCGTGACCCTTGCCTGCGCTGAGGCTATCGCCTGCGGAAGGTCCAACATAAACGCTCTTGCGGCTGTCTACGGAGCAGAGGTGCTGTCTGTTGACATCGGCATGAAGGGTGACTCCTCCTGTGAGAATACCATCACCAGGAAGATCGCCCACGGTACGGGAAATATCGCAGCAGGTCCTGCCATGACGGTAAGTCGGGCTGAAACCGCTATTGCTGTGGGTATGGACATTGTGAAGGAACTGGCAGAAAAGGGCGTAAAGCTCATTGTTACGGGAGAGATGGGCATTGGCAACACAACTCCCACAGCTGCCCTTTCGTCGGTGATACTGGGGCTCCCTCCCGAGGCAGTCACAGGCAGGGGAGCCGGACTCACCACCGAGGGGCTCCGCCGCAAGATAAACGCTGTCAAGCGCGCCATTGCTGTTAACTCTCCCTGTGACGGCGATGCAGTCCGGCTCATGGCAAAGCTCGGAAGCTTCGAGATAGCAGGCATGACGGGACTTTTCCTGGGGGGAGCCGTTTACGGCGTAACTGTCATCATAGACGGTGTTATATCAGCAGTTTCGGCGGTGCTTGCTTCAATGCTCGCCCCCGACTGCAAGGACTATATGCTTGCAGGCCATGTTTCTGCGGAGCCTGCGGGAAGAATGCTTCTCGAAAGGCTGGGGCTCAGAGCCGTTATCGACGGCAGTCTCAGGCTTGGCGAGGGCACAGGAGGAATATTGCTGCTGCCGCTTCTTGACGGAGCGTCGGCGCTTTACTATAATTCCCACCGCTTTGAGAGCGCGGGGATAGAAAGGTATGTGGAACTGAAATGATCACACTGGTAACAGGAGGAACTAAATGCGGTAAATCGGGTTACGCTGAGAGGGTGCTGGATCGCTTTGAGGGGCAGAAATACTATATCGCCACCATGAATCCCGTGGGGGACGATGCTGAGGAGATAATCGCCCGTCATGTTGAGATGCGCTGCGGCAAGAACTATGTTACCGTTGAAAGACTGCGTGATATAGGCGATACGGAGATACCCGAGGGCAGCGGCGTGCTGCTGGAGTGCGTGGGTAATCTCTGTGCGAATGAGATGTTTGTGGGCACTGAGGTGCTTGACCCTGCGAAAAAGATCGTTGAGGGCATAAAGCGGCTCTCAGAAAAGACAGAGGAGCTGGTCATCGTCACCAACGAGGTGGGCAGCGACGGCAACGATTACTCTCCCGACACTATGGCATACATAAAGCAGATGGCGATAATAAACCGCCGTATCGCTGAGCTTGCCGACAATGTGGTGGAGTGCGTTTACGGTATACCGATAGTCCGCAAGGGACGTCTTATATGCTGAATTCATTGCTTTCGGCACTGCTCATGTACTCCCGTATCCCCGTTCCGAGACCCGAATGGAACGAGAAGAACAGACGGTTTTCCCTGTGCTTTTTCCCACTTGTGGGAGCAGTCATCGGCGGACTGGTGCTTGGGTGGCGGTACCTGTGCGGAGTGCTTCACATCGGCAGTATCCTCTATGCCGCAGGTGCTGTGGGCATCACTGTCATGGTCACAGGCGGGATTCACCTTGACGGCTTCTGCGATACCTGCGACGCCAGGGCTTCATGGGGAGACAGGGAGAAAAAGCTGAAGATACTCAGCGACTCACATATAGGTGCATTTGCGGCAATAAAGCTGGGGCTTTATCTTGTGCTTTATACTGCGTTTTTCACTGAGCTGAGAGCTCTCTCCGCAGCGGCGGTGGTCTGCGTAGGATATGTGCTTTCACGGTCTCTCAGCGGACTGGCAGCTGTAACATTCCGCGCTGCAAAAAAGGAAGGGAGCCTGCAAAGCTTTACCGCTCCTGCTCATAAACGGGCTACCATAACAGCTCTTGTCATCGTGTCCGCAGTTTCCGTGGCATCTATGGTTGTGATAAGTCCCGGAGCAGGTGCAGCGGCTTCGGCGGCGGCTCTGCTGACTCTTTTATACTACCGCTGTATGGCATACAAGGAGTTCGGCGGTATTACAGGAGACCTTGCAGGCTGGTTCCTGCAGGTGTGCGAACTGGTCATTGCAGCTTCTGCTGCGCTTACATACAGAATAATGGAGGTCATGTGATATGAAAATGATAATCGGAGGAGCATATCAGGGCAAGATAGGCTGTGCCACTGAGCTTTTCGGCATAGATGAGGCAGATATGGTCAACGGCAACACCTGTGATTTTGAGGAGGTCTTCTCCGCAGTCTGCATAAAGAGCTATCATAAGCTCATAGCAAAGCTGCTGGCGGAGGGTGTTGACCCTGTGCAGTTCACTAAGCGTCTCTGCGAGACTAACAAGGACGTTCTGGTCATCATGGACGAGATAGGCTGCGGCATAGTCCCACTGGTCAAGGCTGAGCGTGTCCGCCGTGAGGCGACGGGCAGATGCGGCTGCATGATAGCAAGTGAGAGCGATACGGTGATACGTGTTATCTGCGGTATCCCCACCTACATCAAGGGAGCTCTCCGTGAGGGTTGACTTCATACGCCACGGAAAGACCGAGGGCAACCTGGAAATGCGCTATGTGGGCAGGACTGACGAGCCCCTTTCCTTCTCGGGTATCGCCGAGCTGATGAAGACTGACTACCCTCCCTGCGGAGTGCTCATAACCAGTCCCATGAAGCGGTGCATACAGACGGCGGAGCTCATATATCCAGGCAAGGCTCCCATCATCTGCGAGGAGCTGAGAGAGTGTGATTTCGGTGCCTTTGAGGGCAGGAACTACATCGAGCTTTCCACGGACAGCAGGTATCAGAAATGGATAGACAGCGGCGGCGTGAGCGCCTTTCCCGAGGGGGGAGGACCCTGCGGATTTCAAGGAGCGCTGCGTTGCAGGCTTTCTTGCGTCAATAGCAAAGGTGCCCGAGGGGAGCAGTGCCACATTCGTAGTCCACGGCGGCACTATTATGGCGATACTTGAGCGCTTTGCGCAGCCCCATCAGGACTACTACCACTGGCAGGTCACAAACGGACACGGCTTCATTACCGAGTTCGATGGCGAAAAGATAACAGTTACGGAGAAAATATGAATTACTTTGCAGCAGTCCTGCCCCTTCTCATAGGAGCGGTGCTGGACAGCATTCTCGGGGACCCCTACAGCCTTCCGCACCCCGTCAGACTTGTGGGAAGGCTTATCTCACGGCTGGAGAGCTTTGTCCGCAGCCGAATGGGCGGTCATCTTCGGGCAGGAGGAGTCATGCTGGCGTTGATAGTTCTCATTGCCTCGGCAGCAGTGCCCCTGGGGATAATTATCCTGTGCTACAGTGTGAATATATGGCTGGGAGCCGCTGCGGAGGGCGTTATGTGCTATTATCTCATGGCAGCAAAGTGCCTTAGGGACGAGAGCATGAAGGTATACCGTGCCGCTTCCAAAGGGGACACCGAGGGCGCACGAAAGGCAGTATCCATGATAGTGGGACGTGATACGGCTGTCCTTGACAGCAAGGGCATTATCAAGGCGGCTGTGGAGACCGTGGCGGAGAATACCTCCGACGGGGTAACGGCTCCCATAATGTATATGTCGCTGGGGGGAGCGGTTCTCGGTTCATTCTACAAGGCAGCCAACACCATGGACTCCATGATAGGCTACAAAAACGAGAAATACGCTGATATAGGACGGTTTGCGGCGAAGCTTGACGATGTGCTCAACTTTATACCCTCCCGTCTTACTGCTCTTGCCATGATAGTCTGTGCTCCCATTATCGGACTGGACGGCAGAAGAGCATACCGTATCTGGAAGCGTGATCGCAGAAAGCACGCAAGTCCAAATTCTGCACAGACCGAGTCTGCCTGTGCAGGTGCTCTCGGAGTTCAGCTTGCAGGTGACGCTTACTATTTCGGAGAGCTCCACAAAAAGGAGTTCATCGGCGCCCCTGTCAGGGATATTGAAAATGAGGATATACCGCGGGCAAACAGGCTCATGTATGCGGCATCGGCACTGGTGTTCATCGTGTCGGCGGCTGTCAGGGCGGTAATAGTCGGAGGAATTTTATGATAAACGCAGCACACGGCGGAAACGATCTCGGACTTGATGTAAGGCTGGATCTTTCCGCCAATCTCAATCCTATGGGTATGTCAGAAAGTGTCAGGGCAGCCGCTGTTGCTTCGGCAGACGACTGGGAGCGCTATCCCGATCCGCTGTGCAGGGAGCTCCGCAAAAAGCTTTCGGAGAAAACAGGTGCGGATATGGAAAAAATCGTCTGCGGAAACGGTGCCGACGACCTTATCTACCGCACAGCTTCCGCACTGAAGCCGCATTCGGCTCTTATCTGCGCTCCAACCTTCGGGGAGTATGGCAAGGCTCTGCGCGAAAACGGCTGCAATGTCAGGGAGCATATTCTCCGCGAGAGTGAGAACTTTGCTCTGACAGAACGGATCCTCGGGGAGCTGTCGGGTGTGGATATGGCGGTGATCTGTACTCCCAACAACCCCACGGGTATGACCGTTTCTCCAGAGCTTATGGCAGAAATAACAGCGGAGTGTGAAAAAAACAGAACTTACCTTCTGGTGGACGAGAGCTTCATTGGCTTTACTGGGAGGGAGAGGGAGCTTACCGCCCTTAACTTCATGGGCAGTCATGTGATAGTGCTCCGCTCGTTCACGAAGATTTTCGCAATGGCAGGTCTGCGGCTTGGATACGCAGTCTGCGGCAGCGCCGATACTGCCGGAAAAATAGCCGCCGCAGGTCAGTACTGGAGCGTTTCCGCCCCTGCTCAGGCGGCAGGCATCGCTGCCCTTGATGAGGAGGACTATGTCAGAAAAACGGCTGAGCTTATCGCTGAGGAGAGAAAATATCTCTCATGTGAGCTCAGCTCCCTCGGCTGCAAGGTATATCCCTCGGAGGCTGACTATATTCTGTTCCGCAGTATCCCGCAGCTTGGAGAGAGACTTCTTGGCGAGGGCATACTTATACGGAGCTGCGGTGATTACAGCGGTCTTGACGGAAGCTTCTTCCGCACGGCTGTTGGGCTGCATGGTGATAACGAAGCGCTTATCTGCGCGGTAAGGAGGTGCATTGATGGCTAAGGCGATAATGATACAGGGCACTATGTCCAACGCGGGAAAGAGCTTCATCGCGGCGGCGCTGTGCAGGATATTCCGCCAGGACGGCTATTCCTGCGCACCCTTTAAGTCCCAGAACATGGCACTGAATTCCTGCATAACTGCTGACGGCTGCGAGATAGGCAGAGCCCAGGCTATGCAGGCAGAGGCGGCAGGCATTGAGCCGTCTGTGCTGATGAATCCCGTGCTGCTGAAGCCCACTACCGACGTTGGGTCTCAGGTCATAGTGGGCGGCAAAGCCGTTGGCAACATGACTGCCGCAGAGTACTTCCGCAGAAAGCGTGAGCTGATACCACAGATAATGGAGTGCTATGAAAAGCTGTCCGCTCAGCATGATATTATCGTCATCGAGGGTGCGGGAAGTCCCGTTGAGCTGAACCTGAAAAGCGACGATATTGTAAACATGGGCATGGCAAAGCTGGCAAAGGCTCCTGTCCTCCTTGTGGGAGACATTGACAGGGGCGGCGTTTTTGCTCAGCTTCTCGGTACTCTCGGCCTTCTTGAGCCTGATGAGCTCTCAATGGTGAAGGGACTCATTGTCAACAGGTTCCGCGGCGATATAGGGCTTTTCGACAGCGGCAGACATATACTTGAGGAGCGCGGCGGCAAGCCTGTTCTGGGAGTTGTACCATACCTCCGCTGCGACATTGAGGACGAGGACAGCCTGTCCGATAAGCTGTCATCAAGAGAGAAGGGGCTTATCGACATTGCGGTCATAAGGCTGCCCCGTATCTCTAACTTTACCGACTTCGACGTCTTCGCTCAGTATGACGGGGTGAAGGTGAGATACGTCAGCAGATATGAGGAGCTTGAGACTCCCGACATGGTCGTTATCCCCGGAACTAAAAGCACCATTGCCGACATGAAATGGCTCCGCGAGAGTGGCTTTGAGATAGCTGTCGGCAGGCTTGCAGCAAAAGGCGTTCCTGTATTTGGTATTTGCGGCGGCTATCAGATGCTTGGCGAGAATATCTCTGACCCTTTCGGCAGCGAGGGCGGCGGCAGCATAAGGGGCGTGGGTCTGCTCAGATGCAGCACTGTTTTCGGCGCGGAGAAAAAGCAGGTTCAGACTCGCGGGAAATTTCTTGATACAGGCGGCTTTTTCAGCTGTCTCAGCGGCGCGGAGTTCAGCGGATATGAGATACACATGGGTACCACGGACAGCAGCAGTCCGCAGCTCCTTGACTGCGGCGGCGCTTATGAGGGCAGCGTTTACGGCTGCTATATACACGGAATATTCGATTCGCCTCAGGTGTCGGAGCGGATAGTGAAACAGCTTTTCAGCAGCAAGGGGCTTGCCTTCAGCGGCGGCACTGCCGACAGACACGCCTACAAGGAAGCTCAGTTCGACCTGCTGGCTGAGGGTGTAAGGAGCAGTATCGACACAGAGCTTCTCTACAGAATTATCGAGGAGGGGATATGATGGAGCTTGAATACGTTCTGCCCAAGGATATAGAAAGGCGCAGCTTTGAGCTCATAGAAGCGGAGCTGGGGAACAGGAAGCTTCCCGATGACATACGTCCCATAGTTATGAGAGCCATTCACACCACGGCGGATTTTGATTACTACGACAATATGTACTTCTCCGAGGGAGCGGTGGAAAAGGCGCTCAGTGCCATTAAGTCGGGAGCGGTCTTCGTCACCGATACAAACATGGCAAGGTCGGGAGTAAACAAGGCTGCCCTTACTCGTCACCGCTGCTCGGTGGAGTGCTTCATGGCTGACCCCGATGTGGCGGAGAAGGCTGCGGCAGAGGGCACTACAAGGGCGGCTGCCTCAGTGGACAAGGCTGCGGAGCTTGGACGTCCCGTGATATACGCAGTTGGAAATGCTCCCACTGCACTCATAAGGCTCTGTGACCACATAAAGTCAGGCAGCTTCGTGCCGGAGCTGGTTATTGGCGTCCCCGTGGGCTTTGTGAACGTGGTCCAGTCAAAGGAACTCATTATTGAAAGCGGTATACCCTGTATCGTTGCAAGGGGACGCAAGGGCGGAAGCAATGTGGCGGCGGCGATATGCAATGCCCTGCTCTATATGGCTGACGGCAGAAAATGACAGGAAAGGCTGTGCTTTGCACGGCTTTTTTCTTTTTGCACCATAAAATCGCCGGCACTTTTCTGCTTCGACGGCGGATACCGACAGCAGCTGCGGCTTTTCCGTGGTATAATGTATCGTATATTTTTGTGAGGTGATGAACGATGCAGATAGTAAAGACCATAAGGGAATGGCGGTATGCAGGGGCGGCTGCCGCATTTGCAGCCTGCTTCGGAGCAGGCTTTCTGCTGACAGGTGCTAAGGTGGGAGGAGTTGCCTCCTTTGCGGATATATCCGCAGCAGGTGCAGTGGGACTGCCCTGGTCGGCGGCGGTTTTCACCGGGAGCCTTGTCCGCAGTATCATAGGCGGCTCGGTGGGGCATAATATCGTGAAGCTTTCATCTCTGGCGCTGATAGTCATTATCAAGATGTTTCTTGAACCGAAAAGCGACCCGAAGCTCAGCGGTATAAATACCGCCGTAAGCATTTTTGTCTCAGGGGCGGCGGTGTCGGCGGTGATAGGTGAGCTCGTGAAGAAGCTGCTGTTTTACGGCTTCTATGGCAGTATTGCAGGCTACACCGCATTCGCAGCGGCAAGGCTCGTGACGGGACTGCGCAGGGAGCGCTCAGTTGACCTTTCGGGAGCAGGTGGGCTTTCCTGTTCAGTGGTATATATCATGGCGGCGGCTTCTTTCTGCTCTGTGGAGCTGCCTGCGGTAAACATAGGAGTGATACTCTGCGCTGCTGTGACCCTCACGGGAGCATATTTCTACAGACAGACGGGGGGAGTGCTCTGCGGAGCTCTTTCGGTCTGCGGAGCCTTTCTCGCTTCTCCGGCGGCGGGGCTCAGCATAGTTCTGCTTCCTGCGGCAGGTATGCTGACAGGCTATATGCATGACCGCAAGCCTCAGACTGCTGCGCTGTTCTTCACAGGTGTCAGCTTTGTAATGACTGTGCTGACGGGAGTAACCTTCGCAAGGGCGGAGAGCATGATAGATATTATATGCGGCGCTCTGCTTTTTATTCCTATAGCCGGAAATTTTTCCGACAAGTGGATAAGGACGGGCAGCGAGGGCGAGAAAATGCTCCCCGATGTAATAAACGCGAGAATGGGCTTTCTTTCGGACACTGTGCTGGAGCTTCGCAGGGAGTCGGAGCGTATCTCGGATATGCTTTCTCAGCGCAGGAATGAGAGCTATGAGATAGAGGAAAATTCTCAGGCAGTGTGCTCGGGCTGCTACCGTCGCCCCTTCTGCTGGAAGTCCGACAGGGGCAATACCTACCGCGGTTTTCGCAGGCTTGCGGAGATGACGGAGTTCGCCGCTGAGACCTTTCCGGAGGAGCTGGCGGACTGCCTGAGAAAGAAGGAGCTCGTTGACGCATTTGCTGAGAGCTCCCGTGAAAAGGCGGCGGCAAAGCTTATGGATATGCGCTTCTCCGAGAGTCGGGACCTGCTTCATGAGCAGATGAAGATAACCGAGGAGCTTGTACACTCCGCAGGGGAGAGACTGGACGTGCGCTACTCTGAAAGCGTCAGCAGGAGCATTCGCGGAAAGCTTGAAAAGTTCGGGCTTGCTCCCACTCAGGTCATTGCCTATTACAACATCAGGAACAGGCTCCTGACTGAAATATACTTTCCTGCGGACTGCGCTCCCGAGGAGGGGAGAAGGGTGTGCGACCTCATAGCCGATGAGCTGAGACTGAAAATGGGCTGCACCGAGCCTGTACGCACGGGGAGGGAGGTTCGCATAAGAGTGTTCGAGAAGCCGCGGTGTACCATGGAGGTCTGCGCTTCCTCATCAACTGCTGACGGCTCAGACTCAAACGGAGATACTCATACGGTTTTTACCGACGGGGCGGAGGCGGGATATGTGGTGCTCTCAGACGGCATGGGTACAGGCAGAAGCGCCTCTGCGGAGTCCGCCATGGTGGTGAGCCTTTTCCGCAGACTGGTCAGCAGCGGCGTTGACTTCCGCTCCGCCATAAAGCTTATCAATTCTGTCATGGTCACAAAGTCAGGGGAGGAAAATTTCGCCACTCTTGATGCCCTGCGTATAGACCTTGATGACTGCGGTCTCACGGTGATAAAGTCGGGAGCTGCTGCCACTCTTATACGCCACCGCGGCAGTGTGCTGAAGGTAACGGCTCCCACTTTCCCTATAGGCATATATGAGCAGTCAGAGGTCTTCACAAGGGACTGCGGCTTTGAGGAGGGGGATATAGTCATCATGTTCTCCGACGGTATCTCCGAGAGCGCCTATCCATTCATCAAGGAGCTTCTTCTTGGGGGCGATGATCTGCGGTATATGGTCAGCGAGATATGCAGAAAGGCGTCGGTGTTCAATCCAACTATACACGCTGATGATGTTACGGTCATAGGAGTGAGGGTAACTGCCTGAAAGTCACATTTTGTTCACAAAATATTAACTTAAATGACATACAGTTCACGCTAAATACATTCAATTGCTGTGCATTTTAACAAAGGCTAACGAGGAATTGCCAGAATAAATATGTCAAAATGCACTAATTAGAAGTGGTAATATTAGCATAACATCTGAAATTTTCTCGTGATTTGCAAAAATGCTTGAATAATTATGCTTATTCTGATAAAATGTATTATAGCAAAGGAGGCTGAATTATGTCTGTTAATAAAAATAACAATCCAAATGATTTTCCGCTGTACCTTTTTTACCAGGGTAAAAACTACGAAGCATACAAGTTTTTTGGCGTTCATTCCAAGAAAAAGGGAAGAGGCAAGGTTTTCACTTTCAGAGTTTGGGCTCCTAATGCTGTAAGCGTATCTGTTGTCGGCGATTTCAACGGCTGGGACAGATCTGCAAATCCTATGTACCTCATCGCGGACGGTATCTGGGAGTCTGAGATCTCAAAGCTTAAACAGTTCGACGCTTATAAATTCAGTATCGAGGCGCAGGACGGAAGGATACTGATGAAGGCTGACCCCTATGCGGCGCATTATGAGACAAGACCGGGAACTGCTTCAAAGATCTTTGAGAGCAGCTTCCAGTGGAGCGATGACAAGTGGTTCGATGAAAAGAACAACAAGAGCATATACAAAAGCCCTGTGAACGTGTATGAGGTACACCTCAGCTCGTGGAAGAACTACGGCGGGGACGTTTTCCTTGATTATGTCACGTTTGCTAAAGAGATCATACCGTATCTCAAGAAGATGTCCTACACTCATGTGGAGTTCATGCCCCTGACAGAGTACCCCTTCGACGGCTCCTGGGGCTATCAGGTAACGGGTTATTTCGCCCCCACCTCACGCTATGGAACTCCCGACGATATGAGAAAGATGATAGATATGTTCCACGCCGCAGGGATAGGTGTCATCCTTGACTGGGTGCCTGCACACTTCCCCAAGGACGAGGCTGGTCTCTATGAGTTCGACGGCAGCTGCTGCTATGAATATACGGACGACCGCAAAAAGGAGCATAAGGCATGGGGCACCAGAGTTTTCGATTACGGTAAGGCTGAGGTATGCTCTTTCCTTATTTCCAGTGCTAATTACTGGTTCGACCAGTTCCATGTGGACGGCCTCAGAGTTGACGCTGTTGCGTCCATGCTCTATCTTGACTATGACAGGCAGGAGGGCGAATGGGCTGCAAATATCTACGGCGGCAACGAGAACCTTGAGGCAGTTGAGTTTCTCAAGCATCTCAACGAGGCTGTTTTCCTCAAGCATCCCGACGCTCTTATGATAGCCGAGGAGTCCACAGCATGGCCGCTGGTCACAAAGCCCACCGATATAGGCGGACTTGGCTTTAACTTCAAGTGGAACATGGGCTGGATGAACGATATGCTCAGCTATATGTCCCTTGATCCCATTTACAGAGCTTTCAACCATGATAAGCTCACATTCTCATTCTTCTACGCATTCTCGGAGAACTATATCCTGCCTATCTCACATGACGAGGTAGTCCACGGAAAGTGCTCCATGATAAATAAAATGCCCGGTGAGTATGAGCAGAAGTTCGCTTCATACCGTGCTTTCCTCGCATACATGATGGCTCACCCCGGCAAGAAGCTGCTCTTTATGGGACAGGAGTTCGGTCAGATGAAGGAGTGGGACTACAAGTCTCAGCTGGACTGGAATCTCATGGACTTCGACTCTCACAGAGACCTGTTGAAGTTCTCGGAAAAGCTGAACAAGTTCTACGTTGAAAATCCGCCGCTCTGGCAGAATGACGACTCATGGAACGGATTCAGCTGGATATCCAACGATGACTATAAGCAGAGCATAATCTCCTTCAGACGTATCGACGATAACGGCGAGGAGATAATCGCAGTCTGCAACTTCGTTCCAGTTGAGCGCCGTGATTACAGGATAGGCGTCCCGCAGAAGGGCAGATACAAGCTCATCTTCAACACCGACGCTGTCGAGTTCGGCGGTTCGGGCATTACGGAGAGCTCATTCAAGTCCGACAGCGTGCCTATGCACGGTCATGACAACAGTATCTCAATGACACTGGCGCCTCTGTCAGTCATCTACCTCAAGTTCGCTCCAGTAAAGAGAAGAACTGCTGCTGACAAGGGCGAGACCAAGGCTGAAAAGAAGCCTGCTGCTAAGAAGACAGCTGCAAAGACTGAGGCAGCTCCAAAGGCTAAAACTACAGCCAAGAAGGCGGCTGCAAAGGCTGACGAGGCTTCCAAGTCAAAGCCCGCTGCCAAGAAAACAGCTGCGAAAAAGCCTGCGGCAAAGACCTCAGCCGCTGCTAAAAAGACAAAGACCTCGGCAAAGAAAACACCCTCTGCCAAGGATAAATAAATTCCATAACGCATAAGCGATCCAGGAGGAAAAATATGTATACTAAGAAAAGAGTCGTTGCAATGCTCCTTGCAGGCGGTCAGGGCAGCAGATTATATGCACTGACCAAAAACGTGGCAAAGCCCGCAGTACCTTACGGCGGAAAGTATCGTCTTATCGATTTCCCTCTCTCAAACTGCACCAACTCAGGTATTGACACAGTAGGTGTTCTCACTCAGTACCAGCCCCTTGTGCTCAACGAGTACATCGGAAACGGTCAGCCGTGGGACCTTGATAAAATGAACGGAGGAGTTCATGTGCTCCCTCCCTATGAGACTCAGGCAGGCGCTTCGTGGTACGAGGGCACTGCGAACGCTATCTATCAGAATATGCGCTTCATCGAGCGCTATGATCCCGAGTATGTGGTAGTTCTGGGCGGCGACCACATCTACAAGATGGATTACTCAAAGATGGTGGACTTCCACGTTGCAAATGACGCGGACTGTACTATCTCCGTTATAGACGTTCCCAAGGCTGAGGCTTCACGCTTCGGTATCATGATCTGCGATGACCAGAATCAGGTAACGGACTTCGTGGAGAAGCCCAAGGAGCCCAAGTCTACACTGGCTTCTATGGGTATCTATGTATTCACATGGGAGAAGCTCCGCAAGTACCTCATCGAGAACGAGAATGAGGCAAACGCGAAGCGCGATAAGGGCGAGCCCTGGTCTAAGGACTTCGGCAAGGACATCATCACCTCAATGCTCCGCGACAAGCAGAGACTCTTCGCATACGAGTTCGAGGGCTACTGGAAGGACGTGGGAACTCTGGATTCTCTCTGGGAGGCTAATATGGATCTCCTCAGCCCCAGTGTGCCCCTGGACCTCTATGATCCCAGCTGGAAGATATATTCACGCAACAGCAATATGCCTCCTCAGTATGTGGGCGACAACGCCAACATCGAGAACTCCATGATCTCAGAGGGAAGCACTATCGACGGTACCGTTGACTTCTCCATCCTGTTCTCCGGAGTTACCATCGAGGCAGGCGCTACCGTCAATTACAGCATCATCATGCCCGGCACCGTTATCAAATCCGGAGCTGTGGTGGAGTATGCCATAGTGGGAAGCGACAGCGTTATCGAATCCCATGCCCGTGTGGGCTCAAGTCCTGAAATGATCGAAAACAGAGACGACTGGGGCATTGCCGTTGTCGGACATAACGTTACTGTATCTGCTGATAAGGTAGTAGAGCCAAAGCAGATCATAGGTGAAAATATCTGACGGAGGAATGTTGCTATGAGTGTTAATTATAATGTTTTGGGACTTGTCTTCGCAAGTATGCACGACGCTTATGTCAGTGAGCTGACCAAGCAGAGAACTATGGGTTCAATACCCTTCGGCGGACGCTACCGCCTTATAGATTTCCCACTTTCAAACTTCGTTCATTCGGGAGTTTCCGAGGTGGGTGTCATCACAAAGTCCAACTACGGCTCACTCCTGGATCACCTGGGTTCGGGACGTGACTGGGATCTTGCCCGTAAAAAGGGCGGACTCCACCTTCTTCCTCCATACAGCCAGACAGGCGGTATCTATAAGGGAAGACTGGACGCTCTCAATAATATCTGGGGATTTGTTGAGCATTCAAACGCTAAGTATGTCATCATGTCAAACTGCGACGTGGTAACTACCATAAACTTCAATCCCGTGCTGAAGCAGCATATGGAGAACGAGGCTGATATAACCTTTGTTTACAGCAGAGGCGTTTACGACTATGAGAAGAACAAGTGCACAACTGTTCTTGAGTTCGACGGGGACAACAGACTGAAGGACGTTCTGGTGGATCCTCAGTTCTCAGGCGAGTGCAATATCTGGCTGGAGATGTGCATCATCACCAAGGACTTCCTGAAGAAGATAGTCTCCGATGCTGCAAGCAGAAATCAGTTCAGCTTCACCCGTGAGATCCTTCAGGGCAGGAGAGACGATTTCAAGATAATGGGCTATAAGCATGACGGCTTCTTCACAAAGATCGACAGCATACAGGACTACTATCTGGCAAACAGGATGCTGCTCGATCCCGAGAAGAAGAATGCCCTCTTCCGCAAGGATATGCCTGTTCTGACAAAGATCGGCGACAATGGTCCTGTTAAGTACGGACTGGAATCAAACATAAAGGATTCCCTTATTGCTGACGGCTGTATCATTGAAGGAACTGTCATAAATTCAATACTTTTCAGAGCCGTAAAGGTAGGAAAGGATTCGGTGGTCAAGGACTGCGTTCTCCTTCAGGGCACTAAGGTGGGCGAGAATTGCAGTATCTCATCGGTAATTGCCGATAAGAATGTGGAGATAAGCAATGAAAAGGTGCTTACGGGCTCCGAGACATATCCGCTGTATATTGGAAAAGGCGGTAAGATCTGACGGCGGTGATCAAATATGAAAATACTATTTGCTGCCAGCGAGGCTGTGCCATTTGCAGCTTCAGGCGGTCTTGCAGATGTTATAGGTTCCCTTCCGAAGGCAATAAAAAACAAGAGGCATGACTGCAGGGTGGTCATACCACTTTACAAGTCGGTAAGCTCGGAGCTTCGGGAGAAAATGGTCTTTCTGACCAATATAACCGTAGATGTCTCATGGCGCAAGCAGTACTGCGGGATATTTATGGCTGTCAGGGACGGCATAACCTATTACTTCATCGACAATGAGTATTATTTTGCAAGGGACGGTCTCTACGGCTTCTATGATGACTGTGAGAGATTTGTATTCTTCGACAGAGCAGTGCTTGAAATGCTCAGGTATATCAAGTTCACGCCCGATATCATCAACTGCAACGACTGGCAGACTGCTCTGATCCCTGTTTACTATAATGTCTATTATAAGTACCAGCAGGGCTATGACGGTATCAAAACGGTGTACACCATCCATAATATCGAATATCAGGGCAAATACGGAAAGGAAGTTCTCGGCGAACCCATGGGCATTCCCATGTATAATGCGGGACTCCTTGATTATGACGGCTACGTCAATATGATGAAGGGAGCTATCGAGACCTGTGACGTGATAACTACGGTCAGTCCCAGTTATGCCTGGGAGATACTTGACCCGTGGTACGCTCACGGCCTTGACAGGATACTTGTCACCAAGCAGTATAAGCTTCGCGGAATCATGAACGGCATAGATACAAAGCTTTACGATCCTGCAAAGGATAAGGCTATAGCGGCGAACTATTCTTCAAAGAAGCCGGAGGGGAAGGCGAAGTGCAAGGCAGCTCTTCTTTCTGAGCTGAGACTTGCAGAGGGCGATGAGCCTGTTATCGGCATAGTCACCCGTTTTGTCCGCCACAAGGGCATAGACCTGATACGCTGTGTCTTTGAGGAAATGGTCCACGACGGCATAAAGTTTGCTGTACTGGGAAGCGGCGAGAAGATCTACGAGGATTTCTTCCTTGAGATGGCTGCAAGATATCCCGAGAGGGTGTCCGTTACTATCGGATTTATCCCCGAGCTGTCCAGAAGGATATATGCGGGCGCTGATATGTTCCTTATGCCCTCACAGAGCGAGCCCTGCGGACTTGCACAGATGATCGCAATGAGATACGGAACAGCTCCCATTGTCCGCGAGACAGGCGGTCTCAGGGACTCTGTCCGCGATAACGGCGGCGAAAATGGCAATGGCTTCACCTTCAAGACCTACAACGCAAACGATATGCTTGACGCAGTAAAGCGTGCGTGGAATGATTATAACGATAAGGAGAGGTGGAACGAGCTGATCGTTCGCATGATGGAGTGCGACCATAGCTGGTCGGCGTCTGCCGATCTCTACATCGAGACCTATAAGAAGGTGCTTGCAGCTGACTGAGCTGCACATACAGAATAAAGATACAGAGCCGCAGTTTCAGTACTGCGGCTCCTGTTTTTCTTACATAAAGGAACTCAGATATGATGAAAAAATCCCCGAAGCATTTCAGGCTTCGGGGGTGTTGTTTTCTTCTATATTATCGGGAATGTCGTCAATGTCAAAGTCCACCTTTTCGGGCTTGCAGGCGAGTACCTTATTTTTAGGGATATTGCAGAATATCTCCACCAGGTCTCTGTCAAGCTGAGTACCTGCAACATTGTTCATTATCTCAAGGGCTTCCTCATATGTACGGGGCTCCTTGTAAGAACGCTTCATGGTAATTGCGGAATATGTATCGGCTACGGCGATTATACGGGAGGCATAGGGAATACGCCAGCCCTTCATGCCATGATAGCCTGTGCCGTCGATATGCTCGTGGTGGTAGAGTATCCACGGGAAAACATGACGGAAGGATTTTAGTGGCTCAAGTATCTTTACGCCGATGTCGGGATGTTTTTTTCATTACCTGCCATTCCTCGTCGGTGAGCTTTGCAGGCTTGTTGAGTATGACCTCGGGAACTCCAAGCTTTCCCACATCGTGCATAAGTGCGGCATACTCAAGACTGACAGGATTGATAAGCCTTTTCTTGGGTGATGGGATATACTCATAGAGGAGCATGGTCAGGTTCTGGACATGGCGGCTGTGACCGTTGAGGTTGGGGTCCCTTGCGTCAATGACACCGATGAGGACCTCAGCGATGTCGATGCTTCGCTCCTTTGTTCTGCTCATGAGCATAAAGGTGATAGTCAGCATTATAGCGACAAAAATACTGCCGCCGAACAGTATGCCTGCAATGACGATGTCAGGCTTGCCCTTGAAAGTGACAAGAAGATAGCCCAGCAGGAAGAATATGAGCAGTACAAGTGCCACATATTTCCATATCCTTACTCTTCCTCTGCCCGCCGAAAGTACATCGCGGAGTGAACGCAGGAACTGAGTATATTTCCATATATTTACCACCATCTGGATTATTCCGACGGCGAGCATAGAGTATATCAGAAATTTCAAACCGCAGCCTCCCCTCTGACGCGTCCGAATTTACATTACTATAATATAATTATAGCACACCATATTTTATAATTCAAGATATTGCGGGAAAATCAGGAAGAAAAAGTTCCGTGGAAGGGATCAGCAGCTTCCTGACGCTTTTTCATTTTCAGCCAGCTGACAAAGCCGTAGATGTCACTGACAAGGAACATCACAAAGCATATAAGCACGGAGATGTATGAGCTGTCGGTCATTGAGGCAAGAGCCCAGAGAACTATTAACACAACATCGTTTGCGGCGTAAAGCAGGGAAAAGAATGCGCTTCTTCTGAATGTCAGGTAAACTGCGGCAAAGCTTGTGGTGACGGAAACAGTACTCGGGATAAGATTGACAGTATTGAAGTACCTTAAAATAAAGTAAAAAATAACGGTGACTATCACGGTAAGCAGTGACATAAAGGCTATTTCAAGTCTGCTGAGGTGATTGACTCTGACCTCTGCATTACCCTCTTTAAAAGGATTGCGAAGCCAGGATATAAGTGCAAAAAGTGCCATAGGAGCAGTCATTCCGAGATAAGTAATCATTTCCCCGTAATAGTGGAAGGAAAAGGAAATATAGCCGTAAACAGCGGCAAAGAACAGCATGAGGAGCTGCCCGAGAGGGTGTCCCTTTGCATTTATGATAATAGAGGTCACTCCGATAACTGAAGCAGCAAGAGTGAGAAAATTCGTCCTGTCAAATATAAGAAAGGAAACGGTGATGAAAAGCATTGCCGCGCCCCATATTGTGTAGTCAATAATTGTGAGTGAACTGAAAAGCTGCTTTAGTTTCATGATTGACCTCCAAAAAAAACAGCACTTGCTCAGTACATCTTCAAAGACCTAACGATGTACTTAACAAATGCTCTGCATTTCTACCCGGTGGCAGTAACTATATTATATCACATGGCGGGGAAAAGTGCAAGTGAAAACCGGAACAGTGCTGAAATAAAATGGGGAGGAGACAGAAAAGTCCTGTTTATAGTGGAATAAGCGGGATTTTTGCCTCCATCGGTTAATTCGTACAAAAAAATGATGAAAATGCTTCCAATCTTTGGTTTGACAAATCGGCAAACAGGTGGTATAATATAATCACTGTCCGACAGGAAAGCGAAAGCAGTCGAGAGAAAAGTTCAAAGAAATTTGAAAAAAGAGCTTGACAAACCTGAAGGAAAGTGATATAATAGTTAAGCTGTCTCAAAGAGAGATAGCAAAGACAGCATCTTGAAAATTGAACAATGCGAATAAAAAGTAACGACCCTTGAGATTCCTTTATGAGAATAAAGGGAAGTCAAGAAAAGACTTTAAAAAAACACGAAGA